>WNGF01004615.1_pt1 | contig 18155 bp, 22 predicted proteins | sample 5400641 | NCBI WGS metagenome assembly WNGF01 (sample SAMN13153371, study PRJNA577476) | soil metagenome | isolation source: 80 cm soil or saprolite under grassland replicate 2 | place: USA:California | collected 2016-06-15
AATTCTCCCTACCCAATTCCTTGTCTTTAAATTCGAAATCCGCAATCCGAAATTCGAAATTCTTCTCACTCACCGTGCGGATTGGATACTCAAGGCCCTGGTCGAATGCAAACGGATCGCCTTCGAAATCGAGAAACAGATCTCCGGGCGAAGGCGAGGGTAATGCAGCCAAACCTCTTAGTGCCTCATCAGCTTCTCCGTGTTCTTGTTTCCCGATGTCTGCGTTTCCTGTCTCCCTGTATTTCCGTTTTGCGCTTTTCCTCGGAGTCTGTCGGATTAACCCAAGTCTCTGTGCGTTCTCAGTGTTCTCTGTGTCTCGGTGGTGAATTTTACGAACGAAACACACAACCACAGAGACACAGAGAACACTGAGAATGCACAGAGAAAGTCATTGAGTCGATTATTCCGACAGACTCCGCGCTTCGTCCCTGTCGAGTAACTCATAAACGGGTTCGCCCTTTTCCCGACCTAAGACCTGCACACGCGCCTGCTCGCGAACGCGCAAAAACTTCGCAGGGGCGGCACTCCGTGGCCGCCCCTCCTCGCCATGCAATATCGTCGCCCCAAACCCGCCACCTCCCCCACTCTGCCTTCCGTTCTCACCTCTTTCCCCACCACCCTCAACTGCGCGAGCTCGACAACAGTCTTTACTCCCGATGCGACTAGTTCCTTCCGCTGATTACGTGTTATGCCCGCAACGAGCGTCAGGTGATCGTCCGCGTGACGACGTTCATAACAATGCAAAAACCAATCGCACACACTGCAATGCTCAACAGGCTCCGGGTACGTGATTGGCCTGGCCGCAAGCGCCGCCTGGAATTCGCGTTTTATTTTGCGGAAGTACGCGAGATAGCGTTGCACACTAAATTCTTCCGGCTGTGCTCCCCTTCCGAGAACCACATGCATTCGCTCCGGCACTTTGCCTTGAATCGCTGCTACGAGTTCGGAATAAAAACAGAGTTGAATCAGCGCGCGCGCCTTAGTCGATTTCGCGAGCTTCGTCTCCACGACTTCGTAGGACCAGGCACCGAGCTCGCTGGGCGTTTCAATGCGAATAAGGAAGTCAGCGCGCCCCAGCCCACGGCTCCTGAATAAACGTGGCCTGATAGATCACATCCGCGCCCTGAACCATTGCCTCTCGCGTTAGCCACCGCAGCTTCGGACCACGAAACGTCCGTGGCAATCTCAACAACCTTTAGCCCACGAGCCTTCAACTCGTCTAAATACTTCTGTTCATGCTCAAGCCCGAGCTTCCTGAGCAACTCCGCCCCCGGATCAGCAAAAACTTTCTTGCTAATCTTCCCTTCCTCTCGTTCGCGATTGAGCGTAGTGATGTGAGGACAGGCCAGGAAATTAGCAACGTCAGTGGCGAAGTACATTAGGTTATACAGAACGCGGCGTTGTGATGTTGTTAGTCAGACGCATCCACCTTCAGCCGGCCGAATCCGAGCCCGGCCCACTCGCCAGCCGAGTTGATTGAGCCGCCGCTTAATTTTTAGACCAGAAGCTGAGGCTGATATCACAGAGGCCCGCCATTTGGTATGACTGTCCGCGAGCTCGGCCTAGACATTGATGTTGCCTCCAAAATTCGTGCGGCGATTGGGCGAGATCTCAACGATCCTGAGGCCTTTCCGCGTCTTCGCGAAAGCCCGGACGTTCGTCGTGTTCTAGCTCGGCTGTTTCCCTATCGTGTTTTCTATATTGTGCGACCTGAGGCTTTGGTAGTGTTTGCCGTGGTGCGCGCTGCAAGGCATGAACCGATTTGGAAACATCGCGTACAGGCAGCGAGTTAGAACGGATGAATATTGACGCCGGTCTCCCTTTGGAACCTACATAACGCTCGCTTACGCTCCGGCTGCTTCTTTCTTACCTTAGCTAACCCTTCAAATGTCTTGACATACAGGCTCTGTCCTATGTAGGGTCGATAAGGTCCACTAGTGGGCTGAGTTGGAAGTCCTTCCTGCTTTCGAACTCCACGATCAGAAAAGAACTAGCGAAGAAGAGTAAGCACAGAACTGCGTAAGTTTTCATTCTTTCTGATCCGCTTGCCTGTGTTTACCGGAAAAGTGCACCTCCTCTAGCAAGGCTAATCTGCTACCGCACTAATAAGTAATTCCATCCGATTCCCCAACAGTTCCCGCAGAACATGGTGTGTTATGAACAGACTTCGCAATATCATTCTCCTCGCACTCCTGATTGCTATCAGCTTGCCCGCGTCGGCGCAGGTAAACATTCTACGTGGTACGGTGGTATCCATTGCTGACGGCGATACGATCACGATAGTGGACGACAACAATAGACAGTACCGCATACGCCTTCAGGGCATAGACGCGCCTGAGTCAAGTCAGAGCTTCGGCACTGCGTCAAGCGAAAACATGACGAAGCTCGTTTTCAATAAGCTTGTAAGTGTCGAGTGGAACAAGCACGACCGGTATGGACGCATTGTCGGTAATGTTCTAATTGATGGGCAAGACGCGGGTCTTCACCAGGTCAAGGCTGGGCTAGCCTGGCATTACAAGCAATATCAGAACGAACAGAGCGCAAATGACCGTCTCGCATACGCAGAAGCGGAGCTCGAGGCGCGTGCGAAGAGATGGGGTCTGTGGGCTGATTCGTCTCCAACACCGCCCTGGACCTATCGTCATGGAGGAGCCCCTAATCCTATCAGCGCAACCGTCGTACCCAACCCCCCGAAAGCCGTCCTACCGAACACCTCTGAACCCGTCGTACTTAACACCCCTAAACAAAGCACGCATGTATACATTCGGGGCCCTCGTGGGGGTTGCTACTACTTGCGCGGCCGCAAGATCTACGTAGATCACAGTTTCTGCAACTAACCTCAATGCTGCCCTCTGGCGCGAATACCACCCCACTCGTCACGACCGGCGGGAGCCGTTCCTTTAACTAAGGTATCGATATAGACCACAAAGGCGTGATTTCATTCCTGCGCCTCCATCTGACTCTGAATCTTCCTGACGATGGATCGATAGTGCTCGGCAATGGCGTCCGCCTCTTCAGGCTTGCTGCATTCCTCGACGATGAAGAATTCGCCGTCCGGCATTTTTTCGGTACGCAAGTAGTCAGCAGTTCTCTCCCAAGATTCCGCGCGCATCTCCAGACCGTCGAGTGTTTGTCCAAGGTCGAGTTCATTCAGTTCAATGCGATAGGTTGTCGCCATGATTTGCCAATACTACCCAGGCAGGTTTATCGGCGGCAAGTCAGATTATTCGGAGCACCACATAGCAGCTAAGAGTAACGCTTCCGAGATTGCTGCGGCGGGCTACGTTTCTCTGCCCTCGCATCAAACACGGCAATTCCTTACACTGGTCACATGCCAAAGGCACCTGGCGTGAAATGGACCCGCGAGCATTTTCTCATCGCGTTGAACCTCTATTGCAAGCTGCCGTTCGGCCAGTTCGATCGTAACAATCCGCTAGTCATTGATGTTGCGTCGAAGATGGGGCGCACACCCAGCAGTTTGGCGATGAAGCTCAGTAATTTTGCGTCCCTCGACCCGGTACAAAGAGCACGGGGAATTAGGGGTTTATCAGGCGCGACGAAACAAGACCAGATTATGTGGAACGAATTCCACGCGCATCTTGATAACCTTGGATCTGAGAGCGAACAACTGCTCCACGACCTCTTCACGAAAGACGACGATCACGAAGAGGACTTTCTGCAACGTGACAAGGTGCGGCTGGAGCTGAGCAGCGACCTCGTCGCACCGGTGGGACCGACCGAGGCCAACGCCAGTGTCAAAGTCCGACGCGGCCAGCAGTTCTTTCGACAGACCATTCTCAATGCCTACGGTGTGCGTTGTTGCATCAGCGGAATCAACGTTCCGCGCCTGCTCGTCGCAAGCCACATCAGGCCTTGGCGCGATTTTCCCAAAGAACGGCTTGATCCACGCAACGGGCTTTGCCTATCAAGTCTCCACGACGCGGCCTTCGACGCCGGCCTCATTACCCTCGACAAAGAGATGAGCTTGGTTTTGAGCAAACGATTGAAAAGCTATTTCCCGCAGGTCGCGCTGGAGCAGAGTTTTGTTCCATTCGAAGGAAAACCAATGCGGTTGCCAGAAAAGATTGCTGTGCCCGACGACACACTTCTTCGTTATCACCGCGAAAAGATTTTCAAACGCGGTGGATCGCAGTACACCGCTCAGTCTCACAGCGAACGGCTCTCGACTCGAGCGACTACTTGGTTGAACTTCAACGTCCAGCTTCGTCAGGCCAAGGAACCCTACGTTGTTGGGCGCAGGTCTGGTGCGGGCTCCGAGTGCGCCGATCCGGCGCCCGCTTCCATCCTGAATTTCCGAGGTCTCCCACCATACTCACTGAAACTCCGCGCCATTGTGCTGAAGGTGAGTTCGACCTATTAACTTTCGACCAGGACATCGGCTACCAGCAAAACCTCGCAGGCAGACATATTACAATTCTCGAACTCTCAACCAGCGACATTAGTCGCATCCAGGCGGCCAGCGCGCTAATTGAGGATGCGCTACAAAGGATCCAGCCAGATCAGTTCAGACTGTTGGCCATCCCTTGAAAGAGCGCACGTTCCTCCATCCGCATTCACATTGCGTCCAGACTAAGACTTTGTGCATAGCAACCCGGCTGATTATTGATATCTCATTCTGTGAGGAATAACTCCGCGTACACCTCCACGAGGATCGGCGGTGTCTCCGGCGCGTCTTGGGATGAAATGAATGTGAGCATGCATTACAGTTTGGCCCGCGACCACACCACAGTTAGCCCCCACATTGAAACCAAGGATCGATGGATCCTTAAGTTGCGCTTCGCAACGCATGGTATCGATTAACTCTAATGCTTGAACCCTCTCCTGGCTAGTCATATAGAAAAGGTCGGGGGTGTGACGTCTGGGGAGAATGAGCAGGTGGCCTTCTGTCACCGGGTATAGATCTCTGATTGCGAGAACACTGCCATTTGTCGCTATTGCGGCAACGACTCTTAGTTCATCACAGAATGGACAAGCTGTTAGATCTTCCGCGCGGGATGGATTTGGAGGATCAAAGTGTTGCATAAGGCTTTTTCGTTGCTGCATGAGTGTCATTCGGATTATAAAAGCTAACATGGCCACGCCTCCAACCGCCGAGCAGCAGGTCCGGTTTCTGCTGAATATGCAGCGACTTCTCGAGGAAGGTAACTTCGTAGCCACTTACAAACACGCACTACTTCTAAGCATCGCCGATAGCTGTGTTGAGCTTGGCAACGATTCTGGTGATCGTCTGCGATTGACGACCGACCAACTCGCTGAGAAAGTGATAAGTTATTACTGGCGGCAAGCTGTTCCCTACCGGTCACTCGACCATACTCATATTTTCGCGGTCATCAAACAAACCACTGGTACGCAAGCTGCGATTCTGAGTGTCGTCCGCAAAGCGCGTGAAGAACATGGTAGTTCACTGAACCAACTCAGAAACAATTTGGCGACTTGGAGGCGTCTCAAACGGAAAGTAGCTCAGACAATCCGAATCATGCCCCTTTGGAAGCTGCAGACTGTCGGCAGGCAAAAACTTGAGTTCCTTTATGATGACGATGCTAACGGAGGACCCGAGATCATCCTCAAAGAAGGTGTCTGCTTCTGTTTCCGCTTGTTCTATGGACTCATTCAAGAGTTGGTTAGGAGTGCCTGGCTGAGGTTCGTTAGAGGCATAAATGAAAACCGACTGCTGCTCGGTGAGGCTTCTGATCTCTCGGATTTCATGTTCGGTTCGAGCAGAGCGCCGCTCGAAGTATATCGTCCGATCTTACTAGAATACCAAGAAGGCAATTGCTTCTATTTCCTGCGTCCCCTTACGCAGCAGCTGGATGTGGACCACTTCATCCCCTGGTCTCGTTACCCCGTGGACTTCGGCCATAATTTTGTTTTGACTCACAAGACCTGCAACAACCAGAAAGCCGGTCGTCTGGCGGCAATCGAACACCTCGAGCGATGGGGTAATCGTAACTGCAAAATACGGTGCGGGCATGGCTGACGTCTTTCAACAAAGAAGCATCGTTCACAACGAACGCGCCAGTTGGCAGATTACAACCTGGGCCTACGAGCAAGCTCAGTTGGCCGGCTCTCTTGTTTGGAGACGAGACAATGAGCTGGTGGCGATCCCGCGCCAATGGCGTTCCATCGTTACTCAGGCTGCCGGCCCCTGACGTGTCGCGATAATCGCCAAAAAGCAATTGCAACTGGAGGGCAGTCTCTACAGAACGCTACAGATTTGCAGCGTTACTCTTTTCTCGAAAACTCCATTTTACTGGCTCTTTCCTTACCAGACGCTCAAACCACTTTAGACGATCTTTGCAAACACTGATTTTCTTCAGCTATGTTGGGAGGGTAACTAGTCCATAACATCATCTTCATCGTCGTTGACTGGACTGGTAACGTGTTAGGGAAACCAAGTCGCTGGAACGGTATTCTGTTTTCTTAAGAAAGTTGCGAGGTGCGGGTAAAAAAAACCGCTCAATTAGATAGTTAGAGGTCAACAAGCACCATGGCAGCCATGTCCAAGAAGTCTCCTCCTGCACACGTCAAAGCTCATACGACAGGCCGTTGGGCTGAAACAATTTTTTCGCGCCCCGAGCACACGGATTGCAAATCGGTGGCGGTTTATTTCGTTTCGCGGAGCTGGAAAAGGCGAGTGGCGCGGTGTGGTTGACGTCATAGCCATTCGAAAGGACACGTTACAGCCCGAAGGCAGAGTCCTCAAGCGCGGAGACCTGTTTGACATTATCCTCATCCAAATCAAAGGTGGGTCTGCTCGGGGTCCGACAGCTAAGGGTAAGCGGCGTCTTCGCGATGTGAAGCGTCATTATCACGCTCGTGAAGTTGTTCAATTTCAATGGCGTAAAGGCAAGATCGCTCGCTTTTCGTTGCTACCGCCCAACTCTGATGAGTGGGAAGATAGCGCTGCCACCGAGATATTCGGCTGACCTAACCTCAGTTCGAGCCGTGGCGCTTATAGCCAACCCTCAATAAGATCTTAGCCCTTCAAGCACATTCTGGTTATGAAGTCAGCTACGAGAGAGGGCAGGATAAATCCGCAAGAGTTCATTAGCTGTCGCATCGAAGATGGTCCACTGTTCACCAAAGACAATTTTGGCTATCTTTCCCTCGGAGCGACGCCGACTTAGAGATTTTCGCACCGCAGCGCGAAGACTACCGCCAACCCCGGAGGAGCCGTATCCGTGTATGACTTTCATGATCGGCACGCGCGAACGACGAGCGTCGTCAATCTTAGCCAGCAGGCGCTTTCGAGCGACCTCGACTGATGGCATCCCTTCCTCAATGTTCACAATCGTAAGCAGCTGGGCCATTGGACTGCCTTAAACTGATAAACCTTGGGAAGCGGAGAAGCTCAGACTGGACGCGCACGAGACGCAGGAGTCCTAACAGCTGCAACTCATGGGCCGACAAGGTTTCCCAGCAAATCCTCAATGACTGCGTGCGAAACGTGCGCTGTTACGCGACAAGTGCTCGCCAGCAAGCAGCCGGAGTTCGCCAAACTTGCTTACGAACTTGCGCGGACTACGTCGTTGATGCTCGATTTCTTCTTTTCGAGTCCAGGAATATCTGCCACGGGGGGGGAATCGCACCTTACCTGGACCTCTTTAGGATTGCTTCATGCAAAAAACCGAAAGCCCGTTTTTTGCGTCGGCGTCGTGCGTTACCACCTGTCTCTGACCTTCCTATATCCAAGGGGCGGAATCACGTCACCTCGGCGGATGTTGTTGAAATCGAATTAGAAGCGTGAACTCCCTCGCTAAATGTGGCTGTTGGATGGAAACGTGCTGGTTGCTTTGGCGATTGACAGCCACGAATCTCACAAACAGCGCGGACCACAGTGTGATGCGGTCAGGACATTACAATTTGAGTTTTTGACACAGTCTCGGCAGTGGGTGGATGGTTCAGATCCAACCTGTTCATCCCATAGGGCCTATGAAAGTGAACTCGCTTTTGAATGCGCTCGGTGGCTTTGTTTCGGAGGCCGGATCTGAACCATCCACCAACTTCCCGTTGGTGGGACTCAAGAACTCGGCGTGATTGCAAGTAGGTTGGATCTGAAACCATCCACCAACTGCTGTTGGTGGGATTGAAGAACTCAGTAACGCCGTTTCTAGATAGAATCTGAACAATCCACCCACTGCCCGAGAGTGTGTGAAAATCTCAGTCCTGGTGTCATGAAGTCATAGCCGTCACGCGGTAGCGTCGTGGTCGATACTCATTGGACTCGTGACCGGTATCGTTGACCCGACGCTACCGCGTGCCGGTACTGATGACCTCATGACACAGCAATCTGAGTTTTTGACACAGTCTCTGCTGTGGGTGGATTTTCGGAGTCTTCACACAGATTAAGAAATTCTTGGTCCAGGTCGTCAGCTGTGCTATCGGTTTGGGTATCCAGAATCTCAGAGCTTGAACACCTATCGGATGAATAAGAGAACTAGGAGGCGCAGAATGACAGTTAACAAAACCCCTCGTAGAAAGGGTCAGATCGCCGTCCAGACGGCCTTATGGGCGATTTCTGTCTTTGGAGGCACAACCCTGTTGGCAAAGATTTCAATCGGCTCCCCCGGTTTTCTGCTCTATACTTCCTGACCGCGGACTCCAGCGGGAATCAGCCAGACCCATTCCATGAAAGCCATCCGCAGATTGCACAGATTACGCAGATTCGGAGAATATGCTCCTCTGCAAATAGAACAAGTTGGGAAGGGGGCAAGCGGAGTTACACGTTTCTCACCACAGCGGACCCGAGCGCGCCCCCGCTGATGCTCGATAGTTGAACTCTCTAAGCACTCACTTGTCTTCATCTCTCTTCCAAAAAGAATGCCAGCCCATCTCCTTCATTGCCTTTGACAACTTCTCAGAATCATCCGGCCACCACCAATCATGATCCACAGCCAAAGGTTCATCTCCCTGACAATAAAATGAACGAAAGCTTGACCAATAGTAGTCTCCGGCAGACTTCACAAGCTTCGCCTTTACTGGATTGGCATGAATGTAATTGATCTTCTGATTAATCATCCAGCCACTCCATAACGGCTGTGCCTTGAAACTTTCCTGCCACACCTGATGACCTTCTTCTGTTTCGGGAAAGTGAAACCTGCGAGTCTTTTGGACAATTGCCTTCGCCGCCTGGCTCTTCAGGTCTCGACAGAATTCTATGATGTGGCCATCGCGCGGATTCGAAATGAAGTGAAAATGATCCGGCATTAACACGTATGCGATCAGCTTACTGGGCCACCTCTGACTTAGTTTTTTCAGTTGGTCGAGAAAGACCTTGCAGCAGTCTGGTTCAGTAAAGACTGGCAATCGGTTGATGCAGTTGCCGGTTACAAAGTGGAGTGCGCCGGGTAGGTTGACGTTTGACCATTTTCGAGCCATGTGAGGAGCTCCTTTGTGAGATAAGTTAATGATTAGATGTTAACTCACAGCTTGTCGGGCATCAATTGAATCGAGCGGGGGCGCGCTCGGGTCCGCTGTGGGGAGAAGCGTGTAGTTCCGCTTGCCCCCTTCCCAACTTGTTCTATCTGTAGTTTGTTGATGAATTGAAGGTGATGCGATTGCGACGTTAGCGGGGGCGCGCTCGGGTCCGCTGTGGGGAGAAGCGTGTAGCTCCGCTTGCCCCCTTCCCAACTTGTTCTTTTTTGTAGTTTGTTGATGAAGCCGCGCGAGGAGTTTCCAGTCAGGGAGGACTTTGTGACCCGCGGAATTGTGATTGCGGTCCTAAAGCGGGACGAGCTCGGTTGTGGTGTTTCGGCGCTTCTTGTGCGCGAAACCTCGCACAAAATGAAGCGAGCCTGGTGTGTTGAATTTTTCCGCGTAGGCGAGGTCGATAGCATCCTTCAACCGCTCGCTGCGGGTGAAAACTGCGCGAACGCGAATTGTGCGACCGTTGACCTCGATCCCGCCGCGCGCGTTCTCAAGAAAGGTCCTGTACCAGCTTCGCTGTTTCAGACCCCAGGAGCGCACAAAGACCCGGCCTTCAACCACTACAGCCCAAATGCCGATGATGCGATGCGGCTTTGTGCCGGCGCGTAGACGCAGGATTTTACCGTCGCGAATAGCAGCAAGGGTTGTTTTGGGGAAACGACGCTTTTTCATCGGATTTCCACGCATACTACATTTACATTGCGCATCTCTCGCCGTTCAAGCGGACTGAAGGTATTAACGGTATTAACGCAGGGTCTTGATTGTAAGCGGGACCTGTTATAGCATCCGCCGCAGTTAACACACCGACAGCGATCCACGGGTTAAGTGATAGTTTTTTTTCACATCAGTTTGGAGACTTACTCGCCACTCTAAAGTCTTTATTTCAAAGCAGACCATTTTTTGTGCTTACTCGCAGGTAGGTGTGTAATTCAAAAGTGATTCCGTTGAGCATCTGTTTAATGCTCTTCCCCAAATCCCTTCTCCAGAAAAGAGGATCAGATCATGAAACAAATCAAAATGAGAATGCTCCAGGTACTTTGTGTCACTGCTTTACTGTTTCCTTTTGCTCAGTCGCACCCGGCCGTGGCGCAAAATCCAACCCCAACCCCGACGCCCGCCCCCACTCCTCAGTGGCTGTCCATTACGATCGTAACCGTGAAGCCCGACATGATGACTGAGTTTCAGAACTACATGAAAAACACCACCAATCCCGCGCTGAAGAAGGGCGGGCTCAAGTGGCGCGGGGTTTGGCAGAGCACACCAGCCGCCGGTGACGGATTTGAGTTCGTTCTCGTGGCTCCAGTGGAAAAGTTTGCGGACTTTGATGGCCCAAGTCCAATGGAAAAAGGTCTGGGTGCTCAGGGCTTTACGGCCTGGCAGGCTAAAGCAGGTAGCCTGGTGAGCAGCGTCCACCGATTTATTGTGCGCACGCGTCCAGATCTAAGCTTCGAAGTTAACAGCACTGCGCCGCCGAAACTCGCAGTTGTCACCTCGATACACGTGGCGCCAAATCGCAACAACGATCTCGAGAATTATCTCAAGAACGATTACCTGCCCGTCATGAAACAGGCACAGGTCAGCTACCTGGTGTCGCAGACGATCTTCGGCGGTGATCCAAACGAGTACGTGACGCTCACGATGCGCCAGAGCTTCGCGGATTTGGACAAAGGTCCGGTGATCGTGCAGGTGCTGGGCCAGGAAGGAGCAGACAAACTGCTTCAGAAGCTGCCGGCCGGCACCGTGACGCATCTCGAGCGTTCGATCTCGCGATTCATTCCCGAGTTGAGCATCATGCCTCCGGAGAAGTGATAATTGCGTTCGAGATCAGAATCACGAGAGAGGGCAGGATAAATTCGCAGGAGTTCATTAGCTGTCGCATCGAAGATGGTCCACTGCTCACCAAAGACAATCTTGGCTACCTTTCCCTCGGAGCGACGCCGACTTAGAGATTCTCTGACAGCAAGCAGGATCCAAGCGCTACCCCGAGACTGGGGTGAAAACTCAGAAATCCCACCCACGGGAGTGGGCGGATGGTTCAGATCCTCTCTACGATGAGTCAGGGGTAGGAAGGTCTTAAATCCCACCCACGGCAGTTACGGCAGTGGGTGGATGGTTCAGATCCTTTCTACACAGAATCACTTTTTGCGTTTTGAACTTTTTCGCTGAAGGTATTTTGGACCATTAGAGGAACAGTCGAGAGAGGATCTGAACAATCCACCCACTTCCGTGGGTGGGATTTAGCGAGTTCACAGCGGCTTCATTTAGAGTAGAGACAATCTGAACCATCCACCCACTGCCGTGGGTGGGATTCAAGCACTCGGTGACACCATTGTCGTAGGTAGGATCTGAACCATCCACCCACTGCCGTAACTGCTGTGGGTGGGATTCAAGAACTCCGTGCGTGCTCGCATGTAGGTTGGATCTGAACAATCCACCCACTGCTGTCACTGCTGTGGGTGGAATTTCGGAGTCTTTCACACAGATTAAGAAATTCTTGGTCCATAAATGTGCTAACGCACAGACGTACGCCGTAAACCGTTCTAATCTAAGGCCCCAGTAATATTGTTATCCACCGAATAAGGAGGCTGTCAGCTGTGCTATCAGTTTGGGTATCCAGAATTTCAGAGCTTGAACACCTGTCGGATAATAAGAGAATAGGAGGCGAACGATCATGACGTTAGCAGACGAAGACGTTTCGTTGATGCTCAAAGCGTTCAAGTATTCTGCAGACAAGCACCAGTGTCAGCGCCGCAAAGACGCCAGCGCAACGCCTTACATTAACCACCCGATCGCCGTGGCCGAGATGCTATGGCGCATAGGCGGCGTGCGCGACACTTCCGTCATCGTCGCGGCCATCCTGCACGACACGATCGAAGACACGGACTCGACTCCACAGGAGATCGAGAGCCTGTTCGGTCGCGAGGTGCGCGGGCTCGTCGCCGAGGTCACGGATGACAAGAGCCTCTCTAAGCTGGAGCGCAAATGCCTCCAGGTCGAACACTCCCGACACTTGTCATCGGGGGCGAAACAGATCAAGCTCGCCGACAAGATCGCCAATGTCTCCGACGTCGCGTTCGCCCCGCCACCTGACTGGCCGCACGAGCGCAGAACCGGATACCTCTCATGGAGCGATCGTGTCGTGGCAGGTTTGCGCGGGTCTAACGCACAGCTCGAAGCGCACTACGACGCTGTAATCAAAAAAGCGAGGGCAAGCCTCGATAGGGAAACCCGGTCCAGTAGCCAGAGTCGAGCATTAATGCAAGAGCGATTGCAGATCTCGCGGGAGAGTGCAACAGCTCTCGGACGTGAAACCGTTGAGATTTTGCAGGCCGGGCACTACGTCACCGCTTCAGGCACACAAGTCAATATCCAAAAGCAGGTTGACGAGGCGATTGGAGGAACGGTCTCGTATCCTCCTGAAAAAATATTACCGACGAAGTCCCCACATCGCGGCCGCACGATTGTCGAGGTGCGGAACGAAAGCACATTGGCGGCCGTTGAATACCTGAGGTCAATGTGCTTCAAACCGGCAGCTCTCAACTTTGCTAGTGCCACAACTCCAGGCGGCGGCTTCTTGAGCGGGGCGCGCGCCCAGGAGGAGTATCTGGCAAGGTCTTCTGCTCTCTGGGCGTGCTTGCGTGGCAATGGAATGTACACATACCACCAGGCCCGGCAAGACCCTTTCTATTCCGACTATGTTATCTATTCTCCAAATGTTCCGATCCTGCGCAACGACGTTGGAGAGTTACTGGAAGCACCATATCTCTGCTCGATCATTACGTCTCCTGCCGTTCATGCTTCCGGAGTTCAACGATATGTACCCGCGCGCCTGGAGGAAATCCCTCACGCAATGTGGAACCGCATACTGAAGGTGCTTGCTGTTGCAGAGCGACATGGTCACAAGGCTATTGTGCTGGGCGCATGGGGTTGCGGTGCATTTGGCAACGATAGCAACGAGATCGCAAAGCTTTTCCGTGAGGCGCTGGAATACAATTTCTATGGCGCCTTCGAGCATGTCGTGTTTGCCATAACTGACTGGTCAGAAGACGAACGTTTTATTGGCCCATTTGCTCGGGCTTTCGGGAATGGCAAGATTCAGTTCCCATAAGTTGTTCGCCTCGAGTACATAGCAGCGCCTCCACGAATGCTATGATGCTAGCGAGCACGTCGAACTCTCATTTATTGATGAGATTGCCAGTATTATTTCTTGAGTAACTTGGATCGGAAGCCGATCTGCTTTCCATTTTTCACAGGCGGTGTCATCAGACTTCGAATTGCTTCGAAGATCACCTCGATCTCATCATCGTGCTGTGATAAATGCGATTCGAGTTTTGTCAATTGAGCAGCGATTTCCTTATGAGTCGAGACAAGGTTTCTCAGCCGGACGAAAGCTCTAACAACCTGGACACTTGCTTCGACAGCTCGGTCGCTGTTTAGAATGTTTGCTGCCATGATAGCTCCGTGCTCAGTGAAAGCATAGGGACGCGTCCGGGAGAACTTGAGCTTTTTGAGGTGGTCGCAATTTGCGACCACCTCGTCCTTTTCGGTTTTCGTTAGCTGAAACATGAAGTCTTCCGGAAACCGCCTTTGGTTCCTTTTCACCTGCTGAGATATTTCAATGACGAATACAACCGCATGAAACTATGAATCGCAGAATCATTCTGTGTCTGGTGATGCTCATGGGGCTCATCGCGCTTACAGCGAGTGCGCGTCCTGTTCCGGAGCAATCGAGCGACGAAAGAGAATTTGTTGGCACGATCAATAACACGCTCAGAGTGCGCCTCAAGCTGTCGCAGTCCGGCAAAACCCTGCAAGTGGAGCTACACGTTTCTCACCACAGCGGACCCGAGCGCGCCCCCGCTAACGTCGCAATTGCATCACCTTCAACTCATCAGCAAACTGTAAAAGGAACAAGTTGGGAAGGGGGCAAGCGGAGCTACACGTTCCTCGCCACAGCGGACCCGAGCGCGCCCCCGCTCGATCCAATTGATGCCCCACAAGCTGTAAGTTAACATCTCATCAATAACTTATCTCACAAAGGAGCTCCTCACATGGCTCGAAAATGGTCAAACCTCAATCTACCCGGCGCACTCCACTTTGTAACCGGCAACTGCATCAACCGATGGCCTGTCTTTACTGAACCAGACTGCTGCAAGGCTTTTCTCGACCAACTGAAAAAACTAAGTCAGAGCTGGCCCAGTAAGCTGATCGCATACGTGTTAATGCCGGATCATTTTCACTTCATTTCGAACCCGCGCGATGGCCGCATCATAGAATTCTGTCGAGACTTGAAGAGCCAGGCGGCGAAGGCAATTGTCGAAAAGACTCGTAGGTTTCACTTTCCGGAAACGGAAGAAGGTCATCAGGTGTGGCAGGAAAGTTTCAAGGCAAAGCCGTTATGGAGTGGCTGGATAATTAATCAGAAGATCAACTACATTCATGCCAATCCTGTGAAGGCGAAGCTTGTGAAATCTGCCAAAGACTACTATTGGTCAAGCTTTCGTTCATTCTATTGTCAGGGAGATGAACCCCTGGCTGTGGATCATGATTGGTAGTGGCCGGATGATTCTGAGAAGTTGTCAAAGGCGATGAAGGAGATGAGCTGGCATTCTTTTTGGAAGAGAGATGAAGACAAGTGAGTGCTTAGAGAGTTCAACTATCGAGCATCAGCGGGGGCGCGCTCGGGTCCGCTGTGGGGAGAAGCGTGTAGCTCCGCTTGCCCCCTTCCCAACTTGTTCTATTTTTAGTTTGTTGATGAATTGAAGGTGATGCGATTGCGACGTTCGGCGGAATTGTGATTGCGGTCCTAAAGCGGGACGAGCTCGGTTGTGGTGTTTCGGCGCTTCTTGTGTGCGAAACCTCGCACAAAATGAAGCGAGCCTGGTGTGTTGAATTTTTCCGCGTAGGCAAGGTCGATAGCATCCTTCAACCGCTCGCTGCGGGTGAAAACTGCGCGAACGCGAATTGTGCGACCATTGACCTCGATTATGCCGCGCGGGTTCTCAAGAAAGGTCCTGTACCAGCTTCGCTGTTTCAGACCCCAGGAGCGCACAAAGACCCGGCCTTCAACCACTACAGCAGGATCCACGCGACTATGTGAAAGCTCTTAAATCCCACCCACGGGAGTGGGTGGATGGTTCAGATCCTCTCTACGATGAGTCAGGGGTAGGAAGGTCTTAAATCCCACCCACGGCAGTGGGTGGATGGTTCAGATCCTTTCTACACAGGATCACTTTTTGCGCTTTGAACTTTTTAGCTGAAGGTATTTTGGACCATTAGGGGAACAGTCGAGAGAGGATCTGAACAATCCACCCACTTCCGTGGGTGGGATTTAGCGAGTTCACAGCGGCTTCATTTAGAGTAGAGACAATCTGAACCATCCACCCACTCCCGTGGGTGGGATTCAAGCACTCGGTGTCACCATTGTCGTAGGTTGGATCTGAACCATCCACCCACTCCCGTGGGTGGGATTTCTGAGTTTTCACATAGTCTCTACGAAGCGGTTGCGACGCAGGTCTCTACTAAGCGGTTGCCACGCGGGCCTTTTCTGGCGAAAGTGGCGTAAACTGAACCTCGAAATACAAAGGTGCGAATCTCAATTCTGATCGATCTCAATTCTTGAATTTCTCAAGAAGCCAGTCTTGAATTTCTTTAAGGGGCGGGCAGCACGATCTGGCGCCTTGGCGTATCAAGGAGCGGCCTGGCGCAGCCTACTCCTCTTAGCAGGCTACTAAAAAAGGAAGCAAAGACCCGATCCACGAACCCACACGAACTAAATACTAAATTCGTTCGTTATTTTGTGAAATTTCGTGGATCGTGCTGTCATCGTTGTTTCCAAAACTTCCAAAAACAAGGCGAGTGCTGCAAACCGTCCCTTTTTCAGCAGCCCTTATGACTTGCCGCGAAAGCGATCCGTGGCGTCTACGAGGGCAGCAACAATCCCCGGTTCGGTAGCTGCATGGCCGGCATCCGGAATGATCTTCAATTCCGCCTCAGGCCAGGCGCGATGGAGGTCCCAGGCGCTCATTATTGGACAAACAACATCGTACCGCCCCTGGACAATCACTGCGGGGATGTCGCGGATCTTGTCGACGCGATCGATCAAATAATTGTCCGTATCGAAGAAGGCGTTGTTTACAAAGTAGTGACACTCTATTCGCGCCAGCGCCAGGGCAAACTTAGCCTCGCCCGAGTGGTCAATCAGTTTTTGATCGGGAAAGAGTTTGGAGGTACTGCCCTCCCATATCGACCAGGCTTTGGCAGCTTCCAGACGCACTGCTTCATCATCACTCATTAAGCGGCGGTGATATGCGGCAAGCATGTCGCCGCGCTCGGCCAGCGGAATTATGCGAACATACTCTTCCCAAACATCAGGAAAAATTGCGCTCGCACCCTCGCCTTCCTGATAGAACCAACGAATCTCTTTCTGGCGACAGAGAAAAATGCCTCTCAACACGAGGGCGGTTACGCGTTCAGGATGAGTCTGGGCGTAAGCAAGTGCCAGCGTGCTCCCCCACGAGCCACCAAAGACAAGCCAGCGTTCAATCCCTGCGTGTTCGCGCAGCCGCTCGATGTCCGCAACGAGATCCCAGGTTGTGTTCTCTTCCAGACATGCGTGCGGTGTGCTCCGGCCCGCACCACGCTGTTCGAAAAGGACAACCCGGTAAGTTTCCGGATCGAAGAATTGACGATACTCGGGAATCAGTCCTCCTCCTGGACCACCATGAAGGAAGACTGCAGGCTGGCCATCCCGATTGCCGGCTTGTTCGTAATAGAGCTCGTGAACCGGAGAAACCTTCAGTCTGCCAGTCTCATATGGTTCGAGCGCGGGGTACAGCTTTTTCATTGACGCATCATACGAATTCTACGGTTGGTTTCCTACTCAATAGTAATCCAGCGGCCGGGCGATGGTTAGAACGAAGACTTCTTTCGCTCCTGCATTAAGCAGCGCCGACGCACAAGACGAGGCGGTGGCGCCAGTAGTGAGGACATCATCGACCAATAGAATGCTCTCGCCGGCGATCAAATGCGGATACCGAACTGCGAATGCATCCTCGACGGTTTCGTGACGCGCCTTCGCGTCCATACCGGCCCGGTGACGATCCGTATGTAGCGTACGAGAAAGACTTACATGGTCCAGTGGTAAGCCGATTCGTTTTGACACCTCTTGTCCGATAATCTCCGCCTGGTTAAAACCCCGCGCGCGTTCTCGTTCCGGATGAAGCGGCACGGGGATGATGCGCGTGCATTGATCCAAAGGGATTCGTTTAGCCGCTGACACTAACACCTCGGCCAAACGTCGCGGCAGGTGCGGTTGACGTTTTAGTGAGAGCACCGACGCGCGCAAGGCCTTTTCATAAACCCCACAGGCGCGCGCGGCGGTAAAGCAAAATTCGTCGCAGCTTAGACACCGGAGCACTTCTCGCTGCTCGTCAGGAACGCGGCCCCGAGACACTTTCCCACACTTCCAGCACATTGCCTGTGCTTCAGTAAAGATGCGCGTCTCTAACCATGAGGATAGCGAGTTTTGATGGCGCAAACAAGAAAGGCCTCCCGAAAAATCAGGAGGCCAAAAATTATTGCTCTTTAAAAGAGACGGATTCTATTCTTCATCCTCAGCTAAGAGTCTTCATCTTCAGCTAAGAGTCCGCGCTCGTGCAGATCCTGACAACGGATGCAATGGCGGGCCCAGGGTACTGCTTCGAGCC
>WNGF01006006.1_pt1 | contig 18155 bp, 14 predicted proteins | sample 5400641 | NCBI WGS metagenome assembly WNGF01 (sample SAMN13153371, study PRJNA577476) | soil metagenome | isolation source: 80 cm soil or saprolite under grassland replicate 2 | place: USA:California | collected 2016-06-15
TGGCCCGGGCCCTCGGGTGCAGCGAGGAGGCCGCCAGGGCCAGCGCGTACGAAGGGCGGAAGAAGCTGCGGGCCATGCGGGAACTCGAGGATCTCGGAGGAAAGCGATGACGAAGGAATTCGGTGCGATGCGGCGGGCGGACGTGGAGGGCGCCTCTCGGGTGGCCGCCCGGGGCGTGATCGATGCCGCCAGACGCCGGGGCCTGGAGGACGTGGCGGTGGCGATGATCGGCTCGCCGGTTGGCGAGTTGCTCGTGGCGGGGACCCGCCGGGGGCTGGTCCGGGTGGCCTATCCGGACGAGCGGCCCGACCTCGTGATCGAGGACCTGGCGGAGGCGCTTTCGCCCAGGGTCCTGGAGGACCCCCGGGCCCTGGACCTCGTGCGCCGCCAGCTGGAGGAGTACTTCGAGGGGCGGCGAGACCGGTTCGAGGTTCGGCTGGACTGGGCGCTCGCCCCGAGCGGCTTCTCCCGCAAGGTGCTCGAGGAGACGGCTCGCATCCCGTTCGGCTCGGTCTCCACCTACGGGGAGATGGCAAAGCGCGCGGGGAGCCCTCGGGCCGCCCGGGCCGCGGGGAACGCCCTTCATGACAACCCGATCCCCATCGTCGTGCCGTGCCACCGAGTGGTCCCCTCCACCGGCGGGATCGGGAAGTACGGCGGGAGCGAGTGGCGCAAGGAGTTCCTGCTGCGCCTGGAGGGGGCCCTTGCAGGCTAGGCGGGCCTCGCGAAACCCCTCCTGGCGAGCACCGGATGGTCCAGAACCTCCCCAACGACTCCGATAATGCCCGCATGAGCGCCGGCCTGTTCGCGCGAGCCGCGGCGCGCCTTTCCGCCGCCCGGAGCGACGGTGGGTTCGGACCTCGGCCTGGAATGGCGGCGGAGCCGGAGCCCACCGCCCTCGCCTCCCTCGCCCTGGGGGACGACGATGCGCGCTGGTGGCTGGCCGGCCATCAGCGCCCCGACGGTGGATTCGCCCTGGTCGCCGCCGACGTCGTGAGCGACGCGGCAACGGCGCTGGCTGCCCTGGCGCTCGGTCCGGGGGAGTCCCGGGAACGAGCGCTCGACCACGTGGTAGCCAATCAGGCCCAACGCCTCCCGACCAACCCCGACTCGCCGCACGACCCCAACCTCCGTGGTTGGGGCTGGACTCCCGACACGTTCGGATGGGTGGAGCCCACGGCGCACGCGGTTCTGGCCCTTCAGCTCCTGCGGCCGTGGGCCTACGGTGCGTTAGCGGACGGCCTTGCCGTCCTGGTGGACCGCGAGTGCGTGGGTGGCGGGTGGAATTACGGAAATCGGGTCGTCCTCGGGGTGGATCTGCCCCCGTATGCGCAGACGACGGCCATCGCACTCGTTGCGCTGCAGAGATCCGACCCCGAGCCCTACGCGCGGGGCCTGACGGCCCTCGATCGGTTGTGGCGAGCCGAGCGGCAGGGGGGCCTGTCGCTGGCCATCTCCCTGGCGGCGTTCCGCCTTGCCGACCGGCCCGCCGCGGACGAGGTCGATCGGGCGCTCGACGCGGAGCTCGGGCGGACGGGCCTCCTCGACGACACGGTGGCGCTGGCCTGGGCAGCGATCGCCACCGGCCCCGGCCTGGACGTGATCCGGAGGCCGGGGTGAACGCTCCGATGGACCGCCGGACCTTCCTCAAGCGGGCTGCTCAGGTCGGCGCGGGCGCCCTCGTCGTCGGCACCGGGGCCGGGATCGCGGCGGAGGTCCTGCTCGACCGGGCCCCGCGACCGTGGGATGCCTCCGCGTTTCCGATCCCGGGCCGATCCCGCGTGGCGGTGGTGAAGGCCTCCTCGTACGACGTCGACCTGGAGGCGATCGTCTTCGACGGGCTCAGGGCAGTTGCGGCCGACGTCGCCGGGAAGACGGTCGTCCTCAAGCCGAACTTCGTCGAGTACGACCCCGGCGCGGCCATCAACACCGACCCCCGGTTGATCGCCGCGACCGTCCTGACCATGAGGAGGCTCGGCGCCGCCGAGGTGACGGTGGCGGAGGGTCCAGGACACCGACGGGACACCCAATTCGTGGTCCAGAGCTCCGGCCTTCTGGAGGCTCTGCACGCAGTGGATGCGCCGTTCGTCGACCTGAACACCGAGGTGCTGGTACCCAACCGACTCCACACCTGGTTCACCAACCTCGGCGAGCTCTGGCTCCCGCAGGCCATCGTCGAGGCCGACGTGGTGGTGTCCATGCCGAAGATGAAGACCCATCACTGGGCCGGGGTCACCCTGTCGCTCAAGAACTGTTTCGGTTGTGTGCCGGGACGTGTCTACGGGTGGCCGAAGAACGTGCTGCACTGGGCGGGACTGAACGAGGCCATCGTCGACGTCTCGGCCGCGGTCCACCCACACCTGCAGATCGTCGACGGCATCGTGGGGATGCAAGGCAACGGGCCCATCCAGGGGACGCCGATGCCGGCGGGCCTGCTGGTGTTCGGCGCCGATCCGGTGGCAACCGACGTGACTGCCGCCCGGCTCATGGGGTTCGATCCCGCGCGCGTTCCCTCCATCGCCGGGGCGGCTCGGTTCCTGGGCCAGGGCGACCCCGAGCGCATCGAGCAGGTTGGCGAGGATGTCGAACGTTCCGCGCTGGAGTTCGCCACCCTTCCCCAGTTCCAGGGGTTGAAGATCGGAGCTGCAGGCGGATCAGGCGTGGACGCCGGGCCGGCCTGACCGGCCTTTTCCGCCGGCCCAAAACCCGGCTGAGGGCACAACCTGACGGAACGGGCGTCCGCGGGGGATGATGGCTCCATGCGACGACATCGAGTGGGCCTCGCCGCGCTCGGGTCGGGGCTCACGCTCTCGCTGCTCGCCGGCTGCTCGTCCTCGAGCGCCGGCGACGGAAGCCCGAGCGGCGCCGGCCGGATGCAGGCCGAGGTGGCCACCACCGACATCTACGTGAACGCGCCGCAGCGGGTGGCGGTGGGGCTCATCCTCGCCAACGGGAAGCTGGTCACCTTCGGCTCGGTCGGCTTCTCCTTCTCCTACCTGGGCACCACGCTCGGTCGGCTTCTCCTTCTCCTACCTGGGCACCACGCAGCAGCCGATCGCCCCCCAAGCCGGTCCGCAGGCCACGGCGGCCTACATCCCCACGCCGGGCACGACCCAGGGGACGGGTTCCGGGCCCACGATCACCGACCCGTCCACGGCCCGCGGCGTGTACGAGGCCGAGAACGTCACGTTCGACGCGCCAGGCGTGTGGTCGGTCCTGGTCACCGCGGACATCGCCGGGGCCGGGACCCAGATGGCCCGCAAGGCGTTCCTGGTGGAGGCGGCGCCAGCGCTCCCCGCCCCCGGCCAGCCGGCCCTCCGGACCGAGAACCTGACCATCCACTCGAAAGGGGTACCCCTGGCGGCGATCGACTCGCAGGCCTCCATCGACGGCTCGATCCCCGATCGGAACCTCCACGAGTGGACGATCGCGGAGGCCATCGCAGAGCACCGGCCCGCACTCGTGGTCTTCGCCACCCCCGTGTATTGCATCAGTCGGTTCTGCGGGCCGGTGACCGATGCGGTCGAGCAGCTCTCGCGCAAATACGCGAACCGGGCGGAGTTCATCCACGTAGAGATCTGGCGGGACTTCAAGAAACACGTGATCAACAAGGCCGCCGCGGACTGGCTGTACCGAAAGGGCGACCTGACCGAGCCCTGGCTCTACCTCATCGGTTCGAACGGAAGGATCCTCGACCGATGGTCGAGCCTGTTCGACGTCCAGGAGGTGGGGAGGGAGCTCGAGGATCTCCCGCCTATGAAGGGTTAAGCGGCAATCGAGGTCCAGAAGGCAATGGGAGCCGATCTGCATCGGTTGTCTGACGCAAAGGGCTTCACAGGGTCTCGAAGCGGCGGCCTGTGGCGCGGTGTCCAGCACCGATCTACCCGGCGTTTGCGTCCCATGCCCGCAGACTAGAGTTACGGATCACCAAACAGCCGAGCGCTCTTGCCGATCGGCACCCCCGCTACGGCTACCGGAGGGGCCTGGGCCCGTCGCGAGCACAGGGCTGGGGCGTCAACCGCAAGTGGATCCAACGCTTGTGGCGCCTGGAGGGCACCCGGTTCTGCTTCGGCCGGCCAGGGTCTACCGTTGTCGTGCCGAGAGGGCCATGCCTCCCCTGCCCTGTGCGCTTGGCCGCCGTCCTGACCTCCTCCATTCGAGTACGCGTGACTGGATCGGATCCTTACGGCTGGACGCGGACAACGATGGATATGGATGCGAGTAGAAGCCCTTCTGAGCATCCGGTAGTGCCCGCGCCCGGCGCCTCGCTGATGGTCCTTGCGGCGAGACTGAAGCCAAGCACGTGCTACGATCTGAAACATTCCTTTTCGATCAAATCGGACCATGAAAGTTGGCGATCAACTTGCGATCCGAGTCGCAGAGAGGAGGGCCCCTCCTGTACACAGTATCTGCACAGTAGAGGAGCGCATGGATCAGTCCTGCAATCCTCTCTTGCATGCGAGAGACACGGACATGGAGGAGAGCGTGAGCCTTGTTCGAGGTGTCTTGACCGTCGTCTGTCTCTCGGCACTTACGGCGTGTGACCCTGGTTATGAATTCACCATCCACAACCCGTGTGACGCTCCTATGACGGCCGATTTTCGAGACTCCAACGAGTTTGGTCAGCGTGGCACCGATCCCGTCACGGTCAAACCTCACTCCACTACTGAATGGACGGTGCTCGATCCGAATATCGAACCACCGTTCGGCCTGTTACTCCTCGACGGTCCGCGTGCGGGTGAGCGCATCAAGTCGGACACGCCAGAGGTGACAATCCCAGAATCCGCTTGCCCAAGTTGATGCGGGTGCCGACAAGACATTCTGTCGAAGCGGGTACCGGCATCCCAGGCGTCGACGTCGTCAACACGATGGATAGGGTCGTGCTACGGCTCGGTCTAACTTGGGACCAGCGGTTGTGAAAGCGTGTAGGGTCGCCGCGGATGAGGAACCGCCCGTTCTCGACCACATCTTGACGGTAAGCCTCAAGTCCTGCCGCTCCTGAAGCGGCGTGCAGGCAGCGTTCCGTTCATTGGGATGCATCCTCCCTCTTGTCTTGGGCCAGGTTCTCCCCGCGCGCGATATGCCGAACTCTCGGGGAGCAGCTGTTCTCGCCCGGATCACCAGTCAGCTGTCGGACGCTGATGACCCTCGCGAATCCGGCGGACCTCGCTTCCTCGCGGACTCAGAAGTATCTACCAGAACCGTCGTCCCACGCTGATTCTGGTGGGGGATCCGACGGCAGGCGCAAAGCACGACGCAAGCCGACTTCGGCGAGCCCGAACACGATGCAAGTTCCCGCCTCGCGCCTAGCAGGATACTCGTCGAATTCCTCGCGGACTACCATGCTGAGCGACTCTGATCGCCGCGCTTCTTCCAGTCCGTCGCCGAAATTGAAGCTCGGCCCTCTCGATCTGATCACGTTTGCGCGACTCAGGACTGCGACCAATCGTCACTTGGTCTGCTCAACACTGTTCTGGAGTGGGAGTCCTGCGTTGCAGGCCGCTTCCACCTGGTAGGCTTCTCGCTCGTACCGGTTGTCCATCCTAATCCCGCCAAAGATTGACTCCCAGAGATAACTCTGCACGAAGAACCCTGAGGCCTCGGCCGAGGCGACGTGAGTGAGTTCGTGCAATTCCCTGCATCGGGACATCGGAGCCTTAGAAAGTACGGTGTGACCAAGCGTCCACGCACTCGCCCAAGGCGGCACAAGATCGGTTCCCTCGACGCATACCGCCAACTGGTCCCCGTTGCCGCACGGGCGAACGCTCGCACCACTCATAACGGCGATAGCTGCGACGCCGTATCCCGTCACATCCCACGCGAACTTGGACATTTCCGAGAACCCATTCGCGACGGAACGAACGAAGTCCGCTCCGGGACAGGGCCCGTCGCCGATCACACAGAGCCCGCTGGGATCTACAAGCAGGGGTGGACGGTTGTTGACGTACACGTAGGCAGCGACATATGGATCGGATATCGAGGGCGCCAGGGGATCCGCCTGGAGGAACCGCCCTGTCGCCGGATCGTATTGGCGCGCCCGCAGGTGGTAGAGGCCGGTGGACGTGTCGAACAACTCGCCGGTGAATCGCATCAGGTTGGTTGGGGCTGCGGAGTCGTTCCTGAGCTCGGTCCGAATCGACCCGAAAGGCTCGTACGTGTAGGTCCATTGGGGAGTCCCTGTGGCCGAGGTCAAGTTGGCCACGCTCCCTAATCCGTCGTAGTGATAGTAGAAACTCCCGGCCCCAGTGGTCATTGACACCAGATCGGCGCCGTACATGTATCGGCGGAGCAGCACGTCCTTCCCGTCGGCCTCTCGAACCAGGAGCGGCAAAGCCCCATTGGGGTCCCAGAGGTAATTCGTCTTGGATGAAGCCTGGGTCCCGGAGGAGACCTGGAGGCGCTTCCCGTCCCCGTCATAGGTGTACGTGATGGTCGTCCCCCCAGCCATCGTCGTCGCAACCCGGTTGGCTAGGTCGTAGGTGAATGACCGGTTTCCCGCTCCGGTCTGGTTTCCGTTCGCGTCGTAGGTGTACGAGACGGTGCCGCCGGGGCCCGACTGGGACGTGAGCTGGTCCGAGTCGTTGTAGGTGTAGGTGGTGGTCCCTGAAGGGCGGGTCTCGGTCCTCCGGTTCCCCACGTCATCGTAGGCGTAGCGGATGAAGGGGTCGGATGAGCCCGGGCAGCTTGGGGCGAAGCAGGCCTCGGTCAGCCGGTCCAGGGCGTCGTAGGCGTAGTTGATGGTCCCATCGGCGGTGGCAACGGCCGTGGGGTTTCCCACTTCGTCCAAGGCGTAGGTGAACCGGGACAGGATGTTGCCGCCCTTCGCGTTTTGGACCTCAGAGAGCCGCCCGGCCCGGTCGTACGTCCTGCTCTCCACGTACCCGTTTGCGGCGGGAAGAGTCGTCCGGGTAAGGTTCCCAGCCTCGTCGTATCCGTAGGTGGTGCTGGCCCCCCCGCTGGTGACCGAGTCCAGGCGACCATCTTCGTCGAACGTGTAGTCCACCACCGTGCCGTCCGGGTAGGTCCGCTTCTTCAGGTTGCTCGCCGGATCGTAGACGTAGGCGAAGCTCTTCCTCGATCTGGTCACCCCGGTCAGTCGGTCGAGGGTGTCGTACGTGTACGTCTCGCTCCCAGCCCCGTCGGTCATGGCGGTCCGGTTGCTGTTGGCATCGTAAGCGAGGATGACGTCGGAGGTGGCGTCACTGTAGTTGATGGTTGTCAGGCGGTTCAGTGCGTCGTACCCGTAAGTGGTGGTCCGGTCCCCTGGATCAGGGGTGGCGTTTCCTCCCGCGTCCACCATCTTGGCGAGGTTGCCTGCCGCGTCGTACTCATAGGTCCACCGCTGCTGCGTCGGGGAAACCACGGCGGTTAGGCGGTTGGCCGCGTCGTATTCGTACTGGGTGCCATGGAGCTTGGCGTCTGTCCTTGAGGTGAGGTTCCCCACGTCGTCGTACCCGTAGGAGGTCACCGTGGTATCGGGGGCGGTGACCGAAGTGAGGTGGTTGGTGGGATCGTAGCCGTAGAAGGTGGTCCGGAGCTTGGCGTCCTTCCGACTGGCGAGGTTCCCCACCGCGTCGTAGGTCCACGTGGCCTGGTTCCCCAGGGGATCGGTCCGGGTAAGCACGTGGTCGGACGCGTCGTAGGTGTACGTCCATCGATACTGCGCGGGGTCGGCCCCTGCCATGTTCCCTCGGGGCTCCACGAGGCTGGTCATCCTCCCCGACGAGTCGTAGCCCATGGTGGTCACGTTTCCCAGGGGGGTAGTGACCTTGATCAGGTTCCCCGCCGCGTCGTGCTCGAACAGAGTGACCTTCCCCCGTGGATCGGTAAAGCTCCTGAGGAGGCCGGTGCCCGCGGGGTCCCGACCGAACCGCGTGATGACGTTTGCTGGCTGCTGAGTCACCGTGACGAGGTTCCCGGCGGCGTCGTAGTCGAAGTCGGTGGTGTTGCCCTTCCGGTCGGTGTAGACGTTCACCTCGTTCAACGCGGTGTAGGTCCAGGTCTCCGCGGGGTACCCGAGGGCGGCCGGGGGCGTCCTGGACAGCATGTTCCCCCGAGGGTCATAGGCCATGGTGGTGGTGTTCCCCCGAGGGTCTTTCACGGTGGTCAGGTTGAACTGGCCGTCATACGCATACTCGGTCGTGTTGCCGAGGGGATCGATCCGCTTGGTCAGGGCGTACTCGGTGTACACGTCCTTCCAGATGTTTTGCCGGGCGTCGGTCATGGTGGAGGTCCGGGTGACCGGGTCCCAGGAGAAGGTGCTCCTCTTGTTCCGCGCGTCGAGCTGCTCGGTGACCCGGCCGTCAGTCCCGTAGGTGTTGGTGACCACAGTGTGGACGTTCTGGTCCACGATGGTCTTCAGCCACCCGTGGGCCTCGTAGGTGTAGTTGGTCACCCCGTTCCGAGGGTCCGAGACAGAGGTCAGCCGGCCGCCCGTGTAGGCGTAGGTCACGGTTCGCCCGTCGGGCAGGGCCACCTGAGAGAGCAGGCCATCGGCGTTGTAGGAAAGCGTGATGGCCCGGCCGACGCTGTCGGTGATGGTGGAGATCTTCCCGCCCGTGTAGGCAAAGGACAGGCCCTGGCCGTTTCGGTCCCGGATGCTCGTGAGCAGCCCGGACGTGTCGAAGCGGTATCGGACCTGGTCGCGGCGTAAGAGCTCGTAGCCACCAGTCACCTGGGTTAGCGTGGAAAGGGTCCCGGCCGTCCCCACGAACGAGCCGTCCCCCTGCCTGGTGTACTCGACCTGCTGGCCGTCCTCCGCCCGGAACGTCACGTCGCCGCCCGGCTTGATCGTCAGCCCCGCCGCGTAAGCGTGAGTCCACCCCGGGCCCAGGGGGCCGGAGGTGCCGTCGAGGGAGTTGTAGGACCGCGTAAAGGCGAAGGGGACCCCGATGCCGGGCAGACGAAGGTCGGTGGCAGAGGTGAAGTAGCCCCCGGTGGCGGTGTTCACAGGCTCCTGGTTGAACCCGGCGGGGTTGTTTGCATGGAGGCCTGCCCCGCCTCCCAGGATCTGGCCCGGGGGAAGGTCCCCCGCCCCGTCCAGGTACGTCGGGGAGAACTCCCACGGCTCGATCTTGAAGTCGTCGAAGTAGCAGAACGGACCGAAAGGCGTGGCCAGGTAGAAAGCCCCCGGTATGACCCTGGTGCCATCGGCGTGGGCCAGGATTCCCCGCGCTCCCAGCGAGACGCCCTGGCAGATCGCCTCGTTGTACTGAAAGCGGACGTCGGTGCCCCAGAAGTTCCCGGTCCAGTCCACGGCCCGGTTTCGATTCAAGTCCCCGATCTGTACGCCATTGCCAGCGTTGGCGTAGATGTTGTTGCGATTCCCCGACGGCCAGGACGGGGTGGGAAGGCCGCTCTCCACGTTGAGATGGACACCGCTTCCCCCGTTTTGGGCGATGTCGCTCCTGGTCACCGTGGACTGGAGCCCCGTGTAGCCGCTCGTCAGGTTGAAGAACAAGCCGTTGCTCGCGTTGTCGCGGATGGTGTTCCCGGCTCCCACGATTGCCCACCCGTTGACAGCAGAGATCCCGATGCCGTTTCGAGCCAGAAGGGAGTTCTTGATGGTGACTCCCGCCGGGCAAATGGCGCACCCATTCCCCAGCAGGATCCCGGCTCTCTGGTTATCGGTGATGTTGGCGTGGTCGACGGTGATGCTCGTCGAGGTCCCGCTGGCCCGGAGCGCGCCGTACTGCGTGTTGGTCGAGCCATTGCCCCCGTAGCGGACGTCGACGTAGTCGAAGGTGCTGTTGGCGTTGCCCGAGTCGACGCTGATGTAGAACCACTGCCCGGGAGCCCCCGAGGTTGGGCCGTCCCCCCCACAATCCCCGCCGATGCTGTCGTCCTGGATCGAGGTGAAGGTGATCCGGTTGGCCGAGGTCCCCACCGCGGTCAGCGTCCCACTGACGGTCAGGGTCCGGAACGTGCCGTTGAGCTTCACCACCACGCCGGGCTCCACGGTCAGGGTGGCCCCGGCAGCAACCTGGACGTTCCCGTCCAAGACGAAGGGGCTCTGTGCGGCCCTCCAGGTGACGTTCGAGGTGTACGTGGCCCCCGGGATGTGGGTGCAGCTGGGCGGCGGTGGCGGCGGCTTCGCCGCCTCGGCGATCACCATGGACTGGGCGACCAGCACGACCGTGAGGAGAGCGAGCAGGAGGCTCCGAGCTCCGGTCCGTCCCCACCTCCCCCGGCCTCCTACCCGGGCCCAAAGTCGAACTGCATCGAGCCGGCCGAACTTCGTGCCCATGGTGCCTCCCCCCGCCGTGCCGCCGGCGCCCCTGCATTGGCTGGGCGCCCCGATCGGCGGCCGGTGCCCCTTAACGGCCACACTAAACACGGGGTCAATACAGACATTGGTCTACAGCATCCAAGTGAGAGCATTCGTCATGCACCCATGACATCGTGCCTCGAGTCGCTCTTGCGCAGGGCTGTGCGATAGTCAGGCGGCCTCGGCCACCCGCGTCCTAGGCCGAGGCCCGAACGCCAAGCTACAGTTCGGCCGTGGACGGCCACCGCCACCGCGTCCCCTCCCCGACCGACCGCGGCATCCGGGCCATCAAGTGGTCGCTGGCCGGGCTGGCCGTCACGGCCTTCCTGCAACTGATCATCGTGATGGTGAGCGGCTCCGTGGCCCTCCTGGCCGATACGATCCACAACGTCTCCGACTGCCTGACGGCCATCCCACTATGGGTAGCGTTCGTCGTCGGGCACCGACCGCCCACGAGGCGGTACTCGTACGGCTTCGAGCGGGCGGAGGACCTGGCCGGCCTGTTCATCGTCCTGGTCATCGGGGCCTCGGCGGCCTTGGTGGCATGGGAGGCCGTGGACCGGCTCCTGCACCCCCGGCCCGTCGTCCACGTCCCATGGGTGATCGTCGCGGGCCTCGCCGGGTTCGCCGGGAACGAGCTCGTCGCGATGTACCGCATCCGGGAGGGCCGCCGGATCGGTTCGATGGCCCTGGTGGCCGACGGCCAGCACGCCCGCACCGACGGGCTCACCTCGCTCGGGGTGGTGGTCGGCGCGGCCGGAGCGGCCCTTGGGTTCGAGCGGGCGGATCCACTCGCCGGCATCGGCATCGCGCTGGTCATCCTGTTCGTCCTGTGGCAGGCCGGCCGGAACGTCCTCCACCGGATCCTGGATGGCACCGACGAGTCGACCGTCGTAATGCTGGAAACCGTTGCGGCCCAAGTAACCGGGGTGGAGCACGTGACCTCCGCCAAGGCGCGGTGGACCGGCCATGAGCTGAACGCCGACCTCGAGATCCAGGTGGACCCGGCCCTCACCGTGGGCCAGGGCCACGCGATCGCCGAGCAGGTCGAGCACGAGCTCCTTCACGCCCTCCCTGGACTCAAGGGCGTAGCCGTCCACGTGGATCCGCACGACCACGGTCCGCAACGAGGGCCGGTAGCGCACCACCGGGAGCTCTGAGAACCGAGGGCGCCGAGATGGACGAAGACGAAGCCCGGTCGCGGTTCGCCACGGGGATGGTGGCCCGGTTGGCCACCGTGCGCCCCGACGGATCCCCCCACGTCGTCCCCGTCGTCTTCGCCCTCGATGGTGACACGGTGATGTCCTCGGTCGACGACAAGCCCAAGCGGACGAGGGAGCTCCGGCGGGTGGCCAACATCCGGGCCGACCCCCGGGTCAGCCTCCTCGTCGACCACTACGACGAGGAGTGGCCGAACGTGTGGTGGGTGCGGGCCGACGGTCGGGCCCGCGTCGTGGACGCGGGCCCGACCCTCGACCGAGCAGTGGCCCTGCTGGCGGCGAAGTACCCGCAGTACGCGGCCAGCCCACCCGCCGGTCCGGCCGTCCTGGTCGAGGTCCGGACCTGGCGCTGGTGGTCGTACGCCTGAACGAACCCGGCTTTCGGCTTCGTTACCCTGCGCAGCCCGTAGGATGGCCTCCATGTCCGAGGAGACCGGCCAGCGACCGTGGGGAGCACCACCGGCCGTCGAGTACTGCTATCGCCACCCGAACGTGCAGACCGGCGTGCACTGCACCCGGTGCAACCGTCCGATCTGCCCCGAGTGCATGACCCCCGCTCCGGTCGGTTACCAGTGCCCGGAATGTGTCGAGCAGGCCCGCCGGGAGTTCCGCCGGGGCCCGGGTCGCCGCGTCGTGACCGGGGGGATCACAGCGACCAAGGTCCTGCTGGCGGCGCTGTTCGCCGTGTTCGCGTTGGAGCTGCTAGTCGGCGGGGCGAACGCGCTCTTCCAGGGTCCCTCCGAACGCACGCTGATCCGCCTGGGCGCGATGCAACCGTTCCTCATCGCGGACGGGCAGTACTGGCGGTTGTTCTCGGCCATCTTCCTGCACGCCGGCCTCCTGCACATCGCGTTCAACGCGTACGCCCTGTGGATCTTCGGTGCGGCCATGGAACAGGCGCTTGGTCGAACGCGGTTCCTGTGGGTGTTCTTCGTCACCGGGTTCCTGGCCAGCGCCGCGTCCTACGCGTTCGGACCCGTGGAGTCCGTCGGCGTGGGCGCGTCGGGGGCGATCTTCGGCGTCTTCGGCGCGTTCATCGCCTACAACTACCGGCGGCGGGACCTGGCCCAGGCCGCGGCCAACCTGCGATGGGCCTTGATGCTGATCCTGCTCAACGCTCTGCTCACCCTGGGGATCCGCCAGATCGACTGGCGAGCACACCTCGGCGGGCTGGTGGCGGGGTTCGCCGCCGGCATGGTGGCCGAGGGGTGGGGCGACCGCCGGACCAGGAGGGTGGTCCTGGTCGGGGGATTCGCGGCGATGGTGGCGATCGGGGTGGCCCTCGTAGCGTGGCGGACCGCGGACATCCGGGCGCTCCCGATCTTCGAGCGCGCCGTGGCCTTCTTCAACTCGTGAGCCTCGAGATCCCCTGGCCCTGAAGTCAGGCGCGCCAACCTAGCGCGCGTTGCGTGACCCTCAGCCGGGCCGGAATGGCGGGAGCCCGTCGGAGGGCTCGGACACCGTGACCGGCTCGACCCCGAGGAGCCTGGCCAGTCGCGCCGACGCTCGGTTGTAGCCGTCCCGGTCCCACGACACGACGACATCGGCCACGGAACCGGCGCCGTCCACCACGAACAGGGTGGGCACCGTCTCGATCCCGTACGCGTTCGACGTGTCGTACGGTGGGAGGTCGGGGATGGCGGGGACGTCCATCCCGTAGTCGCCACCGAATCGGCTCAGGGCATCGAGGGGATCCTGGCCTACCCCAACCACTCGCCTCGGGTACGACCGGCCGAGGAGGTCGATCTTCGGCGCTGCCATCTGGCACACCGGACAGGTCACCTTGTAGAAGACCACGGCGTGGGCCCCGTCCCCCAGTGTTACCCCAGGGAGGGGCGGTGCGGCTCGGCCGACGGCGATCGCTGCCATGGGGCCAGGATATCGCCGTCCTAGACGGGGCCCTTGGACCCCGAATAGGAGCCCAGCACTTTCAGCATCGACGTATGGAGGCGAACCTCGTCCAGAGCGACGAGCACATCCGGTTCGTCGGAGGCACGCTCGATGTCGAGATAGAAGACGTATTCGAAGGGAGCGCCGCGCCGCGGGCGCGACTCCAATTTCGTGAGGTTGATGCCGTGCTCGGCGAACGGCTTCAGCGACGCGAGGAGCGAGCCCGGCCGGTCGTGCACGGCCATCACGAGGGACGTCTTGTCGGGCGTCCCCAGCCCGGCGTCCTTGGTCCCGACGACGGCGAACTTGGTGAAGTTGTCCGGGATGGTCTGGATCCGCTCGGCCAGCACCACCAGCCCGAGCTTGGTGCCGGCATCGACGCTCGCGATCGCAGCCTCGTTCATTCGGCCCGACGTTGCCACCATCCGGGCGGCCCCCGCCGTATCGTGCACCGGTACCGGTTCGATGCGATGGGCAGCCAGGAAGTCCTCGCTCTGGGCCAGGGCCTGCCAATGGGAGTACGCCCGCTCGATACTCTCCAGTCGGGATCCGGGGTTCCCCAGGAGGGCGTGGTCGACCCGCACCACGACCTCGCCCAATATCTTGACCAGGCTGCTATTGAGCAACAGATCGTAGGTCTCGTTCACCGAGCCAGCCTGGGAGTTCTCAACCGGCGCGACGCCGAAGTCGGCCTCGCCGCTGGTGACCCGGGAGAACACGATCCGAACCGTCTCACACGGCAAGGGCTCGGCCTGGGGGAACACGGCAAGCACAGCGGACTCGCTGAACGCTCCCGGTTCCCCCTGGTAGGCCACCCTCATGACGCCCGAAGGGTAGCAGCGCCTGAGATCGCCCCTGCGCTACTTGAAGAACGTCTCCGCGATCTTGATGATGCCCGGCCCCAAGATCACGATGAACAGGGCCGGCAGGACCATGAAGATCATGGGAAACAGGAGCTTCAAGGGCACCTTCTGGGCCGTCTCTTCCGCTCGCTGGCGGCGCTTCTGCCGAAGCTCCAGTGCCTGAGCCCGAAGCACCTTCGCGATCCCAACGCCGTACTTGTCGGCCTGGATCATCGACAGCACGAATCCATCGAGTTCCGAGACCTCGGTCCGGTCGGTGAGGTGGCGGAGCGCCTCCGTCCTGGTCACGCCGATCTGCATCTCCTGGAGCATCCGGGAGATCTCCTCCGACAGCGGACCGGGAACGTTCCTGACCACCTGGCCGAGCGCTGCATCGAAGCCGAGGCCGGCCTCAACGCTGATCGTGAGGAGATCCATGGTATCGGATAGCGCCTTGCGGATCTCCTTCTGGCGCTTCGAGGCGCGGGCCGCGACAGTTGCGCTCGGGAGGGTGTACCCGATCAACGTGAACAGCACGACCGTCCCCACCTTGAGAAGGAAGCCCGTGAACGGCAGCAGCGGGGACAGCATGAGGCCGGCCACCAGGCCGACGATGGCGAAGACGATCTTGAACGCTACGATCCGCTCGGCCGTCAAAGCCGGCGGGTTCCCCGCCAGAACGATCAGCCGATTCACGCGCCCGTACAGATCCAGGGGCGTGAGGCGGGTGATCGAGGAGATCACCTTGCCGGCAAACGGAAGGACGAGTCGCTCAAGGGCCGACCTCCTGAGCTGCTCATTCCGAAGGTTCGCGATACTGTTTGCCGTGTCCCCGACCTGCGTTTGAAGCACCGACACATATCGGCGTCGCGTGCTGAGCGCCATGTCCACGACCAAGCCGAGCATGAAGATCGTCAGGAACGTTCCGACGAGCGCGACCGCGAGCCATACCTGATAGTTAGACATCGATCCTCACGATCCTTGTCATCACGAAGATGCCCAATCCCATAAGGGCCGCGCCTGCGATCAACATGATGCGGCCCATCGTGCGTGTGAACAGCAAACCGATGTAATCGGGATTCACGAGCACAAGGTAGAAGAAGATGCCGAAGGGCAGAGCGGACAGGATCCCGATCGAGATCCGCCCCTCTGCCGACAGGACCCTCACCTGTCGGTGGACGTAGGCGCGCTCGCGAACGGTAGTGGCCACGATGTCGAGCACCTCCGCCAGGTTTCCGCCCACTTGCCGTTGGATGTTCACGGCCATGACGGCCCACCGCATGTCCTCGCTGCCGATGCGGTCGGCCATCTCGACCATCGCGTCGTCGACCGACCGACCCAGCCGGATCTCCGACACCACCCGATGGAACTCGGCGGCCGACGGGTCCTTGATCTCGTTGGCCACCTGGTCGAGAGCCTGGAGGAAGCTGTGTCCCGCTCGGAGGGAACTCGCCAGGATCGACAGGACGTCGGCGAGCTGCTCGGCCATCTTCTTCTGCCGCTGGCTCCGGGCGCGCACCAGCCACACGTACGGGATCAGGCTCGCGACGACGGCGACCATCAGGACGAAGATGATGTTCGCCAGCAGGAAGGCTCCCAGGACGCCGCCGGCGACGGCGCAAACGGCCGTCAACGCCACGAACTCGCCGGCCTTCATGGGGAGCCCGGCCTGTTCGAGCTTCGCGTCCAGACGGCTGCTGAAGCCGCCCGCCTCGGCGAACCGCTCACCCGCCTGGGTCAGTCCCGCGGGCATCCACGTGGGCTCGCTGGCCACGTCTTTGCCCCGTCCAAGCATCAGGTTGGTCAGGCTCCGTCGCTTCCGGCCCTTCGCCCCCATCGACAAGAGCAGCACGGCCACCAGGAACGCCGCCACGAACGCCGCCCCCAGAATGAGCGTCAGCCAGGCATCGGTGCCGAGCAGCTTCTGGATCTGGGTCATTTGCGGCGACCTCCATCAGGCGCGAAGACCTCGATCGGGACCTGGACACCTTGGTCGGCCAGGCGCTCCACGAACTGCGGACGAAGGCCGGTTGCCCGAAGCTGCCCGCGAAACTTTCCCTCCTCGTCGATCCCGGCGCTGTAATCGAACAGGAACAGGTCTTGAAGGCTGATGATGTCGCCCTCCATACCCACGATCTCCGTGATGTGGGTGATGCGGCGGACCCCGTCCTTCATGCGCGCTTGGTGGACGATCAGATTGAGGGCCGAGGCAACCTGTTCCCTGATCGCCCGGATCCCGAGGTCCATCCCGGCCATCAGCATCATCGTCTCCGCTCGGGACAGAGCGTCGCGCGGCGAATTCGAGTGAATGGTCGAGATCGAACCGTCGTGGCCGGTGTTCATGGCCTGCATCATGTCCAAGGCCTCGCCGCCACGGACCTCGCCGACCACGATCCGGTCCGGTCGCATGCGCAGGGCGTTCTTGACCAGGTCGCGGATCGTGACCTCGCCCCGGCCCTCGATGTTCGGTGGCCGGTACTCCAGTCGCACCACGTGCGGCTGCTGGAGCCGGAGTTCCGCCGAGTCCTCGATCGTGAGGATGCGCTCGTCGTCGGGCAGGAACGACGACAGCACGTTCAGCGTCGTCGTCTTCCCCGCGCCCGTCCCCCCGGACACCAGCATGTTCAGGCGCCCGCGGACACAAGCGTCGAGCAGCTCCACAGTCTGCCTGGTGAGGGTCCCGAACGAGATCAGGTCATCGGCCCGGTACGGCTCGGCGGAGAACTTCCGGATGGTCAGGCAGGCGCCGTCGATCGCGAGGGGCGGGACGATCGCGTTCACGCGCGAGCCGTCAGGCAGGCGCGCGTCCACGTACGGCGACGACTCGTCGACCCGGCGACCTACCCTGGCCACGATCTTGTCGATGATCCGGCGGAGCTGGCCGTCGTCGTGAAACTTCGCACCGGTCCAGTAGATCTTGCCGGCGCGCTCGACGTAGATGGAGTTCCAACCGTTCACCATGATTTCGGTGACGTCGGGGTCGCGGGCGAACGGCTCGAGCGGACCCAACCCCAGGACGCTGTCCCCGATCTGTCGAACGATGAGGAGCTTCTCCTGCGGGGAGAGGCCCGCCTCCTCCTCGTCCAACAACTCGCGGAGGCGCTGATGGACGAGGCCCTCGAGCTCGGTGTCGGAGAGCGAAGAGTCGTAGAGCCGGGGCCCGAGGGTCTCCACCAGGCGGTCCTGGACACGGTTCCGGGTGTCCGCGATCCGGTCCTTCGGTGTTGCCTTGGCCAATCGATCTGCGAGCGACATGTCGTTGTCCTCCTACCGCTTGAAGAGGCGGCGTTTCCCCTGCGAGGGCGTCAGCGTGAGCTCGCCCCCCGTGGCCGTAGGTGCACTGATGAACCGCGAGGCCAGCCGGCGGATGCTGTCGGACACTTCGGAGCCCGGCTCCTCCAGGACGACGGGCCGTCCCTTGTTCAGGCAGGTAGGCACGAGGCGGCTGGACGGGATCATGGTGTCCACTTGGAGCTTCATGACCCGCTCCACGTCCTGGGTATCTAGGCCGACCCTGCTGTCGGCCCGGTTCAGGACGATCCGGAACCGGTCGCGCGGCAGGCCGATCGTGAGCAGCGTCTCGAGCGCCCTCGAGAGGTGCTTGACCCCCACGACGTCGAGCGCCGTCACCAAGCAGATGACATCCGACAGGTCGAAACAGGCCAGGGCGAGGTCGGTGTAGTCGGCCGAGGCGTCGACCACGACGAACGCGAAGTTGTTGCGCAGCACCCGCAGGAACTTGCCGATGGACTCTCCGCTCGGCGGTGTCACCGATGGATCGGGCACGGCGCCGAAGCCCCACAAGTGCTCGTACAGCTTCGTCCCGTTCGCGAACACGGCCTCGCGGTCGGCCCCCTCGCCAAGGTTGATCAGGTCCTTCATCTGCTTCACGGGCTCGCGCCCGAAATAGGAGAAGACGTCCCCCATGTCGACGTC
>WNGF01010671.1_pt1 | contig 18155 bp, 16 predicted proteins | sample 5400641 | NCBI WGS metagenome assembly WNGF01 (sample SAMN13153371, study PRJNA577476) | soil metagenome | isolation source: 80 cm soil or saprolite under grassland replicate 2 | place: USA:California | collected 2016-06-15
CGCAAGCTGCTGAACTGACACTGTTACCAACCAGAGGAGGATTACCGTGCTTAGACCAACTCATTTGCTTGTGTCTTTGTTCTTAACGCTCTGCGCTCTGAGTCTCGCTCTGGGGCAAGACGTGAAGACAGACACTTATCCACGGATCATTCCGATAGTGACAGCCAGCGCCTCGGCAGAGCGTCTTCGCTTTACCGCTCCAGGCTCTGTAGTGCAAATGCAACTACAGATTTACAACGACTCTGGACAGGTGATGTTTGACGTGACGTCCAAAGGCAACGTGCTCGACTGGACACTGCAAGACAGTGGCGGAGAGCGCCTGGCCCCGGGTTCTTACCTTTGCGTGGTGACGGTCAAGAGTCTCTCCGGCAAACTGAGCCAGCGCATTGGCTCAGCATTGGTGCACGAGAGGGAAGTTGAACTACAGCGCGTTGATGCGACGCAATTAACCGGGGCGCAGCAGCAGGCCGTGGGACCAATTGAAGAGAACGCGGCGTTGACCATTCTGAAGGCCGGTGAAGCGCAGGCCACCACTGTCCTTGCCAACAATGGTCAGGAAGGGCAAGTGATCCGTGATCGGGGAGCGCTTTCATTTCGGATCGGCGATTTCTTTTCCGGTAATGACACAGAACAGATGCGTCTGACTGAAGAAGGCAATCTCGGCATTGGCACCTCGAAACCCAAATTCAGGGTGGATGTCGCCGGTGCGATTCGCGCGCGTCAGGGGTTTGTCTTCAGTGATGGCAGCACTTTGAATGTGAACGACAAAGGCGCTCTGACCCTGACCGGCAGCAATGGCGATATCACTCCAAACGTTGCTGGCACGGGCACGCAGAATCGGCTGGCAAAGTGGACAGACAGCAGCGGCACGCTCGGTGATTCGGTGGTGCTCGACACAGGGACGGGATTGCAACTCACTGTGGCAGCCAACCCTTCCGTGGATACAAACCTGCTTTACTTGAACAGCACGACCGGGACGATCGGTGTGTTGGCGGGCAGCACTCCGTCTTATGGCGCAAACAATGGACCATTCTTTGCGATGCGTGGCAACACGTACTCGACGATCGCGAATCAGCGCGGGTTGTTCACTATCGCAGCAGGCAATATCCAGAGTCCTTCAGGAGACGACGGCTCGGTAAAGTTTAATACGGGAAGCGACCTTCTGCGGATGGTGATTCGGCCGAGCGGAAATGTGGGGATTGGTATTAGCAACCCCGGGTCACTGCTGGATGTGGGCGGTAACATTAATACCAGCACGCAATACAACATCGGCGGTCAACGCTTGTTGAGCAACGCCGGGACAAGTAATCTCTTTGCCGGGGTTGGGGCGGGACTAAACACCAGCGGCTTCGGCTTTGATTCATTTTTTGGTAGTGATTCCGGTGGAGCAAACACCACCGGCAACCGTAATTCATTTTTTGGTGCCATTTCCGGTTTTTCAAACACCAGCGGCAGCTTCAATTCATTTTTTGGTTCCTTTTCCGGTAGTTCAAACAGCACCGGCGATCACAATTCATTTTTTGGTTTCCTTTCCGGTGCAAACACCACCAGCGGGGCCAGTAATTCATTCTTCGGTGATAACGCCGGGAGCAGTAACATTACGGGCGAGAATAACTCATTCTTTGGCACATCAGCCGGCGCGACGAATACGGTGAGCAGCAGCAATTCTTACTTTGGCTTTCGGGCTGGCGCTAATAGCGACATGGGGGTCTTCCCGAACGGCGGCAACTCCTATTTTGGCGCTACGGCTGGCGAGTTGACGACCTCGGGTTTCCAGAACGCGTTCTTCGGAATTCAGGCTGGCCGGTCCACCGTTACGGGCGGACAGAACTCCTTCTTTGGAAATCGAGCTGGCCTGTCTAACGAGACAGGCACTGATAACACCGCTATCGGAAGTGATTCCGATGTCGGGTCGAATCTCTTCCTTGCCACGGCGATCGGCGCCGGAGCAAAAGTAACCCAGAGTGATTCCCTTGTACTTGGCAGGCCCGAAGGTACCAAAGTCGGCATTGGCGTCACCGCGCCGTTGGCCACAATCCATGTCGTCTCTTACTCCAACAGCGCTGCCAACAACACCGCGGACTTTCAGGCGCCCACCATTGGGCCGAACCACAGCCATATCCACTATGGGGCTAATGGCAATTGGTACATTCGCTCCGCCGCCAGTGCCGGCAAAGTCGTATTGCAGGACACGGGCGGCAATGTGGGCATCGGCACAGGCAGTCCGAACGCCAAGCTTCAGGTCGCCGGAGGTGATGTCGCCGTCACAACCCAGGGCTCCGGCATCATCCTCAGGGCAACGACTGATATTGGGGGGCCAGTTTGCTATCGCTTGACGGTAGACGCCCTTGGCACACTCGGTACAACATCTGTTGTTTGCCCTTAACTCGTTTATCGCTCACAGCAAAGAGAGATTTGGAATCGGCAGCAACAAATACCACAAGGGCGCGCGCGCATTGAAAAACTAGAGGCGCGTCTGGCGACATTGAAAATGATGGTAAGGAAAATATCGCTGAAGCAAAGACGCTGAAAAAAACGCTCCTGGTCCTGAAAATCTTCTTTGTGTCGTGGCCTCGGGAGAAATCTTCAATAGCAACACCGGCCAGACGTTGGTTCACATTGCCGGCGCACCGATATCTGAGTGTGCAGGACACCAAAGGTTGAATGAGTTCTAACTTCAAGAATCGGACCTGCATGGAGAAGGAGTTGCCATGAAAACTCGAATTCGCTATGCCGTGTATTCATTAATCGGTGTCTCAATCGCGCTAACTCTGTTGCTGGCTTATCCGGAAGCCAATCGGTCAAGAGCGAAGGCTCGGGCCCTGGCGCCAATACGTAGCATGGACCCACGGACGGTCGGCATCGCTGATGAGTATGGGAGGGCGACAGTCACTCTCACACCAGCCCCGGAGGGCCTCAAAACCTGGTCATCGCTTAGTCGTTGGGCGAACGATAGATGGAATTGCAAGGGTATCGGTATTAATGCTCTGACTGGTATCGGTGATTATCTTATTCGTCCGGAAGGTCCTGATCCCCCGCCCGGTCAGGTAGGTGTCGGATATATAGATCATTGGGACGCCGGCAGCGGTCCTCTCCCATGCGAGGAGCAGTTCAAAGCTGAGTACCGGGGCACGATATGGTTCGATCTGAGTGAAATATTCAGCAAGCCTTCTTTCCCAATTGCCGACAAGGCCACGCTGAAATTCAAGAGGATGGTGACTGCTGCTAACGATAAGAATGGTCATAAGACTATTGATAAAGTATGCAATGACCACCTGGCTGCCGCCAATATAAGTTGGTGGAAGGAGGGACGTGATTCTGATACCTTCATTCCCGAAGGCGACTACATTCCACCAAGCTTCAACGAGTGTCCGTATGAAGGTTGTAGCATTGATGTTAAGGGCTTGGTCAACAACTGGATCACGGGGAAAATAGACCGATTTGGCTTTGTGATCGTAGGTGAGGATACGAAGTATGTATATGGCCTGTATCCAAGGGACAATGCTGCCTGCGAGACCTATTATGGCGATTTCAGCCTGACCATCGATTACAGATTTCCGATCAAGAAAATATACGTACCGCCAGAGACTTATCCGCTCGTCTGTCGCGGGACAAACACATTGAAAGTCATGGATCTGGACGGACCGGTAGGTTTCAGGTGGGTTGGCTTCAACTTCATTCCCGGAACTAAACCGGCTGGAGATGGCCTGCTTCCGGGCCAATGCTCCTGGCGGGATCGCGGTCTGAGAGCGGGCGAGCCTGGCAGGCTTGCTCAACCAATCGAAGGTGCACTCGCCTGGATCAAGGATCTTAATTCTTCGGATAGTTACTGGACATTCAATGTCTACAATGCGGGGGCGCAATTGCGGGCGACGGGAGCAGAACGTAACAAGCGAATGATCCTGCCAACGCTCAAAACCAACTTCGCGCTGGCCACGAATGGCGGGACGGTTTTCCCCTCTTCTTCTCTTACTCTCAATTCGGAGAAATATGTTAACGATGGCGAGCTTACCGGCGCCGGTAACGCAGTATGGCTCGATAGTACCATTGGCATTTTCCCCGATTACCTCGAAGTGCGTTTCGATGGCAAGAAAACAATCGACGAGATTGATGTCATCACCAGGCAGACTGATCTGGTAACTCCAGTCGATCCAAAGAAGTTTGACCCGTCGTTCGACAAAGATGGATTTGGTATTACAGCCTACGATGTACAGTACTGGGACGGCACCGGTTGGGTTAATCTCGCAGTGGAATTGGATAATCACAAAGTCTGGAGACAGTTTTTCCCCCTTTTTCCAATCACCACGGAAAAGATCAGAATCCAGATCAATGCCGGCCAGGACAATGCTTACAGCAGAGTAGTGGAAGTGGAAGCCTGGGGTAAGTGAGCGACCACATAAGTGAACGAGGAATAATGCCATGAAAAGGATCTTGTTATCAGCGTTGATTGGCGTCGGGATGGTCGCTGCGATCTTTGAAATCTTCTCGGGAAGCGAAGCGGCGCCGACGCAACAGAGTTACCCACTCGTCTGCCGCGGAGAAGAAAGTCAGTGATACATGGGCGGGACCCTGGTTCACATTGCCGACACGCCGATATCCGAGTGTCGCTAAGCAGATGCTGAAGTGCTGCGATTTGCCAAAAGGAGAACTCTGATGTTCACACCGCGAATACTTTGCGCTTCTGGTTTTCTGGTTCTTTGCCTACTCACTGCGGTGCTCGCTCAAGGTGAACAGCCGGGCAACGTCAGTCAGAGAGCCAACCAAACAAATAGTACTGTGACCGCATCGGCCACAGCCGAACGCGTGCGTTTTACTGCTCCAAGCAACATCGTGCGCACGCAGCTACAGGTGATTTCCGACAGCGGCCAGATTCTGTTTGATGTCAGCACCAAAGGTAACGTGCTTGACTGGTCCCTCCAGGACAGTAGCGGCCAACGATTGCAGGGTTCATACCTGATAGTAGTAACGGTGAAGAGTTTATCCGGCAGACTAAGTGAAAGGATTGGCTCAGTTTCGATCGGAGAAAAGCAGGTCGAACTACAGCGCGTTGATGCGACGCAATTGACCGCACCGCAGCAGCAGGCAGTAGGGCCAATCGAAGAGAACGCGGTGTTGACCATTCTGAAGGCCGGGGAAGCGCAGGCCACCACCGTCCTTGCCAACAATGGTCAGGAAGGACAGGTGATCCGTGACCGTGGTGCGCTGTCGTTTCGCCTTGGCGATTTCTTTTCCGGTAATGACCAGGAGCAGATGCGTCTGACTGAAGAAGGAAACTTAGGCATCGGCACCTCGGCACCTAAATCTAAACTGGATGTTGCGGGTGAAATTCGTGCGCGTCAGGGTTTTGTATTCAATGATGGCAGCACGCTGAACGTCAATGACAAAGGAGTGCTTACGCATACGAGCGCCGATGGCACCAATACGGTTACCACGACCACTCAGAACCGATTAGCTAAGTTTACCGACAATGCGGGTACGGTTGGGGATTCGGTGGCGATTGATACCGGGACCGGTTTGCAGTTGACGGCCGCACCCAGCGGCGCGGTCGATACCAATCTGCTTTACTTGAACTCGACAAACGGCACTACGGGCGTGCTGGCCGGCAATGTGCCGTCTTATGGTGCCGCCAACGGCCCGTTCTTTGCCATGCGCGGCAACACCTACACGACAATCGCGAATCAGCGCGGGTTGTTCACGATCGCAGCAGGCAACATCACGAGTCCAGCAGGTGACGACGGCTCGGTAAAGTTCAATACGGGCAATGACATTCTGCGAATGGTGATTAGGCCGAGCGGAAATGTGGGGATTGGCACACCAACACCAGTGGACAAGCTCGACGTGGCCGGCAACATCAACACCTCGACGCAATACAACATCGGGGGTAATCGCATCTTGAGTAATCCAGGTACTCAAAATCTCTTTGCGGGGGTCGGCGCAGGACAAAACAACACCGGAAGTCTAAATGCATTTTTCGGTAAAGACTCCGGTTTAGCAAACACCGACGGAGGCTCTAACTCATTTTTTGGTTGGTCTTCCGGTGCTGCGAACACCAGCGGCAGCTTCAACACCTTTTCCGGCTCGTACGCCGGTTTGTCAAACACCCTGGGCGTATCGAACGCTTTCTTTGGCAGTTTCGCCGGCTATCATCATAACACTGGCCAAAAGAATTCCTTCTTTGGAGGTAGCGCCGGTTACGCGAACGTGGGGGGCGACGGCAACACAGCGATCGGATACGGTGCGGGTCCCGGGTCGGGTAATCTCACCAATGCCACCGCGATCGGTGCCCTGGCCGAAGTGGACGCGAGTAATTCACTCGTACTCGGCAGTATCAATGGTGTCAATTCCGCTTCAGCCAATACCAGGGTCGGCATAGGCACTACTGCTCCTTCGGCCGCGCTCGACGTGCGAGATGGAACAGGAGCAAGTTCCAGTGGCAGCCACGTACAAATCGGAGCCCCAAACGCCAACGGCGATGAGAAGATTATTATCTTTGGTGACTCGGGCTGCCTCCCAGCGTTCTCAGGTCCTTGCGTTTATATAGGCGAGCAGGACGTTGACGATCGGATGGTGTTACGAGCCGGAGGCGGAGGCTTTCGGTTCAGGGTTGGAGACGTGTTACCCGATAGCGATAACTCCCAAACCCTCGGCTCGTCGACCAATCGCTGGTCCGCGGTCTGGGCAGCAAACGGAACGATTCAAACCTCAGATGTGCGTCTCAAGCAAGGGGTCGCTGACCTCAAATACGGGCTTAGCCAAGTCATGCAACTGCGACCAGTGTCCTTTCAGTGGAAAGAAGGAAATGACAAGGGCACGCACCTCGGTCTGATTGCCCAGGAAGTGGACGCCGTCATGCCCGAAGCTGTCCAAAAGAGCGCTGACGCAAATGCGCCTCTCGGATTGAACTACAGCAATCTGATTCCCGTGCTCATCAAAGCAATTCAGGAACAGCAGGGCACGCTCGATCGCGCTCAGGCAGAAATCAAAACACTGCGCGCAGAGAACGATGCCCTGAATAAACGCATCATTACGTTGGAAGGGTCATCGACAGCGACACGCACGAAGAAGGTTCAGTGACGACGGAAACCATTTCATCTGCAACACTGGCGAGACCTTGGCTCACATTGCCGGCGCACCGATATCGAGTGAATCTTCCGTGGGCTTCCGGGGACCTGATTGCTACGAAAGAAATATCAGGGTGACTGGCTTTTCACTCAGGTTCGACTCCCTACGGGACGCCATACCTTAAAACAACTGTGAGGTCCCGCGATTTCTCCGTGCGTCGAGACGCCCACTTAAGATCAGCCACCCCTTCTGAATGCGCATCCGCTATTTAATGGGTTTGCCGTTCTCAGTGACCCGGCCCGCGCGGTAGATAAAGACATGATGTTCTCGCGCGGCTCTTAGTTGCGCTCTCTTCGACTCAAACGGTCCCTGGTAACCCGGCATCGAAACTGAAATCGAGTCGCCACTGCGTCTTATCTTGATGAGATCACTACAAGTCCCGAATGAAGGAGAGACTTTGGCGCCGGCCTTCGTAATAGTGACGAAGTAATACGAGGCCGGGCAGGCAGTCCCGCCATTGTCCGTGACCAGCACTACATCAGCGCTTCCGATCGAATACGGTTTGCTTAGATCCAAGCTGTTATTGGCCTCGACCTTCGGTTGGACCGGGGCGCCTTTGAACAAGAGCACTCCCTTGTCACTCACGGTCAGAGAACCGAAACGGGTTGAAACAGTATTCGTCTCTTGCGCCAGAGCACTTATTCCGGTAAGCAGAAGCAATGTGATGCCAAGGACGTATTTCCACATATGTTTCCGAGTTGCGTGCATGTTTCTGGTCATTAATTCTCCTGGTTAACGACGACGAGCGTAGCGATCCATGATGATGTTTGTGATCATCGCGCTGGCGGGATTATTCCAGTTGCCACCGAGGCTGTCCATGTACTGCGCGGCTGCCGGAGCGCAGGCAAACAACACCAGCAAAATCAATCCACGAATCGCACACTTTTCAGTCATCTGTCTTGTCTCCTGTCTCTTGCCCTGGATTTAGGAAGTTGAGTTAATCATCTTATGTAGAGAGTGGTCTGTGTGTCAGCCCAAATAGCTACCGGGGAACGGCAGTCTCGGCCCATTAAGAATTGGGAGGCTGAATAGACTTCCTCGACCTCCATCCAGCCAACTTAAGTTTTACGTTCGAGATAGCTGATTCTCAAGACGATTTGGGGTGATTTGGCCCCATTCTCTTGCAATCAAATCTTTTCCGCAGACATCCAAAAACAAGATCGCTGCAATGCAGGTTTCAGTATCCTTGCGGCGATCCTTCATTCCTTTTACTAAACGCTAACGAACTTCCCTTTCGCTTCGGGAGGAGTAGTTCTTGCGGGGTAATGGGGTGAAATAATTCAAAGGAATTAATTTGAAAAAGGGGGGAAGTTATGAAGAAGCTACTAACATTGACACTGGCGTTGGCAAGTTTCGGTTTCATGGGTTCATTTGCCGAGACCAGGGCGAACCCGGTGGCAAAGGCGAATCCGCAACTGCGAATTCAGATCGGCCGGGACCGTTATCGTGACAGGTACCGGAACCGTTGGCGTAGCGATCGCGAGTTCTATCAGACGCGGATCGTCCGTTATGGTTTCCGAACCTATCGTGAGACGTATCTCGTAAGATACACGCCGTGGGGTGGTACGGAAACCACACTGATTAGTCGAGAACGAATCGACTAACGATTCTTAACTGAAACCACTAACGATTCTTAACTGAAACCAAAAGAGCCGGCACAACCGAGTCGTTCGGAGGTGCCGGCCTTTTTTGTGGGTCAGTTGTTAGTAATCAGTGATCAGTGGCCAGTGGTTAGTTGTCAGTGGTCAGTTGTTCGCTCGGCGACGTCATGCGTCACGTCATCAGGTGTGCAACTGACAACTGACAACTGACCACTGACAACTGACTAACAACAGGAGTAGTATGAGGGCGATGCGAGTGACATCGCTAATCATAATCCTGATTGTTGCCGGCGGCTTCGCTACGTATAAATCCATTCGACCGGCGACACCCCGCCTTAGCGCGGCCGTAACAGAAACGAGCGCGGCCGCACCCTCTGCGAGCACAAACTCCAAAGTCGATTTTGATCAGCAAATCAAGCCGATCCTTCAATCCCGCTGCCAGCCTTGTCATTTTCAGGGAGGCAAAGTCTACGATCGAATGCCTTTCGATCGACCAGAGACAATCAAGACGCTGGGCACAAAACTATTTACTCGGATCAAGGATGAAGACGAACGACGAGTGATTCGCGAATTTCTTTCACAACCATGATTGTCGTGCATAGCAGCAAAGCATCTGCTTCACTGGAATTCGCATAAACGTTTTGTTTCATCATGATGGTACTTGGGCCCGGCCCAGGGCTTTGACGAAGTGAGCATAGTCAATGAAATTCTCAATCACATCCGCTGCGCCGGCTTGATGCAATCGCTCTGCCGACTCTCCCGCACCCACACCTATGAAAGCTAACTTGAGACGAGAAGCAGAGCGAACATCCCAAACGGCATCACCAACGCTAACAATTCTTTCGAAGCTGATCTGCTGATGCCGGCTCAACGCTCTCGCAATTGCCGCTTGCAGGATTTCTTCTCGTGAAAGTCCATCTTCAGCATAAGCGATTGGAATTTCGTCAACTTCGATGTTTGCGACTCTCAACTTCAACAGAGCGGATTCACGCCAGCAACCCGTAGCGATAGCGACCCCCCAGTCAAATTCTCGTTTCAGCTTCTCCAACGCGATAGATGCGCCGGAAATCTCGGTGAAATTCGCTGAGTCCGATCGATAGCGCCCTTTCAACAGACTGACGAAACAAGTTTTGAGTTGGGTTAACTCGGCGGCTGTAGGCGCGCGCCCAAAGCGCTTCTGGAAAATGTCGTCAGTGATCCCTGAGTCGGATGTGTGAGGATATTCATCCCAATTACTGTTGATTGGAGTAATGGCGAGCGATTCAGCGAAAGCTTTGACAAAGCAGTCGTTATCGACCTCGTTCGTATTCGTCAGCGTCCCGTCAATGTCGAAAATCGCCAACCTCATTTTCACCTAAGTCTATTGCTGCTTTACCGAACAATCATCGACGTAAGGACATAAGCCTGGAGAAAGACCAGGACCCCGACCAGCGCCGCGAGCGCCAGGCTATGAAAAAACACATAGCGAAGTATCTCGCCTTCATGCCCGTACCAGCGCGTGGCGGTGCTGGCGACGACAATTGATTGCGCGTCGATCATCTTACCCATTACGCCGCCGGAACTATTTGCTGCGGCCATCAGCGTCGGGCTCAATCCGAGTTGTCCAGCAGTGATTTTTTGCAGACTGCCGAACAACACATTGGAGGAAGTGTCTGAGCCAGTGAGGGCGACCCCCAGCCAACCCAGCATCGTGCCAAAGAACGGATAGAAAAATCCGGTCTTCGCGAACGCCAGCCCGAGCGTAGCGTCCATACCTGAATAGCGCGTCGTGAAACCGATCGCCATCATCGCGGCAATCGTGATTAACGAGAAGCGTACCAGCTTCAGTGTTTTCCAATAAACGAATACTAGTTCGCGAGTTGAATATTTCATCGCGAGTCCGGCGATGATCGACGCGAAAAAGATCCCGCTCCCCGTCGCTGATAACCAGTTGAAGGTAAAAATTGCGCCTTCTGTTGCCGGCTTTGCAACGACGGGTGGTACGCGGATCACGAGTCTATTGAGGCCGGGAACAGAAATCCCTGGCGCGGAAATTCCGTCCAGGAAGGACTTTGTTTGCGGCAATCCCCATGCGAACACCACCACACTGAGAATCATCCAGGGCAACCAGGCGCGGAATATTTTGGACTTTGGACTTGCGATTGTGGATTTGTATTTCGTCTTTTGGTTTGTAGTGTCGGACTCGCCGGAACCGTCGCCCGTGCCGGCGGACCGCCAGATACGTTTCGGATGCCAGACTTTCAGGAACAACGCCAGCGCCGCGATCGACACGACCGCAGCTACCACGTCGACCAGCCATGGACCATGAAAGTTCGACATCAGAAATTGCGGTATGGCAAAGAAAATTCCGGCTACTAAAATTGCCGGCCAGATTTCAATCATGCCGCGAAACCCGGCGAACGCCCAGATCAGCCAGAACGGAACGATAAGGGAAAAGAAGGGAAGTTGTCGCCCGATCATCGCGCTCAAGTTCCGGAGGTCGAGACCCGTCACGCTTTGGAGGCCAATGATCGGCGTGCCCAAAGCGCCGTAAGCAACCGGGGCGGTATTACCGATCAGAGACAGACCTGAAGCAGCGAGCGGCGAGAAGCCTAACCCGATCAGAATCGCGCCGGTCACCGCCACGGGCGTGCCGAATCCGGAGGCGCCTTCAAAGAACGCTCCGAAGCTGAAGGCCACGAGCAACACTTGTAACCTTCGGTCTTCGGTAAGACCTGTGATGTTTTGGCGAAGAACATCGAACAGCCCGCGTTTGTTAGTCAGTTGATAAAGAAAGATGACGTTAAGGATTATCCAGCCGATTGGAAAAAGACCATATGCGCTGCCGTAAGCGGCGCTGGCGACAATCATTCTGACCGGCATGCGAAATACGGCAATGCCGACCAACACCGAAGTTGTTAATCCCAAAAGCGCCGCGTGATGAGCTTTAAGCTTGAGGAATCCCAGACTTCCGAGCAGGACGAAGATCGGCAATGCGGCGATTGAAGTGGAAAGAATTGGGTTCCCGAGGGGGTCGTAAATTTGTGACCAGGTCATCGTGGTGAACGTCAATCAGGCGACCGTCGGGCCCTGCGCCTCTGCCACGAAAATTCGATTAACGTGTTCCGGCCGAAACCCAATCCCGATCAATCGAGCTGGAATGCGGCGTAGAAATGGCCAGCGCATGAGTACCCTTAGGATCCAGGGTAGCTGAATCTGCTCGTCGCTTCCCAGAATTTGCCGAATCAGACGGTTCTGAATGAACACCTGGGCGGTCTGGGTAATTCGGGTTGGCAGCTCCCGCCGAAATTGGACTCGCTGAAGATCAGCGATCGAAACCGTCCCGCGCGACAACCGCTCCCCGAGAAGGTTCGCCGTAGCTACGGCGTCCTGAATCGCGAGATTTATTCCGACGCCGCCAATCGGTGACATGGCGTGCGCCGCATCGCCTATACAAAGCAATCCAGGCCGATACCACTTCTGCAGGCGATCGACCAAAACTGTCAGCAACTTGATCTGGTCCCAGCCTTTCAATTCGTTGGTGCGATCGCGCAGGAACGGCGCTACGGCGACTATGTCAGCGCGGAACGCTTCCAGACCTCGGTTCTTGATTTGCTCAAAATCGCCTTTCCGGATCAGATAAGCGCACTGCCAGTAATCGCCGCGATTCAGCGTGACCATCATCCTGCCTCGAGTGATGCGTCCCAGAGTTTGTTCGTCATCGGTGTCGCGCCGGGTCATGCGAAACCACAAGACATCCATCGGCGCGCCGAAACTTTGGATCTCTAGTTCCGCTTTTTCCCGCAGTATCGAATGGCGCCCATCTGCGCCGATTACGAGGTCCGCGTAAATCTCGACCCTTCCGTCAGGCGTATTCGCCAGCACGCCAACGATTTTTCCCTGGTCTTCAATCAAGTCGATCGCTTCGGCCTGCATTTGCAAACGGAAGTTCGAATATTGCTTTCCATGTTCGGCGACAAAATCGAGAAAATCCCATTGAGGCATGAAGGCGATGAACTTGCACTGAGTAGGCAAATGCGAAAAATCGGCCATTATTACGAAATCGTCACCGATCTGCCCGCCGATCTGGCGCATCTCCTGGTGCGGGCGCTTCAGGAAATCTTCGAGCAGGCCGAGTTCATGCATGACCTCGAGAGTGGAAGGATGAATTGTGTCGCCGCGAAAATCGCGGAGAAAGTCAGCGTGTTTTTCCAGTACCACCACGTCGACGCCCGCGCGCGCCAGCAGATACCCGAGTATCATGCCCGCCGGACCACCGCCGGCAATGCAACAGCGTGTGTTTATCGATTTGGAGTTATCCACACAGACAAAGAGTTACGGAGATTAGAAGCGGAGAGACGCAGGGCCCGATAGATTCTCCGGCGCATGCTGCCCACCATATTGCCTTGCGCCTTCAAATTTTGGCGAGAATCTTCTTCCAATGCTCCCAGGCATCGTCGCGCGCTTTGCGGTTTGCCGCGTACGCATCCTTTGTTTTTTGGTCTGCATCCGCGGCCGGCGGCGGTCCGTTCGGCTCGCCGGCGCGCATGAATCCGTGTCCCGCGCCGGCATACGTTACCGGATCAAATTTCTTGTTGAGCTCTTTCATGGCGTCGACAGTTGGCGGGATCGTCGCGTCTACGCGGGCATCATTTTCACCATAGAAACCGTAGACGGGCACGCTGATTTTTCCGAGCGCGGCTTTATCGAGCGCAGGATCCTGGGGACCCGTCGTCGGTGCGGTGCCATAAAAAACAAAAGCGGCTTTTAGACTCGGCCGATTGGTGGCAAAACGAAAACTTTGACTGCCGCCCCAGCAGTAGCCGGTCACCACAACTTTTCCATTTGACGCCGGTAGTTTCGAAACGTAATCGGCAACGGCGTTTAAGTCGGCAGTGATCTGATCAGGAGGCAAAGCCCTGATTGCCTGTCCGACGGCATTGTTTCCGGTAGCAGAGATTGCACTGGTGCCGCCGCCGTTAGGACCCATTCCGGAGAGCAGGTCCGGCGCGATTGCAATATAGCCGGCTTCAGCCAGTTCGTCCGTCAATTGCTGCACCCAGTCGGTCATGCCGAAGATTTCGTGAATCACGACGACGGCGGTAGCTTTGTTTTTGACCTCAGGATAGACGATGAAGCTGCTGACGTTGCGATTGCCGTTTTTGACGTTGACCCACTCCTGATGACGCGGCGATTTCGCCAGCCGCTGTTTCGCCCAATCCTGGGTTATCGAATCGTTCAACGTGTCGGCAGGTGTCATGATGTGATGGTGATCCGTCATGTCCTGCGCGAATGCTGCCGGCATGCACACCGCGACAATCGCGATCAAAAAGCTCGCCGAGATCAAAGCCTTCCTCATATCGCCCTCCAATGAATTGTCTGGACTTAACAAACGGAGTCTACCAAACGGAAACGGTTTACGACAGGCCTAATCCACGGATGAATTTGCCGGGAGTCAGGCAGAGCCTTCACAAATCGTTACTCTGACCGGGCCGAGTGTGATAAGTTCCCGGGCGCAAACATCAACTTTGATCCGGTGTCGTCTGGATGCTGAAGAGAGGAATTATGAAAACAGTTATCCTGAGTTTGCTTCTTCTGATTAGTGGTGCTGCGGGAGCAATTCCGCGCAACGCGGCGCCGCAAACTAACGACGGCTTCGCCGCGTTCTGGCAAAAATTCAAGACGGCAGTAAGAAGTGCTGATAAAGAAACTGTTGTGTCGCTTACCCGATTTCCAATGCGTATGCCCGGGCGAGTGCGTAACATTAAGGACGCAGCCGACCTGCGTTTGCGCTATCGCGACGTTTTCAACAAATACACCAGCGCCGCCAAATGCTTTGCAAACGAAACGCCCATTGAAGATCCGGATAATAGGAAGCAACACGTGATTGCCTGTTTCGACGATAAGGGCTATTTGATTGATTATATTTTTGCCCGGGATCAGAGTGGATGGAAGTTCGTGCGTCTGGATAGGTACGAACTTCCCGACTAGGTTGTTCTCTTTCAAGTCGCTCAACCACCGTCGCTTTCGGGTTGCGTTCTTGTCGTGTATTATCTCGGCGCTATTCAAATAGCTTTTAAATTCGTTCCCCTTTAAGGTGGAATTTTACAGGAGAAAACCGAATGGTAAAAAGATTTTTGCTTCCGTTCTTTGTCGTCTGCGCTTTTGTGATGGTGGGCTGCAGCAAGACAGAAACCAACGAAAACACGAGCGCCGGAAACAGCAACAACAGTAACAAGGCCGCTGCCTCGACAAACAGTTCAGGCACAAGCGGCACAACCGCGACTTCAAGCAGCAGTGAAAAGATTGGCATTGCTGACTGCGACGATTTTATCGCCAAGTACGACGCCTGCGTTTCCAACAAGGTCCCGGAAACGGCCCGTGCCCAATACAAGTCCGCGATTGCACAGTGGCGTGAGGGCTGGAAGAAAGCTGCTGAGAATCCGGCCACCAAAGCAACCCTGGCAGCACAGTGCAAGCAAATTGCCGAGCAGCAAAAGAACGCCCTGAAGATGTATGGCTGTGAGTTTTAATTGAGCGGCGCGCGCTAAGCGTCCTTTTAAAGACATCGCGCGAAGTGCATGTTAGTTGCGCTTCGCGCGATCAATTTTTTATGGCGGACTTAGTCAGGTTTCGAGTTCCGCCTTCAGGCGGAATAATCTGTAAACGATCGCCGCCCGGGAACTGAACTCCGAAACCAGGTCGCGCAACCCTTATCCTAACGCATGGTTGCGGAGTGGACGTATTGGGAGTTAAATAGAGTTTAAGCTCAGTTACTCGCGAAAGAATTCAGACAGCGAATGGTTGCATCCGAAATGGTCGGGGCACAACTCGGCAATTATCGTATTCTCGAAAAGATCGGCGCCGGCGGACAGGGAACAGTTTATAAAGCCACCGATACCAAGCTCGGCCGCTCAGTAGTCATCAAAGTCCTGCCACCAGAGTTGACCGCCAAAGAGGCCAACCTCAAACGTTTTGAGCGCGAAGCTCGCCTGGCCTCCGCGCTCGATCATCCGAACATCTGCACGATCTTCGATCTCAACGAAATTGATGGCGTGAACTTTATCGTCATGCAGTACGTTGAGGGCAAGAACGTACGCCAGCTGGTCAACGGCCGGCCGCTGGATTTGCGCAGCGCGCTTTCGATCGCCATCCAGGTTGCGGACGCGCTCGCTGCAGCTCATGCGCGTGGCATTATTCATCGCGATATCAAAGCCGGAAATGTAATGGTCACGACGCACGGACAGGTGAAAATTCTCGACTTTGGTTTGGCGAAACTGCTGGATGACGAGGGCATGGGACCCGGGGGAATTCACCACACCGACTTGACTGAAGTAGGTGTCCCTTATGGCACGGCTACTTATGCCGCGCCCGAACAGGCGCGGGGCGAGCGCGTCGATGAGCGGGCTGACATCTTTTCAACCGGGGTTCTGATTTACGAAATGTTGACCGGAATTTGGCCGTTTCAGGGAACGACAAGCATCGATGTCCGGCATGCCGTCCTTCATGAGGAGCCGCAGCCATTATCTGAAGCCAGACCCGGTGACACACCGCCGCGGCTGCAGGAGATCCTGGATCGCGCGCTGGCAAAAGATCGAAGACAGCGTTATCAAAAAGCTGCCGAGCTGCGAAATGATTTGCGCGCGGTCATGCGCGATGTTGAATCGGGCGTGCCGACATTCACAGAACCTATTGCCCCGGTGACGCCGCGTCATCTGACCGGTACTGGAAGAATGGGCCGGGCGCTAAGCTGGCTGCGCGCTGTTTCCGGCAGCGAGCAAAAGACAACCGCGCAACGCATGCCGCGTTCAACTTCCGAACCCAGTCAGGATACTCCGGCGACCAGCATCGGCGACCGCGAACGCAAGAGCGTCGCCATTCTGCCTTTCAAGAACGTCAGCAACGATCCCGATGCCGGCTTCTACGAATTCTCTCTGGCTGATGCGGTGATTACCGAACTCGCCCGGGTGAGATCGCTCGTCGTGCGACCTTCGTCTGAGATCGTGAAGTACCAGGGCATTCAGGTCGATCCGCGTCAGGCGGGACGAGAGATGAGTGTCGGAGCGGTTTTGTCGGCGGGCTTCCTGCGCGCCGGTCAACGGATTCGGGTGACTGCGCAACTCGTTGATGTCAACACCGGGGACCTGCTCTGGAGTGATCGTATTGATACTGACGCCACCGATATCATCAGTGTGCAGGACACGATTACGCAGGAGATTTGCGATGGCTTGCGCCTGGAATTAAGTTCGGACGAAAAGGACCAACTGGAACAGGGCAAGACCGCCAACGCCGAAGCATATGAAGAGTATCTGCGCGGCCGCGATTGTCTGGGCCGGTTTATTTATCACTCGATCGCGCGGGGTGATATCGATGCGGCGATTGAGCATTTTCAAAGAGCTACAGAATTGGATCCCTCATTTGCCCTGGCTCAGAGCGCCCTGGGTGGCGCCTACGCCAACCGGGTTCGCAAAGGTCTGGGCGAAACAGATGACAACGCGCGCGCGGAGAAAGCATTCGAGCGAGCGCTGGCCATCGATCCGAAACTGCTTGAGCCGCGCATGCATATGATCTTTGTCTACATGGCCCGTGGAGAAAAGGAAAAGGCCCGACGCACGGCCGAGGAATTGCGCGACGAAGCTCCGAATGACGTTGGCGTGCACTTTGCCCGCGCCGTGCTGGCGCGACTGGATGGCAACTACGAAAAAGCACTGCGCTGTCTTGATCGCATGGCGCGCTTGAACCCGGCCGAGCGAGTTGTCGTCAGCTACAATCGCGCGCGCATTTTCATGTACCAGGCAAGATACGCAGACGCCCTGGCTGAACTTGATGAAGGAGCAAAGGTGGAACCGGGTCATCCCCTGATTAAAGCTTTTCGCGCGCGCGTCCTTTACTACAGCGGCGAAACAGTCCGTGCTGCTGATTTGCTGGCGCAGGTCTTTGCCGAGCATCCGGGATTGGAAGGGGTTCGGCCGATCTATGCGACAGTCCTGTTGGCGCTCGGCCGCGACGAAGAGGCTCGGCAACAGATGACCGATGACATAAAAGAGACCGCGAGTACGGATCACGATGTAGCGTACTGGCTGGCATCGGCATACGCGCTTGCCGGCGAGCGTAAAGAAGCTTTCGAATGGTTGCGACGAGCAATCAAATTAGGCAATGAAAACAAACCCTGGTTCGAGCGCGACAAGAATTGGGACACGCTGCGCGATGATCCGGAGTATCAGTCGATCATCGCGGGAATAGGTAAGCAGTGAGCAGTAGGCAGTAAGCAGAAAGCAGTAAGCAGAAGGCAGAAGTTAGTAAGCAGTGCGCGGCTTTGCCGCCGCACATGGCGGTGAGCCTTTGGCTCACCGTCGGGCGCATTAAGGAATTAGGCGGCTATGCCGCCGGTTCAGGCAGAGCCTCAACAAGTTAAAAGAGACGCGGCCCGGAAAGGCAGAGCCTTTACGCAGT
>WNGF01004547.1_pt1 | contig 18154 bp, 31 predicted proteins | sample 5400641 | NCBI WGS metagenome assembly WNGF01 (sample SAMN13153371, study PRJNA577476) | soil metagenome | isolation source: 80 cm soil or saprolite under grassland replicate 2 | place: USA:California | collected 2016-06-15
CGGGCGCTCCACCCAGTGCAAGGCCTGCCGCCGCCAGCGGCAGAACCGCGGCGGCTACGGCACCTGCCGAAACCGGGCCCTGGCCGAGCTGGCTCGCCGCCACCACTTCGAGTACCAGCACTATCGGGAGCAGGCCCGCTTGGAGCTGGCGCCCGACAGCGCTCCGGCCGAGGTGTGGGACCAGGCCCGCGGCCGGGCGCTGGCCGAACTGTCGCATCGCCACCAGGCCGACTGGCAGCGACGCTTTCAGCAGGCCCGTGCGGCCCATCCTGATTGGCCCGCCGGCAGGGCCTTCTTGGTGGCCACCAACCAGTGCCGCCGTGCCCACCGCGACGATTTCGTTGCGCTGCTCGCCACCTACGCCGGTGCCAAGCCTGCCGGCCCCAGGCTGGTCTACAAGATCATCGGCCGCGCCCAGCGCCTACTCCAGCTTGCCCACCTCCAGGAGTACGAGGCCTTGTACGCGGCCGAGCGGGCCAAGATCGGCAACCCCGTCCGGGCCCGTGCGGCCCTGCCCAAGACTGCTGCGACCCATCCGGGTCGCTAGCGAGGTGCCCGCCGGCCGGCGTTGTGCTCCGTAATATCCCCGCCGCCGGCCGGCGGCACCATCCACCGGGAACAAGGAGGCAACCGCGATGGCGTCCACGGCCAGGTGGCCGGCAGCACTGTGGGTCCCTGCTGCGTGCGCCTGGGGCGGGTGCGGCAGGCCGGCAGGGGTCGACGTGCTGGCCACCGTGCCCGGTGAGCCGCCCCGGCTGGCGCTCCGGGTTGGCGGCTTCTGCCTGGGGCACGCGGTGATCGTCGGCATCGACACCCAGGCGCGCTACGGCGGGGAGCTCTGGTACGCCGCGCCGCTGGGGGTGGCGCGCTGGCGATGACCCGCTGGGGCGATACGGTCACCCTTGGCCGCCGCGACGCCGCGGCCATCCGCCGGCTCCTGCGCGACGTCGGCCAGGGGGCCGTCACGGTTCACCGGACGATGGAACGGCGCGACGTCCGGGCGATCGCGTGGCTGTTGCGCGAGGCGAGCCAGAACGGTGCGCTTCCCGGCGCGACGCGGCAGGCAGCGGGCGACTGGTTCGCCTGGCTGGAAGACCGCATCAGATAGCCCCCTTGCGCCCGCTCACCGTGGTGCATTGCTGTCGTGCCTGGAGAGCGAAGGGACCGGCGGAGCTGGCCCTGTCGTTGATGGCAACTGGAAACCCTGAAACGGCTCAGAGGGCCTGGCGCATGGGAGCAGCAAATCTTCTGGTCTTGCGAAATCCTGCTGATGCCATCGGTGCTCCTCCAGCAGGGGCGGTGCTCGGATGGGCCGTTGGCGGCGCGAGAGCGGCTCTGTGACGCCTGTAGGGGGTCGAACGCATGTTCTGGGTAGGGGGAGGCTTGGAGCGGCCTTCTCGCGCCTCGTGACGATTGCCCCCTGGTTGCGGGCCGCCGCACGGGCCGGGCTGGAAGGGCTCTCCGGGGTTGCGGCGTGGGGCTTGCCAGGCACGCGCCGCCCTGGGCGGCCACCGGGCCGGTGGGAGGGTGCGGGTGGTGCCGGGCTCGGTGGGTCGCGCGGATACCCCCGGGGTTGGCCCGTCGGACCCCGCACGGGACCGCGCATCCCCTAAAGGGGGGATGCGCGGATGCGCGGTCCCCCGCGGGGCTCCTCCTGAGGGGCGCGCGCGGGGTGCGCATCCGCGCATGCGCGGTCATGCGCGGTTCCAAACCGGGTGAAGTCGGGCATGCCGGGGGGGTGGGGGTATCCGAGCGGGGTCCGTGGCGTGGCCCGGTGGGGGTGGTCGGCACCGGGGTTGAGCTGCGACGTGCGCGCATGCGCGGTCCGTGGCTGCTACCCCGGTGGGGTATCTGGGTCGGCGTGGCAGGACCGCGCATGCGCGGTTCGCAAACCGGGTCGAATCCGGGCATCCATGCTGCCCGAGGGCGGGTGATGGTTGCTGGAGCGGTGAAAGGCGCCTGCTGGCGGCGAGCCCGCAGGAGGGCGGATGTGGCCGTTGAGCTGCGACGTGCGCGGTTCCCACCGCGGCCGAAGGAAACCCCCCGAGGGTATCTGGCTAGCTGCCGCTGTCGAGGCCGTCGCCGTCCCCGTCGGGGTCGGCGGGGTCGATGGGGGTCCAGTAGCGTTCGCGGCCCGTGGGCGCTTGGGTGCCGGTGGCCAGCCTGGCGGCCTCCAGCTCCTGGAGGGCGAGCTGGATGGTTCGCTTCTTGAGCGGGTGGCCCTCGCTGGCGAGCCGGTCGCCAAGGTGCTTGGCGGTCTGCATGCCGCCACCGGCGCGGAGCGCGCCCAGCACCCAGGCGACCGAGGGGCGCAATTCCCCGCCGCCCTCGCCCGGGCCCTGGCCGGTGGGATCGTCGTCGGCCAGCACCTCGGCCGTGTACTCCAGCGGGCTGGCCAGGTCGGTGGGGTCGAGGGCGCGGACGGTGCGGCGCACCCGAAAGCGGCTGTCGGGGATCTCCCCGCCGACCAGCTCGAAGCCCAGCACCACGGCGCTGGCGCCCTCGGGCGTGGTGCCGCGGTGGGCGACGGCGGCGGAGGCGAGCACGCGGCCCCAGGCGGAGGGGCCGGCGCCGGTGATGCGTTTGGGGCCGGTACCGTCGCCGGTCTTGTTCCAGTGGGTGACCACCACCAGCGCGGCGCCGGCTGCCTGGCAGATAGCCTGGATGGGCATGAGCAGGGCGCCCATCTCGTAGAGGTTGCCGCCGTTGGCTTGGCCGGCGGCGGCAAGATACAGCGGGTCGAGGATGACCAGCCGCGCCGGGCGCTCGCCCAGCTCGGCCTCCAGCTCGGCCAGGTCGCCGCCGTCGCGCAGCTTCGGGACTCGGAAGCACAGCCGCAGCCCCGGCGTGGCCGCGAGCTGGTCGAGGTCCACGCTCTTGTGGGCGGCGATGGCGCGCAGCCGCCGCACGATCGACCGTTCGCCGCCTTCCCCGAGGAACACCAGCACCCGGCCTGGGGTGGGGCAGGCGAAGCGGCCGAACCAGGGGTGGCCGGCGGCCACGGAGACGGCCAGGTCGAGCGCGGCCCAGGTCTTGCCGGCCTTGTCCTCTGCGGCCAGCACGCCGTAGGCGTCGGCTGGCCACAGGCCCTCGACCAGCCAGGCGGGCGGGCCGGCGGCGTCGACCCGGGCGATGACCTCGGCCAGGTCCTCGATGACCAGCCCCCGCCCAAGCGTCCCGGCCGGCGGCTGGGGGTCTGGGCGGCGGGGCAGGCGCCGCACCTTGCTGCCGTCGCCGTTGCCGCCTGGGGCCTCGCTCATGGGCGCCTCGGGCCAGGGCACCCCGTCTCGGTCGAGGTCGATGCGGTCGCTGGTCACCTGGTCGCCTCCTGCCGGGGTGGGCGGGGCAGGTCGGTGCGGGGGTGGGCGGTGCCGTTGCGCAGGCCCGAGGCGATGGTGGGGCCGATCTCCCGCTCCGACAGGCCGACCTGGCGGGCGACGTCGGCCAGCGCCGTGGTGACCTCGCCAGGGTCGAGCCAGCCGGCGGCGGCCAGCCGGCCCAGCCGCAGCGCCGCCATGTACAGGGCCCGGTTGCGGCCCGGCAGGCCCGGCCCGCCCGGCGCCACCGCGGCCAGGCGCGCGCACTCGGAGGCCAGCGCCGCGCCGCCGTACCCGCCGCCGACCACCCGGGGCCCGGCTGTGGGGGGCGGCGTGCCTGGCCTGGCCGGTGGGGCAAGCAGGGCCCGCAGCGCCGCCGGCACCTCGGGCAGCTCCAGGCCCAGGGGCCGGACCCACCGGTAGCGGCCGCCGCTGGGATGCCGCGAGGGCCAGACGAGCACGTAGCCGCCCCGGCCGCGCCAGTCCACCCCACCCACCACCTCGCCGGCGGCGGTGGTCGGCGGCTGGCAGCCCAGGCCCGTCGGCGCGAACAGCAGATGCCAACCCCCGCCGCCGGAGCGGGCCAGCGGCCCCGACCCGAGCGCCCCGCCGGCCCGGGACAGGATGGCGCGAAGCGCCTCCACCCCTTGGGGGCCGTCCACGTCGGCCACGTCGAACGAGCCGGGCCCGGTGCGGATCGCCACGTTCGCGGCGGGCCAGCGCCGCCACCAGCCCCGCACGGTGGCCAGGTCGCTGGTTGCCTCGTGCACCCCGCCCAGCCCCGGCCGGCGGGCCTTCAGACGGGGATGCTTGCCCGCCCGCCGGCAGCCGGCGCCGGCGCGGCAGGTGCAACCCCCGCCAGGGGCGGGCTCGAACACCGGCAGGACCGGCAAGCCGCAGGCGGCGTACACCTCCGCGGCCCGGCCCGGCTCCAGGTCCTCGCCGAGCGCGGCCAGCAGCCCACCGGGACCGATGCGCGTGGGTTCGCTGGCGAGGGTGGGGACCGGTGGGCAGGTCACGGCGTCGGCTCCTTCCACATCAGGGACCGGACGAGCGCGGGTCATCGCATCTCCCGGTCGGCAGGGGTGAGGGTGGCCTCGGGCAGGCGGAGCTGTTGGCACAGCGGCCGGTTGGACCAGATGACCTCCACCCCACGGGTGGCGCGGCCGCCGGAGGTCAGCGAGCTGGGCTTGTCCACCTCGTGTTCAACCCGCCACCAGCCGGCGTACAGGTCCTCGTACAGCGCCGACGGGTAGCCCGACAGCAGCACCGCGGCGGCGGTCGAGTGCAGGGCCCTGGCCAGCTCGCGGTGCTCGGCTTCGGTGACGTACTCGACGGCGTAGTCAGCGCCGCGGCGCTTGGCCAGCGCGCTGCGGGTGGCCTCCAGGTAGGGCGGGTCGCAGTAGATGACCGCGTTGGCGGCGCCGTACTTGGCGATCACCTCGACCGCGGGGCGGTCCTCGATGATCACCCGGCGCAGCCGCTCGGCGGCGGCCTGGAGGTGGTCGGCGAGGCTGGCGAACTTGTGGGCGTGGTCGGCGCCGTTGGTGTTGAACGCGGCCGCGAACCCGCTGGAGCGGCGCAGCGTCTTGCCGACGGTCATGTTGAGGCGGACGAACACGCGCCGGGCCCGCTCCAGGTCGTCCAGGCCGTCGGGTGTCAGGTCGAAGTCGCGGGGGTGGGCGGGCCACCAGCCCTTGGTGCTGCCCCGCCAGTGGCAGGCGGGGCAGGGCCCGAGATCCCGCGCGGCGGTGACGTGGGCCTGGTCGACTTCCAGGTGGGTGCCGCACCAGTTGCACATGAACGCCCTGGTCTGGCCGCTGCGCAGCGCCGGCGGGACCGGGTGGTCCTCCGGTGGGGTGCTGTCCAGGGTGGCGGCGGCCAGCTCGCCGCGGGCATAGGGGGTGTAGCACAGCGCCCGGGCCAGCTCGGACCCGCGGTCACGCAAGACGCGGAACAGGCAGACCAGATCGGCGTCGCGATCGTTGATGACCTCGGTCGGCGATGGCCGCTTGGCGAACAGCACCGCCGCGCTCCCTGCGAACGCCTCCACGTAGGTGCGGTGTGGTGGGAGCAGGCTGGCGATCCACGGTCCCAGCCGGCCCTTGGAGCCCAGGTACTGCGTCGGTGGCCTCACCCCTGCACCCCCTGGCCGGCAGGTGTCGAGGTCAGGACCGCCGGCGGGGTCGAACTCCACGCCCTGGCGTGTTGACGCTTAAGTGTCAACGTCGGCGCCTTCCTCGTGGGGTGGCTGGAACGGCCCGCCGCAGCGGCCGCACAGCACCGGCGCCTCCTCAAGCGTCGACCGCGCGGCCCGGATGCGGCGCCCGCAGCCGCACACCGCGGCCAGCAGATTGCCGGCGCGCCTGCCCGGGCCCGGGTGTTCGGCGCGGCGCCACAGCACCAGCGCCCCGGCCAGGTCCTCGACCACCGCCGCGTAGACCGTCGTCGTCTCCGCGGGGACCGCAGTCGCGGTCCACCCACGACTCCCGGCCCGCTGCACGGTCAGGCCAAGCTCGCCGGCCAGGGTGGCGTAGCGGCGGTTGTGGTAGCGGCCCTGGCGGCTGGTGTCCTGGATGCCACGGGCGGCGGCCAGGCCATGGGCGGCCTCGTGCAGCAGCGTCCCCAACACCTCGACCGCGCCGGCGGCCAGGCCCTCCCCGCCCACGAACAGCTCGGGCCGCTCCGCGGTGGCGACCCTCCAGCGCCGCTCGGCGAAGTGCCCGAGCTTCAGCTCGCCGCGGCGGCCCACACTGCCGGAGGCCACCGCTATGACCACCTTGGGAACCTGGGGGTGCTGGGCGCGGATCGCGGCCCAGGCGCGCTCCAGGGAGGCCACCAGCACACTGGCGGCATTGCTGCCGGCGGGCCTGCTGGCGCTCACGGGCGCAGCTCCGGGCGGCGCCGGGCGGTCGAGGCTTGGGGCCCGTGCACGATCACCTCCCGCCGGCTGGCGGGGTTGGCGGGCCGAGGCGGATGCGGCGCTTGCGGGCGACGGCCTCGATCAGCTCCACGCGGCGCAGGCAACGGCCGGTGGAGCGGGCGGCGCGCATGCCCACCGCGTTGTCCAGCAGCCGCCGCCAGGCCCAGTACTCCTGGCGGAGCTGGTCGGGCGGCATGTCCAGGTAGCGCACCTTCACCGCCTCCCCACCGGCTGACGGCCCCTCATCCGGCCGCCGTTGGTGCTGGGGTGGTCGTAGGCGTCGACGGCGCAGGCCAGCGGGTAGCTGTCGGGGCAGTCGTGGGCGCGGGCGACCTCCAGGACCTGGCGGGCGGTGTGCAGCTCCCCGGCTAGTCGGTCGAGGTGGCCGGCCAGCTCGGGGATCCAGGCGACCGCGGCGCAGCGCGCGTCATGGGCGTGGACGCCGGCCCGCACGGCTGCGGCCGCCTTGTAGGCCCGCCGGGCGCACCGCACGGTCACCTCGACCCGCTGGAGGTCAACCCGGCCCGGCTCGCCGGTCATGAGCCGGCCCCCCGGGCTGCGCTGGAGTCCTGGGTGGCCGCTCCCCCGCCCTCGGCGACTCGCGGTCGCTCAGGTGCTGGCGGCGTCTGGGCGATGCGGCGCAGCAGCAGCGCCAGCCGGTCCGGCGCGCCGGGCGGCAGGCAGGCAACCAGTTGTCGGGTGGTCGGGTCGACCTGGCCGCGCCACTGGGTGGCCAGCCACCACAGCACCGCGACCCGCTCGCACGGGAACCCATACAGTCGGTTCCAACCCGCGTCTTCGCTCGCCCGGTTCAGGTCCGGTGCGGCCTGGCGCAGGTGCTCCAGGTCGCGCTCGTGCCAGACGATCAGCCGCCGGCCGCTGAGTGCCTGGTGGATGGTGGGCGCCGCGTCGTCGGGGGCGACCGCGCCGTCAGGGATGTGCTGGGCGCTCGGGCCGACCAGCCGGACGACGACGTCCAGGAGCCTGCTGCCGCTCAGGTCGCAGGCGCGGATCCGTGCGGCGGTCGGTGGGCGCTTGCGACCCGACGGCGCCGACGGCGGGACCGTCTGGTCGACCTGGACGAGGGCGGCCTCGTCCCAGCCGAGGACCTGGGCGGCGTGCTCGGCGCTGTCTAGCCGCTGGGTGGCGACTTCGGCCTGCTTGCGGCGCAGCAGGGCGATGTGCCGGCAGGCCGGGCACAGCGGCCCGGAGCCGGGCACCTCGGGCAGTGACGGCAGGGGCCGCTGGCAGCGGGCACCGCAGTCGGAGCAGACGCGGCGGCGCCCCAGCTTGCTGCCGTCTGCGGCGCTGGCCAGTTGCGCGCCGGTGGCCTTGGTGGGCGGGCAGGCGCGGGCGTCGTACAGCGGGATGCTGGTCTTGCGATCGCTCCAGTCGCGCGTGTCAACCCAGGCAACCGGCGCCTGGCCGTCGGCAGTGCGCGGGTACTCCAATTCGCCCAGCGCGGTGGCCGGCATCAGGTGGTCAGGGACCTGCCACCAGCCGGCGTAGGTCGTGGTCATCGAGTCTTCTCCCCTTTCGGTGGGCGTGGGTGGGCGGTCAGGTGATCCGTGGGCCGCGGCGGATCGATGACCGGTGCCGGCGGATGCCGCGGGTGTGGGTCAGCCACTTGGCCGGCCAGTGCTGCTCGGCGACCGGGTTGAAGTCGTCGTCCAACAGGCGCACGACGACGAACCCCGCGGCGGCCTCGCCGGGCTCCGGCGCGAAGACCTGCACGTGCGGGTACCACAGCCGGGTGCCGTCATCGGCCCAGCCAAGCTCGAACGGGCCGCTGAACACGTCACCGTCGTGCAGGTGGCGCAGCCGCCGGCTCCGCTGGTGGGTGGTCATGGGCGGCGCCATGGCGATCGCCGCTGGCGTTGCCAGGCGTGGACCTGCGCGCGGATCTGCGGGCTGGCGGGCACGACTTGGGCGGTCCACTCCCCTGTGGCCTGCCAGGCGTCGCGTTCCCGCTCGGCGTGGTGGCGGCCGCGGATGGGGCCGGTCCAGGCGACCGCACCGACCGGGGTGCCACCCCGCAGCAGCGGGCGACGATCCACGGTCCGGACGCGGCGGACGTAGTAGCTGGCACGGTCGGGCATGCTGGTCACCTCCGCTGTGGCTTGCTGGCGTGGTCGGTGGCGGGCGGCTCGGCCTGGCCCCCGAGGACTCTCGCAGCGCCTGCTCGGCCGTGACGATCTCGCCCCACGGGCCGGTCTGGGAGCAGTCGCCCAGGAACTGGAGACCGCAGGCGTCGAGATACGCGCGGGCGGTCCGGGCAAGGTCGGCGTAGGCGTCCAGGAGCCGGGGCACATCGGTCCGGGCGGTGATGATGAACATCCGGTCGGACGGGCTGATCGACTCGCCGATGACCCGGCCACCGTAGTAGCGCCAGGCGTCCGCCCCGATCTCCAGCGGGCCGGCCGGGGCGATGACCGCGTCACGGGCGGACAGTGACTGCTGCCACGGTCCCGGGGTGGCCGCGTCGGCGCGGGCGCGGATGGCGGCCAGGTCCTGCGGCCCGAGCGGCGCGGCCTGCTCAGCCATCGGCCACCTCCTCGCGCTGCGGCTTGCTGGCGTGGTCGGCGCCGGCCTGGCGAGTCCGCTCGAGGATGCCGAGCAGGCTGAGGAAGGTGGGCGTGTCCAGCCAGCGGCACAGCCACTCGACCGCGCGCCGGTCGTAGGCACCCAGCCGCACGCCCCGCAGGACCTCCGCCAGCATCGGCTGGCGTTCGCCGGGCAACAGCACGCCGCGGGGTGGCCTGCTGAGGGGCCGTGGGCACGGTCGACGTCGGCCACGGCGGGCTTGCTGGTCCGGCTCGCTGGTGCATGCCCCCTCGCCGTCCGGGGGGACGTCGGGCACGGCGGCGAGCTGCTTGCGCGGGGCTGCGCTCATGTGTTCGTCCCTTTCTCGCGTTGCTGCAGGTGGGGACTGTCGGGAAGGGGGCGTGTCGCGCTCCCGCCGGGCAGCGGCGCGCGCCCGGGCGTGGGTCTGCACCGGACGGGCGGGAGGTTCTGCCCCGCTCCCCTACTTGCGCTTGCGGCCGCCGTTGGCCTGCTGGCGCTGGGCGGCGAGGTTCTCGTCAAGGATCTGCTGCACGTAGCGCTCGGAGACCTGCAGGCCCTGGCCGTTGAGGGTCGGGGTGAGCTCGCGCGCGGCGGCCTTGGGGCCCAGCCCGCCCAGGCGCTGGAGCTGGTCGGGGCCCAGCGTGGCCAGGTGCGCCTCGACCTGGTGGCGCTTGGTCGCCTCGGTCAGCTCACCGCCGCCGTTCGGCTGTCCTGTTTGTTGAATTTGGGAAGGTGCCCAACTGGGCATCTGCCCGTGGGCGCCTGGTGCCCCGTCCGGGCCCAGGCCATAGCCCAACATGGTGGCGGGGGAGAGCGCGGCGGCGCTGTACAGCGGCCGCCCGATCGTCAGCATGACCCACTTGGTGATGGCGATGAGCACCTGGAACGACAGGATCATCAGCACCGGCGGGAACGCCGCCACCACGCACCGCCAGGGGGTCTTGGGGTCGTGCGCGCCGCCGATCAGGTAGGCGTGGAACACGTTGAACGCGATCGTGGCGGTGCCGCAGAACAGCATGATGTTGGCGGGCCAGCCCCTCGACACCTGCCGCGCCTGCCGCTTGACCTCCCGCTCGGGCAGGTCGGGGGGGAGCCTGCGCAGGTGCACCGCGCGCAGGATCCCGCCCAGGATCGCGGCCAGCTCGGCGATGATGAAGGCGATGTCGAGCATCATCCCGAAGGTCTTGTTGGTGCTGGAGCCGTACAGGCCGAGGCTCTCGACCAGCCGGTAGACGGCGTTGTAGCTGGTGGCCACGGCGACGCCGGCGACGGCGAAGACGCCCACGGCGATCGCGATGATGATGATGCGGCCGGGCAGGGGGATGTCTCTGAACTCGGTCACGGGCTCCTCCAGGTCGAGGGGGTGGCAGGGGAAAGGGGCCGGGCGTGGCGCAGGGCCGCGCGCCAGCGCCGGTGCGGCGGGATGTGGGCGAGCGGGTCGGCGGTCGACGTCGTCGGGGCCGGCTCGGATTCGCGGTCGAACAGGGTGGGCTGGTCGGGGCCGGCCGCCGGCGCCGGCGGCGGCCGGCGCTCGGGCGGGGTGGGGTGGACGTCCAGGACCTGGAGCGGCCCGAGGGCGTGCTCGAGGACCTGGAGCGCGGCGGCCAGCTCAGAGTCGAGGCCGGAGTGGCTCACCTGGTTGGCCCTTGCGCCAGGAGCTGGTAGTTGATGACGACGACGTGCGGCATGCCGGTCTGCTGCCGCAGCCATTCCTCGATCTCGCGGACCTGTCCGATGCGGCTGATCGGGCGGGGCAGCACCATCTCGACGTTGCCGATGCCGGACTGCTGCGGGCCGGTGCCGAGGTGGTAGCTGACGAAGTACACGTAGCCCTGCGCCATGCCCTTGGTCACCTCCGATGCGGCCGGGTCGTGGTGGTGGGCGCCGCCTGCTGGTCGGTCTTGGCTGCCTGGCTGGCCTGGTGCCACAGGCAGGCGAGCCAGGCGCGCGTGTGCAGGACCGAGGGGCAGGCGCCGGCGGCCTCCGCCCGGGCCTGGGCCTGGGCCCGGGTGTCGGGTGCCGCTGGCGCCTGCTGGGGAACGCCGGCGGCGCTGGTGGCCACCAGCACGGCCAGCACGGCGACCACGGCGTACTCGGCCACCACGCGCGCCAGGTGGCCAAAGCCCTCGGTGCGGTGGACGCTGAGCAGCACCATCAGGGCCGCGGCCGCGGCGATCGTCAGCCAGCCGCGGTTGGACAGCGCCAGGCCCTTGCCGGGGTCGTGGCTGGCCACCCAGCCGAACACGGTCAGGAAGCCAACGACCAGGGGGACCAGCCACAGCCAGCGGGTCCGCTCGGTGACCCGGCCGGCGGGACGCTGCAACGCCGGGTGGGGCATGCCCAAGCCGATGGGGGCGATGGGGTCGGTGCGGCGCAGCATCAGCGGCCACCTCCCGCGCTCGAGCTCGCCGGCGAGGTCGGATCGGGGTCGGGGATCCAGGTGCCGTCCGCGTCGGTGGCGGGCGGGCCGGCCGGGGTCGGGACGTAGCCCTCAGGCGCGGGCGCGGGCCCGGGCGCGGTGGTGGGCACGACCACGATGGACGGCGCCGTCGGTGCCGGCGCGGCGTGTGTGGTGACGGCGCTCACGCCGAAGGCGAGCACGGCCAGGACCAGGGCGACGACGGCCAGCCGGCCCAGGTGCAGCCGGCGCGTCGCCGCGCGGCGGGCCCGGGAGGCGTCCAGGTGCCGATGGTCGGTGTTGGTCCGGTTGTAGCGGACGGCGTTGGCGTAGTGGGCGGCGTCGTGCTTGCGCGCGAACCGCACGGCGGTGCGCCAGCGGGGCCACTCCCGCCAGTGCTGGCAACGCCGGCAGGAGTGGGCGCAGGTCCCGTTGCGGTAGCGGACCACCAGGCCGGCCGCTCCGATCTGCTGGCGCTTGGGGCGGTACATCTTGGGCATGCGTGGATCACCTGACTTTCGTGGTCTTGCTGCGCTTGGGGGTGGCGAGCCGGTCCCAGAGGCAGAACAGGGTCAGGCCGGTGACGTAGACGCCCATCGGCCAGGCCAGCAGCAGCCAGGGGGTGAACGGCGAGCGAGCCATGCTCCGCAGCAGCAGCGCTTCGACGACCAGCAGCCCCAGCAGCAACGGCATGGGGTTGCCTCCTTTCGGGTTGGTTGCGGGGGCGTGTCCGGGGAGCCGGGCCGGGTTGACGCCCCCGCTTGGGGCGTGGCTGTCTAGCGGACGGCGGCGGGCTGGTCGGGGTGGTATTGGGCGGCGTGGCCGTGGGCCCAGGTGCGGGCGGCACGCCGGCGCAGGCCGGTCACGGAGACCAGGCACTGGCCGCACGCGGCGTTGCCACGGCGCACGGTGATGCCGATGCGGCGCAGCCAGCGGCGGCGCAGCCAGACGGCCAGCGCCCAGGCGATCGCGACGGCGGGCAGCAGGGCCACCAGGACCGCGGCGAGGTTGACGAAGTCGATCGGCGACATGCGGGGATCACCTCCTCTCGTAGGTGCTGTGGTGGTCACGCCCGCCGGCAGGCGATCGCCTTCCAGCGGATCTGGTCGCCGAACGGCGTGTTGCGATCGCGCAGCAGCCGAGCGATGCCCTTGGCTTGGCGCGCGTTCCGCGCATCCACATGCACGACCGTCGTCTGGCCGGTGCTGCGGTTGCGCAGCGTGACCGCCCAGCGGCTGGTGGGCCCGAGGGGCATCAGGTGCTCACCCCCTTCCCTGGTAGGAGCGGCCGAGGGACGCCGAAGCAGTCGGGGCACAGCCACACGACCCAGTCGGCGGCGCGCAGCCACGCGGGCCATGGGCCGTAGGGGGGCAGGTGCGCCTCGACCAGGTCGGCCCGTGCGGTCGGCCGGCCGCACCAGGCGCAGGGGCGGTACGGGCGCATCACCGCTGGCCTCCGGCTTGGTAGGCGCGGGCCAGCGTCAGGACCTGGTCGACGTACCACCAGGCGTGGTTGTAGGCGTAGACCGCGCCGCGCAGGTTGCGGCCACCTCGGGCGCCGTTGGCGCACAGCAGCCGCGCGGCCGCGGGGATCGCGTCCCTGGGGTCGTAGACGTCGCCGCCGCGGCCGTAGTGGTCCCAGGTCGAGGGCGGGCCGTTGCGGACGTTGAACTGCATCGGCCCGGCGCAGCAGCCGAAGGCGTTGACGCCGCTGGTGACGCCGGGGGCGTCAGAGCGGCCGTGGTCGGTCTCCACCTTGCCGATCCCGGCCAGCACGCCCCAGGGCAGCCCCGGGCACGCCCGAGCAGAGGCCCGGTACAGCGCGAGGTAGTCGGCGGGGATCTCCGCGCGTGCCGCCCTGCTCGGCGGGGGAGCGGCTCCCGGCCCATGCGGCGCCTGCTGGCCGGCGTGCAGGTCGATGACGCCGGCCTGGCCCAGCACGTACAGGGCGAAGACGAGCGCGGCCAGCGGCGCCAGGCCGAGCTTGGTCCGCACCGGGATCTCGGGGTAGCCGCGCGGGATCACCTGGCACCCCCGGGCCGGGCGGCGCCGAACCAGCCGCCGCGGTTGATGGAGGCCAGCCGCACCCGCGCGCCGGAGTAGGGCGCCTCGGCCATCAGCCCACCGCCGACGTACAGGCCGACGTGATGGATCGAGCGCCAGTCGCCAAGGTGGTAGGCGTAGAAGACGAGGTCGCCGGGGCGCAGCGCCGAGCGGGCCACCTCGTGGGCATGGAGGGTCTGCCACTGGCCGGCGGCCGTCATCCGCTCCCAGCCGAGCCCCGCGTGCCGCCACGCGGCCCAGGTGAGCCCCGAGCAGTCGAAGGCGCCGGGGCCTTCGGCGCCCCACTGGTAGGGCTTGCCGAGTTGGGAGCGGGCGTAGGCGACCGCCCGGGCGGCCATCGGCGACCGGGCCGCCGAGGCGACGCGGCGGGGAGCGCCGGAGCGGTGCGGGCTGACCGGCTGGGCGACGTGGTCGACCGTCCACGCGAACGTGACGATCAGCAGCGTCCACGCGACGGGGTGACTGCGGCGCTGGCGGGGGAGCGGCCGGGCGCTCACCGGGCACCCCCAGCCTGGAGCACCGCCGCGGCCGCGGCGACCGGGTCGAGCGGCCCGCCCGTGCCACGGCACAGCGGACAGCGCCGGTAGGCCGAGCCCTGGCGCTTGAGGCGGCGTTCCCGGCCGAGGGTGGCCGGGTACTCCAGCCAGGCCAGCTCGAACGTCAGGCCGGCGGCGAGGGCGACCTGGACGAGCCGGCCGGGGCCGCTCCAGCGGGGGTTGCGGTGCTCCCGGCTGATGCGGCGCACCAGGTCAGTCGTCCAGCCCCAGTAGTGGCCGGCGAACTGGCCACGGCAGCCGTTGCCGCGCAGCGGCCGGTGCTCGCCGGTGGCCGGGTCGCGGAAGCACAGCAGGTACACCCAACCCAACGGACCGGGCTGCGCCCACGGCTGGGCGGCGATCCAGGCGCGCAGTTCGCCCGCAGGGTCCCGAGGCGCCAGCGCGGGCACGCTTGAGGAGCTGGTGGCCGCCGGCTGGACGGCGAGCTTGACCGCATGGCGGAGACGGCCCGCCTGCGCCCGCACGTCCAGCGGCAGCCGGCCGGTGATGTCGTGCTCGTCTAGTAGCATCAGCAGCCCGGAGGCCAGCTCGACCACTCGGCCCGCCGTGCGGTCATCGTCGGCGGCGGGGGAGAGGAGCTCGGCGGCGGTCACCGGACACGCCCCCCGCCGGGCTCAAGGGCCACGTCCGGCCGCAGCAACAGCACGGCCTCCACCACCCGGCGCAGCTCCTGGGGGGCCAGGGTGGCGCACAGCGGCCGCAGCCCAGCGCTGGCGGTGCCGTCGTCCAGGTCGTGAGCGGCACACACCAGCAGCCAGTCGCCCCAGGACCACTGGCCGGCGGCCAGCTCCAGCCGCAGCCAGTCCACCTCGCCGGCGTCGTCGACGAACCGCCGGGCCCGAGCCCACAGGCGCGGCGCGCCCAGCACGTGCAGCGCCGCCGCGCGTTCCCTCCTGGCCTCGATCGGCCGGGCCGCCCGGGCGGTCACCGGGCACGCCCCCGCAGCCGGCGCCGCTCACCGGGGGTCATCCCACCACGGATGCCGTACTCATCGCGGGTGGCGAGCGCATCATCGAGACAGGCGACCCTGACCGGGCAGCGGGCGCAGATCCGCTTCGCCGGCTCGGGTCTCCCGCCCTGCTCAGGGAAGAACAGCTCCGGATCGACGCCGCGGCGAGCACAGGCTGCCCGCCGCCGCCAGCCAGCCGGGGCGGGGGAGAGCTGGGCGGTCATCGGGGGGCACCCCCACCCTCCAGCTTGGCCAGCACCGGCCCGGCGGTCTGGTTGATCGCGGCGACCAGCGCCCGCACCGACGCCTTCGCGTCGTGCAGGTTGGGTTGGCCCGGCCTGGCCGGGCGGTGGGGGCGGGGGAGGGTGGCGTCCGGGATGGGCCAGCGCAGCTCCAGGCGGGCCAGCGCGGCATGCTGGGCGTCGTCGGGCTCGCGCCAGTCGCGCCCCATGTACTCGGTCCAACCCCGCCAGGGCGAGCCCAGCCACAGCGACGGGAAGGTGGCCAGGGTGACCGAGCAGACCAGCCGGCCCGGCTCGGGATCCAGGCCGCGGTCGAGCTTGTAGTCCAGCACGCGGGCATGCCAGCGCACATAGCCGGGGCTCATGATCGGCCCGGTCGCCACCTGCAACGCCGCGATCGCGAACTCGCCCGGGTCCTCGGTGACGCCGGCGGTGGCTTCGCGCCAGGGGTCGAATAGCTCGGTGTGGCCGCGCAGGTAGGCGCCGTAGCGGCTGACCCGATCGGAGGCGTTGGTGCGGTCCCAGTCCTCGTCGACCCAGCAGACCCGGTCGGCCCTGGCGGTCATGGCCGCTCACCCCCTCTAGGGGTGGGCTGGTCGGGGTGCAGCAGCCGCCCGGCGCGGTAGTGGCGGCCGTGGTAGGCGACCGCAGTGCGTACGAGTTCGGTACGGGGCCGTGGGCCGCCGGCGCTGACCTGCTCCCGGGTCTGGCGGGTGACTCGGGCCAGCCCGCTGGTGGCGTCCTGGAGCTGGGCGGCCTTGTCGGCCAGGTAGTGCCAGTTGCCGGTGTCGATCGCCTGGGCGCAGCGGGAGACGAAGTCCAGCACCCGCACGTACTGCTCGACCAGGCGGATCTCCGCATCAGTCGGGCTGGTGGGGGTGGTCATGCCGGCCTCACCGCCTCGCCAGCCAAGGCCTGGCGGACCAGGTCAGGGACCGGCTCACACCGGGGGCAGTCCAGGCCGTGGCCGTGCTGGCAGGTGGTCAGCAGCTCCAGCGCTGCCCGCAGCGCGGCAACCTCGCGCTTCAGCCGCTCCAGCTCGCCGGGGAGCGCCGGCGGAGCGGCCTGGCGGAGCCGGCCGGTCAGGTAGTACCGGGCCAGGCCCTGGGTCTTGCGGGAGGGGTAGGGGCCGTGCAGGCGGTCGAGGTCCAGCAGCTCGCCCACCCGGGCCACGGCCGTCTCCGCGACCTCGGGCGCGCCGATCACGCGGACGTCCAGCAGCTCGCTCACGCGACCTCACCGCCCTCGTCCTCCGCCCACGCGACCTGGTCGCCGTCGTCGCCCAGGTAGGCCAGCGCCTGGTAGGGATCGCGCTCCTGGCGCTCCCAGGTCGCGTGGTGCAGCCCGCTGAAGTGGCCGCGGTCGTCGTAGCTGGCGTCCTGGTAGCTGCCGCGCTGCACCTCGCCGTAGAAGCAGCCACGCTCGGGCAGGCCGAGCCGGCGGAGTTGGCGGGCCACCCACGCCTTGGCCGCGTCCTTGCCGGGGAACTCCTGCGGCTGGGGGAGCGCGGGGTGGTGCACGCTCGGGTAGTCGCCGTCGCTGTAGCGGACCTCGGCTTGGTAGGTGATCTGCCCGAGCTTGGTGTAGTTGGCGGTGGCGCTCATGCGGCCTCACCGCTCTGGACGGGGACGAGCATCCGGGCGAACCGCTCGCCCATGCACAGCTCCAGCTCGCGGCGCCGGACGGCGGCCCGTCGTGCGCGCTGCTCAGGCACCGCGTCCCAGCAGCCATGCTCGGCTCGCACGCCAAGCGTGGGGTTGAGCCGGTTGAACGCATCGGTCATGTCCAGGCGGCGGCCCACCCGCACCGACCAGCGCACCTGTTCGACCGTGTCGGCGTCCAGTGCCCGGTGGATCGAGGCGGGCCGGTCTCCACGCAGGCCCTGGAGCAGGCGCTCCAGGGCGCCCGCAAGCTGGTAGGCGACGTTCGGCTGGGTGGTCGCCTCGGGCTCGTGCTCCTGGATCAGCCGGCCCACCTGCTGTTGGATCAGGCTCAGCAGCTCCAGCGCGGCGGCCGGGTCCACCCGAGGCGACGGCGAGGCGGTCATGCGGCCTCACCGCCCGTGAGCGCGGCGGGGTCGAGGCCCCACATGCGAGCCAGTTCGATGGTGGAGAACCGCCACTGCTTGCCGACCTGACGGCCAGGCAGCTCCTTGCGGCGGGCGGCGGCGATGACGGTTGGCTTGGAGACGTTCATCCATCCGGCCACCTGCTTCGCGGAGCACGTCAGCTCGCCGGCGGCCAGCAAATCGGCCAGGGTTTGGGGGACTGCCGCGTTGGTGGACGGCAGCGTAGGATTGCCCTGCATCGGGGCGACTCCGATCTCTCGATGCCCGGCCTCGGTAGGAGCTTGTGAACGGACGGTGTTCGCGCACCGTCCCGGCTCTCGCCGAGGCCCTTGCTTTGCCTAGGCGATCCTCCTTTGCGCAGCAGGTGTTTAGCACACTATAGCTGTGCTAAACACCTGTCAACACCTGGGCTATCAGGAGCGAGACGGACATCCGGCTGTCCTGCTGTAATGTGTGCTAGCACACCAGGACGATCGAGATCCGCCGGGAGCAAAGGAGGAGCGAGGTGGCCCCAACGGCCCGCCGGACAGATCCGCCGTATCTGCGAGTGGTAGCGGCCATCCGCGACCGCATTTCGTCCGGGCAGCTCCAGGAGGGCGATCGGGTGCCATCGGCGCGGGAGATGACGCGCGAGTGGGGCATCTCGCTGGCCACAGCGTCCAAGGTGCTTGCGACCCTTCGCTCCGAAGGGTTTGTCCGGGCTGTGCAAGGCGTCGGCACCGTTGTCAGCGCTGCTGAGACCACGCGGCTTGGAGCTAGGGACCGCATGGTTTCGATCAGGCGGGGCGGACGTATCTACCCGCCCGGGCAGCACGCAAGGATCACGTCCGCTGAGATGGTCAGCGCGCCGGCGCATGTCGCCGACGCCCTTGGGGTCGCGACTGGCGCGCCCGTGATCCGCCGGCGCAGGGTCACGTACCAGCGCCAGGGCCAGGGCCAGGGCCAGGAGGACCGGCCTATCTCGGCGTCGACATCCTGGTACGACGGCGCCCTTGCCGGAACCTGCTCCCGGCTGCTCCAATCTGAGCGGATCCAGGAGGGCACCCCCGCCTACATCGAGGCGGCCACCGGC
>WNGF01004551.1_pt1 | contig 18148 bp, 16 predicted proteins | sample 5400641 | NCBI WGS metagenome assembly WNGF01 (sample SAMN13153371, study PRJNA577476) | soil metagenome | isolation source: 80 cm soil or saprolite under grassland replicate 2 | place: USA:California | collected 2016-06-15
TCTGTTATCGCAATGTCCATAACGGCATTTACAGCGGTGGTGGATTCGGTACCGGCAATCAGATTACGAATAACCTGGTGTACGGCAACGGCACGAACTGGGGCACTCTGCCGCACACGAACGACATTGTGGGCGACCCAGGGTTCATCAATGCGACGGGGAGCTATTTCACCGGCAACTATCGCCTCAGTTCAACCAGTCCGGGCATCGATCGCGGCACCACCCTGAACGCGCCGAGCTCTGACTTTGATTCGGCCAACCGCCCCGGGGGGTCGGGACCGGATGTTGGCGCTTATGAACAGGCGACGACCGCCACCTCCGCCAGCCTCGCTTACTACGTCTCGCCAAATGGTAGTGACAGCAACAGTGGGACATCGACCGCCCCATGGCGAACGATTCAGCACGCCGCCACCATGGTTTCGGCCGGCGCAATCGTGTACGTCGCTCCCGGCACGTACTACGAGACAATCCAGAGCACCCGCAGCGGCACGTCTCCCAGCCGAATTCGTTTTTTCTCCACGGTGAAGTGGGGCGCCAAGATTGTGTCACCGGCCACGGATGCCGCTTCCGCGTGGCGTAACGATGGCAACTATGTTGACATCCAGGGCTTTGACATCTCAGGGCAGGGCTCGTACGGGTTGAAGAACTACGGTTCCGCCGTTCGCGTCCTCAGCAACCACGTCCATGACATTCCTGCCACCGGTTGCCAGGTCGGAGCGGGAATTGGCGAGGCATTCAGCAGCACTGGCACGCTGCCAGCCAACAATGAGTACACCGGCAATCTCGTTCACGACGTAGGATCGGCGCCGGGCACCTGCAACCAGGCTCATGGCATCTACGTTGCGCTGCCATACGCAAAAGTCTTTAACAACATCGTCTACAACAACGCGGGACGGGGCATTCAAATGTACCGGGCAGCAAGCAATGCCGTGGTAATGAACAATACTCTGTTCGGCAACGGCAGCGGAATCGTGATTAATGCCGACACCTCCGCGGGCTACAGCAACAGCTATAGCCTGATCGCAAACAACATCTGCTATCAGAACGTCGAATACGGCATTTATTCCGGTTCGGGCTTCGGCGTGAACAATCGGATCACCAACAATCTGGTGTACGGCAACAGTAAGGACTGGGGTAGCATGCCGCATTCGAATGACATAGTGGGCAATCCGGAGTTCATCAATCCGACGGGGAGCTATTTCGGCGGCGACTATCGGATCTTCTCCACCAGTCCAGCCAGAGACCGGGGGCTAAGCGAGCAGGCTCCGAAAAGCGATTTCGCCCTCGGATCGCGGCCCGTAGGCACGGCGCCAGATGCGGGAGCATATGAGTACGGAGCAACGGCGGGCGCTTGGTCCTGGCAATAGGCGCTAGCAGCCGCGAACCGGTTTTCACACCGGTTCGCGGTTTTTGCTTTGGCTGTACGTTTCACGTGAGAACCTGGAGATCTTCTAACTGTGCGCGGGGACTGCTTCGCTCCAGACAGGCCGGGAATAGCACACCAGCAATTTACATCGCACGTTTTCCCACGAGTACTGTTCAGCCCACTGCCGAGCCGCCAGCGTTCTGTGGTGAGTGGCTTGATGCTTCTGCACCACATCCAGCACTGCGGCTGCCAGGGCGGATGGGTCACGTTTGGGCACCAACAATCCAGTCTCGCCTTGCCGGATCATGTCGGGAATGCCGCCGGCATCGCTACTTACGACCGCGAGTCCTGAAAGGGCTGCTTCCAGGAGAGCACCGGGAAAATTATCGGAGATCGAGGCATTCACGGCGATGTCATAGCTCGCATATATCGCGGGCATCTTCGTATTAGGCACCTGGCCCAAAAAATCAACGTTCCGCAGATTGAGTTCTTCCACAAGGCGGCGTATGCGTGCGCTCTCATTGCCTGTTCCGGCAATGCCGAGCGTTGCGTCGGGGTAGTGCGCTTGCACGATAGCGAACGCCCGGACAATACAGCCGACGTCGTATGTGGGCGTAAGATGGCGCGCCACGATGAGCCGGGGCGCAAACTGCCGCCGCTCCCGGAAGGGAAACAACTCGGTATCCGCGATGTTCGGGAGAATCACCGATTCAAGCCCGTACTCGCGGAAAACGCGTTGAAGAAATGCTGATGGCACCGCGATGCAATCTGCGCGTTTCATGAGCGGTACCGCCAACCAGCCCCAGCGGCGCATGAAATTCTGGCCGGCATTACCGCTCCGGTAATTCAGAACGAGCCTCTTCTTCCACCATGGACATAGGATAAGAAGAGGCGCCGCGTGCATGAAGAAACTCAACCCTGTTCCGACCAGGTGATGAATGATGTCGGCGTGCGGCATCACTCTAAAGACGGATATTAGGTACTGCACTCCGCGGGTTAGCGTCCTGGCACCGGGGATGCGGCGGACAAAATAAAGCGGTCTCGGGGGCTGCGGAAAAGATTGGACGCGCAGCACCTGCACACCCTCACGCGTAAGGCGAGCGGCGAGTTTGTCCGCCTGTACGCTCATACCACCCATCGGTGGCGGAAAAGGTGCGCAAACACAAACGACCGGTTTCGAGCTGAACGGCGCCATTGTTCCTCTTCAAGCAGCATTTCACGGAACCCCGGTTACTGCCGATTGCCTCTGGACATTTGGGGCCGAGCCCAGCGAGACCGCAGTCGCCGGAGTTTGTTCGAAAGCAGTCGCCTGCTGCAGCCGCGTCGCTAGTGCGGCCATGAACATCACCAGCCAAAACGATTTCGCCCAGAGCAGTTCGGCGGCGAGGCCATGAACTAGGACCGCCACCAGAGCCGCTTCCAATGCGACCATCTGAGCGCAAGCGAGCTCTCCCGGGGCCTTGACCAATTGGCGAAGCTGCTTCAATTGTGTCCACGCCGCGCCAAGGAATGTGAACAGGCCGATGAGGCCGGTCTCAACCCATACCCCGAGATATACGTTGTGAGGTGAACGCAGGTAGCCCTGGAAATTGCTCGCCACCCCTGCATATTGCTGATAAACGGCTGCAAAGTTCGAGAGCCCGGCGCCCAGGATCCAGTGATGTTTGAGCGCCTCCAGGCCTGCTTTCCAGATGTCCCACCTGCCTTGCGCCCGGCTCGCCACGCTCTCCTCGATACGGACGAACAACAGTTCCGGGGAGAGCAGTATCAGGACCCCCAGCACCAAGGCGGGCACGAGCACTCGTGGCGCAAGACGAAACCGGAAGCAATACACGAGGGTAAGCGCAAAAAGCGCGACCAGCGCGCCGCGAGACATCGTCAAGAAAATCGTGAACCCGAGTACCCCGACGCCACCGAGGCTCAGCATCTTGATTCTGCGGCTATTTCGGGAAAGGAAGTATCCTACGGCCAGCGACAGCGGCAGCAGCAAGGAAGACGCGAAGAAGTTCGGGCTGGCGGCTCTTTCTTCCGACACCAGCGTGGCGCGAGCGTCCACCGTGAGACCTTGAACGAAGCCAAACCAAGAGTATGCTGACGCAACGACCCCGCCGAGAATCGTCATCAGGAATACGAAGGCAAGCTCCCTGCGACTGATGCGATAGCAAGCGATGACCACATAGAGGAGGAACAGCGAAATCGCGGTTATTACTCGCCCTTTGGGGAGGGTCACGGCCCATGCCAGGGTCAGCATGCTCCAGCCCATGAATGCCGCCCACCAGTATGCAGGCAGGCTTGGAGCTTCGAATCGTCCGCTGAGAAACCCGGTTGCAAGCAGCAGGATCCCTGCCGCGGCGCCCACAAACCAATTCAGAGTCGTTCCCTCAGCGGTTATCGTCAGCAGCGGTTGCAGCGGGGTCAGAAATGCAAACGCGCCGAGGGCGAACTCCGCCGGCCACATCAAAGCCAATGGCAGAATCAGTGTCACAGCCGCCAGCGCAAAGTTCTCGTACGTCACCGCGATGGTGACCACTACTGCGAGCAGGACGATTCCGCCTGCGCGAAGCAGAACTCTGTGCTTGTCGGACATGGAAGGCTTATTGCGCGAGGGCACCGGGCGTGCTCAGGCGCCGATGCTCTTCTTCAACGCGGCGGCTCAGCCCGCCCGGGCGCGACCGTCAGATATCGGTAGTACATCTGATTGGAGAAGTCCATTGTCACACCATTCAGTACGACTTGGGTGATGGGCCTCCCGCCTGACGACGACAACAGCTCAATACTACGATCGAGCGCCTCCCGGGTCGTTATTCCAAAGCGGCTGACGAATACGATATTGTCGGCTATCGCCGCCAACACGCGAGCTTCGGAACAAGGAAGGATGGGAGGTGAGTCGATCACAATGAAGCGGAAAAGGCGGCGCAGCGCAGCCACCGTCCTGTGCATTGCATCCGAAAGCATCAGCCCGGCGGGATCTTCCGGAACATCGCCGCCGCTGAGCACCGTCAGATTCGGAACGTCTGGGACATCTACCAGTGCATTTTCCAGGCTTGCCTTGCCCATCAACTGGTCCACCAATCCGCTCGTCTCGCCTAACCTAAGCACCCGCGCGACCGAAGGACTGCGCAGGTCCGCATCGAGAATACAGGTTTTGCCCTGCCGTGCCAGTGCCAACGCGAGGTTAACAGCTATCGTTGTCTTGCCCTCACCCGGTAATCCGGACGCGACCAGGAGAACTTGCGAAGTCTGCCCGTCGTTCCTCAGCAGAATAGACGTGTAGAGGCTCCGAATTACTTCCGCTTCCACTGACCGGGGTCTTTCCACGATGAACTTGCCGGTGTCCGGTGTGCCGTTTGCGCCCGCGATGTCGGAGAACAGATGCCGCGTCCTGCCGCCCAGCTGCGGACGAGCGATCGAAGGCAAAACAAAGACATCCGCCCCGCCGATACTCTTGCGGATACTGTCGGGCGTGTAAACACGCGTGTCGAATTTCCCCCAAACAAAGGGGATCAGCAACCCTCCGAAGACGGCGGCGAACATGCCGAAGACCAAGTTGCGCGTCCAATCAGGCCGGGTCGGGGAGTCCAAAACCCGGGCGGGAGAAACCACCTGTACATTGCTGGACTTCGCCCCGGCGGCAATACCGGCGGCTTTCACCTTCTCATAAAGCGAGTTGTAGAGTTCCGCGTGGGTCTGCGCCTCACGTTTAAGGGCGGTGTAGCGGGCCAACTGCGCCATTTCCTGGGAGGTCCTTTTCATCGACTGTGCAAATGACGTCTGCCTGGCCTGCGCCGCCGCATAGGTCGTCTCAAGTTCCGCCAGGATCGCGGCACGCTGCGCGTTCAACTGCGCCTGATACTCATCCACTTGGTTTTGCAGTCGGCGTGTCTGGGGGTGATTCTCCCCGTAAATTGGGGTTAACTGCGCTAATTCCGCCCGCGCCTGTGCGAGCTTCTCGGCAAGTCCCTGCACCACAGGGTTCGCGTTTACCTGCGGGAGCGCATTCGGATCACCATTGGGCACACGGTTTAAGTACGCCTGCAGTTTGATGGCTTCCGCCTCGGCTTCGGTCAGCTGCCGGCCCTTCTCCGCCATCTGCTCAGAAACGGTGCTTCTGTTCGCGTCGATGTCGGCAATCCCGGTCTCCTTCTGGAATTGGGCCAGCGCCCTGGCAGATTCCTCCATCTTGTGGCGAACATCATCGAGCTGCTTTGTCAACCACTCCGATGACTGCGCGATTGCGTTGTGCCGATTCTCGTAACTCAGCTGAATGAAATCTGCAAGCAGAGTAGAGAGTATGCGTGCTGATAAGTGTGGATCAGGGCTGGCGAAGCCAACCTGGATCAAGCGGCTGGAAGTATCCCTCTGCACCTTCAGGCTCGCTTGGAATTTCAAGAGAGCCAGACTTTCGCTATAGGTGAGCTGAAGGATCTGCGGATCAGGCTTCTCGGCAGCACGTGCCCCCTCAGGTTTCGAACCGGAGAGGCTGAGCATGGCTTTGGACAGGGCTGACTTGAACGGCGCCAGCACGGAACCAATCAGTCCCGGCTGCATGAAAGTCTTGTTCTCGTTCAGACGAAGTTTTCTGATGACGCCGACGGCGAGAAGGTCATTCTGCAGGTTTTTCGATTGCGTCTCAAGGTAGAACGGGTCCGTGATGGCGGGGCTGCCAGCCTGGATTGCAAACTGCTCCGTGCCCGGCGGGCTGATCTCGACCACGGCAATGGGCTCGTAGATCGGCGTCATCAGTGCAGATGCGCAAATTACGCCTGCTAAGACCAGCACAGCGAACGCAATTGCCGGTCGGCGATGCTTCCACCAGATCGCAAGCGAATTGGTCCACATCGAACCAGAATCGGCGGGCGAACTGCGAGGCTCTGGGAACGCACGGGAGGACAGTCGTGCTGGCGCCCGAGTGTTCACGTCTGGCATACCCGGTCCGATGCGACGCACAAGTTCGTAATTCTTGCTCATGATGATTCACGTTTCTCTGACGGGCTCATAAGCACATGTTTTGCCATTGCACATGTGGTGGCGCGCCTGCCCGCACTCACGCCGCTCGCTGTTTGTCTGCCATCGACGCAGTGTCGCTGACCGCGGCAAGGTTGCCCTCAGTCACCACACCCACGGGAACAGGTGCGGGCCGGCGGAGGAGCCCGGCGGCAGTCTCCCTGAGTTTTAGCGCGACCGCCTGGCGAGAGAATTGCTTCTCAACGTAAGCACGGCTGCGCGACGCCAGCACCGAGAGCAAATCAGGGTTTCGGTACAGCGCACGAATCGCCTCAGCCAAACCATGGGAATCAGCGGGCTTCAGGACGATCCCTGCGCCCGACTCCTGAATCACTCGCGCAGTTTCTCCGGTATGCAATCCGATCACAGGCTTACCGCAAGCCAGATACTCAAAGACTTTCACGGCTACTATTTTGTCGGCGTACGCGACAGGACAGTGGCTGGAGACGCACACATCAGCGCGTGCGAGCAACAGCGGAAGTTCTTCCAGCTTCCGCTCTCCCACGAATATTACGTTGCGCAACCGCATAGTTCTGATGCACTCTTCCAGGTCGCCTTCGCGCCCGCCCGCGCCCACGAACAGGAATCTAATGCCCTCTTCTTCCTGGAGCAGTTCCGCCGCCTCCAAAATGCTGTTCAGGCCATGCTTGATGCCGAATGCACCGCAATACATGACAACAAAACGTCCGGCTAGGTCGAACTCGCGAACTACGTCGTTATCCGCGGAAACGGGCCGAAACAGATCAAGATCAGCGCCGTTTGGCAGTTGCAGAATCTTCTCCCGCCGCCCTCCCCTTTGACACACGGCATCCGCAATAGAGTCAGTAGTGCAGGAAATGCGGTCAGAGCGTTGATAGATGAACCTTTCCAGCATGTGCAGAAAGCGCACGCCGGGCGAGTGTTCTCCGGCCCCTCCATAAACCACGATCTCGTCCGGCCAAAGATCACGGACGTCAAAGATGAGTTTGGCACGCCTGAGGGCCGCGACCAACAGCGCCACAAGCGCGGGGAATATGGGCGGCGAAGTAACGAAAACGAGATCGATTTTGCCGGCCTTCAGGCTGTTCCAGAGTGCTCCCGGCAAAAAACTGAGATAACTGAACAGTTGCGGCCATCTTGATTTGTTCCGGGGAACCGTGATGTAGGCGGAACGAAGAACGGTATAGCCGTCCCGATCTTCTTTGCTGAACATTTTTCCCCGATATTCCTCGAGCACTACGCCCCGGGGATAATTCGGCATACCCGTGACCACGGACACTTCGTTGCCCGCGGCTGCCAGGTCCCGCGCGAAAACGTACATGCGGTTTGCCAGGGCTCCCATCTCCGGGACAAACAACTGCGTGATGAATAGAATTCTCATCTGCGCCTTGGCCGCTCAGCAGGCTCCGATCCGTTTCACGACCACACCGATCGTACGCAGGATGAGGGTGACGTCAAGCGAGAACGAGCGGTGGTCTATGTAAAGCATGTCGAGATCGATGCGCTCGCCGTACGTAGTCTTGCTCCGGCCGCAGGCCTGCCATAACCCGCTCAAGCCAGGTCTCACCGACAAAAGCTTCGCCGCCTGTGGTCCGTACTTGACCAGCTCAGGCGGCACGATGGGGCGAGGACCGATCAGTGTCATGTCACCGACCAGGACATTCCAGAATTGCGGCATCTCGTCGAGGCTGCTGGACCGCAGGAATGCTCCCAGGCGGGTAACTCGGGGATCTTGCTCCAACTTGTAATGCTCCTCGAAGCGCTTCCGCAACTCCGGGTTGGAATCAAGTTCGCTGTACGCACCGTTCACCATCGTGCGGAACTTGTAGCAACAGAATTCCGTTCCGTTACGGCCAAGCCGTTTTTGCCGGAACAGGACCGAACCAGGGCTGGTCAGCATCACTAGCATGGATACCAGCAGGAAAACGGGCGAGCCGATCACAAACGAGGACAGGGAAACCAGGACATCAATTACACGCTTCGAGATTTCGTAAAGCTGTTCATGGATGTGTTTCGATCGGCGGACGACGGACACCGCAGCCGCATGGAAAGTGCTTTCGACCGGGTGGATACCAGACTCGACGGCCACGTACGATTGCACGGGCTCGGGTTGTGGCATTGCCTGCAGGGAACGACTCCAAATCGGTTTGTGGGTGTTTAGTGTGCGAGACTGGTTCCGAGACGGCTCGCACCGGTTACGCTGATTTGCCCAACCAACGCTTCAGGGTGCAATCCAGCATGGATATGCGAATCCAGAAAACATCGAGGGATGCATTGGCGGGAACAACTACGCGTCCCAGCGTATGCGGATTCTGATCTGTGTGACAGAGCTGCGGAATGGTGGTGAACGCCAATTCGTATCGGGCATGCTCAACGGCGTTGACCACCACGGGGTTGGAGCCACCAGCACAGCCGTTGGGGTACGCAAAATAGCGACACGCGCAGTTTAGTTCACGCTCGATCGCGGCCTTACTTCCTTCCAACTCCGTCTTAAGGCGCTCGTGGGAAACCTGAGTCAGAACGGGGTGCTCGACTGTATGGGATCCAATCTCAAATCCAAGGCGTGCCAGCTCTCGAATCTCATTCCAGCATAGGAAAGCCAGCAGGCGGTCTGCAATTGCTCCGTTGCGCAACTGGAGAGGCACGCTCAATGCTTTGATATATTGGGCCAGTTGTTCGCTCTGGATTGATTTGCATTGGGCGCGGACCTTAGCTGCCAGTGCCCGGCGTGGTTCTGCGGCGGCCGGCACGGCGTACTCGCCCCCTTGCGGCAAAGGGATCGTGGGTTGGTCCCAATCGAGGACGCGACGGTATATGCCCTGCGTCCACAACACTCGTTCGGTGCCGATATACCCGCTGGTGACGAACATCAACGCAGGAATAGCGTGGCGCAACAGGATGGGAGCGGCATAAATGAGATTATTGCGGTAGCCGTCATCGAACGTCACCAGTACCGGATGTTTGGGAAGTGTGGTTCGGCCATGAAACCAGTCGCACACCTCCGATGCTGAAACCGGATGAAACTCGCGTGTGAGGATCTGCATTTGCTGAGCGAACTGTGTCTCGCCGATCGCGTTGGGCAAAGCGCAGACATATTCGTCGGGAACCACGCTGTGATAACAAAGCACGAGCAAGTTCCGCCCGCAGCGGGAGAGGATTGATTTTCCTCCTCGCTGCGCGATTTGTGCCAAGGTGGTTCTCGCGAGTCCACGAAACGACATAGTCGTGTTCACGCCTGCGGTAAAGCCCCTGCGTGCCAATCGTAGAAGCGGACGTTCCACTCCGAACCAGCGGCCGCCAGCGCGGCTACGTGTCCATCAGCGGCACGAACGACCGTACGCACCAGGGCTGGTCGTCCTGCCACACCAGCGCCGGATCCTTGCCTGGGCGTACCGGCCGATCCTCCGTGATTCCGGTTCCGCACGCTTTGCCATACGCCTCGCGCCGCGTCCAGCAGTAGAAAAATGCCTCTCGCTGGAATGCCGGTGGAAAGCCGTGGATCCATAAGCGCTCTGCCCGGCTCAGGAACCTCGTGGCGATGCCGGCCCAGGCAAATCCCGGGACGATCCTTTCCACGTCGACCCCGACCTGTAGGTGTGAGATCACGACGAGTGCGATACCGCCTGTACGCGAAAGGTTGAACTGGACAGTGTCACCTTGCAGGCCCCGGCTTGGCGTGATCCGCGTGGTAGAACTGAATGCTGTCCGCGCGCTCCCCGACATAGGAAGCGAGCAGGGTGCGCAGCGCCAGCCGCGACGTGATGAACTCGCGCCGTTGCGCTGCGGATCGAAAACCGGCCGCTCGCTTCCACTCGTCGCACGACAACACGTCGGGCAGGATCCAATCGCCTGCATCCAAAGCGACGCACCATACGTGTACCTCGAATGCGTCGAGGCGATCGGCCACTACCTCGGGGTCCCGGAGCCGTGCAAGGCTCAGTGTGGGCTGCATTTGCATTAGCAGATCGAAACGTGCTCACGCCGCCTTTGCAGGTTGCGATTGCTGGCCTAAGCTGAGCGTCTCAATCACCTCTGACAAATCGCGCACCGTCGCTCTCTCGAACAGGGTACGCAGGGGAATTTCCACCCCGAAGTCCTCGCGCAGCCGCATCAATAGCTCAACGCCCATTAGCGAGTGTCCGCCGAGGAGAAAGAAGTTGTCTGTGAGTCCCACCGCTTCGACGTCAAGCAATTCCGCCACAATCGTGGCGACTTGCTGCTGAATAGAGGTCTGGGGAGCGATCATTGCATCGTCCTGCAGACGGTTGTCCGCGCTGGGAAATGGAAGTGCGCCTCGATCGACCTTGCCATTACGCGAAAGCGGCAATTCGTCTACGCGAACAAAGATCGCCGGGACCATGTAGTCGGGCAGGTACGTGCGCAGGTGCTGCTGGATAGCTGCCCGCGACAGGTGATCGTCGTTGGGAACAACGTAAGCCACCAGAAATTGCTCTTTTTCTTGACGTTGAGGCACGACCATGCTGGACTCCACGCCGGGGCAGGTGTTGAGCACGGCTGTGATTTCGCCTGGTTCGACTCTGTTGCCGCGTATTTTGACTTGATCATCGATACGCCCTGCGAACGCGATCCGTCCGTCTGACTGCCAGCGTCCCAGGTCCCCCGTCCTGAATAACCGTCCCCGCGGCGCCCGCGGATCGTTTACGAATCGTTCGGCGGTCAGATCCGGCCGGCCAACGTAGCCACGCGCCAGTCCGGGCCCGGCTATGTACAATTCGCCAATCTCTCCCGGCTGCACTGGACGCAGGTCGGAGTCCAGGATGTGAACCTCCGTTTCGTCGATTGGCTTCCCGATGGGCGGCAGGTTGCGAGCGTCACGTTTGGGTGACAGCACCGCAGCGGTCGTAACCACGGAGGCTTCGGTTGGCCCATAACAATTCACGACGGTGAACGGCAGCGACGGAGGGGGCCAGGCATGTAATTGATCCCCGCCGGTCAGCAAGAATCGCAGGCGCGTCGTGACCGGCCAGGGTAGCGCCATCAGTTGCTCTGCCAAAGGGGTTGGAACGAAGGCGATGTCCATTTTCTGGCTCACCAACCAGGAAAGCAATGCCGGCGGGTCGATACGTACATCTTCGTCGGCAATGTGAATCCTCGCGCCGGAGGCGAGATAAGGCCAGATTTCCCATACGGCAGCGTCGAAACCGAGACCGGCGACTTGGCTGGCCCTGTCGCCCGGCGTAATACCGAACTGTCGGCGATGCCAATTTACAAGGTTCATGAGTCCGCCGTGAGTAATCTCAACGCCTTTGGGAAATCCGGTTGAGCCGGAGGTGTAGATCACGTACGCCAGCGAGTCGGGACTCAACTCCTCCATGCGAATACCAGCAGTCCCGGGCATGCGCTCGGTCTCATCAACCTCAGAGATGTCGATAGTGTGAGCTTCCAACTGATAAGGCGTGGGCCCGCTCGTCAGCACTAGCGGTGCGTGGGCGTCCTTGATCATGAAAGCGAGCCGCTCCGCGGGATTTGCGAGATCCATCGGCATGTACGCTGCGCCTGCCTGCATGATGGCGAGCGCCCCGACGACGAAATCCAGCGAGCGGCGAATGCAGAGGCCGACGACGGTGTCGGATCCGCACCCGATTGCCCTGATACGTCGAGCCAAGGCCTGTGAACGACGATGCAATTGGCCGTAGGTGATACAGCAGCTTCCATGTGTGACAGCAACCGAGTCGGGTTGCACGCTCGCCCATGAAGCGAACATCTGCGTCACCGGTTCACTTGCCCAAGATTCCACTCGTACGTGCGTGTTTACCGACATAAAAAGATGACTGCTCCTATGAACGGTTTCTATAGGCTGCTGTCGCCGTCATACAGCGAGGTATCCCAACGGGCCGGGTTGGCTAACTGCGCTGCTAACGCCTTATACGGCGCGCGATACAAACAGGTGGCGCGTATGGGACGCGTAAAAGGTGCCAGTTCCTTTTTCACCCGTGCCTCGATTCGGCAGCCGGCGACCTCAACCATGTGGATGCCTGCCTTCTTCGCGCACCTGATCGCCAAAGAAATGATTGCGGCCAGGGGTTGCAAGTCGGCGAGAGACTGGTAATCGACAAGGCGCATCCGCTGCAGTCCCAGTTCTCGATGTTGGGTGCGGTCGAACACGGCATAGGCTAGTAGCTCGCGCCCCTGCACGACCCCAAATATCCAGCAGTTGTTCTTTTTGAGTGCGTAATGGAAGTGCCAGGCAAGGGTCGCGCGGTCCCGTCGGCCCAACAACACTGCCCGTTTTTCGTTGCGCAGCTTGTTCCAGAAACGGTCGAAATTTTCGTCGAACCCGGCGAATCGCTCGACTTGCATCTTTCCCGGCGCCCCTTGGCGTATGTGCTGCAGCACCGATGCCGCTGCTGCAACGGGGTACTTCAACACGCTGTGAAACGGCACACCTTTCCGCCTTAGAAACAACTCAGAGAAGCCGGTAGCATCCGTGATCCAGAACGCGGATTCCTGGTTGATCTCGTTTGGGGCCGGCACTCCCCCCAGCGAACAAAATGCCGCCTCGCCCCTCACGTTCGCCGTGGTATTCAACAGCAGGTCTGTTTCGCTTTGAGAAAAAAAGGCATGAAGTAAGTACAATGAAAACGAGCGATAATCCTGATCTACCGCCCAGCCGCGCCCGGAGGCGGCTCGAACCTGTTGGCCCTCAAGTTCATAGGCCAGAGGAATATTGCCGAAATATCCGACCAACTTGTCATCTACTTCCATGACCCACCCAAGCGGGCACTGGCGCGTGTACGACGGATTCCCCAGCCAGAGATACTTCCACTGCTCAATGCCTGGAGTAGAAAGCCCATGCCGCGCCAGGAGCGACATGATACCGGCATAATCAGCAAACTCGGTTTCGCGGAACCGCGGCGCGCTGTTTGAACGTGGCGCCGCCACTGCGTTGATCGTCTTTTTCGTATGCAAGGTCTGATGCGAGTAAGCTGACCGGTGATCAGCAGCGAATGATCTTGCCCGAACGGATGCGTTGCGTGGCATTGCGGGTGTCAATGACCAGCTCTGAGTCCCGGACAATCTGTTCATAGTCGTATGCAGAGTGGTCGGTGAGAATAAGCACGCAGTCGTATTGGCCGAGGTTTTCCAGCGGCGTGCATTTCATCTGCAGGTTGTACTTGCGGCCACGGCCGACGTACGGAAAATACGGGTCGTTATAATCGACGTCCGCGCCCGCGTGCTGGAGCAATTCGATTATCGTGAGCGCCGGCGATTCCCGCAGGTCATCAACATCTTTCTTATAAGCTACGCCCAGCACGAGCACGCGAGCGCCGGTTAAAGCTTGCTTGCGTTCATTCAGCGCCGAGGCGACCGCCGCCACCACGTGGTGGGGCATCTCGGTGTTGATCTGGCCTGCGATTTCGATGAAGCGCGTGTGGAAGTCAAACTCGCGTGCCTTCCACGCCAGATAAAACGGATCCACCGGGATGCAGTGTCCACCCAGGCCGGGCCCGGGATAGAATGCCTGAAAGCCGAACGGCTTCGTCTTGGCGGCTTCGATCACCTCCCAGATGTCGATTCCCATGCGCAGGCATAACAGCTTCAATTCGTTTACCAGCGCGATGTTGACGCAGCGATATATGTTCTCGAGCAGCTTGGTCATCTCCGCAACCGCCGGCGAGGAAACCCGCACCGTGCGATTGAAGATGCTGTGGTAGACGGCGGTGGCCAAGTCTGCAGCGCTGGCATCCAAACCGCCGACCACCTTCGGGATGTCGCGGCGTGCAACGGCCGTGTTGCCCGGATCTTCGCGCTCCGGCGAGAACGCGACGTAGAAGACGGAATTGGAATCTTGGCCCCCGCGAGCGGCTCGCAGGCCCGCGCAATTGTTGTTCTCAAGGATCGGAACCAGCACTTCTTCCGTAGTGCCGGGGTACGTAGTGCTCTCAAGAATGATCAACTGCCCAGCGCGAAGATGCGGAGCAATCGATGCGGCTGTCCCGGTAATGAAGCTTAGATCCGGTTCGCGGCATTCGTCCAAGGGTGTTGGCACGCAAATGATCACCGCATCCATGTCGCTGATGTGCGCATACTCGGAAGTCGCGGAAAACCCACGTTGTCGCGCATTCTGAATTTCTGCAGCCTGGATGCGTGCGATGTAGGAATCGCCACGCCAGAGCGTCTCCACTTTTTTGGCGTCAATGTCGAAGCCAGTGACCCGGAATCCTTCATCCGTGAGCATCAACGCAAGTGGCAGGCCGACGTAGCCCATTCCGATGACTGCCAGGCGTGCTTCACGCGACGCGATCTTCCGTGCCAATTCCTCGTGTAAGGACAGTTGTACTGCTTCAAGTGTGTTGATACGCAAGGGATCTCCTGCTCGGCTGAATACTGGGTTGGTGAATGACGGGTGTTAAGTGGAACTCGATCGTGAGTCTCACTTCGCGCAGCTCGCTTGCGTTCAGCGGTGCGTATCGCCACTGCTTCACGGTTTCAACTGCGGCTGCCGCAAGACCAATTGCGACTCGCTCAGGATTGTTGCTCGAGGTTTGCGACCGGCATCACTGTCTCGGAACACCCTACTCCCCTGCTCTTGGCTTCTTCGGCGTTTGCTTTGAGTCGAGTGCGCGCACTGCCCTCATCGCCCGCGAGTTGAACCTGAACTAGGATGTCGCAAGCTCTCCCCAATACGGGGAATGCTTGCATCCGTCCATACTTACAGCGGTTCCATATCGTACCCTTCGATCGATACCGCCAGTGATCGCTGGATAAGGTTGATCGTAACCACTAAGCGGTTGTAGTCATCTCCCCGCAGGACAATACCCTCCACCCCGTCCAGCGCCCCTCCGCGTATCCGAACACGCTGGCCTATTCTGGGGAAGGCGTGCGGCGCAAAGGGCACGCCGTCCCCCACAATGGTCCGTACCGCATCTATTTCTTGAGCGGGAATGGCTTCTGGCCTTCCATTATGCCCCACCCAACCCAAGACTCCAGGTGTGCTGAGGATGCAGTGATGCACCTCTTTCCATTGGCCTACTTCAACGAAGAGGTAGCAGGAAAAGAGTGGGACCTCGACCACCTGGCGACGGTCGCTCCAGCGGTGTACCTCTCGTACTAAAGGAAGGAAAGCGCTGATGTGTTTTCGAGCCAGTTCTGCCGATGCCGATTTCTCGTGTTTGGCGCGTGTGTGCAGGGCATACCAAGTGCCTACCTCAGAGTTGATACTGGATTCCGGAGTTGAAATGAGCTGCACGTGGCCACCCTGATAGCTGGCTTCGAGATTATGAGTGCTCATGGACACCATTGATCCGCTTTATTGCAGATGCGATTCTGGCAAACAATGCAATCAATCTAAGATTTACCTCGCGAAGCGCTCCTCATCAGCCGTGAAGTCGGTCTTCACCGCGAATCCGGTGCCCTCACCCGCTCTCCCAGCCCGCACAACACTGCCTTCCGCCTTGAGCTTCAGACCCGCTGCTTGCAACTCCCCCGGGGGGAGCAGAAGTTCAATGCCAACAACAGCAGCCTGCGGAGGGCACTCGTTTTCGCAGTTGACATATGTCCCTGTCGTGCTGACATCGCGTGTGAACCCGCCGCTGCGGCATTCCTCACCGCTCTCGCGCCGCCACCTGAACAATACAGGGAGGCGCAAGCTATAACGTCGAGATGTTCGGCGCTCCACATCGTCTCCGATGCGCTGCTTAACCCGGACTAGATGAAGATTCATGAACCAGTCTGCATCCAAGGACTTGCAATTCAACAGCGTTGATCAGTGGAACGGAAGGATCATAAACGCCGGTGCAGAAAAGTCGCGCGGGCACTCATAGCTTCGCCCTCTGAGTCCCATCGCCTCTAGTGCGGAAGCTGGATGGAAGCCGCGCCCCCCGGCCTGACTCCGAGCCGTGTGGCTGGCATTACCAAGCGGTGAGCGGCGTCCCACGAGCGTGATGCGCGCCACCGATTTGCAGGGTAATGGGCCGGGGTCAGATCGACAAGAGAGGGAAGGTTTGCAGCCAAAACGTGCGATCATGATCACGGCGCACAGGTCGGGACGACAGCTGTACCTACAGTGCATCCTCGCGCAGGTTCTCCACCTGATTTCTCCACAAACTCAGGGGGTGAAAAGGAACCGGATTTTAGGGAAGATATTCCATGCCAAATATTCCCACATACGCAGGCCGACCGTGATGAATTCTGCGCATCCTAGCTAATTGTTTATCTCGGGCCCCATAGATATCAGTAGAGCGTGTTTCATAAACAGTGCCTCAGCGTAATCCACAAGCAAGCGAGGTAGAACAATGCGCTGTAGGTAGAGAGCAGATTGTCATAGCGAACCAGCAATCGGCTTCTGCCGCTTCTTCATGACAGAAGCTCAGCAGTTCACCGACTCGGATATAAGTACCTGATCTGGGGACCTATTTATGAAACACGCTCTAGTGTCCCGTCCTTCTTCAACCGCTTGCGACGCTATTCGTCTTCTGATTGTGGACTCCAGCCACATCGGAAGTGAGTCGCTAGCCGCGGCCTTGAAACGCGGTCCATTCCAGATGATTTATGCCGGCGCGAGTAGGCAGGAAGCACTCAGCGAACTTGCTCATAAGCGAGTCGATGTGGCCCTGATCAGCGCCAGTGTCGACGGACATGTTGTCAAAGGTTACGAGATCGCCAGCCAGATACGCATATGCCACCCGCAGGTACAGATCGTCATGCTGGTCGACAACCCCGATCGTGACACTGTCGTGCAGGCTTTCCGATCGGGCGCGCGTGGTGTCTTCTGCCGCTCCAGCTCGCTCAATGCCCTTTGCAAGTGCGTTACCCGTGTCCACCAGGGCCAGGTTTGGGCTAGCAGCGAAGAACTGCAGCATTTGCTCGAGGCGCTGATGGCGCCGCCTCGCATGCGCCTCGTTGACACCAGGGGGACTGACCTGCTGGCGCCTCGCGAGCAAGAGGTTGTCCATTGGGTGTCCGAAGGTCTGACAAACCGCGAAATCGCCGATCGCCTCAGCCTCAGCGAGAACACAATCAAGAATTATCTATTCCGGATCTTCGATAAGCTTGGTGTCTCCAAGCGGGTTGAGCTCATCCTCTATGCCGCCAGCCAGTTTGCTCCCACATCGCCTAAGGGTGCTACAGCCCAACCTGACGTCGCGCCTGCGTTCAATGAAGATGGCACGTTATTTCGTTGGTGCCGCGAGGCCGCTGAGCAATTTGCTGTGAACCAGTACATGCTCGGCGAAATGTATCGCGACGGCCGCGGTGTGCCGCCAGATAAGTCCGCCGCGCTGATGTGGTTTCTCATCGCTCAAAAGGTGAGTGCGGAATCCGCGTCCAAGAGCCGCACGGCGCGCCTGGAACTGCAGCGGCAGATGACGACCAAGGAAGTGGCCGACGCGAAATATCGAGCAGCAGAATGGCTTAACAAGCGTCAGCAGGACTCGAAAGCGAGTACGGCTTAGCTAGTTTACGAACTCAAGCCAAGTGCTTGATCGGGCTGCTCGCGAGCTTCAGCCCTCGTATTAGGGAAACTCTGATCAAGTTCTCTGTCTTCCACGGGGCGCCAGTGTGTAGAGTGAATGAGAGACATTCACTCACATGAGGCAGCAGACACTGGCGATGACGACGGGGTTCGAGCGGTACTCGAAGAAGACGAAGCGTGCTTTGTTTCTGGACGAGATGGAGCAGGTGGTTCCGTGGGGCGAGTTGTGCTCGCTGGTCGAGCCGCACTATCCGAAGGCGGGCTGACCTGCCCCCGGAAAACTCAGCCACTGAAAACTGGAGTTCTCCCGTAACCTGCGGAACTGCGTGCCAAGCTGGTCGAGCTGGCACGGCAGAAGCCGCGCT
>WNGF01005733.1_pt1 | contig 18144 bp, 15 predicted proteins | sample 5400641 | NCBI WGS metagenome assembly WNGF01 (sample SAMN13153371, study PRJNA577476) | soil metagenome | isolation source: 80 cm soil or saprolite under grassland replicate 2 | place: USA:California | collected 2016-06-15
GCGCGATGCGCTGTTCGCGCTCGACGACATGAGTCGGGATCCTGATCGTCCGGCCCTTGTTGGCCACGCCGCGCTGAACGGCCTGGCGGATCCACCACGTGGCGTAGGTGGAGAACTTGAAGCCCCGGCGCCAGTCGAACTTCTCCACGGCGCGAATGAGGCCGATTGTCCCCTCCTGGATCAGGTCGAGGAGTGAGACTCCGTGCCCCTGATAGGCCTTGGCGATCGAGACGACCAGGCGGAGGTTCGAGTTCACCATGCGGTCCTTCGCCTCCTTGTCGCCGCGCTCGACCCGCTTGGCCAGCTCGACTTCTTCCTCGGCCGTGAGCAGCGGGTAGCGGCCTGCCTCGTTCAGGAAGAGCTGGAGCGCATCGGTCGTCGTCGCGGCGAGGTCGGCGTTTTCGTACGTGCTGCGCTCGTCCGACTTGCGCCCGCAGTCGTCTCGCAGCTCGATGTCCCGGCGCTCGATCTCCCGATACAGCGCTTCGACGTCCGCCTCGTGGAGCTCGAGCTCGGCGACGAGGCCCGAGACCTCGGACAGCTCGAGGCAGCCTTCCTCGGCCCCCTGCTCCAGGAGGGACTCGATCTTCTGCTGTGTGGCGTGTGAGTTCACACCGGGTCCGTTGCCTGCGCGCTGGTGTTCAAACGTCCCTCGAAACCTCGCTGCTACGCGGCATTTGCAGCATCCAGCTCGCCGACGAGCCCTTCGACGCGATCCTGAATCTCGTCGCGCAGCACACGTACCTGGGCGACGTCCATGTCGTGGGGATCGGCCAGCTCCCAGTCCAGATAGCGCTTGCCGGGAATGACGGGACACCGGTCGCCGCAGCCCATCGTCACCACCACGTCCGCCTGCTCCGCCAGCTCACGAGTGAGCTTCCTGGGCCGGCGGCCTGAAAGGTCGATTGCGACCTCTCGCATCGCCTCGATCACCTGCGGATGCACGTGGTCGGCGGGATCGGTCCCGGCCGAGTCGGCCGTGTGGCGGCCGGCGGATGCGCGCTCGAACAACGCCTGGCTCATCTGCGAGCGTCCGGCGTTGTGAACACAGACGAACAGAACGTGGGCCACTGGTCACGTCCGAGAATAATGGCTAGCATGCGAGGCGTCGTGTGGGGTCGTATTTCTGCGGTTGTTCCCCTGCTCGCGGTCGCCTCAGTCGCTGCGGGCGGAGCGTCGTCGCTGCCCGCGAAGCGGAGCACGATTCGCTTCACCGTCCTCGAGGCCAAAGCGTCCGCAACGTTCACGTTCTATCGCGAGGACGGCAACTTGGGCGATTCCGACACGGGGCGTGTCGCGGTCCAGATCATGCGCAGTGGGCGGGGGAAAGGCAAGCTGACGAGAACCGGAGGCGGCGTTCGCATGCCGATCAAGCAGCGCGTGGCAGAGCGCGTGAGGGTGAAGCGGCACTCGGACAGCGGCGATCAGGTCACGACGTGCGAGCAGAAGGTCACGGTGCCCGCCCGGGGCGGGCTGCGGTTCCAGCGCCACGGCTCGGAGGTGACCGTCCGCTGGGCCTTCCCGCAGGCGGAGCTGCGGTTCTGCCCCGGGCCGAAGCTCGCGCTCGGCCTCACTGAGCCGATGATCCGCAAATACCCGGTGAGCCGCTTCCGGAAGGCGCGCGCCACGGTCAGGCTGGAGGGTTCCAGCGCGGTCGAGCGCGAGCACCTGTCGGGCGCCTACCGCTGGCGTGCGAAGGTCAAGCTGGCCCGTGTGAGCTGACCGTCCGCCTCCCGACCTCGCTCCGCACGAGCGAGATTCCCAGCTTCGCCGCGATTCCGAGGTAGACGGCTGCGTTCACGAACGGATTTCGCTCCGGCGCGTAGTGCTTCCTGTAGAAGCGGTACATGCCGTAATGGAAGGCGTAATTGACCCGCGGCGTCCGGTGCTCGCCGCTCGTCCCGTGCTTGACGTGGACGACCGTGATGCCCGGCTCGTACCAGACGAGATAGCCCGCCTCCCGGCAGCGATAGCAGAGGTCGAGATCCTCCATGTAGAGCCAGAACCCCTCGTCGAACAGGCCGATCTCGTCGAGGACGCTGCGGCGCATGAGCATGAACGCGCCGTTCACGGCCTCGACCGATCCCGACTCGACCTCGGTGGCGCGGTACTGGGCCAGCCGCCCCTGCCGGCGCCTGCGGCCGATTCCCGTGAAGTGGCCGAGCGCGCCGAGCACGGTCGGAAACGACCGTCGCGCGGCGTGGTCGAGCGTTCCGTCCTCGAGCTCGAGCCTGCACCCGCAGATGCCGATCTCCGGCCGCGAGTCCATCAGCTCGAGCAGCCGGTCGAGAGAGCCTTCGGTGACGCGCGTGTCCGGGTTGAGGGCGAGCACGTAGGTCGCGTCGCTGTCGCGCAGGGCGAGGTTGTTCGCCGCCGAGAAGCCCAGGTTGGTGTCGGACGCGATCAGGCGAACTTCCGGGAACTCGTTGCCGACCATCTCCACCGTCCCGTCACCGGAGGCGTTGTCCACGACCACGACGTGCATGGGCGTCGTCGGCGGGTGGTCGCGCAGGGACATCAGGCAGTCGCGCAGGAGATCCCGGCAACGGTAGGAGATGATTGCAACGTCGAGGTTCACAGTGCCTTGATCCGCGCGTCTAATACGCGCCGCGGCCGGAGACCACGGCGGTGAGGGTCAGCGCGATGATGCGGAGGTCGCGGGTCAGCGAGAGGTTCTCGATGTACTCGCGCTCGACCGCGAGGCGCTCGTCGAACCCGAGCGCTCCTCGCCCGTACACCTGCATCGGGCCGGTGAGCCCGGGCTTCACCTTGAGGCGGAAGCGATGCTCGGGCGCGTACATCTCGACCAGCTCGACCTCCTCGGGGCGCGGGCCCACCAGGCTCATCTCGCCCCTGAGCACGTTCCACAGCTGCGGCAGCTCGTCGAGGCTCGTCCGGCGCAGGACGCGGCCGACGCGCGTGACCCGGGGATCGTTCGGAAGCTTGAACATCGGGTCGTGGAGCTCGGCGATGGACACGAGCTGTGGGAGGAGCTCTTCGGCGTTCGACACCATCGTCCTGAACTTGTACACGCGGAAGGGCCGTCCGGCGAAGCCGGCCCGCCGCTGTCCGAACACGATCGGCCCGCGGCTGTCGAGCTTGATGGCGAGCGCGATGAGGACGAAGAGCGGCGAGAGGAGGATCAGCGCCCCGAGCGAGACCACGGTGTCGAGCACGCGCTTGAGGGCCAGCGTCGAGCGCGAAGGCGCCCACGTGTTGTACTCGACCACGGGGAGATCCGCGATGTGATCGAGCTGCACGGCCGTCCCGAACATGCCGCGCGCGGGCGGGACGACGCTCAGCTTGATCTGCTCCTTGCGGCAGAAGGTCACGAGCTCGGCGATGAGTGTCTCGTCGATCTGGTGCGATGCGAGGACGATGCGGTCGATGCGGTCGGCCCATTCCGGGTTCTCGCGCAGCTCCTCGGCCGGCAGCTCGACGCGTGTGCCGGCCAGGACGACGTGCATGTCCGGGAAGATCTCGACCTTGCGGCGCGTCGCCTCGGCGAGCGGGCCCTCGCCGACGATCAGGGTCGCCTCGGGCGGCACGAGCCGGCGCCAGATCCAGCGCATCGTTGCGCGGAAGACGAATGCCGCCGAGGCCACGATCGCCCACATCCGCAGAGCCGTGCTGACTTCCAGCGACTCCGACGCGACGATCAGCATGACGACGGAGACGACTGCCGTCCCGGTCAGCGCCCACATCAGGATGGTCGGAATCTCGTCGACGGTCAGGTGCCGGAGCGAGCGCTGGTCGCGGTCGTAGAGCCCGAAGAGCTTCGCCAGCAGGATCCAGAGCGGGAGGAAGAACGCCGACCACAGCGCCTGGTGGACGTCTCCGCTGACGAAGGTGGCGAGCGCAACGCTTACGACCAGTACCGCCGAGGCGTCGGCGAGCGCGAGCATCCGGCGCAGCAGCGCATCCCGCCACTGCCGGTGCAGACGCCACCTGGCCGGCATCCAGACGCGCTCTCGTGCGCCTTCGGCGGGACGGGATTGCGGCTGGACGAGCCTCTCGGGTTCACTCATACGAGCCCTAAACCTAGTTGAGGAACCGCCTTCGCGTCGAGCACCTCATACAACATCTTTACCTCTGTCGCTGGAAGAGCCGGGAGCGTGGATTGAGCCGCTTCGCCTCCGCCAGGCTGCGCGCCGCCTCCTCGACTGCCCCCAGCCTTGTCTCGATCCGCGCGGCGACGAGCCACAGCTGCCAGTCGTTGTGATCCCGGTCGATCGCCTGTCGGATCCAGCTGTGCGCCCGGTTGAGGTCGCCCGCCTGCTCCTCGAGGAGCGCGAGCTGTAGATACGGAGAGTCCGCCCATGGTTGGATGCTCCGGGAGTCGAGGGCGTCCTTCAACGCCGCGGGAATGTCCCCTTTGTTCGCCGCGTCCTGGCTCTGGCGCAACCTCGCCCCGGAGAGGAGGGGGATCGCGATCGCGCAGATGAGCAGCCAGCACGCCACCAGAGCCGCGACGACCGTCCCGAAGCCTCGCCAGCGCGGAGGCGCCTCGGGGGTCTCGACCAGGCGTGGGCCCGCCATGGCCGTGGCCGGTCCCGTCATGAGCCCCAGGCACGTGAAGCCGACGATCGAGACTACCGTCAGCTCCCACATCCAGTCGATTCCGGCCGCGAACGCGTAGGCGATGAAGGCCGCCGTCAGGGCGGCGAGCGTCTCCCGCTCGGGTGAGCGCGCGCGCGCTAACCGTGTGGCCGCCGCAGCGATCCCGGTGACGAACGCAGCCACGATGAGGAGGAAACCGACGATGCCGAGCTCGCCGAGCGCCTCGATGTAGAGGGAATGTGCATCCTGGACGAACAGGCGCAGCTTGCCGTGCTCGGCCCACCACTCCTCGTAGCTCCCCGCTCCGGTCCCGAGCAGAGGCTTGCTCTCCCACTCCCGCAACGCGGCGCCCCAGAACTGCCAGCGGCCGCTGCCGCTGGAACTCAGGAGATGCGAGGAGATGCTTCCCTCGGACGTCGGAATGCGCTTGAAGTCCTCGAACCGGCGCACGGGATGGGAGGCGGCGATTCCCACGATGACGATCACCATGCCCGTTGCCACCAGGCCCCAGCCCACGACCGGGCTCGGGGTACGCCTCCCGGACAGCAGGCTCGAGCAGGCTGCGTAGACGAGGCCTGTGAGGATGCAGATTCCGACGAGGATCAGCGCGGCGCTGCGCCCCTGGCTCTCCGCGGCCGCCGACTGGAGCGGCCCATTCAGGAGCTCGTCACGGCCGTGGAGGACGAGCACTGCGATCGCGCAGCCGGCGCCGGCGATGAGCGCGGCGCCCGCCGCGGCCCACCGCCGGCTTGAGAACGCGAGGAAGCACAGCACCCCGACGACGGCGGTGGCGACCCCGCCCCTCGACGAGGCGAAATAGATCGTGGCGGCCAGCGCCGGGATGGGCGCGACGGCCAGGCCGCGAGTGAGCGCCGTCTTCCCGGCGACGCCGGCGCGCAGCAGCAGCGGAATGCCGATGCCGACGAAGATTGCGAGCCCGTTCCAGTAGCCCAGCGGGTAGCCGAGTCGCGTCTTGAGGACGGGCAGGATCTGGAACTGCTCTCGCTGCGAAACAAGGTCGGGGAACAGCCGGCTGAGCAGCCCGAGAACGCCGACTGCCGTAATCCCGAGCGCGAGGCCGTCACACCAGCGTCCGGCGTTGTCCCGTGTGCCGCCGACCGCGGCGACGGCGAAGACCCCGAGATAGAGCGCGACGCGGGTGAACTCCGCATATGCGGCCTGCGCGCTCGAGGCCCAGGTCGTCGACAGGAGCGTCAGCGCGCCGAAGGCGGCGATGAGCGCCCCGGTGACGAACGTCTCCCGATTCAACCGCGCGAGCGGCCAGACGCCCAGGGCGACGGCGACGATCACCGTCCACCACAGCCCGATCGCGATCGCATCTCTGCTTGGCTCGGCGAACCCGCCGCTGTCGTAGCCGACGAGGAAGATTGCGACCGCGACGGCGGCGGTCAGGCCGTAGTCGCGAAGGAGCTGCGACAGCCAGGGCTGCGGCCGGTGCTCGACGGTGACGGCGGCGTCTTCGGTCATGTCGGCACGTGAGCTTGGAGACGGCGGCTGAAGACGATGGGCACGGCGAGCGCGATGGCCGCGAACGCGTAGAAGTAATAGAACTGCATCGTGAGGTAGAAGAGGTTCGCGACCATCGTTCCGACGAGCGCGGCCACGAGTCCCCACGTGAGCGGCCTCACGCGAGCGGCAATCGCCTCTCCCGCGGCCGCCAGCGCCTTGCCGATCTGCAACGCGACGTACAGGCGCCAGAACAGGTACCCGATGAAGGCGGCGAACACGAGCGTCCCGACGATCCCGGTCTCGACGATCAGCGCCACGTAGAACGAGTGCGGGCCCCAGTTCGTCTGCCCGGTGACGAACTCGTAGTAGACCGAGAACGTGTTGAGCCCCAGCCCGAAGAGCGGATGGCTGCCGAGCACGTCCGGGATGAAGCTGTAGACGAAGAAGTGGGGGTTCTCGCCGCCGCTTCCGCCGGTCTGCGTGCGGACCCGGAAGACCGTCTCGAAGAACTGGGGGCGGCTTGCGACGGCGACCAGGAGGACGCCGAGGACGGCCGAGAGGGGAAGGAGCATCCTGCGGGAGAAGAACCGCTTCGCGTACGGAATCATCAGGATGACCGCTCCGGCCGCGAGCCCGAGGATGCCGCTGCGCGACAGCGTCGCCGCCTCGATCACGAGCAGAAACGCGATCAGGAGGCCGAGCGGGACGCGCAGCCTGTGGTTGCGCTCGAGCCGGAGGTAGATGGGGGTGAGGACGAGCAGCGGGATGATCAGCATCACGCCCAGATGGTTCGGGTCTCCTGCGAGCGCGTTGATGCGGTACACAGGCGAACCCTCCACCTTCCCGTACAGGTTGAGGGGCTTCACGGGCCCGACGATCGGCGCGAGCACGCGGTCGTCCAGGTTCCCTCCACGCTCGGCCACGAGCACCTGGAGGACGCCGTACAGGCAGTTGGCGACCAGCCCGGCGAAGAACCAGGTGAGCGTCTTCCAGTAGAAGCGCTCCGAGCGGCGCGCGAGATAGGCGATCGCCGCCAGCAGGAAGGCGAAGTGGATGAAGAACTTGATCAGCCCCTTCCCGTACTGCGTGAGCGCCTGGGTCGTCCCCAGGTCGAAGAAGCCGAACAGGTAGACGAGGAGCAGCGCGGTCGCCAGGATGAGCACGGAGTAGACGGTGCGCGGAAAGCGGACGTCGGCGCGCGCGATTCGCCCCCCGACGAATGCGCACAGGAACAGGACCGTGAGGATGTCCGAGAGCTCGATCCCGCCCGCGCTCTCCCAGTGGACCTTTTGGAAGGTGACGCAGAAGATGGTCGCGAAGAAGAGGACCCTCGTAATCCAGCCCGGACGCCTCAAGGTGTCGAATCCGCCGCAGTCGTGATCTCACGGGCCGGGAGCGAGCGGAGCAGCTCGACCAGCTCCTCGGCGCGGGCGCGGCGAGAAAGCCGCTCGCGCAGGTCGTCGGGGAGGACGGTTCCGTTCAGCGAGCCGGCGCGCCATCGCGCCTCGAGCCCCTGCAGCGCCTCGCGGATCCCGTCGGTGTCCTCGGGGGCGACGACGATGCCGGCTCCGGTCTCCCGCAGGAGCTTGGCCGCCTCGCCGTCGGGCGGAACGGTGGCGAGGATCGGCCGCTCCGCAGCGAGGTACTCGAAGATCTTCCCGGAGAGGACGCCGCGCCCGCGGCCGCCCGATTCCGGGATGAGCAGCAGCAGCGCCTCCGAGTCGCGCTCGAGCGCGAGCGCATTCCGGTGGGTCGTGTACGGAACGAGCTCCAGCCGGTCGCCGAGCCCCAGCCCGTCGGCCCACTCTCGGTCGGAGGAGCGGAAGTCGCCCACGAACCGCGCCACCGCGTCGACTCCCGACTCGGCGAACGCGGTCAGGAACGGCCTCGGAGTGCGCTTTCCGAAGAAGCTCCCCGCGTGCGTGATCCGGAGGCGGTCGGCGGGCCGGTACTCGAGCCCTTCGAAGTCCTCGAAGTCGCACCCGTTCGGGATCGTCTGCACCGGGCCGGCCGGATCGAGAGCCCTCATCTCGGCCGCGATCGCGTCCGAGACGGTCACGACCGCGTCCGCGCGACGGGCAACGAGCCGGGCGAGGGAGCCGGCGGCCTTGTCCTTCAGGCGGACTGCGGTGGAGTCATCCCGGCGGTGGGGATTGGCCGTTATCGAGTCGCGCAGGTCGGCGACCCACGAGGCTCCGGTCGCCTTCTTCACCGCCGCTCCGACCAGGTGGACGGAAGGGGGCGGCGAGGTGGTGACGACGGCGTCGATCGCGTGCTCGCGCACGATCCGGATCGCGGCCGGAATCGCGGTCAGGTTCCAGGTCACCTTCGTGTCGGGGACGAGGGCGCGCTGCGGCATGAGCGAGGCGTGCTTCAGCAGCCGGTCGAATCCTTCGAGGCCGCGCAGCTCCTCCGCCGGCTTCCTCGAGCGCGGGCCTACGAAGCGCGCACGGTGCACCCAGGCCTTCGTGGGCGGCACGAGCTCTTCGCCCGTGTGGACCCATCTCGGGTCGTCGGGCGCGAGCACGTGCGTCTCGATGCCGAGAGCGGGAAGATGGGCGGCGAACTTCAGCGGCCTTTGAACGCCGCCTCCACCCGCAGGCGGGAAGTAGAAGGACACAAGTAAGACTTTCAACGCGCGAAGATCGTAGTCAGCGCGCCCCTCGCCGGCCTCTGCTACGGCCCGGCGAAGCCGGGCCCGGCGGAGGCCTGACACCGCTGGCTGCAGGATGCTGGCGCCACTCGGCTCGAGTCGGTACCTCGCCGTACTGTCCTCGAGCCTCGGGCTGGCCTCCTTTGCCAGCGGCGCCCGAGAGGCGCGTGACTTTTCGATCAATCTCGCTCAGCTGTCACTCCGGCCACCTCGTCGCTTCGTCTGCCAGGTCGCCCGCGCTCAGGCAGATGCCTCCCAGGTCGCCCACGCGCTCGATCAGCCGCTCGTAGAGCCGGTCCCACCCACGGGCAGTCCCCCGGTCGAAGCGGTCGGTGTGCCAGAGGACGGCGAACCCGCCGCCGTGCTCCGCGGCCTGCTCGAGCAGCGCCGTGACCTGTGGCTCGGCCTTGCCGGCGGACAGATCGAGGTAGCGCTCGTCGAAGGTAACGTCCATCGCGGCGAGCGGGATCTCGATCAGGTCGAGCGGCCGGTCGGCGGCCGGATCCCAGGGGCGGAAGGGATGCGCGATCCCGGCCCGGAACCCGATGGCGGCGGCGTACCCGAGCGAGGAGTCGTAGTCGAAGCCGGCCTGTTCGAGCGGCGCGAGGTTTCGCTCTGGATCGACCCGCAGGTAGTGGTAGCGGTGGCCGTGCACCTCGCCGTCGAGCTTCTCGAGAACGCTCTTCTCTTCCACGAGCCGGGCGGCGTCCTCGGCCGCGGTATAGCTCCCGTGCAGCCCGACTTCGGCGCCGCCGATCACCAGCGTCTCGACGAGGCGTGGACGGACGCGCTCATACGTCTCCGGCGAGGGGCCGTCGGCCTGGTGGTGATGTCCCGCCATGACGAAGAACGTGGAGCGGGTCTCGCGCGAGCGTTCGATGTCCATGACGCGCTCGAAGCTCCAGTTGGGATCGGTCCCGCGCAGCTTGTGCCGCGGCAGGCCCACCAGCGCGCGCGCCTCGTGCAACGCCTCCCCGCCGCGTCCGCCAAGCGCGTGCCTCTTCAGCCGTGCAGCTGTGCCCGTGACCGCGCCCGGCGACCAGCGCCAGGGAACGTCCACGTCGTGGGTGAGCGCGACCGCGAACCGCGCGCCGCGCCAGCGCGGCGGATCGACGCCGAGCCGCTCGCGCAGGCGCTCGAGCGGCGGATCGCGGAGGTCGGGGCAGCTGGCAGAGGCGGGAAAGCGGCCGTGGGCATCCCGCGGGCCCGAGCGCTCCTCCACCCGCGCGAGGTGGAAAAACGCCTCCGCGATCTCATCGCCGTCAGGCCGTTCGCCGCGCTCGACCTGATCCCAGGCCTCGGCGCGGTGGGGGAGGTCGCCGCCGTAGGAGAGCCCGCGGGCCCCGATCGTGTCGAGCACCCAGCGCGCGCGGCGCTCGATTGCCTCCGGAACGCTCAGGACGAGAAGGCCCGGAGCGCGTACCGGGCGACGTTGACCAGCCCCGGCTTCGGGTCGTCGAGCGCGAACACGGCGTCCGTATAGGGCGGCCGCTCGAAGGCGGGCGCTTGCCCCGGCAGGAGGCTGATCGACCAGCGCCGCCGGCAGCCGTAGGTGCGCGTCGCCGACCGCCGCTGTCCTACGAGATCCCAGTACGCGGCCAGGGTGACGTCCGCGCCGCACGCGGCAGAAAGCGCATGCCACTGCCAGAGCCGCGGATTGACCTCCATCAGCTTCAGACTCCCGTCGCGGGGGTCGCGCTTCCACTCCACCTGGGCGATCCCGTGGAAGCCGAGCTCCCGGAGCAGCGCGAGCCCGGAGGCCACGACCTCCTCATCCCAGACCGCCTCGCCGATCCGCGCCGTCCCTACGTTGTCGCCGGTCTGCCGGAGCTTTCGGCCCGAGAAGGTGGCCAGCACCTCGCCGTCCGAGCCGACGTACGTCCCGAGCGTCCACAGGCGGTCGGCCCCCCCGGGCACGAACTCCTGCACCATCGGCTCGTACGCGGTCGCTTGCTCGTACGCGCGCGCGAGCTCGCCCGCATTCCGGCACACGAACGCCTGCCGCCGGTACCGCCGCTTGAAGAGCACGCTGTCCGAGGGCTTGACGAGGACCGGGAAGCCGATCTCCTCGGCGGCGGAGCTGCTCTCCGCGAGCGACCGGGGATGGACGGTCTGCGGCACGGCGATGCCGACGCGCTCGGCCGTCTCGAGCTGGTGGCGCTTGCTCTGCAGGGGCTCCAGGACGTCCCAGCCCGGGAAGGGGTAGCGGAAGCGCTCGCCGAGAACGTCCAGGTGGCGCGAGAGCGAGTTCAGGTACTCGTCGTGCGTAGGGAAGATGGGCGCGGGCCGGCCGATCGCGTCCCCGAGCTCCACCATCGCGGAGATGAAGCCCTCCTCGTCTTCGACGGGGTCGGGAACGAGCACCGGGAAGGAGAAGGAGGAGCGGAAGCCGAGCGCGAAGTCGCGGTGATCCACGGCGATGACCGGGATGCCCGCCCGGCCGAGCGAGCGGATCGCGGCCAGGCCGTTGACCCATCCCACCTCGGACACGACCGCGGGTGCGAGCTGCTTTCCCTGGGCGAGCTCGGAGGCGGCGGAGGGCGGCTGCGGCTTCGCCCGTAGGAATGAGGGGGCGCGCAGGCCCTTTCCGTTCCTCACCGGGACGATTCTAGAAGCGTCGCCGAGGAGGACGACGCGAGCCAGTCGGCGGCGTCCCGGTAGGTCTGGCGGCGTTCCGCCGGCATGATCCTCGCGCGAACTCGAAGCGCGGTGAGCAGGAGGCGGCGGATCCTCTCCGCTTCCTTCGGCCCTTTGTGCTTCGCGAAGAAGCGCACATGTCCGCGAAGCTGTTCCTTGAACCCGCGGTCGAATTCCCGACGCCACGTCGCCCCGCCGACATGCATGACCTCTGCGCCTGGGAAGAACAGAGTCTTCCAGCCGGCCTGCGCGAAGCGGTAGCACCAATCGACCTCCTCGCTGAAGAGGAAGAAGCTCTCGTCCGCCGGGCCCACCTCGTCCACGGCCTTCCGGCGTACGAGCAGGCAGGTTCCCTTGATGAACTCAACCTCCTGGACGGACGCGTGATCGGATCCTCCCCCGTAGAACGCGTTGAGCGCCCGCGAACGAGGTGCGAGCTTCCGGAGGCCGAAGTACTCGGTCGCGAGGCGCCAGGGAGTGGGAAAGCCCCGGATCGAAGGCTGGAGCGACCCATCGGGGTTGAGGAGGCGCGGGCCTACGACAGCGGCCTCCGGATGGTCGTCTGCGAAGGCGGCGAGCCGCTCGACGGCGTCGTCAACCGCCCACGCATCGGAGTTCAGGAGGAGGACGTACTCCCCGCTGCCGGCGCGGATGCCGGTGTTCCAGCCCGCGGCGAGCCCGCGGTTCTCCTGCTCGATCAGCGCCGCCTGGGGGAAGCGCTCCCGCACGAGTTCGAGCGTGCGGTCCGTCGAACCGTGGTCGACCACGACGACGTCGTAGCCGGCGGCGCTCTCCAGGCACTGCTCCAGATACGGCATGCCGTTGTAGGTCACTACGACGACCGACAGGTCCGGACGTGTCACCGGGGCTCTCCCGCCTCCTCCGGAAGCTCCCCGGAGCGGTCTCCTATTACGGCCCTCTGCGGCGAATCGTCGGAACTACTTCGCGGTTGGGCCGCGTCTGGGCCGGGAGGGGGTGCACGGGGGGGAACCGGGCGGTTCCCCCGCGAGTGGAGGCGCCGACCGGCACGCACGGGCGGCGCCGGTCTCCCCGTACGCAGCCCGCGTATGGCATCCCACCCGAGCACGACCGCTCCAGGCAGCGACAGCGTGAGGGTGACCGCGAGGAAGACGAAACCGGCGGCGAAGGCGGCGTCCGCGCTTACCGAGAGCTTCCCGAGGAAGCTGACGAAGAAGGACTCGCGGACGGCCAGGCCGCTGATGGTGAACGGGATGAGCGTGACCAGGAAGAGCAGCGGCCCCATCACGTAGTACGGCCGCGGCGACAGGCCGATGCCGACCGCCTTCCCGGCCGACCAGATCGCCAGCACGCGGACGGCTTGGATCAGCAGCGTGACGAAGCAGACCCACACGAGCAGGCCCGCATTGCGGCGATAGGAGTGGATCGCCTCGTAGACCGCCCGCACCGGGCGCTCGACCCAGACACGCCTGAGCACGGGGACCAGCCGGCGCAGGAACGGCCTGGCCGAGCGCGAGAAGAGCACGATCCCGGCGGCGACGGTTCCCACGACGAAGGCGAGCTCGATCCAGACGTACGCCCCGACGTCGTAGTGGCCGATCGCGAGGACGAAGCCGACGGCCGCGAGGACGAGGGTTGCCGCGCCGCCGAGCGCCCGCTCCAGGATGACCGACCCCGCGATCGGGCCGCCACGTCCCGGATGCCGCCGCGCGGTCTCGTAGATCCGCACCGCGTCTCCGCCGATCGAGGTGGGGAGGAGCTGGCCGGCCGTGTAGGAGACGAAGTAGGCGCGTGTGAGCCAGCCCAGGTTTTCGTCGATCTGCTTGGCGCGCAGGAGGAGCTGCCAGCGCCAGGCCATCGGCCAGGTCGTGGCCACCATGATCGCCACGGAGAGGAGGAAGTACTCGAGCTTGGCGTGCGCCAGGATGTGCACCGCCTGGCCGATGTCGACCTTCCAGACGAGGTAGGCGACGCCAAGGCCGGTAATGAGCAGGGTGAGAGTCACGCGTGTGGCGCGACGTCTGTTCATCGGGACGAGCTACGTCCCCGCGAGGGCTTCGACATCGGCGGTGTCGAAGCGTATGCACTCGGCCGCGCGGTCGGCGCGTTCGACGGCCTCCTCGCGGCTCGAGCCGACGGCGAGAACGGCGCCCGCGCGGTCTGAGTTCCTGCGGAGAGGGCCGAAGCGGTAGCCCACGCGCCGATAGATCCACACGCCGGTGACGCCCTCGGCGGCTTCAGCCTCCTGGACTCCAGTCATCTCCTGGAGCTCTCCGGGCTCCGCGACGAGGAAGCGGACGCAGGCGCCTCCGACGCGTTCGGCCGGAACGAGCGCTCCTTCGGAAATCTCGTCGCCGAGCGCGGCGGCGAGCGCGAGCTCGTCGAGCGGGACGCCGAGGGCGGCCTCGCACAGCTTCGCGTCGTGGCCGCCCCCCAGCCGTGCCGCGAGCTCGCCGACACGTGGGCCGTCCGCGCCAACGCGGATCTTTGTGTAGGTCGGTCCCGTCCTGATCCCGAGCGCGGCGGCCGCCGCCGCGGCGGCCTCGACGGCCGCGCCCACGCTCTCCGGCTCGAGCAAGCTCCGCCAAATGTGCGCGAGAGCGACTCCGAATGCCGGCGGATCGGCGAGCACCCTGTCGGTGACGGTAAGCGGGTGAAAGCGCCCGGCGACGAAGAACCCGTTCACGGTCACCTCGGGGCCGTCCACGAGCTCCTCCACCAGCAGCGCCCGGCTGCGCGCTGCCTCGAACGCCGCCCCGATAGCCGGCTCGAGCTCCGAGCGCGACTCGACGATGCTCAGTCCCCGCTGCCCCTGCCGGTCGATCGGCTTGAGCACGCAGGGATAGCCGATGCGCTCGGCGGCCTCCATCGCCTCCGCCGGCGTCCCGCACACCTCGTACTCCGGCTGAGGAACTCCAGCTTCAGAGAGTCGTTCGCGCTGCCGCAGCTTGGAGGTGATCAGGACGGCCGACTCGGGTGCGAGCGGATGAGGGATCCCGAGCTTCGCCGCCACCCGGGCTGCGACCCCCACCGGCCAGTCGAGACCGGGGGCGATAACGCCGTCGATGCGCTCGGCCTCGGCGAGTCGCTCGATTCCCGGCTCGTCCTCGACCGAGATGATGGCGCGGCGGTCGGCGTACGAAAACCCGGGGGCAGCCGGGTCGCGGTCGACCGCAATGACGAACAGCCCGCGGGCGCGCGCGGCCTCGAGCAGGTCCAGTTGACCAGGACCGGCGCCGAGCACGAGCAGCCGTCTCCGATCGGTGGATCCTCCGTCCACGCCTGCATTGTCGCTGTCAGAGGGGATGCCGCTACCGAACGAGCCTGCGGGCGACGCGCTTGAGCCCACGCTCGGCTCGGAAGCCGCGCGAGGGCGTGTGCCTCACTACCGAGTACGGGGTGGGCACGCTTCCGAAGCTGCGCACGAACTGCTCGACCGGGCGCAGCATCGATCCCTCGAAGTCGAACCCGGTCCCGCGCGCGGCGGCACGCTTGACCGCCTCCTGGATCACCAGGGCCGCGCTGCCGCGCACCTCTCCGTCCGTGCACGACATCAGGTAGTAGGTGAAGTCGTCGTCGTGCACGAGATAGGCGCCCGCGCGGCCCTGACCGTCGGCGTCTCGGGCAACGAGGATCTCCCGCGCGCCGCGCTCTTGCGCGACTGCGTCGATCCGCGCCACGGCGTCCCTGGACATGATCAGCCGGATGCCGTGCTGCTCGGCCTCGCGGTCTCGGAGGTCGAGGAACTCCGTCAGCGGCGCTTCTTCCGCGGTGACGCCGTGCTTCTCCGCCGCGCGGATGTGCCCCCGGGCCTTCTCCCCGAACAGGCGGAGCACCTCCTCGCCGTCGTCCTTTTGGGGAAGCCGCCATGTGTAGCGCGTCGTCTGCGTGAATCCCCGCCACCGCAGCGGAGTCCAGTAGTCGAAGGCCGGGTTGCAGCGAGCTTCGAGATGGGCGTACGAGCCGATCTCCTCCAGCAGGAGCTCGATCGCCTCGATCTCACGCGCGCGCCGACGTGCCCCGTCGCCCGGAGGAAGTACGGGGCCGAGGAACGGAGTCAAGCCCGCCCCGACGTGGAGCGGGCCCCAGCGGCTCGAGCGGACGACCGTCGGCCACGCGGCGATGAGCTCCTGGCCCTTCTCAACCGTGTGCATGCGCCAGCGGCCCGGCGCCACCGCGTCCAGCCACCACGAGGTGGCGAAGATCGATCCCTGCGGCGACCGGGCGACGAGGTCGTCGTAGCGCGAACGCCCCTCAGCGGTCTCGGATGTAGGCGGCGAGTTGGTCTTGGAGATCGTCATCAATCGGTTGTGGTTCGGCTTGCTCGAGGGTGGAAGGGGGCGGCCGTCGCGGGGTCAGATTCCGCCCGGCCAGCAGCGAGACCGCGGTTGCGAGCACGTTTCGCCTGATGCGGACGAAGACCGCCTCCGGGAGCGTCTCGGAGATGGGCCCGAGCCGTAGCGCGCAGATCAGGTTCTTGAAGACGAGCGGGCGCCCGGCTGCATTCCCGAGCGCTCGAACCGATGCACGCAGCCGGCGCAGCTTGTCCCGCCCATAGCGCGATTCGAGCACTGAAGGCGGCTCGGGGTGCCGGATGCGCTCGACGAGCGACGGAGCGCCGTACAGCCGGCAGTGGCGGTTGGAGAGGTAGCCGACGTGGAAGCAGCCGACGACCAGCTGGTACAGCAGGGTGCTGCCCGTGCGCGGCGGGCCGACGATGAAGACGGGCGGCTCGGGGAGAGGCGCGTCGGCCGGGCCGCCGGAGACCGTCTCGACGCGGTCGAGGGCCGCGTTCAGGGCCCACAGTGACCGGGAAGCTGCGAAGCGAGGAATCCGTCGAAGGGCTCCTCGCTCCGCCATCCCGGTGAGGTTACAGGCTCATCACGAGACTTTGGAAGGGGGGAGCTCGAGGGGGAAACGGGGTTTCCCATTCGAAAGAGCAGCGGCCCAAACAGACGTGCGGAGGGCCAAGCCCTCCTCCGCCTGTTTCTCAAAGCTCGAATGACGCGGAGTTCAGCTCTTGCAAAACGCTGAGCCTCGCGCTCCTTGCTCGGCCTCCTTTCCCCCAGCGATGTATCCGGGCCGCTGCGGTTATTAGGCGGCCTCTTCGAGAGCAGGCTCGGCCTCGACCCTCTCGAGGGCCGCCTTGCGCCGGGCGCGCGGGATGGCGAGCGCGACCACCGCGCCGACGGCCACCAGGATCGCTCCGACCCAGACGGCCGGCTGCATTCCGTCCACGAAGCTCGCGCCGCTCCCGTAGCCGCCGTAGCTGGCGAAGATCGAGGCGAGGACGGCGACGCCGAAGACGCCCCCGAGCTCCCGGATGGCGTTGTTGGCACCGGAGGCCTGGCCTTCCTCTTGCAGCCGCACGCTGGAGAGGATCACGTTTGCGACCGGCGCGAAGAAGAGCGCCATCCCAACGCCGGAGAGGATGAAGGGGGCGATTAGATCGGCGTACGGCACGGTCGGCGTCGAGACGGTCGCGATCCACGCCAGGCCGATGGCCTGCAGCGCGAGGCCGACGCCCATGATCCTCGGCCCCGAGATGCGATCCGACAGCGCACCCGCGATGGGCGCGATGAAGATCGGCATCGCCGTCCAGGGCAGGATCCGCAGCCCGGCGTCCAGCGGCGAGTAGCCCTGCACCGTCTGGAAGAACTGCGCGAGCAGGAAGATCGAGCCGAACATGCCGAAGAACATGAACAGCGACGCGACGTTGGCCTGCGAGAACGTCCGGTTGCGGAAGAAGCGCATCGGCAGCATCGGCGCCTTCGCGCGCAGCTCCCACAGGACGAACACGGCGAGCAGCACCGCTCCCGCCGCCAGCGAGCCGACGATCTCAGGCGTGCCCCAGCCCACGGAGTTGCCGCGGACCAGGCCCCACACGATTCCGAGCAGGCCTGCGCTCGCGAGCCCGAGGCCGCGTAGGTCGAGCTTGGGGTTCGGCCCGTGGCTCTCAGCAAGCTGCCTCCAGGCCAGAGGGATGAGCAGGATCCCGATGGGGACGTTGATCCAGAAGATCCACTGCCAGGAGATTCCCTCCACGATCGCTCCGCCGACGAGCGGGCCGAGCGCGACGGCGAGGCCGCCGATGCCGCCCCAGGCGCCGAGCGCGAGGCCGCGGCGCTTCGGCGGCACCGCCGCCGAGAGGATCGTCAGCGTCACGAAGAGCCTGCGCCGGCCGAAGCGGTCGCCCAGCGCCGCTCCGGTCATGAGCAACACCGCGAAGGTGAGCGTGTAGGCGTTCACCGTCCACTCGAGCCCCTGGAGGCTCGCGTCGAGCTCCCGCCGGATCACCGGGAGAGCGGTCGTCACGACGAGGTTGTCGAGCGTGACCATGACGAGCGCGACCGAGGTGATCGCGAACGTCCACAAGGTTCTCAGTCCGATCTTCTCTGTCATCTCTCCCTCCAACAGGCTAGTGAGTGATTACTTCCAAGAGCGCGAAAAAAGAGAGGCCCTTCCATTTACTTCCGGCACCCTTCGAGCAGACGCTTGGCCCAGCGCTCCTTGGGGCTCGCGAGCTCCATGGAGGTGATCACGTTGAGAAGCATCCCGGTCGCGAAGAACGAGCTCACCCGCTCGGGGGGCGCGCCGGAGACGCGCTCGACATGCTCCACCAGCTTCCCGTAGCCCTGCTTCACGACTTCCCGGACCTCCGGGTCGTCGCAGGCGGCATACGCCTGCATCTGCCCCTGCAGGCGGCGCGGATCCGACCTGATCGCATCGCGGTAGGACTTTCCGATCGCCTCCAGCGCCTGCTCTCCCTCGAGCCCTGCCGAGCCTTCCCGGAACATCTCGAGCGTCTCGGCGAGACAGAGCTCGACGCTGGCGATGAACAGCTC
>WNGF01006111.1_pt1 | contig 18133 bp, 10 predicted proteins | sample 5400641 | NCBI WGS metagenome assembly WNGF01 (sample SAMN13153371, study PRJNA577476) | soil metagenome | isolation source: 80 cm soil or saprolite under grassland replicate 2 | place: USA:California | collected 2016-06-15
CCTGGTCGCCACCCGTCTTGGATACGAGTGTTGGCGTGGCGATACAGATGGGGTCGACCAGAGTGATGTTGGTCAAGGTCGCCGATCCGGCGGCCAGGCTCACGGCGAACGTGTAGGTGATCGTGTCACCCACGTGCGCTACGGCCGGACCACCCTTCACCACCTGGATGCCTGCAGGCGTCGGCCCGCCGCCACCACCACCGCCACCGCATCCGGTGACCGTAGTAGTCACCGTGTTGCTCGTGCCGCCTGGACCCTCGCCCCCTTGCGTGACGAACGAGGCCTGGTTGGTGATTGTCGGACACTGGCCGGTCGGCGCGTTGGCCGTGATAGTGATCACGACCGTTTCACCACCGCTCACAGTCCCCAGGTTGCAAGTCACGTAGTTGTGGTCATTCACGTTGCTCGGGTTGTTGCCGACGTTGCAGCTGCTCTGTCCGCCGTCGAAGCTTCCCGCGACGTTCGTCAGGGAGTCGTTCAAGTTGTCCGTGACGATGACTCCCGTGGCGGGCGCGTTGCCGGAGTTGTGCACGGTCACTGTGTAGGAGATCGCCCCGCCCTGTCCAACGGTCGTCGGACCCTCCTTGGTGATGGTCAGGTTGGAGGCGCATCCGGTGACGGTCACCGGGGCACTCTGGGCTGTGCTCGGGTTCCCCGTGCCGATCCTCACCTGAGCCGAGTTAGTCAGGGTGGGGCAGGAGGTCAGGTTCGCCGGCACGGTGACGTTGATGACCACCTGCAGGGTGTCGTTGCCGTTCGCCGCTCCGTCGGAGGCGGCCAGAGTGATCGTCCCCGTGCTGGGGCAGTTCACCGTGTTGCCTACTCCAACGGTACAGGTCCCGTCGGTGTTCGCATCTGGCGGGTTCACGTCCCAGGTCGCCGTGTTGATCGTGAGCGAGTCGTTCAGGTCGTCGGTCACGATGACCGGGGAAGCCGAGGCGTTCCCGGTGTTGGTCACGGTGATCACGTAGTTGAACGAGCCGCCCAGCGGGATGGTGGTGATCGGCTGGCCGTTGGCGTCCTGGGCCTGCTTGGCGATGGTCAGGTTGGAGGCACACCCGACGATGGTCACGGTGACCCCGTTGCTTGACTGCGGCGAGGTCTGGTCGGAGTCCACCGTCGCGGTGTTGGACAGCTCGCCACAGGTGGTGGGCGCTGTGGCGTTGATGGTCACCACGACCTCGTCTGGCCCGTTGGCCAACCCGTCGTTGGCCGCAAGGGTCCCCACGACACAGGAGATCGTGTTCCCAGCCCCCACGGAGCACGACCCGGTCCCGCCGGGCGATCCGGGATCGACGTCAAAGCCGGCCGAGACACCCGTGAGGGAGTCGGCAAGGTCGTCGGTGACAACCACCCCGGTGGCCTGGACATTACCGGTGTTCCTCACGGTGATGGTGTAGGTGAACGCCGCTCCCGCCGCCACCTGGCTGCTCGAGGCGGCCTTGGTGATATCGAGCCCCGGCTGAGCGATGTCTTCGATCTTCTTGAACGGGATCGTCTGCTGGCCCCCGTTCGAGAAGTTGTCGTCGTTGTTGGTTGAGCTGGTGTCCATCAGCGCAGTCTGGAGGTTGCCCGTGGGTGAGGCGCCGACCTCGCACCCCAGATGAGCCCAGACCGCGGCGACGAGCTCGTCGTCCGGGTTCAGGTTGGTAATCGTGACAGTTCCGAGGATGGCGTCCTTGCCGCCGACCGTCCCGTCGTGCTCGTTGGAGAGCGAGACGGCCTCGTTCCCTTCAAGGTTGGCGTTTCCGCCACCGCTGCCGCTGTCGTTTGAACTCAGACTGGCGCCCACGATGTCGTCGAACCCCACGCCCGGCTGTCCGGTCGGCTCTTTCAAGAAGGAGAGGTCGAGCGCCACGTCACGCGAGCCGCTGCCGCCCGTCACCTCAACTTTGACAAAGAAAAGGACCAGGTCGCCGCACTTGAAGTCGCCCCCTTCAAGCGACTCCACGACGCCGGCGTTCTTACTGATGGTGCGCGAGTCGTACCAGGGAAGGTTGGGGCCTGTACCGGCGAGTGTGGTGTGGTTGTACGTGAATGGGCCGGCCGCCACGAGGTCGGTGGCGATATTCGCACCTGTGCCGGGGCTCGGGGCAGCCGGCAGTGGCCCTGTCGAATCGCTCCCAGTTCGATCTGCCGACTGATAGGAGGTCGAAGCGTCGCCCTTCGACGCGGCCCTTCCTCCGCCAGACGTGCTACTGGCGGACGTGCTCTGGGAGCCCCAGGCACCGAACGTCTGGGGCCCAAAGGCATTTGCGGCGATCATCCCGAAGCTCTGGCTGATGACCAGGGCCAACGACACGACCAGCACGACGAGCCCGAACCTGGGGCCGGCCTTGCGATGCCTACCCTGGCTCCGACGTATTCCCCTCATGTCCCCTCCTCCAAGTGTCCTGAAGTCTTCGTAGGCCATACGAACGATGCAGTGTCGGCCAATTGCCCCATGTTCATCCTGTCATTCCCCATCCTCATCGGTCTAACGACCTAATCTGACAAAGGTTTGGCCCTTGCCATCTAGGCCATATGAACTAGGGCTCTTGTCAAAGCCTATGGTTGCCTGAGTGCGAAACGCAATACGTACTTCCTTGCACCGATTGGCTTGCGGCGCCGAAGGGACAGACCTCCACACGTCTCCTCCCAGGTCGATCGAAGCCTCGGACCTCCTCACCTCGTGGCTCCTCTGTCGGCGTGTTCTCGTAGGTCGAAACGGGGACATGTGGGTCACCTCGCACCGATGGTAGGCGGGGCACCGGGCTACGCCATCAGCCGAAGGTCAGTTGAATCCGTAGGCCTTTCGCACTAGGCAGGCTGCTGCCAAACGGCCGTGCTCAGATTCACCTGTCCGGGCATCGTCAGGTTGGCGATCACCCTGGCGTCGAGGGCGAGTCGGTCTTGAGGGACAAATCAAGGGACTGGAGGCCAGATAGCTCCCCGCAATATGGTGAACAGCGCTAGGGGCGAGGTATCGGGGCTCGGATCCTCAAGTTTCCATAATGTACGTTATGGGCGTTCAGGGGGGAGGGAGCGGAGGCCCGCCCAGCCGCATCCGAGCCCCCCACAGGGTCACCAGCCACATGGCCTCGAGCACGATCCGCCGGGAGATCTTGGACTGGCCGTGTGGCTCGCAGGACGAGCTCGATCTGGAACCCGTAGCCCTCGGAGCGGATGGGATCGGCGGCCAGATGGGCCAGGAGGTCCCGGCGGAACACCCGAAAGCCGCTCGTGGAGTCGTGCAGGGGGAGTCCCAGCCACAGCCGGGCGTACGCATTCCCGGCCCGAGAGAGTGCGAGGCGGAGGCGGCTCCAGTTGGTGACGGAGCCGCCGGGGACGTACCGGCTTCCCACCACCAGGTGGGACCGCCCGGCTCCGGACAGCAACCTGGGGAGCTCCGCCGGATCGTGGGACAGGTCGGCATCCATCTCCACGACGAGGTCGTATCCCTCGTCCAGAGCCCTGGCGAACCCTGCCCGGTACGCCCCGGCCAGTCCGGCCTTGGCCGGGCGCTCTATCAGGCGCACGCGGGGCTCCCCCGCCGCGATGGCCCGGACCATCTGGGCTGTGCCGTCGGGGGACGAATCGTCCACGACGAGCACGTCCACGGCGTCCGGGAGGGCCAGCAGCGCCCCGATCACCGCCTCGATCGTGGCCCGCTCGTCGTACGTGGGGAGGATCACCAGTGTCCTCGGTCGCGCCGGGAGCGGCTCGATCGGACGAGCGGATCGCTTCCTCCGTCGCGGCGCGAACAGCAGCCCAGCCGACAGTACGAGCGAGGCCCAGGGCACCCAGTCGCCGAACCGCGTGTACAAGGTGCGCCGGGTCGACACCTGGATCTGGTGGCGGAGGATCGCCGGCTCGAACAGCCCGGTCTCGGCCACCACGCGGCCGTTGGGGTCGATGAACGCGCTGATCCCCGACACGGCAGCGTGCACCACCCACCGGCCGTTCTCCACCGCTCGGAGCTGGCTCATCAGCAGGTGCTGCCGAGACGCGGCGGTGAACCCGTAGGACGCGTTGTTGGTCTGAACGACCAGGAAGCCGGCACCCTGCGCGATGAGGGTTCGGTCGATCGAGGGGAAGCTGTTCTCGAAACAGATCACGTCCCCGAACGTGATGCTGTCGAATCTCAGCGGGTGGACCCGCTCCCCCGGCGTCTCATCGTATGGGATCTGTTGCAACGCAGAGATCCACGAGATCTTGTCGCGGAACGGCACGTACTCGCCGAACGGGACGAGATGCACCTTGCGGTACTCCCCGATGAGGCGTCCGTCCCCGCCGAACAGCAGCCCCTCGTTGTGGAAGGCCCCATCGGGCGCCTGCACCACCGCCCCGGCCAGCGTCGGAACGCCCACGTCCCGGATCGCCCGTGTAACCTGGATGCGGACGTTGGTTGCGCTTGCCCCCGGGTCGAGCGCGCTCTCGCCCCAGACTGCGAGGTCCGGGGGATCGGCTTTGAGCCGGCGGTGCAAGGCCACGTTCATCTTCGCCACTCGCTGGTCCTCCAGCACAGGAGGGAGGCCCCGGGCCCGGCGCACGTCCACCTGGATCGCCGCCACGTCGAGGGTCCGCCCGTCGGGCCGCGGGATGGGGATCAGGCCGGGAGAAAGGCTCAGGACGAGCGAGATCCCCGCCAGGACCACGGCGGAGGTTGGTCTGCTCCGGGCGCGTTCCACGGCGAGCATCAGCAACCCAGCCACCAGGACTACCACGAAGGAGACTCCCCACACCCCCGTCACTGAGGCAAGGCGAAGCAGGAACGGGTCGCCGGTCTGCGTGGACCCCAGCTGCCCCCATCCGAACCCGCCCACCGGCCACATCCCCCGGAGCCACTCCTGGACCGTCCACAGGGCGGCGAGCCCTACGACGGATCGGATGGGCCGGTCCCCTCGCCACACGGCAGGCGCTAGGAGCCCGAAGGCAGCCATGTACGCCGCGCAGGCGAGGGTCAGCGCCCCCCAGGCCAGCTGCCCGAACTGCCAGATCCAGTACAGGACCGCCCCGAAGTACGCGACCCCGAAGGCCAGCCCGAGTAGGGCCCCCCACCACGGACGAGCCCTACGGGCGAGCCACAGGAACGGGATGGGCGCGAGGAACGCAAGGATCCCCAGGTTCGCGGGCGGAAGCGCCAGGGAGAGCAGGAGCCCCGAGAGGGCGCAGGTCGCAAGGGTGATGAGGGGCCGGACGGCCGAAGGGCTCAGGCGCAGTCGCGGCAGAGCATCTTGGCCTTGTCCTTGAGCTGACTTCGGTGCTTCACCAGGTAGCACTTCTTGCATATGAACTCGGTGGGCTGAGGTGGTACCACCTTGACTGCGAGCGGCTCCAGGCGCTCCTCTCGGGACAGGCTGAGGAGGCCGTCATCCTCCTCTTCCTCGCCTTCCCTCGCCTCCTTCTTGACCAGGAGGTCCTCGATCGACTCGACGTCCTCTCCGTCGGCTGCGGCCGCCGGAGCGGGGACCTCCTCGGACGGTCCTTCGGAGTCCTCGGCCTCCTCCTCGACCTCTTCGTCCTCGAGGCTCTCTTCGATGTCTTCCATGTTCCCTCTTTCCGGCCGGGGGATTCTACTGCCGGAAAACCGTCCGGCAACCCCTTCCGCCGCCTAAACGCAAGCGGCCCACTGCTTGTTCCCACAGGGGCAAAGGAGGTAACAGGAAGGCAGAAGAAAGAAAGAGGAAAAGAGGACCCAAGAGACCTTTGGGGCCACGGCGCCGGGGCGCCGAGTTCTCTACTCAGCCTCTTGGGTCCTCGCCACGTCGCCGCCAAGCCGCGACGCGGCCGTACTGTAGGTCCACCGGTGGACAGGTGTCAAACCTGCTGGCCGAGATCGGCCACTATTAGGCCGCGAACACGTCGCGACCCAGCGAGACGGTGAGGACCGGGCGAACCCCCTGCAACGAGCCGACCACCATCGGATCCACCTCGTACGCCGCGAAATCCGCATGCATCCCGGGTGCCAGGCTCCCCTTCTTGTCCTCCTGGTGGGCCAGGCGGGCGCTTCCGATCGTGTACGCCCGGACGGCCTCCTCCCGGTGCAGCCGTTGGGCCGGGTCGTGATGGGCCTCGAAGCCGCGGATGCCCGCCAGGGGGTCGATGATGGTGATCGGCGAGTCCGACCCGGCCCCGACCTCGAGCCCTCGGTCCAGGAGGGTGCGAAAGGGATTCATCCCCTCGGCCCTCCCCCACCCCAGCCCCTGCTCGTACAGGCCGCCGGGGTGCCCCCACTCGGCATCGAAGGAAGGTTGCACCGAGATGGCCAGCCCGAGCGCCGCGGCCCGCTCGACGAGCCCACCGTCGGCCATCTCGAAGTGCTCGATCCGGTGTCGGCGGGCCCGGAAGTGGCGCCGCTCCCGGCTGTCCAACGCCTGGTAGACGCGCTCCCAGGTCCGTGCGACCTGCTCGATGGCCGCGTCGCCGATGGCATGGACTCCTACCTGAAGCCCGGCCAGGTGCGCACCGTGGAAGAACTCGGCCAGCTCGTCGTCGCCGAAGTAGCCGGCGCTGCCCCCCTCGTGGTCGGCGAAGGGCTCGAACAGCCAGGCCGTCCGGGCCCCGATCGACCCGTCGACGGGGAGGTCGCCTCCGATCCGGCGCAGGCCGAGGTCCAGGACCCGGCCCACGTCGGTGGTCGCGACGTACGGCACCACGTCGAGCGGCAGGCGAGCCCGGTGTCGAAGCAGGATCTCCAAGTCGCGCATGCCGCGCTCCTTGGGGATGGACATCTCGTGGATGCACGTCACACCGTGCGCAACCGCGAGGCTCGCCGCATCGAGCTGGAGTTCCTCAACATCGTGGTCGGCAAGGTGCTGCTGGAACCAATGCCGGAGGACGGTGTTGGCGACCTTGGTCACCTTCCCGGTCGGCCGATGTGCGGCGTCCCGCTCGACGCCCTCGCTTGCATCCAGCGCGCCGGACAGATCCAAGCCCCTGGTGTTGGCGAGCGTCAGGTGGCCGTCCACCCGAACCACGGCGAGCGGTTGCTCGGTCACGCCGTCGAGCTCGTCGATGGTGGGCAGCTCCGGCTTGTCCCACTTCGACTCGTCGTATCCGTGAACCAGGATGGGACCGTCCTTGTCCTTGACCACCGTGCGGAGGGTCTCGATCAGCTCCTGCGTGGACCGGGCAGCCGCCACCTCGGGGGCCTGATGGTGAACCCCGGTGCCGGTCAGGTGGACGTGGGCGTCCACGAAGCCGGGGATGATGGTGGTCCCGGGGAGCTCGACCACCCGATCGGCCTGCGGCGGCTCACCCGACCCGACTCGCTGCACGTGGCGTCCGTCGATCAGGACCCACTCCCCCTTCGGCGGGTGCGACAGGGTGTGGACCACGGACGCCCGGTAGAGCGTGCGCATCGGAGCGCCGATGATAGCGCGAGGTCGCCAGCGAGACGCTTCCACCGGTAACCACCGCGACGATCTGGTGGGGCCGGTCGAGCATTCGGGTCTTCTCCGGTGCCAGCGACAGCCCCTGCCCCTCGAGCCATCGTGCGAGGGACCCAAGCGCCGCCACGGCCTCGGGCCGGCCGGTGGCGAATATCCAGATGTCGTCCACCCACCGAAGGTGCCGAACGCCGGCTGCCCGAAGGATCTCGTCGGCCCCGGCCAGCACGGCGTTGGCCAGGACCGCTGACGGGTTCGGCCCGATCGGAAGCCCCGTGACGCCCGCCGCATCGAGCGCTTCGAGCATGGTGGTCACGCCCTGGACATCGTTTCTCGCGCATCCCAATCGACGAAGGGTTCGCCCGACCAGGTCGGGGCCGATCGATGGGTAGCACCGGCGGACGTCGGCGGCGACGAATGCACCGGCGGCGAGGGCCAGATGTTGTCCCCTCTCCAGGAGGGCGTCCCGTGCCGGTCGCCACGGCCGGAGAGACAGGCCGATCGACGACGTGCCAAGAGTCGAGCGATTGGCCACCACCTCGGCGCCGAGCGAGGCTTCGATGGCCGGCGCGACCGAGGCGACGACCGCCGCGTACCGCGCCTCGGTGCGATGGTCGAGGAGCGAGAGCCACCGAACGCCACCGTCCCGCTTCGGCGACCGGACGAGCCGCGCCCGCGGAGCGAGCGTTCCGATCGGCGACACCTCTCCCCTCCCCTGGGCCACGGGAGAGGTGCGGCCGCGTCGGTGTGCCACGGTTTGTACCCAGGGAGGGACCCCGGCCGCAATGGGCCGGCCGGGGGTATTCCTCTCACCCGGGTGGCCGGTTCGTATGATGCGGAACGTGGTCGACGATCGGGACCTCGAGATCATCGCGGCGCTCCAGGAGGACGCGAGGGCGACCTATGCGGACGTCGGCCGGCGGGTGGGGTTGTCCCCCTCCTCGGTCCACGAACGGGTGCGCAAGCTGGAGGAGACGGGCGTCATCCGGAGCTATCGCGCGGTGATCGATCCCGAGGCCCTGGGCCTGTTCGTGACCGCGCTGGTCGCGGTGACTCCCCTCGACCCCACGCAGCCGGACGACCTCCCCGAGCGAGTGGAGGACTTCCCCGAGGTGGAGGATTGCTTCAGCGTGGCGGGCGAGTCCAACTACGTCTTGAAGGTGAGGGTTCGGACGACGGGGCACCTCGAGGAGCTCATCCGCCGCCTCCGGGAGAAGGGCCAGGTCCAGACCCGGACCACCGTCGTGCTCTCGACGCCCTTCGAGGATCGGCCCCTGAGCCCATAGGCCCCGGGCGACCCGTCCCTCCAAATCCGCTGCTCCAGGGCGTATCCTGTGCACACGTGCCCGGGCCGAGCCCGGCCTCACCCTCGGAGGGTCGAACCCATGGAGCAGTACCGGCGCTACTGGCGATGGGCCAAGCGGGCCGCCATCTTCCTGGTCCTTTACATCGTGGTGGGATACCTGTTCTTAGGGGTCCACCCGAGCGACGCGCTCCTGCATCCCGGGGCGACCCTATCCACGTACCGCACCTTCGTCGTCTCCCTGCTCTTCATCTCGATGTTCCTGGTCGTGCAGTTCGCGGCGATGTTCTGGTTCCTGATGCGGGGGACCTACTACACGATCTACCCCGGTGAATACGACAAGTCCTTCGACGATGTCCGCGGGCAGCCGGCGGCCGTCGAGTCCTCGAAGGAGGTCCTGCGCCTCTTCCAGGGGTTCAAGAACTTCAAGCAGATGGGCGGCTACCCGCCCCACGGCATCTTGTTCGAGGGTCCGCCGGGTACGGGCAAGACCCTGATGGCCAAGGCCATCGCCGGTGCCTCGAATGTGCCCATCCTGGTGGCCGACGGGAGCCGGTTTCAAGCGATGTTCTTCGGCATCGGGAACATGAAGGTTCGCAGGATGTTCTCGCGAGCCCGGGCGATGTCAGATAAGTACGGGGGCTGCGTGATCTTCGTCGACGAGCTCGATGCTCTCGGCGGGACCCGGGGAGGCATCTCACAGCAGTCCGTGGAGTACGACAGGGCGTCCGGGCCCCACAAGGTAATCGCCGGCATGGGCATGGGCGGTGGGGGCATGGGCATCGTGAACGAGCTGTTGGTCAACATGGACGGCTTCGTGGCGCCGAGGGGCCTGTGGCGGCACGTTCGCCGGATACTCGGGCTGGGCCGGTCGAAGGTGCCCTTCTACAACATCCTCGTCATCGGAGCCACGAACCGCGCCCTGTCGCTCGACCCGGCGCTTCTTCGGCCGGGGCGGTTCGATCGGAAGATCCACGTCGGCCTTCCCGACGGCGACGGTCGCGAAGACATCGCCCGGTACTACCTGGCGAAGGTGCGCCACGAGCCCACCGACGTCAATAAGTTGGGGCGGATGACGAAGGGCTACTCGCCGGCCATGATCCAGAATATCGTGAACGAGGCGTTGATCTTTGCGCTCCAGGACGGACGGGATGCGCTGCGGTGGGACGACCTGTGGCAGGCCAAGCTCGTCGAGGAGATCGGCCTGAAGCAACCCGTGAAGCTGACCCCTCGGGAGAAGGAGATGACCGCCATCCACGAGGCGGGACACGCGGTCGCCTCGTACACGTTGGAGAAGGGTGAGTTCCAGATCCAGGTCATTACGATCCAGAAACGCGAGCACGCCCTGGGCCTGGTTCACGGGCAGGATATCGAGGAGCTGTACAGCAGAACCCAGCGCCAGATCCTCGCCGACATCCAGGTCTCCCTAGCCGGGCTGGTGGCTGAGGAGATCTGGTTCGGACAGACCACGACCGGACCAAGCTCGGACCTGGTGAACGCGACGAGGTCCGTGGCCACCTACGTGGGGGTGTTCGGCATGGGCAAGAGCCTCATCTCGGCAGCCGCGATCCCCCCGACGATGATGGACGGTGATCCGATCCGCGCCATCCTGACCGATCCCGATCGCAAGAAGGAAATGGACGCGCTGCTCGACGATTGCAGAGATCGGGTCAAGAAACTGCTCCTCCAGAAGCGGCACGCGGTCGAGGGCGTTCGCGACGCGCTCATGGAGCGGGAGGAGCTCATCGGCGACGAGATCGAGGCCCTCATGGCCGAGCTCGGCGAGCGTGAGCCCATCGAGATCCCCGTCGGGGTCCTGACCGGGAACGGACAGCAGGGCGGGCAGCCGGTGAGCATGGGATCGGGCGCCGAGGACGGCGACGGACACGGGCCGGGGCCCTCGGGCAACGGACCCACCGGCCAGGCGCCGCCCCGACCCGACCTGCCGTAGCGGAACATCTCGCCGGGTGCCACGGTTATGCTGGGCTGCCGTGCGCCTGTACAACACGCTGACCCGCCGCGTCGAGGAGGTCGTCCCCGTCGACGACCGCAAGATCGGCATGTATTCCTGCGGCCCGACCGTCTATCGGTACGTCCACATCGGAAACCTTCGGACCTTCCTGCTGTCTGACCTGCTCCGCCGGGCCCTGGAGTTCGAGGGCTACGAGGTCATGCAGGTCATGAACATCACCGACGTGGGGCACATGACCGACGAGGCCTCCGATGCGGGTCGCGACAAGATGGACCTGGCCGTCGCCGACGAGGGCCTGTCCCCCAAGGAGATCGCCCAGAAGTACACCCAAGCGTTCCTGGACGACACCGAGGCCATCGGCATCAAGGGGATCCACCTCTACCCCACCGCGACCGAGCACATCCCCGAGATGATCGAGCTCACGGAGCGTCTCCTTCAGAACGGCCACGCCTACGAGGTCGACGGGACGGTCTACTACGATGTCCGCTCGTTCCCCGAATACGGCAAGCTCTCCGGGAACACGCTCGACAAGCTCCGGGCGGGCCATCGCCAGGATCTGGAGGTCGACCCGAACAAGCGCCACTCGGAGGACTTCGCCCTGTGGAAGAAGGCCGGGCCCAACCGCCTGATGAAGTGGGACAGCCCGTGGGGGGAGGGGTTCCCCGGATGGCACATCGAGTGCTCGGCCATGTCCATGAAGTACCTGGGCCAGCGGTTCGACATCCACACCGGTGGCGTCGATCTGATCTTCCCACACCACGAGGACGAGGTCGCCCAGTCGGAGGGCGCCGTGCGGCACGAGGTGATCTCGACGTGGGTCCACGGAGGGTTCCTCCGGCTGAAGGAACAGAAGATGGCCAAGTCCTCGGGCAACATCATCCGGATCGGGGACCTCGCGGCGCTGGGGATCGACCCCCTCTCCTTCCGCTATCTGACGTTCGAGACCCGGTACCGCAAGGAGATGGACTTCTCCGAGGACGCGCTCCGGGCCGCAGACACGGCGGTCAGGCGCCTGCGACAGCGGATGGCCGACTGGGGCCGTCCCGCCGAGGGGCTGGGCCCGGAGGCCACGGCGTTCGACGAGCGGTTCCGCGAAGCGGTGGCCGATGACCTGGACATGCCCCGGGCCCTGGTGATCCTGAACGAGCTGGCGTCGTCACGGGCCGTTCCCGACCCGGAGAAGTACTCGCTGGTCTCGTCGTGGGACCAGGTCCTGGGCCTCGACGCCGAGCGGGGCGCCCGCGCGGGGTGGCAGCCGAGCGACGAGGTCGCGGCGCTCGTCGGCGAGCGGGACGCCGCGAGGGCCGACAAGGACTTCGCCACGGCCGATCGGGTTCGCGACCGTCTCCAGGAACTGGGCCTGGAGGTCATGGACACCCCGGAAGGGACGAGGGTCCGTCCCCGGATCTAGCCTCGCCGGTTACCGCACCGCCTGAGGGTCGCGCGGCGCCTGGTTCAGTCGGACCGCCCCGTCGTCGCCGACCGCCACGATGTCCTCGATCCGCACGCCGAACCGGCCCGTGAGGTAGATGCCCGGCTCGATCGAGAAGGTCATGCCTGCCCTGAGCTTCGTCGCGTTGCCGGTGACGATGAACGGGGGCTCGTGGAGCTCCAGGCCGATCCCGTGGCCGGTGCGGTGGATGAACCACTCGCCGTAGCCGGCCTCGTCGATCACGTCGCGGGCGGCACGGTCGACCTCCTCGGCCGGGACACCCGGGCGCACGGCCTCGAACGCCGCCTGCTGGGCCCGCCGGACGACGTCGTGGACCCCATCGAACTCCTTCGGCGGCTCGCCGACGAACACGGTCCGCGTGATGTCCGAGTAGTAGCCGTCGAGGTGACCACCGAAATCCAGTACCACCGCATCGCCATTCGCGATGACCCGCTCCCCTGCCTCGTGATGAGGTGAGGCGCCGTTCGGACCCGAACCCACGATGGTGAAGTCCGCGGTCCGGTGGCCGTGCCGTCGAAGGGCGTCGGCGAGGTCCGCGGCCACATCGACCTCGCGACGGCCGGCGAACGGCACGAGGACGATGTCGGCGAAGGCGGCATCGGCAGCAGACGCCGCCCTCGCCAGCACCGCCAGCTCCTCCTCGTCCTTGACCGCACGGAGCGGCGGCATGGTCCTGCTGGCGGCGACGAGCGTGCGATCCGCCGCCGCCTCCTGGAGCCCAAGGACGTGCGATGCCCACGTCTGGTCCGTGACGCCGAGCAGGCCGGGCGGGAGGAGTCCGGCTGCAACCGCGTACGGATCCTCGCCGTCGGCCCACCCGAGGACCTCGATCCGGTCGGCGGCCGGCGACGCAAGCGCCGCCGGCCGCTCCAGGAGCGGCACGAGCAGGACCGGGCCGCGCCCCGCCGCGATCACGAGCAGCGTGAGCCGCTCGAGGGGCGGTGGCCCGTGGCCCGTCAGGTAGAGCAGGTCCGGCCCCGGTGTGACCAGCAGCGCGCCCAGGCCGGCGTCCCCGGCCACCCGCGCCGCCCGGTCCAGGCGCCCCGCGTAGCGACTCGCGCCCATACCGCCGGTCATAGCTTCATCAGGATTGCCTGGGGGACGACCTCGAACGTCGCCGGGGTGAACCCCAGTACCTCCCCGTCGGCCTCGATGGGAAGGGGTCGGTCCGCGTCGACTTCAAGGGCCTCCTTCACCCGGAACTCCGCGACCCGAGGGTGTGGGAGATGCTCGCCCCGGTAGACCTTCGGCAGCAGCGTGAACGAGTCCGACTTCGGTCCCTTGAAGATCAACACGTCGAGGACCCCGTCGCCCGGGTACGAGCGAGGTGAGATCTTCATCCCTCCCCCGTAGTACTGGCAGTTGCCCACGATCACCATGAGGCCGGGCCCCTCGTAGTCCTTGCGGTCGGCTCGGACCTTCAGCTTCGCCAGCTTGAACCGGGGAAGCGTCAGCCAGAACCCGAAGAAGTACTTCGCCTGGCCGAGCGAGACGGGAAGCCGGTCGGCCCGGGCCGCCACCGCCGCCCCCAGTCCGGCCTCGGCCACGTTGGGGAAGTACCGAACCTGCCGCTCCCCGTTCGAGCCCGCGTATGTGATCTTGCCCACATCGAGGGGGTAGGTATTCTCCCCCAACAGGTGTTGGCATGACCGGGTGACATCGCCCGGGAGGCCGAACGTCCGCACGAAGTCGCATCCCGAGCCCGCGGCAACGACGCCGAGCACCGGCTGCGGCACGATGGTGGTCCCGCCCTCGCCGAACATCCCATTCACGACCTCGTGCACGGTTCCGTCGCCACCCACCGCGACGACGAATCGGCCACCGCCTAACAGCGCCTCACGGGCGAACCGGGTGGCATCTCCCGGCCCCTCCGTGCGGAGGAGCTGGTACGCGAGGCCCCGGGCCTGGAGCGTGCGCTCCAGCTCGGGGATCTCCTGCCCCACACGCCGCCGGCCGGCGTGGGGGTTGACGATGACCGTGAGCTCTCCGAAGGGGCTCCCCATGGCGGGTGCATCCTACCCATGGGGCTGACCGGCCCGTCTCGATGACTATCTGTGCGCCTCAGACGCCGGTGTACGAGACGACGCCGCGATTCACCGATTCGATGGCCTGGTGGGCGAGCTCGGCGGTCTGGCCGGAGGCCACCTCCTCGATCTGGCGGAGGAGGTCCAGCAGCTGCTTGCAGTTGCGGACGAAGTCGCCGGGGGCCATGCCTATCTCGCCCAGCACGTCCTGGAGGGGCTTGCCCTCCGCCCACTGGAACACGGGGGTGGCGAAGCCCGCCTCGAGCTCCCGGCACAGCTCGACGTGGTGCGAGTCCTCCGACCGCCGGACCCGGTGCCACAGTCGTTCGAGCCGGCCGTAGCGCGTGGCCGTCTCGGCGGTCGGCATGTCCGCCTGCCGTGGCACGCGCTCCCGCGACTCGTACACCACCGCGGACACCAGTGCTGCCGTCTCCGCCGGTGACAGGCCGGTCACCAGCCCGTCGCCCAGCGCTTCGGCCACCAGGATGTCGCCCTCGCCGTAGATGCGGGAGAGGACGTCGCCCTTGGGGAGGATGGCGAACTCCCTCACGTAACCCAGCTCTTCCAGGACCCCGAGCACCCGCTCGAACTGGCGCGCGAGCGTCTCGGTCCGCGTCTTGATGCGGCGTTCGACCCCCCGGAGCCGCTGCTCGAGCTGGCTGGCCCGAACGGCCCATCGCTCGTGCGTCGGTCGGTCGGAGCAGGCGTGGCAGGGGTGCCGGGCCGCCAGCTCCTCCAGCCGGGCCGCCTCCCGCTGGGCCCGTGCGTCCATGCGGTCCCTGGCCTGCTTCGGCGGCCGCACGTCAAGGGCCACGAGGCGCGCCGCCAGATCGCGGCGGAACCGGGCGCTCCGGGCGCTTCCCGAACGCGGCAGCGGGATCTTCGTCAGGACGATCGGCGGCTCCTCGAAGTCGCGGACGGACAGCCGGAAGAACTTCCGGTCCTGGGCCAGGACGGTCGGCCGGCCCTCGCGTGAGGACAGCACGACGGCGAGACCCCGGCGCCTGGCGCGGGGGACGAAGATCACATCGCCCGGTCGGAGCGCCGCAAGGGCGTGACGGACCGCATCGGTGCGAACTTGCTCTCGGCCCTTGCGGGCCTCCTCGCGGATCTGCTCGGCCTTCTCCCGGAGCCGCCAGTACTCAGCGAAGTCGCCAAGATGGCAGTGCATCTGCTCGCGATAGCCGGCTAGGTGTGCGGTGTCGCGCTCGATCTCGCGCTCCAGGGCGACCACCCCCCGGTCAGCCAGGAACTGGGCGAAGGAGGAGTTCAGCAGGTGATGCGCCTGGTCCCTGGTGTAGTTGCGGACCAGGTTCACGGCCATGTTGTAGGAGGGCCGGAACGACGACGACAGCTCGTACGTCCGTGTGCTCGCGAGCGAGGCCACCCGCTCGAAGGGCACCTGGCGCTGGAACACCACCACAGCATGCCCGATCTCGTCGATCCCCCTCCGACCGGCCCGCCCCGTGAGCTGCGTGTACTCCCCCGGCGTGAGGAGCTCGTGCCGTTCCCCCGAGAACTTCCACAGGTCCTCGATGACCACGGTCTTGGCCGGCATGTTGATCCCGAGCGACAGGGTCTCCGTGGCGAAGACCACCTTCACCTGTCCCGCCTTGAACAGCTCCTCCACGGTCTCCTTGAACACCGGTAGCATCCCTGCGTGGTGGGCCGCGATCCCGGCCGACAAGGCCTCGCGGAACTCGTAGAACCCCAGCGTTTCCAGGTCCTCCTCGGCCATCCAGGCCACGCGCATGTCGGCGAACTCCCGGATCCGATCGGCCTCCTCTCGAGTGGTCAGTCGGATCCCCGCGTCCATCAGCCACTCCACGCTCCGGTCGCAGCCCGCCCGGCTGAAGACGAAGTAGATGGCCGGGAGCATCTCGTTCTGGGCAAGGACCTCCACGACCTCCTCTCGGCGCGGCACGTACACCCGCCGGTGGCCCTCACGCGGGCGGGGGATGCGTTGGTGCTGCGCCGCTCCGGAGGATCGCCGGTAATACGTCCGGTACCGAACCTCCTCCTGGTCCAGGGAGACGATGTACGGGTTGGGGATCAGCTCACCGTCCTGCTGCACGTGCAAGGGGTGCAGCTCGTGGCCGATCAGGTAGTGGTGCTCGAGCGGCACCGGTCGACGTTCCTCGATGACCACCCTGGTCGGGCCTCGAAGGGTACCGATCCATTCGCCGAACTCCTCGGCGTTGGAGATCGTCGCCGACAGGCACACGACGGGGACCGACAACGGAAGGTGGATGAGGACCTCCTCCCACACGGCGCCGCGGTACGGGTCCTGGAGGTAGTGGACCTCGTCCAGGACCACGGAGGACAGGCCGAGGAGCGTCGGGCTCTTCTCGTAGAGCATGTTGCGGAGCACCTCGGTGGTCATGACGACGACCGGGGCCTCGGAGTTGATCGAGTTGTCCCCGGTGAGCAGCCCCACCTTGGCAGCGCCATACCGGGCCACCAGGTCACCGAACTTCTGGTTCGACAGGGCCTTGAGCGGCGTCGTGTAGAAGGCCTTGCTTCCCAGGTCCAGGGCCCGCTCGACGGCGAACTCGGCGACCACGGTCTTCCCCGAACCGGTCGGGGCTGCTACGAGTACGGATTCGCCGAAGTCCAGCGCCTCGATGGCCTCGACCTGGAAATCATCCAGCTCGAACGGGTATCGGGCGGCAAACCGTTTGGGATCGATCACACCGCCAAGTCTACGGGTGTGGCTGGCCTTACCCTCGAAGGCCTGCCCGCTCCACGTGCTCCTCGAGCGCGCCGGAGAACGTATCGGGTTGCTCCAAGTTGGACAGGTGGCCTCCACGCTCGATCACGAGCAGAGTTGCTCCCGGGATGGCGTCGGCCATGGGCGCGGACACCGCCGACGGGATCAGCGTGTCGTCCGTCGAGGTGATCACGAGGGCGGGGACGTCGATCCCCGGGAGTTCGGGCCGAGAGTCCGGTCGCTCGGCCATGCCGAGCGACGCGGCGGCGATTGCCTCCGCGGGCTGATCGGCGATCAGCCCGCGGACATACGCCCACAGCTCCTCGGGAGCTCCGTGTGACAAGAGCGGTGGTGGTGTCTCCACCAGGAAGCCGTTCCCCTCGCGCCGCAGTCGCTCCGCGAGGGCCCGGCGGTTCGCCGCTCCCTCTTCGCTATCTGGCTCCGCTCGCGTGTTGGCCAGGACGAGTCCGGCGACCCGGTGTCGCGCCCGCCGCCACAACTCGAACGCGATATAGCCGCCCATCGACAGGCCGCAGACCACGGCCCGGTCCACGCCGGCACGGTCAAGCTCGGCCAGGACGCGGTCGGCGGCCGCGCCCATCGTCATCACCTCGCCTGCGGGCTCGGTGCCCCCGAAGCCGGGAAGGTGCGGCGCGATCACCGGCAGGACGCCGGAGAAAGCCGAGAGCTGGGCCTCCCATATCCTCGCGTCGAGGGGGAAGGCGTGAAGGAGTACCAGGCCGTCGGTCACGAGCCGGCGGGGACCGACGGCAGCGACGGCTGGAAGATGCCGGCCTCCTGCTGGACCTGGATGAAGTCGCTGAAGCCGCCGTTCATGAGCTCGGCCGCGACCTCGAGGATCCCCCCAGCACTGACCAGCAGCTCGGTGCGCTCGTCCCCGGTGGCGGCCGCGGCCCGCTCCACCAGGAGCGCCGCGTGCTGGTACAGCTTGAGCGCGTCCTGCATCTTCTCCTTGGCGTTGAAGAAGTAGTTCACGAACGCGGCGTCGAAGCCCTTGTTCTCCGTGATCGACAGGACGTCGATCCTGTCCACGGCCTGCCACGCGCCCTTGGCCGCCGTCCGGGCGGCCCTCGCGTCGGTCTCCACCGTCCTGGGCTTGACCGTGCCCTTCTGCAGGCCGTCGACGTCGGAGGTGAGGGATGGGAAGGCGGTGAAGCCGTCGGGCGGCGCCGGCTGCCCGGCCGAGGCGATCGCTCCCTGGACCCTTCCGCGGAACGTGACGGCGGCGGTGCGCTCCCGTTCCGCCAGGGCCTGCTCGCGGGCCTGGGTCCGCTCCCGGG
>WNGF01009420.1_pt1 | contig 18130 bp, 17 predicted proteins | sample 5400641 | NCBI WGS metagenome assembly WNGF01 (sample SAMN13153371, study PRJNA577476) | soil metagenome | isolation source: 80 cm soil or saprolite under grassland replicate 2 | place: USA:California | collected 2016-06-15
TCCGCAGCGCGATGACGTCCCGGTTTCCTGTGTAGAGACGAGCCATCTGAATAGCGAGATCATTCGCTTCACTGCCGCTGTTCAGGAAGTACGTGACGTCGAGACCGGGCGGCATCTTCGAGGCCAACTTCTTCGCCAGGAGCGGCATGTTCGGGTGCAAATAGATCGTGGTCGCGTGCTGGAGCGTGTCCACCTGATCTTTGATCTTCGCAGTCACCTTCGGATGGCAGTGGCCACAGGAAACCGTGACGATGCCGGCGTAGAAGTCGAGGTAACGTTTTCCCGTCTCGTCGAAGAGCCACTGCATGTGGCCTTCGACGATCATCAGCGGATCTCGATAGAGCGTGAACACCGCTGGGTTCGCGTAGCGCTTACGCAGCGCGAGCACCTCTGCGCGCGGCGGACCGTCGTATGGCCGCGGACGATGATCGGTCGGCGGCATCACTGGCCCCGTCGCGCCAGCGCGCGGTGGCTGAATGGTGGCGGTCATCGTGCTACGGCTGCAGCTGCGGCTGCGCAGTCTCGGGCGCAGCGTAGCCCTCGACCAGCTCGTAACCGCCCTGATATTCGGCAGTGTCGGGCCGCCGAATCTGAGACTGGAGCACGACACGATCGCGGCGGGATCCGCGGAAATCCTCGAGCGAATGCCAGCCTTCGGTCGCCTCGTGCTTCTCGAGGAACTCGCGGTACTGCTCGTTGAGCCGCTTGATGACGTTCGGACCGATCGCGTGATCGAGCATCGCAGCTGTGCATACCTGCACCGTTCCGCAGCCGAGCATGAAGTAGGAGAGCGCCTGCTTCATGTCGGAAATGCCGCCTATTCCCGAGAAGCTCTTATCCGGGAATGCCTGCGTGAGCTGCGCCATCTTCGCGAGCGCGAGTGGAAGGATCGCGGGTCCGCCGAGCCCGCCACTCGATACGTAGCCGTCGACGTTGATCTCGAAATCGAGAGTCTCCGGATCGATGAGCGGCAGAGAAGGAAAGGTGTTCGACGAGACGATTGCATCCGCGCCTCCGCGGAAACACGCACCCGCCTCGACGACGATGTCGGCAGTCGCTGGCGTGAGCTTGCACCACACCGGAACGTTCGCGACCTCCTTCACAGCTTCAGTGACAGTCGAGCAAAGGACCTTGTCCTTGCCGATGTTGGAGCCCATGTCCTTTCTGTCCATGTGGGGACAGGAGAAGTTGAGCTCGAGCCCATCCGCGCCAGCGTCCTGACACCGCTTCGCGAGCAGCTGCCAGTTGCCGAGCTCCTTGTCGTTTCCGGATCCGGCCATGATTGACGCGATCAGGACTTTGTGAGGAAACGCTTCCTTGATGCGACGGATGCGTGGCTCCCACCAGTCCATCGGCTTGTCGGAGATTAGCTCCCAGTTCCACGACGAATGAAGCGCGGCGTTCGGTCGCTTCTTCATCGAGACGGCTGCATCCTCTGGCGAGGTGCGCATGAACTTCGCTTTTGCGCCATAAACGTTAACGACCGGATGCAGGCCGATCGTCTTCGTAACGACTCCGCCCCATCCGGATTCGAATGCCCGCATGATGTTGCTTTCTGATTCCGTCGGCGGCGCCGAGGAGAGCATGAACGGATTCTCGAAATGGATTCCGGTGAAGTTCACCGATGTGTCTACAGCCATCTTACGCCTCCGCGGTTAGTCCGCAGTTCGCAATTCGCAGTTGTCGTTACGACATCCAGTTGGTGCCGTGCTCGCGGTTCCATTTGGTGGTCATCTTCTTGGATCGCGTCCAGAATTCGATCGATCCTCTGCCGGTGATGTCGCCCACGCCGAACCGGGACTCGTTCCATCCTCCGAACGAGAAGGGCTCCCGAGGAACCGGTACTCCGACATTGACTCCGACCATCCCGGCGCTCGCGCGCTCCATCACGTACCTCGCGGTTCCACCGCTCTCGGTGAACACGGACGCAGCATTGCCGTAAGGGCTCGCGTTCTCGACCGCGATGGCCTCGTCGAGATCTCGTGTGCGAATGATCACGAGGACGGGCCCGAAAACTTCTTCCTGCGCGATCTTCATGTCAGGTGTGACATGATCGAGAATCGTCGGTCCGATGTAATAGCCGTTCTCGTGCCCGGGAACGACAGTGTTGCGGCCATCGACGAGAACCGTCGCACCAGCCTTCTCGGCTTCGTCGATGTATTTCTTGATCCGTTGCTTCGCTTCGGCGGAGATGACAGGGCCGAGGTTCTTCCCGGGGACGATCTGACTTGTGTAGTCGATCATCCGCTGGATGATGTGATCGGTATCCGATACGGCGACCATCACCGACGCCGCCATGCATCGCTGGCCCGCGCATCCGGACATCGAAGCAACGACATTCGATGAAGTCATCTCCGGATCGGCATCGGCCATCACGATTAGATGATTCTTCGCGCCGCCGAGCGCCAGCACTCGCTTCAAGTTCGCCGTTCCTCGGCGGTAGACGAGCTTGGCGACTTTCGTCGAGCCGACGAAGCTGATCGCCTCGATCCCCGAGTGATCGCATATCGCTTCGACGACGTCCTTTCCTCCATGAACAACCTGGAAGACTCCCTCCGGAAGCCCGGCTTCCTTCAGCAGCTCGGCGATGCGATTCGCGCTCAGCGGCACCAGCTCCGAGGGCTTCAGGATCATGCAGTTCCCGAGGGCGATCGCATTCGGGATCGTCCAGTTCGGAACCATGTTCGGGAAATTGAACGGAGTAATTGAAGCGACGACGCCGAGGGGGAACTTTTCGATCCGGCATTCCACACCGCGGCTTACTTCGAGGACCTCGCCGGCGGTGATTTGGGGGAGAGAGCAGGCGAACTCGGTGAGCTCCATTGCCTTGAGAATCTCCGCCTTGGCCTCGGGATAGACTTTGCCGTTTTCCTCGGTGACGAGAGCGGTAAGCTCCTCGATGTTCTCCTCGAGGAGGTGCCGATATCTATAGAAGACCTGAACCCTCTCCTTGATGGGGAGGCCGGACCAGGCCGGGAAGGCGGCTTTAGCGGCATCTACGGCCCGGTCAACGTCCTCGCGCGACGAAAGGGGGACGCGCGAGATAACGGTCCCTTCGGCGGGATTATAGACGTCCAAAAATGAATGACCGCCGGCGACGAAATTGCCACCGACGTAGTTCATGACCTCGGGATATTTCATCCTCTGCCTGCAAGTGTGTATCAACTGCAAACTGATAGGTAAATCATTGCCCGGCAAGGGAAATCGAGGGTCCCGGTGAGTGGCGACACCCTCGGCGCCATCCTATCTTGCGATTAGGATGCGAGCCATTGGTGGAAGGCGTGGGCGAACGGGATCCGCGGTCGAGAGAAACGTCGTTCTCGTACTGGAAGACGTCGGGCCGATGCTGCGCATCGACCATTGCAGGTTCGAGATTGAGAGCTTGTCGATAACGACCGGCGATCTCGTTATCCGATTGGAGGCGAGCTGCTCCGACTGCGACGTATCGGCAGTGACGTTTGGCCCCGCGATCGAGGCCCACATCAAGAGCCGAGTCCCGGAGATAAGAGCGGTCAGGATAATCGCTCCGGCGTGACGCTAAACCTCAGCGAGAAGATCAGCGCGGCGTTGTCCCGCGTGCGCAATAACCGGCTCGGTCTCAACGTTCTCGAGGCGGAAATGGTTCGCGACGTTGCGACAACTGTCGACGGCAAGGTTCGATTGAGCGTTCTGCTCGCGCCAAGCGACGACGCGCAGATCGTCCGCGAGATCCGGCAGGTGCTGGAGCAGGTGCCCGGCGTTACGGACGTTCGGGTCGACGTAAGGGATGCGGGTCAGGCCGGAAGCGGGCGCCCGGGTGCCGGAATCGGTGCGCGTGATGCTGCGCCCCCCGGCGCGAAGCCTAGGGCGCTCCCCGTAATGGGGCAGGAGCCGAAATCCGCGCGCGCCGCCGTTCCCGCGCCAACCCCAGTGGTCTACCCGAACCTCGGCAACGTTCTCGCGGTTTCGAGCGGGAAAGGAGGAGTGGGGAAGTCCACCGTCGCGGTAAATCTCGCGGTCTCCATGGCAGCGGAGGGAGCGCGAATCGGGCTGATGGACGCCGACATCTACGGGCCCAACGTCCCACGAATGCTTGGCGTCTACAAGCAGCCGGTAGTCGAGGACCAGCGCATCATCCCGCTCGAGGCCTATGGAATCCGGCTGATGAGCATCGGGCTCTTGATCGAGCGGGATCAACCGGCGATCTGGCGCGGACCGATCATCATGAAGATCGTGACGCAATTCCTGCGTGACGTTCAGTGGGGTGAGCTCGACTTCCTTCTGGTCGACATGCCGCCCGGAACCGGCGACGCACAGCTCTCTCTTGTCCAGGCCACGCATGTTAGTGGCGCGCTCATCGTCACGACTCCGCAGGATGTTGCCGCCGGAGACTCACTTCGCGGAGCGAACATGTTCCGCCGCGTAGACGTCCCGGTGCTCGGCGTGATAGAGAACATGAGCTGGTTCGAGTGCGACGGATGCGGGAAGCGCACGGCGCTTTTCGGATCAGGCGGGGGCGCGCGTTTGGCCGGAGAGCTTGGTGTTCCGTTGCTGGGACAGATCCCGCTTTACCCACCGATACTGGAAGGCGGGGACAAAGGCGCGCCGATCGTGGTCAGTGAGCCGCAATCGGCGGCGGCGGTCGAGATCAAACGGACTGCGGAGCGCGTCAGCGCGATCTTTTCGCCGGCTTCGACTTCCTAGATGGCCGAGCCGATTCGGCGGAAATCCCCGCGCCAGTATGACCGGAGGACGGCACCGAATCCCGCCGTCATAGCGACGAATGTCACTCCTGCTGCCAGTGACCTGAGCAACGCACCCACAAGTGGCATCCAGCTGAACGCGGCCGCAACGATCCACATTCCGACGTAGACCGCGGAACCAGCGAGGAACGCCCGCAACATCGCTCCGCGTGGCGTTTCATCCTTGCCGCGGCCTGTGATCGCCGATCCCGTCAACAGTGCTGCGGCGATGAAGCCGAGCATTCCGAGGCCGAGGAGAAGGGCCATGTACGCAATGAGGCCAAGCGGAATGATGAGAATTCCGACTATGCTGACGGCGAGCAATACGACCACCGCGATAGCGCCGGGGACGATCAAGAGTTGTCCGAGCAATCCGCTGCCCAGAGACTTTCCGACTCCCTCTCTGAGTGTATTGACCACCACGTCCACCTTATCACCCGCCATGCTGACCGTCGCGAATCCGACGACCAGCACGAGAAGCAGCCAGCCGATTGAAAGACCGAATGCGTGCCATGGTCGATAAACCACAAGTGCAGCTCGGGATCCGCCACGCCGAAAATCCCTGCGGTTGTACATGCGGATCGCGCCGCCGACGGTCGCGCCCTCGTTGCGAACCTGTCCGAACGCGGCAACTACGTTCTGAGTGACTCGCGCGCCACGGTGAAGGATCACGTCTCCCCTGATCGCGGCCGCGTTCCCGCGAACCGTTCCATACACGTCGAGGTTGCCATCGAGAACGACGATCGAGCCGGTCGTCGCCGCATTCGGCCCCACGACGTGGCTCCCCCGCGTCACCTGAACCGGAGTTGCCAAGGAAGTGGCGGCAATTGCGAGCGTCAGGACGAAATGCATTCTAGGCAGCCTTTCGTGTTGCGGATGCAGCCGCCCGGAGTCCGGCCGCAGCCCCGACCGCTCCCAGCGCAAACATTCCTATGGTAGCTGCGATAGCCGTCGGCCCCGCAGCGGACAGATATGCCACTGTACTCTCACCCAGAACGCTGGTGGCGGTCGTGGAAGCGAGCGCGGAGAGAAAGCCAACGGCACCTTCGCCGAAGACGCGGGCGACCACGACGAATAGATCGAGCTCGAACACCGCAAACAGCAGGACGACGGCCATCGTGATCGCGGCAGAGGCCACGAGCGCGGTTGCCGCGAGACGAACCGGCAGCGGACGACGTGCGTAATGCACGACTTCTGTTGGCAGCGACGCCAGCTCCGGGAGACGCGGCCGAATCGCTGCAAATTCGGAGGGGACCAGATGCAAATGCTGGAAGCGGGTTACCCGAGCCATCACCCTGTCGCTGAAATCCGGCGAGGGCGCGTGGTAGGGCAGCCGCTTCAGCGCCTGCTCGATGGCGATGAAATCTTCAGGGGTACTGTCGTCGATCAAATGAACCTCACGACTGGCTTACGGCCGAAAATGGCCTGGGGTTTCAGCTTAGCGAACATCGGCCAAAGCGACCCGCAGCTCGTGCCGGGCGCGGTGGATATAGGTCTTAACGGTGCCCAGGGGGAGCTTAACGATTTCGGCGATCTCCTCGTATGATCGGTCTTCCACGTGCCTGAGCATTATGCACGCCCGGTATTCGGGCCTGAGCTTCCCGATAGCGCGCTCGATTGCAATTCCCAGCTCCCGCGACTCGAGCTCGGCGAGGGGCGATTCATCTCCCGAAGCCAGAGCGATGGATGTCGCCTTCAGACTCTCGGCGGTTACGGCGTCGGGTGCACCCTCGATGCTGATGGTATCCACGCGCCGGCGACGGAGGTAATCGATCGTCAGATTGTTGGCGATCTTGAATAGCCAGCTCGAGAATTTGAACTCGGGGCTGTACCGGTCGATGTTGTTGAGGACGCGGACGAACGTCTCCTGCGCTAGGTCTTCGGCCGTCTCGCGATCGCGCACCATTCGGAAGACGAGCGAGAACACGGGCCGCTCGTATCTTTTCAGCAATTCGCGATAGGCGGCTTCCTTCCCCTTCTGCGCGAGCGCTACGACCTCGGTGTCGGGGAGTCCGGCGAGCTGATCGGCGGCGGATCCGGAAGGCATTGGCAGGGACAAAGTTAGCTTGCCCTACTTGGAAGTGCCCGTCACCTTTCATCGAATGCCCACTGCAACGGAGGAGGCGCGCGCGCGGAGCGCGGCGGAGGGCGGAGCGGGGAAGCGAAGCTACGTCCGCGAGATCTTCTCGGAGATCGCTCCACGCTACGACCTGATCAATCATCTGCTGAGCCTCAACGTCGATCGCGTGTGGCGGCGACGCGCAGTTGCCGCGCTCAGAATCGGCGCCGCGCCGCGGGGGACGTATCTCGATCTTTGCGCGGGCACCTTCGTCATAAGCGTTGCCGTTGCCGCATGGACGACCTTTCGTGGATCGGTGGTCGCTGCGGATTTCGCCGAGCCGATGCTGCGCGCGGGCCGAGCGAAGACCATCGGACGCCCGATCGATCCGGTGGTTGGCGATGCGCTCGAGCTCCCTTTTGCATCGGGATCATTCGCCGGCGCGATCGTCGCTTTTGGAATCCGCAACGTCGCCGATCTGGATTCGGGGCTGAGGGAGGTGTACCGGGTTCTGGCGCCGGGTGCTCGGTTCGTGATTCTCGAGTTCTCCATTCCCAGCAATCCAGTCGTTCGCGCGGGCTATGACATATACTTCCGGTCCGTCCTGCCACTCATCGGTCGCGTTGTAAGCCGTCATCCGACCGCGTACAGCTACCTCCCGCGCTCCGTCTCGAACTTTCCGGTGGAGGAGGAACTGTCACGCAGACTCTCCGCCGCGGGATTCGTGAACGTAAACTGGGAATCGCTCGGCCTGGGGGTTGTCGCAATTCATTCCGCCGAGCGGCCCCGGCCCGCCCACGTCGCTGCCGCGTGAGCATCGATTCGCTCGGCCAGTTCATTGACGCGATCGACGAGGCGGGAGAGCTGGCGCGCATAGCCCATCCTGTTGCAGCGCGCCTGGAGCTGTGCGAGATCGCCGACAGAGTGATGAAACAGCCCGGTGGTGGGCGGGCGCTCCTGTTCGAGAACGTCACGCTCGACGACGGCACCCGGTCACCATATCCGGTGGCGATCAATCTCTTCGGATCGATGAAAAGGATCGCGCTGGCGTTGGGCGTTGATGATCTGGACGAAATCGGCAAACGGATCACGGAGATGCTCGACCTCAAGGTGCCGGAGGGATTGGTCGCCAAGCTCTCCCTCCTCCCGCGACTTCTGGAGATCGCAAAGTTTCCACCACGCGTGCGGTCCGGCGGGCCTTGTCAGGAGATTGTCTGGAAGGGCGACGACATCGACCTCCGAAAGCTGCCGATAATCACCTGCTGGCCGGAGGACGGAGGACCGTATATCACGCTTCCGATGGTGGTTTCGCGCGATCCGAAGCGCGGGATCCGCAACGTCGGCATGTACCGCGTGCAGGTGATCGGGCGCGACACACTCGCGATGCACTGGCAGCGGCACAAGGTCGGCGCCGCGCACTGGAGAGCGATGGCCGAGGCGGGAAAGACGATGCCGGTTTGCATCGCGATTGGAGCCGATCCGCCATCGGTGTATTCAGCCTCGGCGCCACTCCCGCCAACTGTCGACGAGTTCCTGTTTGCCGGATTCCTGCGCAGGGATCACGTCTCACTGACGAAAGCGCTGACCTGCGACCTGGAGATTCCGGCGGAATCCGAGTTCGTGATCGAGGGATACATAGATCCTGCGGAGGAGCTCGTTGTAGAGGGCCCATTCGGCGACCACACCGGTTTTTATTCAGAAGCGGATCTTTATCCTAAGGTCCACGTCACTGCGATTACGATGCGCAAGAATCCGATCTACGCGACGACGATCGTCGGTCGACCGCCAATGGAGGATTACTACCTCGGTCATGCTACGGAGCGGATCTTCCTTCCCCTTCTCAAGCTCACGATCCCCGAGCTCGTGGACTATCACATGCCCGCCGAGGGAATCTTTCACAATCTGGTCTTCGTCTCGATCGACAAGCAGTTCCCCGGGCAGGCGTACAAGGTGATGAATGCGTTGTGGGGGCAGGGCCTGATGTCGCTCGCGAAAGTTCTCGTGATCCTCGACAAGGAAGTGAACGTTCGTGACGAGAAGGAAGCGTGGTGGGTGACACTCAATCACATCGACCCCGAGCGTGATGTGAGATTCTCGATGGGACCGATGGATGTGCTGGATCATTCCAGTCGCGCCTTCACATATGGCTCGAAGATGGGCATAGACGCAACGCGCAAATGGCCTGAGGAAGGATTCACGCGAAACTGGCCGAAGGTGATCGAGATGGATCCCGCGACCAAAGCGCGCGTGGATGCGATGTGGACGCGCCTCGGACTCGGCCGATGACACAGACGTCGGTGATGGGAGGAGGCGGTGGCAGGGAGGGACAGACATTCGCGGGGCGGTCGCTCGCCGTGCGGTATGCGAATCTGGTAAAGCTTCCGCACACTGTGTTCGCGCTCCCTTTCGCGCTGGTGGGAGTGACGCTGGCCAGCTACGTCGCTCGGGTAACGTTGAGTGAGGTTGTATGGGTTGTGGTCGCGTTCACAGCAGCCCGATTCGCGGCGATGGGGTTCAACCGAATCGCCGATCGCGATGTCGACAGCCTGAATCCCCGGACTCTATCGCGTGAGATTCCCTCCGGTTCTCTGTCAGTCAATGCGGCTGCCGCTGCAGTGGTTGTCGCTTCGCTCCTTTTCATCATTGCTGCCTGGCAGCTCAATCCGCTCTGTCTCGCATTGTCACCGGTCGCACTCGGGTGGGTTCTGTTCTACAGCTACACGAAGCGATTCACGCGATGGTGTCACCTGGTGCTCGGGATTGGGCTTTCGATCGCTCCCGTTGGGGGATACCTCGCGGTGACGGGTGCCTGGAGCGACCCCTGGTGGATGCTGATCGCTCTCGCTGTTGCGGTTGCGAGCTGGGTCGGAGGATTCGATATCCTCTACGCGCTCCAGGACATCGACTTCGATTGCGCACAGGGGCTGCATTCCCTGCCGGTGGCGCTCGGCGAAAGAAACGCGCTCGCCATCGCGCGCCTTCTGCATCTGACGACTGTCGTGTGCCTGTCGCTTGTCGGATGGGCCATTAGTGCGGGATGGGTCTACGCCGTCGGCATCGCGGTCGCTGCAGTACTCCTTCTCTACGAACATTCGCTGGTGCGACCGGGAGACCTGAGTCGTATCAACGCGGCGTTCTTCACGATGAACGGCGTGATCAGCATCGCTTTCTTCGGCTTCGTGCTCGCCGAGCGTTTGACCACGTGAGCGAGCGCGCGCCGCTCGTGATGGGGATCACTGGCGCGTCGGGAGCGCCATACGCCGTGCGCCTGCTGGAATGTCTAGCAGCCGCTGGCGAGCGCGTTCAGCTCATCGTGTCATCGCACGGCCTGCGCCTCCTCCAGACGGAGATGGACATCTCGTCGATTGATCAGCTACGCGGGGCGGTCGGGGGCAGCGCGTGGGACAGATCTGTCACTGTTTTCAGCAATGACGATCGCGGCGCAGCGCCGGCATCCGGCTCGGCGCCGTCGTCCGGGATGGTTGTGTGTCCGTGCTCGATGGGAACGTTGTCAGCGATCAGCGTCGGTGCGTCACGGTCTCTCATCGAACGGGCGGCCGACGTCGCGCTGAAGGAGCGTCGTAAGCTGGTGCTGGTGCCGCGCGAGACGCCGCTCAGCGCGATTCAACTCCAGAACATGCTTCGATTATCGAGAGCAGGAGCGGTGGTGCTACCCGCGTCCCCGGGATTCTACGGGCGGCCGGAGCAGGTCGGCGACCTTGTGGATTTCGTGGTGGCGAGGGTGCTCGATCAGCTCGGCGTTGAGCACCGTCTTGGCAAGAGGTGGGACGGCGTGAAAGCCCGGTAAGAACCAGTTACCCGTTGCCCGTCGCCGGCTTCCCGCCACCCGCCACCGCCTTCCGGTTTCCGATTTCCGATTGCCGAAACTGGCAGCCGGCAACTGATATCGGCCGACGGGTAGCAGGCCGCGCGTAGCTGGCAGCGGCCGGCGGGCAACGGGCACCGGGCACCCGGTTCCTGGTTATTTCAAAATGGTTCGTCGGCGGTGGGGCCGTAGATGCCGGGTACCGGGACGCCCAGCAAGCGGTAGTACACTCCGAGCTGGGCCCGATGATGGATCAGGTGGTTGATCAACATCGTTCGCATCAGGGCGCGCTTCGGGCGGGAAAGGAAGACCTTGTCTCCGCGGCGCAGAGTCCACGGCCGCTCGAGCGACGCGAAGTCAACTGCAGCAACCGCCTGGCGCAGCCGGCCGGCGACGGAATCGAAGAGCGCAACGACCTCCTCTGCGCTGTTGAGCTGCGGCAGTGGCGGGCGCGTTGCTGCGTCCAACTCGTCGGTTTCGAGGATCATGAGTCCGAACCCCGGAAGTTGGGCTACATGCGCCGCAAGCTCCCCGATGGTCCGGGACTTTTCGTGTGGGCGCCAGTCGCCCTTACCATCCGGAAATCGCTCGAGGGTCCTGCGGGTGGCGGCGAGCGCCCTTACCATCCGGAAATCGCTCGAGGGTCCTGCGGGTGGCGGCGAGTTCGTCGTCGAGGTCGTTGTAGAGGATCCCGGCGGCGGAGCTGGTCTCGCTGAAGAGGTCACTGAAGGTGGTCATCGCGGTTCTCGGAGAAAGTGAAGGTGGAAATCGTTTGCCGCGTGCATTGGAAGCAGGCCGGGGCGTAGGAGACTAGGAAACCTGTTCGGTATTGTCCATCTGGTCCGGGAAGCGCTTGAACCAGGACGACAGGAGGAGAAGCTCGTCTATCTCGTGAGTCGGCACGGTCAGCGCCTTCGGCTCAGCCGGGGCGAAAATATTCTCGGCGAGCTGCTGGAGCCGCGCCTTCTGCAATTTGCCACGAGGCTTTCGCATTTCCGCGCGTACCACTCCGCGCTTGACGAGATAAACCCGGTCATCTCCCTCGAATCCGGGGACGGTGTACACGAATGAGAGAGTCTCGACAGCGAAACGGAGTCGGCCGAACTGTTCCCGGAGCACCTCGAGACGATTGAGCTTGTCGCGGAACGCCGCTGCACGCTCGAACTGAAGCTGTTCGCTCGCCTCCTCCATGGTTCGGCGCAGCACTTCAATTGGTCCGTCGCTCGCGCCGTCGAGGAACGCCCGCGCGAGCGTGACCCTGGCGTCGTATTGCGATACCGAGCATCCGCCGACGCATGGGCCGAGACATTTTCCAATCTCGTAGCGAATGCATCCCGGTGTTCGCGCAGCGATCTGAAACAGCTCCTGCTGATCGCTGAAGTGCATCTTCTGGTCGGAGCGGCAGTCCCGGAGCATCAGCACGTCGCTCAGCTCGCGTAGCGCATCCTCCATTCGCAGCGCACCAACGAACGGGCCGTAATACACTGACGCGTCGTCGGTCGAGGCGCCTCTTACCACCGCCAGCTTCGGCGCCGGCCCGCGAGTGATCTTGATGAAGGCATAGTGCGTCCCATCGCGCTTCATCGCCACGTTGAATCGCGGACGGAGCTTCTTGATCAATCTCAGCTCCTGAAGCAACGCCGCGAACTCGCTCGGGGTGTACTCCCAGTCGATCGCCTCGGCCTGGCGGAGGATGCGGGCTCCCTTCTCCTCGGGGTATGAGGACCGAAAGTAGCTGAGCAGGCGCGTGCGGATCTGCTTCGACTTTCCGACGTACACGACTTCGCCCGACGACGAGAGCATGCGATAGACACCGGGTCTATCGGCGGCGCCATCGCGAACGAAGCTTCGCATTACCGCGAGCTGCGCCTGGGATGTCGGCTCGCGAAGTCCATCCGCACGCGTGCGGCTCATTTCTGGCACCCGGGGCAGAACGTCGTCGCTCGCCCGTCGATCGCGTGGGTAGTCACGAGCTTCCGGCCGCACCGCGCACATCTGGATCCCCCGCGACCATAGGCTTCGAGACTGGCGGCGAATCCCCCGCGCTCCCCTCGCGCATCGCGATAGTCACGAAAGCTCGTTCCGCGCGCAGCGATCGCTTCACGCAGAACACCGACTATTGCCCGGCGAAGCGTCGCTGACTCGTCGGGAGTGACAGTGTTCGCCGCGCGGGACGGATCGATTCCCGCCCGCCAGAGGGCCTCGTTCGCGTAGATGTTGCCAATGCCGGCGATTCGCCGCTGATCCATCAATACCTTCTTTACCGGCTGCGCGGAGACCCGAAGAACTCCCGATAATTGCGCAACGGTGAACTCACGGTCAAGAGGCTCTATCCCCAGTGCCGAGGTATACTCCGCGAATCGCTGCTGACGCATGAGGGCGACGGTGCCGAGACGGCGAACGTCGCAGTAATGCACCGACCGGCCGTCGTCCAACTCCATAGCCACTGTCGAATACCGGAGCTGCGAGGGATCGATCGTCCCGTCGTCAACGATGAGAGCGCCAGTGAAGCGGGGCTGAACGACGATCCGGTCGCCACTCGACAAGTCGAGCACCACCAGCTTTGCTCGCCGCCATGCCCCGACGATTCTTGCTCCCTTGAGTCGTCTCGCCAGCGACCGCGCCGACACTTCGCGCAGAACATCGGGACGCGTCACCCTCACCATGATTATGGTGGCTCCGGCGACCGATGCGTTCAGGTCGCGGGCGATAGTCTCGGTTTCAGGAAGCTCGGGCACTCCGCTCCAGCTCTCGCCAGCCGATGTCGCGCCGCAGCTGGCGTCCCTCGAACGACACTCGCTCGGCGAACCCTCCCGATGATTCCGCGGCCTCGGCGAGTGTCGGTGCTGTCGCGGTTACCGACAGTACGCGTCCACCAGCGGTAACGAGCTGGCCGCTTTCCGGGTCGCGACTCGTCCCCGCATGGAACACAGTGACGCCTTCAGGGGTCGCCGGGAGATGAATCGGGTCACCGGTCTTGGGGGATTCGGGATAACCCGCCGCGGCGACGACAGTCGTGACAGCGTACATCGACTCCCAGTCGACTGTCCGATGCGTCAGCCCATCACGATTGGCTGACGCGGCGATGAGATCCAGCAACGACGATCGCATCAAGGGAAGGATCGCCTGCGTTTCAGGATCACCGAAACGACAGTTGAACTCCACTACGCTGGGCCGACTCTCGCGAATCATAAGGCCCGCATACAGGAGTCCGGTAAATGGCCGCCCGGCCTCCTGCATCGCCTGAAGCGTCGGAGCCATGATCGTCTCAATTGCTTCTGCGATGACGTCGGGTGTAGCGATCGAGACGGGGGCATAGGCGCCCATCCCGCCGGTATTCGGGCCGAGGTCTCCGTCGAGCAGACGCTTATGATCCTGGACGGGGATGAGTGGGAGAAGGGCTTCGCCATCGGTGATTGCGAACAACGATAGCTCCTCGCCCTCGAGAAACTCCTCGACAAGGACTTCGGAGCCCGCATCCCCGAATGCACGGTCGCCCATGAGTGTCTCGATTGCGCGCTCGGCCTCCTCCGCGCTGGTCGCGACAGTCACGCCCTTTCCGGAGGCCAGACCTGACGCCTTGATGACGACGGGGACTCCGATCTCGCGAGCCGCAGCCTTCGCTGACTCGATGGACGTGTGCGCAGTTGCGCGCGCGGTCGGAATGCCCGCGCGCATCATCAACTCCTTGGCAAATCGCTTTGACGTCTCGAGCTCCGCGGCGGCCCGCGTCGGCCCGAATATCACCAGTCCTTCCTCGTGGAAGACGTCCACTATTCCGTCGGCGAGAGGCGCCTCGGGGCCGACGAATGTCAGATCCACTTCTGCGCGTCTCGCGAACCCTGCCAGACCACGGATATCACTCGTCTTCACCGGAATGCAGTCGGCAATCTCGGAGATGCCGGCATTTCCGGGCGCGCAGGTTATTTCCAGCGACGGGTCATCGCGGAGGAGCTTCCACGCAACCGCGTGCTCGCGGCCGCCGCTTCCGATGAGGAGAAGCTTCACTCAGGCGAATGCTTGCTCGATGTCGGCAATGAGGTCGTCAACGTCCTCGACGCCGCAGGACAAGCGGAGGAGTCCATCGGTAATGCCAAGCTGCGCCCGTCGCTCGGGGGGAACGGAAGCGTGCGTCATCGATGCCGGATGACTGATGAGACTCTCCACGCCCCCAAGCGATTCGGCGAGTGAGAAGACGCGAACTTTTCCCAACACCTCGGCCGCGCGCTCGCGGCTTCCGGTCTCGACCGAGATCATCCCCCCGAACCCCCGCATCTGACGCTTGGCGAGTTCGTGCTGTGGGTGGGAGGGCAGTCCGGGATAGATCACCCGTTCGTTGCCCAGCATCTCGGCGAGGCAAACGGCGAGGCGCCGGCCGTTGGCGTCGTGCACCGGCATCCGCAGGTGAAGAGTCTTCGTTCCTCGCAGCACGAGCCACGCATCGAACGGACCGGGTACAGCCCCGCCGGTATTCTGGATGAACTGAATTCGCTCGGCGAGCGAAGCGTCCCGGACAACGGCGATTCCACCGATCATGTCACTGTGTCCGTTCAGATACTTCGTTGTGGAATGATAGACGATGTCGGCACCGTACTCGAACGGGCGCTGGAAGAAGGGCGTGGCGAATGTGTTGTCAACGATCAGCAGGGCGTTCACTCTTTTCGCGATCGCACCAACGGCTGCGAGATCGGTCAGCCGCATCACCGGGTTCGTCGGCGTCTCGACGATGATTGCACGCGTGTTCGGCTTGCATGCATCCTCGATGTACTGGGCGTCCCGCGTGTCCACGAAGCTGAACTCGAGGCCGAAGTTCTGGAGGATGCGGTCGAACAGCCGGAACGTTCCGCCGTACGAGCTTTCTCCGCAGACGATGTGATCGCCGGACTTGAACAGCTTCATCAACGAATCGAGGCATCCCATCCCGCTGGAGAACGCAAATCCGTGCACTCCTCCCTCGAGAGCAGCGATGTTTCGCTCCAGCGCTTCGCGGGTGGGATTTTTCCCGCGCGCGTACTCGTATCCCTTGTTCTGACCGAGTCCTTCCTGCACGTACGTCGACGTCGTGTAGATAGGGGTCATGATCGCCCCGGAAAGAAGATCGGGGCGCTGGCCGGCGTGAATCGCGCGGGTGCCAAAGCCGGCGGAGAGGTCTTCGTCGAAGATGCGAGTCATTCTCTTGGGCGTTAAGTGAGAGCGATGACTCAAAGATAGCTGCGCTCGTTGAGGGACGGCTCGCTAGATTAGCGCCGAAAACAGACACTGCGAACTGCGGACTGAACTGCGAATGAGGCGAAATGGCGGTTGAGGGGTTGATGGTCAGCGTATCGGGTGTACGGGGGCGAGTTGGAGAAGCACTCACACCCGAGATCGTTGCGCGGTACGCTGCCGGGTTCGGGGCGTGGGCACGCGGGCACACCGCGGGAAAGCGCGCGCGAATCGTCCTCGGCCGCGACAGCCGAGTGTCGGGCCCAATGTTCCATCGAGTCGTTCTATCGGCGCTTCAGTCCGTGGGATGCGACGTGATAGACGTTGGAATGGCTGCAACACCGACAATTCAGCTTGCGGTCGAGCATCATCACGCGGCGGGCGGGCTCGCCGTAACAGCCAGCCACAACCCCATCGAGTGGAACGCACTCAAGTTCATTGCCCCATCGGGACTTTTTCTCGACGCCGACGAGAGCCGCGAGATGCGCTCCATTGTCGACGGCGACATTCCACGCGCGCACTGGCAGCAGCTTGGCGTGTTCGAGGCCGATTCGGCAGCGAGCGCGCGACACATAGCCCGCATTCTCGCCCTGCCGTTCATCGACCTGGATGGGATTCGCAGTCGGCGTTTCCGGGTTGCACTGGATTGTGTTCGTGGAGCAGGGGGCGCGTTCTTGCCCGCGTTGCTCGAGAGACTCGGATGTGAAGTGAGCGCAATCAATCTCGAGGCGGATGGAATTTTTCCCCGTTCGCCGGAGCCTGTTCCAGAAAACCTCGGTGAATTGGAGGAGCTCGTGCGATCCTCCGGATCGGAGATCGGATTCGCCGTGGATCCCGACGTAGATCGTCTCGCGCTCGTCTCCGACGAAGGAAAGGCGATTGGCGAGGATTATTCGCTGGCGCTGGCGGCCAAGCTCGTGCTTCGCAATCGCGATGGGGATGTCGTGACGAACCTGTCCACCAGCCGGATTGTGGACGACGTCGCCGCGGAGCAGGCGCGAAAAGTGATTCGCGCCCCCGTTGGTGAGGTGAACGTCGCTACGCGGATGCGGGCGGAGAATGCTCCGATCGGCGGTGAGGGGAACGGCGGAGTGATTCTTTCCGAGCTGCACCTCGGCCGGGACGCAGCGGCGGGAATTGCGATCATCCTCCAGCTCCTTCACGAAGAGAGGAAGCCGCTATCGCAGATTGTTGCCGGTTATCCGCGGTACGCTATCGTCAAGGACAAATTGGCCCAGCCGCAAGCGCCACTGGACGAAGTGTACCGATCGCTTACCGCGGCGTTTCCCGATGCCGAAGCCGACACTCAGGATGGATTACGCCTCACATGGCGGGATCGGTGGGTGCATGTGCGACCGTCGGGTACCGAACCGATCGTGCGCGTAATCGCCGAGGCCCCGTCCATTGATGAGGCGAACGATCTGATCGCGAAGTGCCGAGCGCCCGTGGAAGCGCTAAGCGGGGCTCACGCGAGCGGAGCCTAGTAGCGCCGCCTGCATCGCCCGGCGATGTTGGGGGTGCGGGAATTGCCGCTCAGTGATGGATCGTTCGGGGTTTTCCAAGCTAAAAACCAGGCGTCAGATATGTGCGGAATAGTTGGATACATCGGAGAGCGCGGGGCCACCTCGCTTCTTATCGAAGGTCTGAAAAGGCTCGAGTACCGGGGGTACGACTCAGCCGGAGTGGCGATCATGAACGGCACCGGTGTCGAGACTCGAAAAGCCGCCGGCAAGATCACCCGCCTGGAACAGGCACTCGCGGCTGACCCGATCGAAGGCAACATGGGCATCGCGCACACGCGGTGGGCGACGCACGGCGTGCCCAACCAGTGCAACGCCCACCCGCAGATGGACTGCAAGGGCCACATCGCCGTGGTACACAACGGAATCATCGAGAACGCAACCAAGCTGCGGGCCCGGCTCGAGGAGATGGGTCATGAATTCGCCTCTGACACCGACACCGAGGTAATCGCCCACCTTATCGAAGAGGCGTTCGATGGAAACCTCGAGGACGCCGTGATCGAGGCGCTATGGCAGATCGAGGGGACGTACGGGATCGCTGTGATCTCGAGTGAGGACAAGGACAAAATCGTCGCAGCGCGAAAGGGAAGCCCTCTCCTCATCGGGCTTGGTGACGGCGAGTACTACGTCGCCAGCGACGCGTCGGCCATTCTCGCGCATACTCGCGAGGTGATCTACCTCGACGACGGCGACCTCGCGGTGCTGACACGTGACGGGTACAAAGTCATCGACCTCCGCGCGAAAGAGCTAGATCGCAAAGTCAGCAAGATCGATTGGGATCTCCATCAGATCGAGCGCG
>WNGF01004560.1_pt1 | contig 18127 bp, 18 predicted proteins | sample 5400641 | NCBI WGS metagenome assembly WNGF01 (sample SAMN13153371, study PRJNA577476) | soil metagenome | isolation source: 80 cm soil or saprolite under grassland replicate 2 | place: USA:California | collected 2016-06-15
GAGCTCGAGGTCGAGGCCGTTCGGTCTCGGCTCGCCCCGCACGAGGCGGCGGAGCGCCTGCTGACGCTGGTCGGGCCAGGCGGGGTGGGCAAGACGCGCCTGGCGGTGGCCGCGGCCGCGGCCCTCGGCCCGGCCTACCCCGATGGCATCGTGTTCGTGGACCTGGCGCCATTTCAGGACGCGCGCCTGGTGCCGGCCAGCATCGCGCGGGCGCTAGGTTTGCGGGAAAGCGGCGGGCGTAGCGCGCGTGAGCAGTTGCTCGAGTATCTGCGCCAGCGACGCGAGTTGCTCATGCTGGACAACTTCGAGCACCTGCTGGAGGCGGCGCCGCTCGTGCCGGAGCTGCTGCGGCAATGCCCGCACGTGGCCGTGCTGGTCACCAGCCGCTCGGCGCTGCACACGCAGGGCGAGCAGCGCTTCGTGGTGGCGCCGCTGGCCACGTCCAGCGCTGAGGCCAGGACCGCCGAGCAGACCATCAGCACCTCGCCAGCCGCGCAGCTGTTCGTCGATCGGGCTCGGGCGGTGGCCGCTGACTTTGCAGTCGACGAGCAGCATGCGCCCGTTATCGCGGAGATCTGCCGCAAGCTGGACGGCATCCCGCTGGCCATCGAACTGGCCGCGGCGCGGGCCGGGCTGTTGCGACCGGACGCATTGCTGCGGCGGTTGGAGCGACGGCTGCCGCTGCTGACCGGTGGGGCGCGGGACCTACCCGCGCGCCAGCAGACGCTGCGCAAGACCCTGGCCTGGAGCCACGACCTGCTCGACCCTGGCGCTCAGGTGCTGTTCCGGCGGCTTGCCGTGTTTGCCGGCGGCTGGACGCTCGAAGCGGCCGAGGCGGTATGCGCGGATGCCGAGCGGCCGGCTGAAGAGGTGCTCGATCGGCTGCAGGTACTGGTGGACAGCAACCTGGTGCGACGGCTGGAGGCCATAGCCGATGAGGCGCGCTTCGGCATGTTCGCGGCGGTCCGCGAGTTCGCGGAGGAGATGCTGGACACGCGGGGTGAGGAGCACGACCAGCGTCGGCGCCACGCCACGTACTTCTTGGCTCTGGCGGAGCAAGCCGAACCGCGCCTCAGGCGCGCGGACCAGCGGATCTGGTTCGATCGGCTGGACGCGGAGCTCGACAATATGCGCGCTGTACTCGCGTGGGCGCGGTCCAGCAGCCACGTGGAGTCAGGGCTGCGGCTCGCCGTCGCGCTCGCGGCGTTCTGGGAAAACCGGGGCTACCTGCGTGAGGCGCGTGAGTGGCTGGAAACGCTCTTGGGAGAACTGGCGCAGCCCGAGACGCCGTATCTGCTCGGGCTGCAAGCGGGGGCGCTGGCCATCAAGGGCTGGACTGCGTTCCTGCAGGGGGACTACCAGGCTGCCGCCCCATACGCTAAGCAGAGCCTGGCCCAGTGGCGCGCACTCGGCCAGGTGGGCAACAGTCCAGTGGCACTCAATACCCTGGCCTATGTGGCCGGCCTCGAGGGTGACCGGCCGCGCCAGGAGGCGCTGTTCCGCCAGAGCCTGGCCGTGTATCAGGCCCAGGGCGACACAGCCGGCAGCGCGGCCGTCCTGAGCTGGCTTGGAACGCTGCGGCGAGGAGAGGGCGACCTGGATGCTGCTACCGCGCTGCTGGACGAGAGCCTGCGTCTGTACCAGGTGACCGGCACCATCGATGGTATGGCTTACGACCTGCTACACCTGGGCGGCGTTGCGACCGCGCGGCAGGACTTCGAGGGTGCGCTGCTGAGGCATCGCCGACAGGAGCTTCAGAACCCAGTGGCAGCGCGCGAAGTACTTGCCAGCAGTCCTGCCGAACTGGGCGACCCTCGGATCGGTGGTCTCAGAAGCCGAGGAGGAGGCCACGGGCTAAATTCTAGCACGTATGTTCTACATCGTCTTTAGCTGCTCGAGCCCACAGTCGCTCGGCGAACGATCAGGGCGCCAGCGTAGGAATGTTGCGGGCTGACGCAGCCAGCGACCGCGATCAAGATTGCCGGCCCGGATCTCACAGACGAGCTCAGTTGGCACGCGGCGCCAGGGTGGAACGGCGTCCTGCTGCCAGCGCGACGGAATCGGCCGCTCGAGGTGGCCAGCTTGCTCGAGCAGGGCGAGTATCGGCGCGGCCATAGCGGGCGGAACCGGTCGGCATAAGCCGAGGTGGTGGATCATGTCGTCGCTGTGGCGCAGCCCAAGCACGAGCCCGGGCGCCGCGCTGTCACCCGTTACGCCAATGACCACGCAGTCCACGGTTCGGTAGCGCTTGACTTTCACCCAATCGCGCAGGCGACCTGATTCGTAGCGGCCGTCGCCGCGCTTGGCGACGACTCCTTCGATACTCGGCAAAAACCTCAGCCAATCGCGAGCCAGCTCGACGTCCGCCGTCTGCAGCACCAGTTGCAGGCAGGGTCGTTGCGCCGAGAGCACACCTTCCAGTTGCATGCGGCGTCGGTCCAGCTCTTGCCGGGTCAAGTCGGTTGCTGCGAGCTCGAGCAGGTCGAAGGCGACGAGCACGGCTGGGTGAGCTGCCGCTGCCTGCTCCGTGTGCTTCCTGGCGACCGCAAGCCGATGCTGTAAGGCCGCGAAATCGGGATAGCCGCGCTCATCGCCGATGACGATCTCACCGTCCAGCAGGGTTCTTGGAGGCAAGCTCTTGGCCGCTCGAGTGAGCTCGGGAAACCACGGTGCGAGGTCACGGGCGTTGCGGCTGAGGAGGCGGACGTGCTCGTCAATTGCGTGCCAGACTAGGCCGCGAAAACCATCCAGTTCGGGCTCGTATCGCCAGGCCGGGCCGACCGGCAACATCGACTCGAGCTTTGCCAGCATCGGTGTCGGCGCAGCGACCACGGGGCCGGAGGATAAATCAAGTACGACCCGGTGACAGCCGCACGTTCATGAAACGAAGTCTTTGCTGCGAAACGAAGTCTATGCTGCGTTGCTGCGCGCCGGGCACGATCGAGGTCATGCACTACCACGCCTCACCCGAGGTGCGTGCCGCGGTCTGGGACAAGAGTTTCCCTGGTCAAATTCCGGAGGCCTCGGTAGTCGCGGCGACGCCTCCGGCCAACACCTTCGAACTGGAGGGCAGCGAGCTTCGCATTGTCGAGGTGGGACACACTGATACCGACAAGACGACAGTGCTCCACGTGCCGTCGATTGGGTTGGTCGTCGCGGGTGATGCCGTCTACAACGGCGTGCACCAGTACCTGGTGGAAAGCCGGAACGGTGGAATTCAGAAATGGATCGAAGCTCTGGCTACCATTGCCACACTCCAGCCAAACAAGGTTGTTGCGAGTCACAAGAATCCCGCGCTCGACGATGAACCGAAGGCGATCGATGAAACGCGGGGCTATCTCGAGGACGCCGAGCGTCTGGCGCAGACCAGTCACAGTGCACTCGAGTTCTACAACGCCATGCTGGAACGCTACCCCTCGCGGCTCAATCCGACAGCGTTGTGGTTCTGGGGCGCCAGGGTTCTGTTTCCGGCAGCTTGAAAGCGAACGCACCAGTGACGATGAGCGTGAGGCCGCCGCCGTTCTCGACGATCTGGCTAGTGTCGCTGTCCCACTCGACTCGGGTCGGTTCCGAGCCATTGCAGGCTGCACTCAGCATCGGCCGCCGGATCCTTGCGCGAGGGATCGAACTCACCCGAACGAGTTTGGTGTTCGCTCAAGCATTCGGTGCGCGGGAATTCAAACTGGCGCGACCGAGTTGAGGGACAATCATCCCGAGGTATTCCCAGCGTGGCCACTTCTCTTCGACTCCTTTCAACTGCAGATTCGCCCGAGCCCGACGGCGACGACGAATTGCTCGATACCTATTCGCAAGTTGTCACCCGCGCAGTCGACGAGGTCAGCGCATCGGTCTTCAAGATCGACGTTCGCCTGCCCGCCCGAGGCCGCCAGCCCGCTCACCAGGGCAGTGGATCGGGCTTCATCTTCACGCCCGACGGTTTCGCGCTCACCAACAGCCACGTCGTACACGGCGCAAACAAGATCGACGTTTCGCTGAGCGATGGCCGCCGCGTCAGCGCCGCACTCGTCGGCGATGACCCGCACACCGACCTGGCGGTTATTCGCCTGGACGCGCCCAATCTCAGCGCTGCCCGACTGGGTGACTCCCAGGCTATCCGGCCTGGCCAGATCGCCATCGCCATCGGGAATCCGTATGGCTTTCAGACAACCGTCACCGCGGGCGTGGTGAGCGCCCTGGGCCGCTCGTTGCAAGCCCGGTCTGGACGGCAGATCGAGGATGTGATTCAAACGGACGCCGCCCTCAATCCGGGCAACTCCGGCGGTCCGCTCATCAACTCGCGTGGCGATGTCATCGGCGTCAACACCGCGATCATCCAGGCCGCCCAGGGCATCTGTTTCGCCATCGCCATCAATACCGCCAAGCTGATCGCCGCACGGCTCATCCGCGATGGCCGGGTGCGACGCAGCTACGTCGGGATCGCTGGCCAGACGGTGCCGCTGCTGACCCGCGTCGTGCGCTATTTCGGCCTGGGGACGGAGACGGCGGTGTTCGTCGTCGCGGTCGAGCCAGGCAGTCCAGCGCAGCGCGCCGGGCTCAAGGAAGGCGATCTCATTGTCGGCTTCGGCGAGTTACCGGTGCGCGGCATCGACGACTTGTTGCGGCTCCTGACCGAGGACCGCGTCGGTACGCCGGTGCCGGTCACCGCGATCCGAGGCACGGAGCGCCTGCAGCTAGCCGTCACCCCATCGGAGTCGCGCGCCGAATAGTCTGGTCAGCGCTTGCCGGTAAGTTCATCGCGTTCATCGCGCGGTGGCCGGTTGGAAGTCGCGTTTCATCGGATCCCATCGCACGGCGTGCTCCACTGGCAGGTCCGTCTGGTCGTCGGGGTTCAATGCCATGTCGCTGTCGGAGCGACTTCAGTCAGGGCCGACGCTTACAAGCATAGTCGATGGTTGCACTCTCCCCGTTGCATGCATCGGTTGGTGGGCACTTGGTTCCCGCCAGGGTGGGATTGGCTGTTTTTTCCCGATCATTCCGACGCTGGGGACGAGTTGGGGGGTGCTCATCACATTGGGAACGGTTGTCGTTAGTCTATTAGTCTATACGCGGGCCTCATCTGGCTCCGCGACACCGTCTGAGGTGGCTCAGTGATCGAATGCGAGGTATTGGTGGACAGAGCGCACGGCGGCGGAGCCTTCGCCAACCGCGGCGGCGACGCACTTCACCGAGCCTGACCTGAGGTCGCCAACGGCGAACAAGCCGGGCCGGCGAGGCCAGGGTGCCTTGATGGTATACCCTGAACAGCACGTAGTGCTCGCCGGCTGGCCCGACGAGCGCTCTTCGCAACTTCGAACGTCCAACACGCGGCATCGGGTTCGATTATCGCTTGGGCTTGCGGCTACTCCTGAGCCGCTGTGGTTACCAACCCCTGCGCCACGTCGTCTTGTGGCACGGCACACAAAGAGCCCACCCGTTTGACACGCGGGTCGGCCGGCGGTACCAGGTAGTTCGGCGTCAAATCTGGCGTCAAATGTGTCAGTGATCGGCCGAGAATTCGGCGCGGCCGCGCTCGGATTACCGCTTCTTTTCGCTGCCGGAATTCAAGCTGGTTTACGACGGACTGGATCTACGCCGCGTTCCGCAACGTGCGGCCGCCGGAGGAGGTGGCGTTGCTCAAAGCGCGTCAGGCGCAGCAGAATGCTGCCTCCCAGCGCGCGGCGCAGACGTAATGAATAAAGTACGGCGATGATGTTCGATCCGACCGGTCAGGTCAGCAATCGAACACGGACCAGCATTTGTCGTTGCGCAGGCGCTGGTCGTCGAGGACGAGTTCCCGTATCTGACGGGGAAGCTGAGCGCGCTGCCACTGGCACTCGCGGTGACCGGCCGCGTCACGCTCGCCGGCTGCCGCCACCGCGCGCGCAGCCCTGATCGCGTAGGCCGCTGCACCCAGTTCGTGGGCGGCCACATGCGCCACCGCCCCGGCCTGGCCGGCGGCGTGTGCTGCTTCCCGCGCGGCGCCGAACAGGTCTCTGGCCGCGGCATTGGCGTGGCCGGCGGCTGTGCGGGCTGGCGTCATCCTGATCTCGCCCCGCGCCCAGGCGCGCGCCAGTTCGATCGCTCGGCGCGGACGCTCATCGCCCGGTCGCACTTGCTCGAAATAGTGCAGCACGTGCTCCGCGCAATCCGCGGCCCACACGGCGAGCAGGTGATGATCGGCATCCGCGAGGGTTCCGCCGCGACGGATCGTGACGAGCCTCGGGTCGGGCACGACGCTGAAGATCATTGCTTCCGTACTCGTACTCGCTAGTTGCGTCGCGGGTTACGGTCAGGTTTGACGTGGCGCAGCATTCGGGCCGGGGATAGTCGGTTGCACGATTATCCCTCCTGTTGGCGTTTCGTGGTCCGCGACGGACCGTTAGCTGATCTGCTCGGCCAGCGCGACGATGATGCCATCGGGGCCGCGGACGTAGCAGAGCGGGTATTTGTCCTCGTACTGCACTGCAGCACCTCGCCGACGAGTTCGGCGTCGTGGGCCTGCAGGCGGGCAAGGGCGTCCTCGATGTCCTCCACGGCGAACATGATGCGGCGTATGCCCAGCGTGTTCACGGGTGCGTTCGGCTCAGCGGTGGTAGCCGGCGGCGCGTGAGACTTGATCAGCTCGAGCCGGCCGTGGCCGTCCGAGGTCCGCATCATTGCGATGTCGTTTCGGACACCGTCCAACCCGACGACGCGGTCCACCCCTTGTCCCTCGACTGTCATCTCCGACCTCCAGCTCCAGACCGAGTTCGATAAAGAACGCGGTTGTCATCTCGCCCTCCAGCTCAAGACCGAGTTCGATAAAGAACGCGGTAGCAGCCTTGAGGTCGTCAACAACGATGCCGACGTTGTCCATCCGCTGGAGCATGGTGGTTCTCCTTCTTCGTCGCCGGCCCGTCGCGGCCGCTGGCATCCGTATGACGGAGCCAGCGCCACATTCTCGACACCCGGAAGTGTGCTGAGTTCTAATTTTCAGACCTCTGTACATTGAACTCAACATCGTGATTCAAAATTTGTATTACTGCCGCAACGAGAGACCCACGAATGCGTGGGTCTCGCCGTATTGCGGCCGAGCTACTGTAGAAACCTGTGGAAATTGGGCGCCGGCGAGCGGTCTGGAAGGGTGGAAGGAGCGGCGTAACCTCCCTTTGAAGATCAACCGGCTCGGTCACCCGAGCCAATTTGAGGAGAGTTACGCCGTGTCGACAAGGTATCAGGTTCTGCCGCCGACCGCACCCGTGCCCGCGCCGGATGATGTGCTCGAGTGCCGCTACCGCCGTCTCTATCCGGTGTCGGATGTCGGCCTCGTCGATCGCACGTTGTGTTGCCATCGTTACCTCCGAGTTGGGCCATCGGCGGGGCGGCATTTGCTGTGCCGCGCGTGTTGCGGCAGCCGCCCTGTGCTCACAGGCCAGGAACCGGCGGTGCTCCCGGCCGGGTAAGCGACGCCAGGGCTCGCCCGAGCACTCGAGCTGCACTCGCCTCGGGCTACCGGTCAGTTCCATCCCTTCATCGTGTTGCGGCCCCATAGTAAACAGCAAGTCGCGCCCCTGCAGGGCTTACCAGATCAGCGCGGCGTGCGGACGGCTGTAGGTCCGAACCGTTGACGAATGGCCGCAGCGGCCTTGCATTATCCACAACGATGACCCCAAGTGTCCGGCTGGGCGGGCGAAGCGCCCACGATACGAGTGCGAATGTCGCCAGAATCAGACATCCGATGACCTCTCCGGGACCGTTCCCTCTGAGCGTATGGGATGCCGCCGCACCCGTGAGCTCGAACGTTACTCCGGCGTACGCCCACTCCTTCAAACGTGGAACGCCAGGAGCGAACAGAACCGCCGCTCCGGCGACCTTCAGCGCTCCGAGAATCTTGAGCACGTATACGGGGTAGCCGAGTTGCGCCACGACATCAACGACCGGCCTACCTGCTACAAGGCTTTCGCGTCCCTGGATCAAGTCCGTGATGCCGCCGGCGAGGGTCTCACCAGCGATGATCGCGGTGACCGTCCAATAGGCTATTGGTCGTATTTTCATCACCACCGCTCCTTTCTCAATTCGGCTCTCAAGCAGCAGCCCGTCACTCCATCCTCAGATTCGACGCTCACCAGCGTGTCAGCCTGCGTCCACAATGGTTCAGGTGCGCCAGAGCATAGGTTCACACACTGGTGCATGTCGGCCACCACCGCCGGGGCTGCCACGGATAACCCGGTGCAGTTGCGCCAGACGGAACCGGGTTGGCGCTCAATTCCCTGACGAACTTTGCTCACCCGGAACATCCCGATGGCGGAGCTCAAATACCGGTCGCCCCTGGGCGGCTTCGATCGGGTTTTCGATGTCAATCTTGTCCAAGTTGCGCAGGATCCACATCACGAGTCTGCCGTAGCGCCGCGCGAGTGGAGCCAGCACGTCGCGGAAGAAGACGATGGCTTCGTCGGTCGCCAGCTCGACAGCGATGACCTGTTCCGACCGGCGTCGTTGGGTGATTGTGGCGCTGCCGGCGGCTCGCAGATTGCGCACCCAGTTGACTTCACCGAAGGGTGCCAGCACCCAGCGCCGGCCCGAACACTCGATGACGGTAACAGGCGTGGTCCGAGGCAATCCGCTGCGTCGGCCGCGGACCGTGATCAGCGCATTCGGCCCCATCGGCACACCGGCCGCCAACAGACGTCGTGCGAAATGATTGAACCACGGTACCCACCGGGGAACGCTCCTGGAGTTGATACGCGCCGACATGCCAAGGCCTACACTACCCAGTATCGAACCGATTACGTATCGATAACGATATGGTAGCGTATCTCACGTGGCGCAACAATCGCCGATCCTGCGAGGTGAGAATGCTCGTCGACGTGTCTTGCGGGCCGCTCTCGAGATTCTCGCCGAGCATGGCATGCCAGGCTTCACCATCGAAGCCGTCGCCAACCGCGCCGGTGCCAGCAAGGCCACGCTGTATCGACGCTGGACCTCACGGTCAGAGCTGCTCATCGAGGCCATGGATGAGTTCGCCTCCCGCCCGTTCTCTGTGCCCGCGACTGGCCAGCTCCGTTCCGACCTGATCGAGCTGGTCCGCAAGGCGGAAGCGTTACTTCATGAGCAGCCTTTCCCTCGACTAATGGCCGCCTTCATCGATGCCGCCGAACGCGAGCCCGCGTTGCAGCAACTGCATGCCACGATCACCGAACGTCGCCGCCAGCCCGTGCGCCACGTACTCGTTCAGGCCCGCTTGCGCGGCGAGATCCCACCGACAGTGGACCTGGAGCTGGCGATCGACATGCTGACCGCTCCCCTTTTCTATGGACGCTTCATCGCGCATCGAGAACTGGGAGAGGGCTATGCCGCCACTCTGGTCGATCATGTGCTTGAAGCGTTGCGTTCCCGCCGCCAACCCGCGCGAAGATGAGCCTGCCCGCATCGGCCCACCGCGGTGGTCGACACGCATGATCCCGACGTCCACCAGGAGTGCGGGACTGTCGCCGACGATCAATCCGCAATTAGTCCTTTGGGAATGCGGCCCACAAACATGGCGAATCCCTTGCGCGCGCGTGCGGCTCGAGCTTCAGCCACTAACTGTTGCGTCGGCCCGGATGGAAATAAGACGTGCGGCTCCTGCGAATGGATGAGGGTCCGCCCAGTGGCGTGCATGGTCCTGTCGCATGCGGCGGGCCACGCGTCAACTACTGACCATTTCTCCGAGCTCAGCTCGATGGCACGTCCGCGTGACGGTGAATAAGTTTCCACTTACCGTTCTCACGCCGGAAGACTTCGGTCACGCGGATGCATCGGTACCGGCTGGTCGCGATCGCCGAAGTGGACAGTGGCGTGTTGAAAACCGGTCCAGAAGGCGAGGTCGCCGCTAGCGTCCATTTGCAGAACCTCCAGATTTTGTTTCGCCACCAGGCGCAAATGAGGCGGCGTCCGAACAGTAGCGTGTCGCGACGGCGTCGGCCCCTGAGACGGTGTCGCCGCGTGGACTGTGAAACGTTGCCGCGCCGTCTTTTGTCACCAGCGCGTCAAGCGGTTGCGGCTCACCATTGGTATATGCCTCTGCCGCTGGGCGCCTTCTCGCGTTGAAGAATTCATCGAAATCCGTCGTAGAAGTCATCCTTTATCGTTACCACTTCCCAGCCGAACGAGCATCTGCACAAACGTTCTTGCTCTGCAGGCTGCATTTGGGTGACCACACGCTGACAGCCGAACGCGCTTGCGTAGCAGAACAGTCGACCAGCAGCGGGGCGGTGGGCGGCCCGCGGACGCCGAATTTGAAACCGCTAACCAGCGGACTTGACCATCGGTCGGAGCTCGAAGAGCGGATGCCGCCGAGCCTCGGCCAGGTACTCCTCGGGCGTGTCATCGACGCGCATCCGGACCCACCGTAGGACAGCGACGGGTGGCCTCACGCGCGGCCCAAGCAACGCGCGAAGCAGCCGCGAGCGCCGGTACGGCTCGAGTGCGCGCCGAATGATGGCTGCCGCATTCTCGGGCGGGAGCTCGACGGTCTGCACCGCGAGGCGACGGCCGTGATCGGTCAGGGTCGCCTCGCCGGCGGCGCGCAGGTTTCGAACCCAGCCGTCCTCGCTGTAGGACGCCTGCACAAACCTGCGACCCTCGAGCTCGAGCATGCTCAGGGGTGTCGTTCGAGGAATGCCGGACCGCCGACCGCGCACGGTCAGGAGAATGTTCCGGCTACCGGTTGGGATCCCTACGGACATCATCCAGCGGGCGAGCGGGTTGACCATGCGGAAGAACAGCCTGGCGAAGCGCTCCCGTGGATCGGGCCGGGCGCGCGCGGTGGGCAGCTCGCTCATCGGATTTCTCCTTTTTGACTGTGGTGCGTCGCACTCGTTGGCGACCGCAGAAAAGCGTTTTGCGTTCCCCGCGCAGGTGCGGACGCAGTTGCGGTGAGCACGACGGCTTCCGCAAGGCCCATGCCGTCCAACACGTGCTCGTATGCGCCTCCGAACGTACGAGACGAACGGCCGTCCGTGGTCAGAACCAGGATCGGGCTCTAGCAATAGATCCCGCCATGGTGCACGCGCCGACTACGAACGCGCGGTCCGAAGGGTGCTGGCGCGCCGCCGCCATGTCGAAACGACGGACCGTCCTCGAGGTCCCCTGCGAAACAACCCGCACAGGAGAGTGGAGAAGCTCGAATGTCCAGGCTCGCCACCGTTGTCCCTTCTACGAACTCCGCGGACACAGACCGCACCAACACCAACTAAGTTGCAATCCTGTCGGAGCCATCGTCGCATTCGTTACGCGGCGATTCTCCCCAAATTGGCGACGCGAGTTTTCCCCAGGCCACGATGTAGCGGCGCTCAGCTCGCGACGCGACGAACGGCTCCCGATACGGTGGCGGTGTCTAGACGCCGCCACCGTGGCCGCCGCAATCTCTTGGTGGTGGAGGTTCATCAGCGAATGGCTGAACCCCCGGGCTCGGGCTTGAACACTTTTCTGTCTGCCGGTCTGAAGTACCACGACAGTATCGTGAGAACGAGAAGAAAGGTGGCGGGAATGAATTCGCCCCACGGATCGCCTGACGCGAAATGCGAAAACAGTGCTCCTGTGAGCAGGAAGAAGATGCCTGCATACGCCCATTCCTTGACTAGCGGGAATTTAGGGATGAGTAACGCCACAGACCCGAGGAGCTTCCATGAGCCGAGGATGGTCAGCACGTAGACGGGGTAACCCAATTGCCTAATGCCCCATGCGAAGGGCGGCGCCGATGCGCCTACCGCTTCCACACGGAGTAACTGTTGTATTCCGGTGGCCGTCAGTGCCGCCGCGAGGACAGCCGAGGCCAACCAATAGGTGATTTTCTGTGCCTTTGTCATGGTAAGCAGTTGCTCCTCCCTATGAACTTGGGCGACAATTTCGTGGTATACCACAATGACGGTATCACTCAATCATATGTTTCATCCAACGAATCTGCGACACTTGCGCTAATGGCAGGATCGATCTCAACTGACCTCGAGGTGGCTGAGTTCGCCGGCCAGCTCTTCTTTCGGCTCTGGCGGGCCTGTCACACGCGGACTGCTGAGGCGCTGGCCTCGATTGGCCTCACGACCGCGCTGTTCGCGGTGCTCAATGTGATCGGTGCCCGCGAAGGGACGATCCAGCAAGAGCTGAGCTCGGACATGGGCACCGACCCTAGCGCCATGGTCAAGCTGATCAACGAGCTCGAACAGGCCGGGCTCGCCAAACGCCGACGGCGCCCGAACGACCGTCGTGCCTGGGAGGTCGTGATCACGCCCAAGGGTCGGCGCACGCTGGAGCGCGCCAGGAGGCTGGCCGCGGAGGCCGAGGATGAGGTGCTCAGCGGGCTCACTGCCTCGGACCGCCGTCAGCTTTTGACGCTTCTGCGCCGAGCGCTCTCTTCAGCACCTGCCCAATCCCCATGGCGCTCCGAGGAAGGAGACTGAGTCGGCGGGCCTACGACCCGGATACCCACGCGGGCACGCTGATGATGCGACCTTCCGGGGTGCGAAGGGTCAGCCGCGCCAGTACCCGAAATCAGCAGCGCTAGGACGATCCATCCCGAGTCACGCCCTAGCCACGGGTGTGCCGAGGCCAACGGCCCCCGCGGACGCGGCGTGTCACGGGCACGGCTCATTGAAGACGTGTGAGCCGTTCCCACTCGGCTGACACTGGCGCCAGGATGGTCGAGGTGGGCAGCAGTCGACAACTGTTGCGCACCCTGGCCATTGCGAGCGATCGCGTGCCTCCCGACATAGAGCGCCTCGATCGAACTGAGCCGGGCGGCTGGCTGGCATCTCATAGCGCACGGTTGCTTTGCCGGAGGGTGCCATGGTGGTATCGCCGAGCAGGCTTGAGAAATCAACCGTCCGTCCGGCGAGGACTGAACTTTGAGGCCACATCCACCGCGGCCTGCAATCTGGATGTGTCCACAGAATCCGAGGTCAGCGCGTTCCATGCAAGCCCATTCGCCGCGAGACTGGTAGGTAGTCGCTAACCCAACGCGTTCGAAAAGTATCCTGCGACATATGACAACCGATATTCGGCCCGGCACATCCGACGGTGGAGCCGCTGGAAGGCTGCAGGTCCTCGCGACCGAACACTGGGGACTGCTCGCGACGCGCACATTGACGTACAACGAAGCTCTGAGCCGGGTAACCATATTCCTGGCAATCTTGTCGGGCGCCGTCATCGCTCTCGCGCTCGTGGCGCAGGCAGACGGCTTTGGCAGGACCTCCATTTCTATAGCCATTCCCGTGCTCACCGTGGTGCTGTTCACGGGCATCGCGACTGTCCGCCGTCTGATCATGCTGAATATCGATGACTTCAGGTGGGTGGTCGGCATGAATCGGCTGCGGCACGCGTACCTTCAAATGTATCCGGAGTTAGAGCCGCATTTTGTGACGAGCCATTACGACGACATGGCCGGTGCGCTCCAGACGCTGGGGATTGAAACTGTAACCTCTGGCGCGAGCGGCGGATCACTATTGCATGTGGTTCAGACGCTGCCAGGAATGCTCGCGGTTATCGTTGGGGCCGTGGCTGCAGCGCTTGGGGCGCTTGCTGCCCTCCTGCTGGGCGCCCCTCCGCTCGTCACCGTCATCGCCGCCGCGGCCGCATTCTTGATGGTCCTGGTGTTGCTAGGAATCTGGAACCGTAGGTCGGTCACAAAGGTTCCCCCGAGCCTGACGCCGCGGTTCCCCTCGCAGCGGAGTTGAGATGGTAAATGCGGGCTCGGCACGATCCTTTTCGAGCGACATTATCTGGATTGGAAGAAGGAAGAACTGATGAACGGCGATTTCAACTACATGTATTAGCGGGCCGCCGTCCTCCGGCGTCTTCTGAGAGCGCCGTGCGGACCCGAGAGAGGAATTTCGCCTGTTCGGCGCCGCTCGTAATCCTCATCCGCTGGAAGGCGGTATCGAGTCGCACGTCGACGTACAGTTCGCCTGCATCCTCATGAAAGTGTATGAACGCTTTGGATCCGCGCGAGAAGTATCCCCGCTTGCGCTCCCGCAACTCAGGCTGGCTGCGTAACTCCACAAGCAGCGCATCGAGTCGATCGAGATCCTCATCGGTTGCATGGCGCACGCGTCGAGCATGACGTCACCTGCAGGGGCAATGCAAGTGCACCGACCCTTACGTGCCGCCTCAGTTCGTCGGAGTGATCAGCCGGACTTAAACCTTGTCAAGCCAGCCTGAGCGTGTTGTCCACCACGGGTCCGGCTCCCACCAGGACAACCGGCTCTCGTAGCAGTGGTTCGAGCCAGTCGCTGGACCGCCGGGCGGAGCACCAGCAAGCGGCGAAATCCGGGGTTGGTCACGTCGAGATACCACTCCCGGAAAGCGGAGAGTCAAAGAACTCGTCTTGGCCACCGCAAGCGCCGGCCGACAGGACCTACGGCCAGCCTGCGTGCGGCGCGGGAGCCTGGATGGTGAGTACCTGGCCGGTGCGCTCCGCATCTGGGCCTCGGCTGGTCGGAGGGAAGCTAGCCGCAAACATGAAGAGGGTAGATCCGTCCTGGCCACCCAGCGCGCACGCGAAGCAGCCACGGTCCAACTCGAGCGTCTGGAGCACGTTCCCGCCCTCGGCAACTCGTACGCAGCGCTTACCGGGGACGTCCGCATACCACACAGCACCCTCCGAATCGAGAGCGATCCCGTCAGGAAAGCTCGCCGGGACCTCCGCCCACACGCGACGGTTCGACAGGCTACCGTCGGTGCCGATATCGAACGCCGTAAGTCGGTGCGCATAGGTCTCGGCAACAATCAGCGTCGACTTGTCGGCCGTGACAACCATGCCGTTGGCGAAAGCGGTGGCGTCCGCCACGGGTCGAGCCGAACCATCATTGCTGACAAGCGCCAGCAGGCCCGGTCGAAACTCGCCGCCAGGAAAGTCGAAGCCGATGTTACCGATGTAGAGATTCCCGCGACCGTCGACCACCATGTCATTCCAGTGTTTGTCGGAGATGCTGGACAGGTCCGCATAGGTTTCGAACGAACCGTCTGGCAGACGGCGCCGGATCAGACCATTGCGCCCGGCGACGAGCAGTGCGTCATCCAGGAAGCCAATTGATGCAATTCCAGCTGGTTCGCGCGCCACCACCTCGTGATTGCCTGCCAGATCCACCGCAAACACCTCGTTGGTCGCGATGTCGAAGCCGTACAAACGGTTGTTGTACCAACGCGGCGATTCGCCGAATACCAGACCGCTCATAAGCGTGTTCATTTCAGCCACGGAACTTGCTCCTAACCTCAGGATGTCGGTCGGCTTCATCACTCGGCCGCTTACGTCTGGGACGTCGAAGCTGGTTGTGCTCGTCTCGACATGGCGTCAGCGCGAGATTCAAGATATTGTCGCTCGGGGATGCTGAGGGTGCTTCGCGCGGCCGCCAGATAAGACGTGCGCGCAGCTTCGCGATCGCCCGTCATTTCAAGCAGGTGCGCGCGGACCGCATCCACGCGATGGTGTCCCGCGAGCGCCGGGTCGGCCTCCGCCGCGTCCGATGCATCCAGCCCCGCTCGGGCGCCATGCACCATCGCCACTGCGACGACACGGTTCAACGTGACCATCGGTCCCGGTGTGATGCGCTGCGGCAGATCGTACAGGGTGAGAATCTGGCGCCAGTCAGTTTCCTCGGCTCGAGGAGCCTCGTCATGCACGGCAGCGATGGCCGCCTGCAATTGATACGGACCGATCTGCGCTCTCGCCAGGCTGCCTGTGATCAGCGCAACACCCTCGGCGATCGACTGCGTGTCCCACAGTCCACGGTCCTGCTCGGTAAGCGGAACGAGCTCACCGTTCGATCGCGTCCGAGCCGGACGGTGGGCATCCGTGAGCAGCATCAGCGCCAGCAGGCCAGCAACTTCGCCGCCTTCCGGCAGCTGGCGATGGAGTTGTCGGGTCAGGCGGATTGCTTCGGCGGTGAGCTCGACCCGATGTAGCGTTGAACCGGAACTGGCGGTGTAGCCTTCGTTGAAAATAAGATAGAGGACACGCAAAACCGCCGCTAATCGCTCGGCGCGTTCATCTGATCGCGGCATGCGGAACTCGCCGCCACTGGCCTCGATGCGCTGCTTAGCACGACTGATCCGCTGGGCGACCGTTGCTTCTGGCACGAGGAACGCTCGAGCAATTTCGGCAGTTGACAGTCCGCCGACTGCACGCAGCGTCAGCGCGACCTGTGACGCCGTCGTCAAGGATGGATGGCAGCACAGCAGCAGGAGTGTCAGGCTGTCATCGTCGGTCATGCCGACGTCCTCGTCGTTTGGCGGCTCCAGCGCCGCGACAGTTTCCTCGCGCCGGCGCCGCGCCGATTCGTTGCGCCACTGCTCGATGCGTCGACGCGACGCGATCCTGATCAACCAGGCTCTTGGGTTGCTCGGAACGCCGTCGGCCGGCCACTGGATAGACGCGGCCTGCAGCGCCTCCTGGACCGCATCCTCGCAACTATCGAAATCGCCGTAACGGCGTGCCAGTGCACCGAGGACCTGCGGCGCCAGGTCCCGCAGCAGTCCCTCGAATCCGGTCGTCGCCGAATTCACATCTCGAAGCCCTTGAGGTCCATCACCGGCCGCACGTCGCGCACCCTCTCGCGCAGTCGCATCCGAGTGGGCGAGCCTTGCGCCTCCTGATAAGTGCGATGGCGGGATGCTATAGCGCGGCAGAGTTCGGGGAAGTAGTGATGGAGGTTGGCGTACGTCTGTCCAAGACGATCCGCAACTAGCCGGATGGACGGTGGCGGCAGTTCGTTGGTGGCTAGAACGGCTTCCAGCGCATCGCGGATGACCACTGGATCAATGCGCTTGAGCGGTATAGCCGGACGCTCCAGGCGAATATCAGGCGGCGCTTTCGTAACCTCCGCGGCCGTATTGTTGTCGTCGATCTCGCCGCGCACGAGCTGCAACGGGCTCATCCCAATCTGGCGGCACACCACCAGCAACAACCACAGTGACGGGAGCGTCCGCCGCTGTCGCCAGATCAAGACGGTGCCACTTGCCAGCCCCAAATGCCGTGTCCAACTGCCACGGTCGATGCTGATCTTGCCCGACGCCGCTAGACGAAACGCGGCCTCAATGCCCCTGAGTACATCGTCCCGCTGGGGCCGCCTGGGCATGCTGGGTGCGGCGGCAATGAGCTCGCCGAGGGCGTCGAAGATCCAGGCATGGCTTCGAACGGCGTCCTCGATCACGTGCTTCTCCTCCGGGGTGGCGCTTTCGGTTCCAGGACTGCCCAGCCAACCGCCGCAGTGAGCGCAGTGGCCTGGCCGCGATCGATAGCCTAAACCCAACCAGGGCGACGGCCTTCTGCACTCGGGGAAGGGGCAGACCGTGCGGAGAGGTCGCTTATGGCGCGCGCACACGGTCACCGGCGCGAGTGTCCAGAGGAGTGGGTCGTAGATGGCCTGGCCGCGGTCGCGCCAATCCTGGAAGCAACCTGGGCACCACGCGCGAGTCGTCTTCTGTAGCTGATGTACGGGAAAGACCTCTGTCCAGGTCAGCAACGTCAAGAATCGCAGGTCGCGCCGGCCGGTCTCCTCCTCGAGTCCGTGCACCTTTCGTCGAGCCAGTGAGCGGGTGCTGTTCAGTGTCCTGGTCTCGCTACGCCAGAAGGCATTGAGCAGGTTGTCGTGATCGCTCTCGCCCAGGTGCGGGCGTCTGGTATGCGTAAGCAACTCGCCGACGACGAGGTCGCGGACGCGCACGCTATGCGCCGCGGCGAGACGGCTAATGTAGCTGGTGAGGCTTTCCGTTTGCGGAGTTCCGATTCCGATGGGCTCGAGTGAGTACAGCCGGCTGCGCGGTGGCATCGCCGTCGGCACGAGTGTCCACTCCGGCAAAATCGCGAGCCCGTCGGCGTTTATGTTCGGCCCACCTCGATTGCCACGAGATCGCGAGTTGGCCGGCGGGCGACCCGTCCGGTTCGGCGAGGCCGTGAGGTCCTAGCTCGTGTGGCTTGACCCGTCCCGGACCTGGTCCTACTCATGGACGTTGTGGGTAGACCGAGCAGCGAGCGAAGCTGGTCGCGTCCTTTCGGATCATCGCGCAGGACCGCTTCACCCTCCGTAATCTCGCGTGCCAGGTTCAGCAGAGTTCGTGTTGGGAGCGCCTGCCGGTCCAGGTGGCGGCGCGTGATGGTGGTCGCTTCATGAGCGAT
>WNGF01012495.1_pt1 | contig 18125 bp, 12 predicted proteins | sample 5400641 | NCBI WGS metagenome assembly WNGF01 (sample SAMN13153371, study PRJNA577476) | soil metagenome | isolation source: 80 cm soil or saprolite under grassland replicate 2 | place: USA:California | collected 2016-06-15
GATTTTCCATTTTTTGCCAAACGCCCCGCGATAACTCTCGCAGCGCCTAAATTCAATAGCTACTGAACATTCCAAAGAACTTACGAATCCGTCAGACGTTTCGCAAAAAATGGAAAATCGAGATCTGACCCCCGCGATCGCTGAACTCTTCGCGGCCGGCTCGAATGCCGATCGCGAACGGGCGCGCGAGGTGTTCCTGCGCCTGCGCGCGGCGCTGTCGGCGGGCGAGGTGCGCGCGGCGGAGCCCGATCCCTCGACACCGTCCGGATGGCGCGTGAACGTGTGGGTGAAGCAAGGCATTCTCCTCGGCTTCAGGTTCGGCGACGTGGTGGACATGTCGGCCGACCATGGCAAGTGGCCGTTCTTCGACAAGGACACGATGCCGCTCAAGCGCTTCGACGCCGCGACGGGCGTGCGCGTGGTGCCCGGCGGATCCACGGTCCGTGACGGCGCGTTTCTCGGACAGGGCGTCGTCTGCATGCCGCCGATGTACATCAACGTCGGCGCGTATGTCGGCAACGGCACGATGATCGATTCGCACGCGCTCGTCGGATCGTGCGCGCAGGTCGGCCAGCGCGTGCACGTGAGCGCGGCCGCGCAGATCGGCGGCGTGCTCGAACCCGTCGGAGCGCTGCCGGTCATCGTCGAAGACGAGGTGCTCGTCGGCGGCAACTGCGGCATCTACGAAGGCGCAATCGTGAAGCGGCGCGCCGTGCTCGCCTCGGGCACCATCCTCACCAGGTCGACGCCCATTTACGACCTCCCGAACGGGCGCATCATCCAGCCGTCGAACGGTCCACTCATCGTTCCGGAAGGCGCCGTCGTTGTTCCTGGCACGCGGCCGGTCACGTCCGGCAAGGGAAAGGAGTGGGGGCTGGCCGTCTCCACGCCTGTCATCGTGAAGTATCGCGATGAAAAGACGGATGCACGGACCGCGCTCGAGGAATGGATCAGGTGAAGGCTGGCCTGAAGGCCAGCACCACCGACGAAACCGCGAATATAGACAAATCTATGAAAACCGCCTTCGATGCGGTCGCGTTCGCGCGCGCGCTCATTAATATTGACTCCACGACGGGGCGCGAAGCGGAGGCGGGGGAGTGGCTGGCGCGCGAGCTGACCGCGCTCGGATACACCGTCCTCCGTCAACCCGTGGATCGCGGGTGCGCGAACATCCTCGCCACGATCGATCCGCCGTTGGTGGTGTTTTCGACGCATTACGACTGCGTGCCGCCGTTCTTTCCGAGCCGCATCGACGGGAGCCGGCTCTACGGACGTGGCGCGTGCGACGCCAAAGGAATCCTGGCCGCGCAGGTGGCAGCGGCTGAGCGGCTCCGCGCGCGGGGCGAACGCCGGGTCGGGCTGCTCTTCGTGGTTGGAGAGGAACGCGGCAGCGACGGCGCGGTGGTGGCCAACGCCTCGCCGGCCGGATCGCGCTTCCTTATTAATGGGGAGCCGACGGACAATCGGCTGGGGCGGGCGACGCGAGGGGTGCTCCGGCTGCGGTTACGGGCTGCGGGACGGGCCGCGCACTCGGCGACCCCGGAGCGCGGCGAGTCGGCAATCGACAAGCTTCTCGACGCGCTGATCGCGCTACGATCGATCCCGCTGCCGTCGGATCCGGAGCTCGGGCCGACGTCCTACAGCATCGGGCTGATCGACGGGGGGATCGCGCCGAACGTCGTGTCGCCGCATGCATCCGCAGAGCTGGTGTTCCGCACGATCGGTCCGCCGGAGGATGTCCTCCAGGCGATCCGGCCGCTCGACCGGTACGTGACGTCTGAAGAAGTGCTGCGTGTGCCGCACGTGTGGATGCACACCGTCCCGGGATTCGACAGCGAGGTGTTCCGGTTCACCACCGACGTGCCGTTGCTGGATCGCTGGGGCACGCCGCTCCTGTTCGGACCGGGATCGATTCTCGTGGCGCACACGAGCGAGGAGCACCTGGAGATCGACGAGATGGATCGCGCGATCGTCGCCTACGAGCAGCTGGCGATGGCGTGTCTGAATTCTTCCGCGTCAATGGATCTTCCGCCTGAAGGCGGAAGCCACGTGTTGTGAGTCCGTAGCTCTCGTAGCTTCCGCCATCAGGCGGACGGGAAACGTCACAGGAAAGGCGGAGCGTGGATTCTCTGTTCCGTTTTCTGTTCGAGTACCGGCCGGTCATCTTCCGGCAGGGAGAGTTCCGGCTCGCGCCGTCCACGGGCTCCTACGTCGCATTGGCGATTGCGGCGGCTGCGGTGCTGCTGACCATCGCCACCTACCGCGGCCTCCAGGCCCGCGGACGGGTGCGCGATCGCATCGTCCTCACGGCGCTTCGCATCACGACGCTCGGCGTGATGCTCTTCTGCCTGTTCCGCCCCGTTCTCGTCGTCAAGGCCGCGGTCCCGCAGCAGAACTTCCTCGCGGTCCTCATCGACGATTCGCGCAGCATGCAAATCACGGACTGGGGCACGGAGTCGCGCGGCAACTTCGTGAAGCAGGCGTTCGGCGCGAAGGATGCCGTGCTTGTGAAAGCGCTCTCCGAGCGGTTCGTCCTGCGCACGTTCCGCTTCTCGTCCATCGCATCACGGCTCGCGTCCACCGACGATCTGACGTTCGCCGGCGGGCAGACGCGGCTCGGCGCCGCGCTGGACGGTGCACGGCAGGAGCTCGCGGGGCTGCCGCTCGCGGGCATGGTGCTCGTCAGCGACGGCGCGGACACAACGGATGCATCGTTGACCGAGGCGCTGCTCGGGTTGAAAGCGGCGTCGGTTCCGGTCTTCACCGTCGGCGTCGGACGCGATCGTCTCGCGCGCGACGTGCAGATCGATCGCGTGTCCACGCCGCGTACCGCGTTGAAAGGCACGTCGCTCGTGATCGACGCTGTCGTGACGCAGACCGGCTACGCGGGAGAGACGGCGTCGCTCGACGTCGAGGACGAGGGGCGCATCGTTGGATCCCAGGAAGTGAAGCTGCCGGTGGACGGCGAGCCGGCCGCGGTGCGCGTGCGCTTCACCGCCGCCGATGCGGGTCCCCGCGTCTTCAAGTTCCGCATCACGCCGCGCCCGGGTGAGCTCGTCACCCAGAACAACACGCGCGAAGCGCTCATCGACATCGCCGATCGCCGCGAGAAGATTCTCTACTACGAAGGGGAGCCGCGCCCCGAGATGAAGTTCATCCACCGCGCGGTCGACGACGACAAGAATCTCGGGCTGGTCGTTCTGCAACGCACGGCGGACACGAAATACCTGCGCCTTGGCGTCGATAACGGTGAACAACTCCTCGCCGGCTTCCCGAAGACGCGCGAGGAGCTCTTCGGCTATCGCGGATTGATCCTGGGCAGCATCGAAGCGGGCGCGTTCTCCGGCGACCAGCTGCGGATGATCAGCGAATTCGTCGAGCGGCGCGGCGGCGGCCTCATCATGCTCGGCGGGTCGCGATCGTTCGCCGAAGGCGGCTATGCCGGGACGCCGGTCGCGGATGCCCTCCCGGTCGTCCTCGCACGTCCCGCGCGCTCGGTTGAGAACCTGCCGGTCGCGCGCCTGCACGTCAGACCGACGCGCGCCGGCGAAGCGCACGGCGTGACGCAGATCGCGCCCACCGAAGCCGCGTCGAACGCGCGCTGGCCCGACATGCCGATCCTGACGAGCGTGAACACGATTCGCGACGTCAAACCAGGTGCGACGGTCCTCCTGAACGGCACCGATCAAAATCGCCGCGACCAGGTGGTGCTCGCGTGGCAGCGCTACGGGCGCGGCAAGACGCTCGCGTTTCCGGTGCAGGACTCCTGGCACTGGCAGATGGACGTCAAGATGTCGCTCGAGGATCAGACGCACGAGAACTTCTGGCGTCAGCTCCTGCGATGGCTCGTCGACGGTGTTCCGGATGGAGTCGACGTGCACACGACAACCGACCGCGTGGAACCCGGCGAGCCCGTGACGCTTGTCGCTGACGTCGTCGATCCGTCCTTCATGGAAGTCAACGACGCCAGGGTCGTTGCGAAGGTTGCCGGACCAAAGGGCACGCCGATCGAAGTGCCGATGCAATGGACCGGCGAGCGGAACGGCGAATACCGCGCCACGTTCCCCGCGCCCGATCAGGGCATGTACGTCGCGCAGGTCGAAGCGACGCGTGCAGGCAAGACGCTCGGCACCGGCCGCACCGAGGTGCGCGCGGTCCCAAGCGACGCGGAGTATTTCGACGCGACGATGCACGCGGCGCGGCTGAAGCGGATCGCGGACGAGACGGGCGGCAGGTTCTACACGCCGGAAACCGTCGGCGGCATGCCCGAGGATCTGCGCTACACCGGCCGCGGCGTGACGACGGTCGAAGAACGCGAGCTCTGGCACATGCCGATCGTGATGGTGTTGCTGATCGGCTTGGTCGGTGCTGAGTGGGCATATCGACGGGCTGTGGGCTTGGCGTAGCGCCTGCGGCCCGAGCGAGGCGCGAAGTCGCCGAGCGAGAGCGCGTGGGGGGGGGCCCCACGCGCAGTGATAAATGCAGACGGGAAGTGGAACTAACACGTGGTTCGCACGAGGGTGATTGCGCTGTTCGTTGCTTCGCTGGCGCTTGCCGCGCCGGCGGCGGCGCAGAACGTCCATCTGATGGTCATCGTGGGGCTCGCTGGCGATCCGGAACACGCGGAGCTCTTTCAACGCTGGGCCTCCACGCTCGTCGATGGCGCGACGGGGCGGCTCGGGATCCCGCGCGATCACGTCGTGTATCTCTCGGATCAGCCGGAGAAGGACGCGAAGCGCACAACCGGTAAGTCGACGCAGCAGGAGATTCAGCGCGCGTTCGGGGCCATTGCGAAGAGCGCGAAGGAAGACGACGTCGTGTTCGTGGTCCTGATCGGGCACGGCACGTTCGACGGAAAGGTGGCGAAGTTCAACCTGCCGGGGCCGGACATGACGCCGGCCGACTTCGCGCCGCTCCTCAAGAGCGTGCCGTCGCGGCACGTGGTGTTCGTCGATACCGCGAGCTCCAGCGGCCCGTTTCTCGAGGAGCTCGCCGGACCGGGACGCACGATCGTGACCGCGACGCGCACGGGGGCCGAACGCTTTGCGACGCTGTTCGGCGGCTACTTCGTCGATGCGCTCTTCAGCGACAGCGCGGACGCGGACAAGAACCGCCGCATCTCCGTGCTCGAAGCGTTCGAAGCGGCGAAGCTTGGTGTCGCGCGGGCGTACGAGCAGGAAGGGATCATGCTGACGGAGCACCCCCTCCTCGACGACAGCGGCGACGGCAAAGGGGTCGCCGAGCCGAAGCCTGACGGGAAGGTGGGCCGCGTCGCCGCAGTCCTGTCGCTCGGCACGCCACAGTCGGCGGAAGCGATGCCGGCCGATCCGAAGATGCGCGCGCTCTACGACGAGCGGCGGGATCTCGAGCGGCGCGTCGAAGGTCTGAAACTGATGAAGGGCGGCATGGAGCCGGCGCGCTACGCGTCCGAGCTCGAGAAGCTGCTCACGGAACTCGCGGTCAAAAGCAAACAGATTCGCGATCTCGAGGGCAAGCAGTGAATGGCGTCCGCTTCCGCCGCATTGCGCTCACCGTGCTCGTCGTCTGCGTCGCGAGCGGCGTCGCGTTCGCGCAGTTCGGCGGACGCGGACGTAACCGGCGGCCGGATCTCGGCGTCCAGGTCCAGGGAAACACGCCGTACGACGGCCGGTTCACCTTCGTGCGGCTGCGATACGACGCGGGCATCGGACGCTTCGGCAACTGGCTCGGCAACGGCGGCCTTCCGTGGTCGCACGATTACCCGGAAGGCGAGGTGCACTTTGCGAAGATTCTCGAGGACATCTCGCTGCTCCGCTGCCGCGATGATGGGTCGAACATCATCTCGCTGTCGGACCCCGAGTTGTTCAAGTATCCGATCGCGTACATGGCGGAACCCGGATTCTGGGCGGTCACGCCCGACGAGGCGAAGACGTTTCGCGCGTATCTGCTCAAAGGGGGCTTCGTCATTTTCGATGACTTCCGCGGGTGGGACTGGGACAACCTCCAGCAACAGATGCGCGTGGTGCTGCCGGAATACCAGTGGATCCAACTCGACGGCACATCAAACATCTTTCACTCGTTCTTCGAGATCGATCATCCGGAGTCGCTGGCTGCTCCCTACGGGAACCTGCCGACGTCGTACTGGGGACTGTTCGAGCACAACGATCCGAACAAGCGCCTGATGGCAATCGCGAACGTGAACAACGACATCAGCGAGTACTGGGAAGTCTCGGACCAGGGGGTCTACATCGTCGATCTCTCGAACGAGGCGTATAAGTTTGGCGTCAACTACGTCATTTACGGATTGACTCATTAGAGCGCATCCCGCATCCCGGATCCCGGATCCCGACATCGAAGTCACAACTGGAGGTTGTTTTGAATCGCGCCGTTACCGACACCATCGACCTCGAATCCGACGACGTTGCACTTGCGGAGCGAATGAAAGAAGGGCGCGATCGCATCGTCAGCGAGCTGCGCAAGCTGATCGTGGGGCAGGACGATGTCGTGGGCGAGGTGCTGCTGACGCTGTTCGTCGGCGGCAACAGCCTGATCGTCGGGGTGCCGGGCCTCGCGAAGACGCTGCTCGTTCACACGCTCGCCCGGGTGCTGGACCTGAAGTTCAACCGCATCCAGTTCACACCCGACCTGATGCCGTCGGACATCACGGGCACGGACATCATCCAGGAAGACACGGCGACCGGAAAGCGGCAGATGGTCTTTGCGCCGGGGCCGATCTTCGCGAACATCGTGCTCGCCGACGAAATCAACCGCACGCCGCCGAAGACGCAGTCGGCGCTGCTCGAGGCGATGCAGGAGCACCGCGTGACGATCCAGGGGCGCACGTACAAGCTTGACGAGCCGTTTTACGTGTTCGCCACGCAGAACCCGATCGAGCTCGAAGGCACGTATCCGCTGCCGGAGGCGCAGCTCGATCGGTTCATGTTCCACATCATCATCGACCACCCGCCGGAGGACGAGGAGTTCGAGGTCGTCCGAACGACGACCGCGATCATCGATCCGAAATTCGAGCGGACGGTAACGGGCGAGGATCTGGTCGCGTTCCAGCGGCTGGTGCGGCGCGTGCCGGTGGCCGAGCCGGTCATGCGGTATGCGTTGAACCTGGTTCGCGCGAGCCGCCCCAAGAGCCCGACGTGCCCCGATTCGGTGAAAAAGTGGGTCGCGTTCGGCGGCAGCGTCCGCGCCGCGCAGTATCTCGTGCTCGGCGCCAAGGCGCGTGCGCTGACGAGCGGATGCTATCACGTCAGCTTCGACGACATCCGCACGATGGCGCATCCGGTGCTGCGGCACCGCGTGTTGACCAACTTCCACGCGCAGTCGGAGGGGGTCACGACCGACACGCTGATCGATCGGCTGCTGGAAAGCGTCTCGGTTCCGCGTTCGGGTATGTGATGCTGACGAGCTCTTCGATCCCCGGCGCGCGCTTCGTCGATCCGGTCGTCCTCTCGCGAATCGGCAACCTGGAGCTGGTTGCACGCCACGTGGTGGACGGCTTCATCAACGGGATGCACCGGTCGCCGTACTTCGGCGCCTCCGTCGACTTTGCGGAGCACCGCGGGTACGTCGCGGGGGACGACATCCGCCGCGTCGACTGGCGGCTCTACGCGCGGACGGATCGGTTCTACATCAAGGAGTACGAGGCGGACACGAATTCGAACTTCTCGACGCTGCTCGACGTGTCGAAGTCGATGGGGTTCGGCACCCGGGGCATCACGAAGCTCGAATACGCGAAGATGCTCGCCGGGTGCCTCACCTACCTGGTGCACAAGCAGCGCGATCGCGTCGGACTCGTCGCGTTCGACTCCGATGTGGTCGAACACGTGCCTCCGTCGGCAAAGCACATGGACGTGGTGCTGCATACGCTCGATAAGCTGCAGCCGTCGGCCCCGGGCAGCCTGCGCGCGCCGCTGCACAAGATGGCGGAGCACTTCGGCCGCCGTGGGCTCCTCGTGCTGATCTCCGATCTCTACGAAGAACCGGATGCGGTGCTCGAGGCCGTCGGACCGCTCCGGTTCCGCGGGAGCGACCTCATCGTCTTTCACGTGCTCGATCCCGCGGAGCTCGATTTCACGTTCGACGCGCCGTCAGCATTCGAGGACCTGGAAACCGGCGAGCAGATTCCGATCGTGCCCGAGGCGCTCGCGGACCAATATCGCTCGCTCGTCCGCGCGCACATCGATGGACTCCAGGAACGCTTTTCGGCAAACCGAATCGACTACACGGTCGTGAATACGTCGCAGCCGCTCGATCACGCGCTCTTCAGCTATCTGACAACGCGCGAGCGGCTTACGCGCGTGCGTTGATGGACGCAATCGAATGCGGATTGGGGATTTGAGATTGCGGATTTTTCGATTGCGGATTGGGGATTGAGATTGTGAATTGCGGATTGAGATTGCGGATTGCGGATTGCGGATTGCGGATTGCGGATTGCGGATTGCGGATTGCGGATTTGAGACAGCCGGCTGTGGATTTCGACAATCGACAATCGACAATCGACAATCTCAATCATCAATCGTCATTCGGAAAATCCGCAATCCGCAATCGGCAATCCGAAATCGGATCGACTGAGTTCTTATGTCATTCCTGACACCGCTGTTTCTGGCCGGGCTCGCGGGACTCGCGATTCCCGTGATCATTCACCTGATCCAGCGGGAGCGAAAAAACGTCGTCCAGTTCCCGTCGCTGATGTTCCTGCAGCGGATTCCGTACCAGTCGGTGCAGCGGCGCCGGATCCGGAACTGGCCGCTGCTGCTGCTGCGGCTTGCGGCGCTCGCGTTGATCGTCGCGGCGTTCGGACGTCCGTTCCTGCGCCGTCCGTCGCTGGCGGCCGCGGCCGCGCAGGGGGCGCGCGAAGTCGTCGTCCTGATCGACAAGTCGTACAGCATGGCGTACGGCGACCGCTGGTCGCGCGCTGTCGCGGCGGCGCACGATCAGATTGGCAAAATCGGTCCGACCGATCGTGCGTCGGTGGTGTTCTTCTCGTCCGGCGCGGACGTGGCGCTGCGGCCGCGCCGAGAGGTCGTGCTCATCTCGGACTTTCAACGCACCGGCTGGCAGGGCGCGGAAGGCGTGCGACTGCCGGACGGCGTCACCCTGACGCCGGTTGCGATCGGCGATGCCGACACCTCAAACGTCAGCGTGACGCCCGTGTCACTCCAACGGTCCACGTTCTCCGAGCAGGATCGCGTGACGGTCACTGGCGGCGTGACGAACCACGGACCGAAGGCAGTCTCGACCATCGACGTAGCGCTCGAGGTCGACGGCCGCGTCGTGGAAACACAGCACGTCGCCGTTGAGCCGAACAGCTCCGCGTCGGTGACGTTCGCGCCATTCACGCCGGCTGGACGCGACACCCGTGGCGCGGTGCGGATCGGAAACGACGCGCTGCCGCTCGATAACGCGTTTTTCTTCACCGTCTCGCCGAAGGAGCCGTTGCGGATCGTGATCGCGCAGCGGCCCGGCGCGCCGGCCGACTCGAACCTGTACCTGGCGCGTGCGCTGGGCATCGGCGAAGCGCCGCCGTTCGACATCACGACGAGGTCCGTGGAAACGCTCACGCCCGATGTGTTGCAGCGCGCATCGGTCGTCATCGTCAATGACGCGCCGATTGCGCAGTTCACGGCGGAGCGGCTCGGCGCCTTCGTCGCGAAAGGGGGCGGAGTGCTCGTGGCGCTTGGCGATCACGGCACGTGGCCCACGCTGACCGGGCCGGGCGACATCCTGCCGGCTGTTCCGGGGCAGCCCGTGGACCGCACGACGGGTCCGGCAGCGCGTCTCGGCGCGCTCGAGTACGGGCACGCGGTCTTCGAGCCGTTCCGCGCACCCCGCAGCGGCGATTTCTCCGGCGCACGTTTCTACACTTACCGCGCCGTCACGCCCGCGAAGGACACGCAGACCATCGCGCGGTACGACGACGGGACGCCGGCGTTGATCGAGCGGCGCGTCGGCAACGGCCGCGTGCTGCTCTGGACGTCGTCATTCGACCTCCGAGGCAACGAGCTCCCGCTCAAATCAGTGTTCCTGCCGTTCGTGCATCGCATGGTGACGACGCTGGCGTCGTACACGGAGCGCCCGTCGTGGCTCACTGTGGGCGACGTGCTCGAAGCGGCGCCGGCCGCTCCAGTCCCCGGCGTCTCGCGCCAGGCCGTCGCACGCGTCGTGTTGACTCCCTCGGGCGAACGCGTGACCCTTGATGGGGAAGGACCCGACGTGCTCGAGCTGGCGGAGCAGGGCTTCTATGAAGTGCGCGGCCAGGGACGCGATGCCGCGCCGCCGCGCACCGTCGCGAGCAATGTCGATCTCGCGGAATCGGACCTGACCGCGATGGACCCGCAGGAAGTCGTCGCGGGCGTAATGGGCCGCGCCGGAGGCGCCGCGCCCGCGGGCTCGAACGTGACCGCCACCGACCAGGAACAGGAGCGCACGCAACGCATCTGGTGGTATCTGCTGTTCGCCGGCGTCGTCGTCCTCGGGCTGGAAACACTCGTCGGAAACCGGATTTCGAGGAGACGGCCGATTCCTCTCTAGATCGCGATTCGCGATTCGAAGATTCTCGGATCAGGGATTCTCGGATTCGTGATGAGGGATTCTCGATTAGGGATTAGGGATTCGATTATGACTGAGTACAACTCGTCGGAGCTACTGAGCGTCATCCGAGAAGTCCGCCGTCGCTGGCGAATGAAACTTGCGCTGCGGGGCGCGCTCGGGGTCATCGCGCTCGGGCTGGTCGTGTTCCTGCTGTCTGCCTACGGGCTCGAGTCGTGGCGCTTCACGGCAGGCGCGATCGTGACGTTCCGCAGCGTGCTCGGGGTCGCGCTGCTGGGCCTGATCGGCTACCTGCTCGTCCGGCCACTGATGCGGCAGGCAAACGACGAGCAGGTGGCGCTGTACCTCGAAGAGCACGAGCCCTCACTGCAGGCCGCCATCATCAGCGCCGTCGAAGCCGAACGCGACCTGGGCGGCTCCGCGTATTCCGCGGCGCTGGTGCGACGGCTCGTCGAGTCCGCGATCGAGAAAGCGCGCTCCATCGAATACGGCCGCCACGTCGAGCGCGCGCCGGTGCGGCGCTATGGCGCGATGCTGGGCGCGATCGGCGTGGCCGCGCTCGCGATCTTCATGCTGGGCCCGGCTTACCTGCGCCACGCGCTCTCCGCACTCTTGATCGTGTCGCGCGACGTCGAAGCCGCCGCGCCATACAGCATCGCGGTGACGCCCGGGAACGCCACGGTCCCGCGCGGCGCGGATCAGAGCATTACCGCGCGCCTGTCCGGATTTGACGCCGAACAGGCGACGCTGATGCTGCGAAAGACGCCCGATGCCGCGTACGAGCGCGTGCCCCTGCTCCGGAACGAAAAGGGCCAGTACGAAGGCATGCTGTTCGACCTTGCCGCTCCCGTCGAGTATTTCGTCGAAGCCAACGGCGTCAATTCGAAGCACTACAACCTGAAGGTCATCGATCTCCCATACGTGCAGCGGCTCGAGCTCGAATATCACTTCCCGGCGTACACGGGACTTCCGCCGCAGAAGGTCGAGGATGGCGGCGACATCGCGGTGTTGAAAGGCACCGAGGTCCGCGTTCGTGCGCTGCCGACGATGGCCGCGCCGGGCGGGCAGGTCGCGATTGGCGACAACGAGCACGCGGCGCTCGCGCCCGACAGCGCCGGAGGATCGCCCGCGCCGCTCGTCGGATCGTTCAAGATCGACAAGGACGGTCTGTACCACATCGAGCTCGATGGGCCTGCGGGCGAGCGCGTCACCGCGTCGCCGCAGTACACGATCGATGCGCTCGACGACAAGGCGCCCACCGTCTCGATCTCCAAGCCGGGACGAGACACCACAGCATCACCGATCGAGGAAGTGTTCATCGAAGCACGCGCGCAGGACGACTTCGGCATTCATGATCTCGACCTCGTCTACTCCGTGAACGGCGACACGGAGAAGACGATTCGCCTGTTCGACGGGAAGAAGCGGCTGACCGAAGTGTCCGGCGGCCACACGTTCTATCTCGAAGAGCTCGACGTGAAGCCGGGCGATTTCGTCTCGTATTACGCGAAGGCGTCCGACAACGACGGCGTGCAGGGCTCCAAGCCGGCGATGAGCGACATGTATTTCGTGCGCGTGCGCCCGCTCAGCAAGGAATTCCGCCGCGCGCCATCCGACGCGCAGCAGGGTGGCGGCGGAGGCGGGCAGCAGAACCAGGTCGGCGGGTTGTCGGAACAGCAGCGCCAGATCATCGCCGCGACGTTCAACGTGCAGCGCGATCGTAAGAAGATGACGGCCGACAAGGTGCGCGAGAACAGCACCGTCATCGCGTTGTCCCAGTCTCGGCTTCGCGACCAGGTCGAAGGGCTGCTCACCAGGATGAACAGCCGCCTCGTGCAGCAGGATCCCGCGTTCAAGAAAGTCGCGGAGCTCCTCCCGCAGGCGGTCACTGAAATGAAAAACGCCGAGGCGAAGCTGCACGCGGTCAGCCCGGACGGCGCGCTGCCGCCGGAGCAGAAGGCGCTCCAGTTCCTGCAGAAGGCGGAAGAAGAGTACGAGACGCAGATCCAGATCCAGCGGCAGCAGGGAGGCGGCGGTGGCGGCGGCGGACAGATGGCGCAGGACCTGGCCGACTTGTTCGAGATGGAGCTCGACAAGATGGCGAACCAGTACGAGACGCGCCAGCAGGCCTCGCAGCAGCAGTCGGATCAGAAGCTCGACGAACTGCTGGAAAAGCTGAAGGAGCTCGCGCGCCGGCAGGAACAGGAAGCCGAGCGGCAGCGGCGGCGCGCGGCGCTCGGCCAGCAGGCGTCCGGAAACGGATCGGGCCAGTCGCAGCGTGAGCTCGCGGAGCAGGCGGAAGAAGCGGCGCGCCGGCTCGAACAGTTGTCGCGCGAAGAGAACCGGCCGGAGCTGATGCAGTCGGCGCGCCAGTTGCGCGACGCGGCGGATGCGATGCGGCGCGCGGCCGCCAACGGACAGCAGGCGTCCGGCGCCCAGGCCGCGCAGGCGCTCGAGCAGCTCAAGGACGCGCAGCGCCGCCTGCAGCAGACCCAGTCGGGCCGCGCCGAGCGCGACGTGAAGAACGCGCTGCAGCAGGCGGAGGATCTCGCACGCGAGCAGCGGCAGATTGCCGACGACGTGAAGGGCGTGGAGGGCGCGGGCGATCGACGGCAGGATCGCGCGCAGCAGGTGATGGAGCGCAAGGGCGCGCTCGAGCAGAAAGTCGGCGAGCTCGAGAAGCAGCTCGATCGCGCCGCGAGCGACATGCGCGCGAGCGAGAAGGAAGCGGCGCGGAAGATGGCCGAAGGGGCGAACTCGATTCGCGACAACAAGGTGCGCGACAAGATCCGCTACTCGACGTCGATGCTGCGGGCCGGCGTGTCGGCGTCGGATCAGCAGGCGATGGAGAACTCGATCGGATCGAACCTCGACTCGCTGAGGAACACGCTCTCGCAGGCCGCGTCCGCGCTCGGACGTCCGTCGCAGGCCGACGCGATGAACCAGGCGCTCGACAAGGCGCGGCAGCTCGCGCGCGGCGTCGACTCGCTCGATCAGCGGCTACGCGACGGTCGGCAGCGACAGCAGGGTCAGCGCGGCCAGCAGGCGCAGCAGGGACAGCGGGGACAGCAGGGCGAACAGGGCGAGCAGGGGCAACAGGGCAAGGACGGACAACAGGGTCAGCAAGGCCAGCAAGGCCAGCAGGGCCAGCAAGGTCAGGGCGGCCAGCAGGGCCAGCAGGCGCAGGGCGGTCAGCAGGGTGGCGCCCGCGGCGCTCAGGGTGGCGACAACTTCGGCGGCCGGCTCGATAACGGCGGCTACGGCGCCAATCGCGACGGGCGGCTGTGGAACGGGCAATACGATCCCAACGACGTCCGGCAGTTCCGCGGCGAGGCGCGGCAGTTCGTCAACGACGCGCAGCAGCTGCGCCGGATGGTGCAGGGCCAGGGAGTCGATCCGCGCGCGCTTGACGAGATCCTGCGCAACCTGAAGGCGCTCGACGATGACCGCGTCTACCAGGATGCGGCGACGCTCGAACGGCTGCAGACCGCCGTCGCCGAGGGCATGAAGCGGTTCGAGTTCAACCTGCGGCGCCAGGCGGAAATGAAGGGCAGCGAGGTGTTCCTCTCGGGCGCCGACGACGTGCCGGAGGAATACCGCAAGCTCGTCGAGCAGTACTATAAATCGCTCTCGAAGGGACCTGAGAAGGCGGTCGACGCCGTGAAGAAGGACGACAGGAAACACTAGCCCATGAAACGCCTCCTCCTCGCATCGTCGCTCGCGATGCTGGTTGCCGCTGGCGCCGCGGCGCAGGGATACGGGCAGGGATGGGGACAGGGCTGGGGGCGCCTGCGGTATGCGCCCCCGCGTTTTCCGGACAAGAACAGCTTCGACGGATCGTTCAACTTCTGCCGCGGCATGTATGAGAGCGACCGTCGCGAGGCGGGCGGCATGGGATGGTGGACCGACTACCCTGACGCGGACATCAACTTCTCGACCCGACTCTCGGAGCTCACGAAGACGAAAGTCAGCAGGCAGCCCAACGGCGATCCTAACCATCTGGTCGTGCGGCTGACCGACGACGCGCTGTTCAATTGCCCCTGGATCGAGATGGAGGACGTCGGCACGATGCGCCTGACCGATCTCGAGGTGAAGCGGCTGCGTGAATACCTCCTCAAGGGAGGGTTCCTCTACGTCGACGACTTCTGGGGCGAGTGGGCGTGGGAGCAGTGGACCGAGGAGATCGGCCGCGTCCTCGACCCGCGGAAGTATCCGATCAAGGACATCCCGCTCGACCATCAGCTGTTCCGCACGATGTTCGTCGTCACGAAGCTGCCGCAGATTCCGTCGATCAATCACTGGATGCGAAGCGGCGGCGGCACGTCGGAGCGCGGCGAGGAAAGCGCGGTGCCGGACATCCGCGGCATCAGCGATGAACACGGCCGGCTGATGGTCGTGATGACGCACGACACGGACATCTCCGATGCGTGGGAGCGCGAAGGAGAGGACCCGCGCTACTTCTACCTGTTCTCTCCTGACGGGTACGCCGTGGGGATCAACGTCGTCATGTACGCGTTGACGCACTGAACTCCGCGGCTCACGGCTTATCGTGCTGGAGTCAGTCGCGCCAGGGTCGAATCCGTGCAGAAATAGATTGCGCCGTCGGGCGAGACTGTCACGACGCGCACCGCATCCCCACCAAAGGTGAGAATCTTCTCGACCGATTCGATGCGAGCCGGATCATCCTGTGCGAATCGAAGCCGCAGGATGTACCCGTTCGCTGACGCGAGCAGCGCATCGCCGCGCATGCGGGGCAGCACCTCGCCGCGGTAGAACTCCAGCGAACCGACGTGGCCGGCTATCACGTGGCGTGCGCGGACGGTGGCGCGCACCGGCGTGGGTGAGACGGAGATCGCGCTCAGGTGCGCATCCGTACCGCCGTTGTCCGCAATCCAGAGAATATTCGAACGTGGGTCCAGGGCCATGCCTCGCGCAGTCTCGATGCCAGTGGCGATCGCCGGCGTCGACCCGGACTGGTCGCGCGGCATCGATCCGTCAGGGTTCAGACGCATCAGCGTTCCATTGCCTTCGACGCCGCCGGAGGCGACGTATACCTTCCCGTCGGCTCCGAAGCGAACGATCGACGATGCACTGGCCGCATCCGCCGGCACAGGCGTCTCGAGGAGGACGGCGCGCTCACCGAGGCGGCCGCGCACCTCGCGGTAGCGCGCGAGCTGCAACGTAGTGCCGAGCCTCGCAGGCACCGCCTGTGCGACGAACACAAAGTGCGTTCGCGAGTAATCCGGATCGACGGCAATCGAGAGTATTTGCGGCGGCTCGTCTTCAGGGTCGGCGCGCAATCGCAGCGCCTCGATGGTCTGCTGCCGATCGTCCACGAACGTCTTGATCGTGCCGCTTCGCTCGGCGACGAACAGCGTTCCGTCGGGGGCGAACGCCGCGTCGACGGGTGAGCTCAGCCCCTCCGCGATTCTGTCGAGACGAATAGTCAGGCCGTCGCGCGTGGTTTGTGTTTCCACTCTGTCCGCCTGCGCAGCGGCGGGCACCGCCGACGCCGTCACGGACACGCGCAGTGCAGGTGCGCGCGCGCTCTCGAGCACCGAGTCGCCCGACAGCACGAATGTCGCAAGCTCGAGCGTGTGGATGCCGTTCGTCAGTCGCGGAAGCGACCCGCTGCACTCAAAACCCGCCGGCTCCGGCAAAGTGGCGCAGGTCGCGTCAGCGATTTCGCTGCGAGCACCATCAACATAGACTGCATAGCGGAACGTCGCGAGCTGGGCCGGATCGTCCGCGTGCTGGCTCCAGCCGAGGCGCTCGCGGCCGGTGATCGGCTCGGCGTCAGGGCTGCCGCCATCGGTAGCGGGGGGCGGCGGCGCGCCGGAACCGCATGCCGCCGCAACAACCGTAACGAGGATCCAGGATCGGCGCATGCACTCTCGATAATATGCGCACACCGCACAGACCTTCTATCGGAGCGGATCGTGCAGTACCATCAGGCTCATGCGCGCCCTACGCGTTGTCGTTGTGACTGCGCTGGCAGCCGCGGCTGCCGTCGCGGCCGGAAAACCGCTGGCGGCGCAGGTCTCGCTTCGTGCGCGCGTGCACGTGGCGGGCCTGTCATCTCCTGTCGCGTTCGTGCAGGATCCGACGGATCGCGCCATGCAATTCGTCGTCGAACAGGGCGGCCGCATCCGCATCGTCAACAACGGCACGCTGCAGCCTGCCGACTTTCTCGATTTGCGCGGAGCGATCACATCCGGCGGTGAGCGCGGGCTGTTGGGGATGGCGTTCGCGCCCGACTACTCGGCGAGCCGCCGCTTCTACGTCAACTTCACCGACCAGAACGGCAATACCGTCGTCGCGCGGTTCCGATGCCCGCCGGCGACGCCTCTCGCCGCGGATGCGGGATCGCGGTTCGATTTGCGATGGCCATCCGGTCAGCGATTCATCGCCCAGCCGTACGCCAATCACAATGCCGGCAACCTGGCGTTCGGTCCTGACGGGTACCTGTATGTCGGCCTCGGCGACGGCGGCTCCTCGAACGATCCCGAGAACCGCGCGCAGAATCCGGCGCAGCTTCTCGGCAAGATGCTGCGGATTGACGTCAGTGTCGCGGACTCCGATCCGAACGGCTACGCCGTCCCGTCCACGAACCCGTTCGTGGGCGGCGGACCGGCAGGTGTGCTTCCCGAAATCTGGAGCTTCGGGCTGAGGAACCCGTGGCGTTATTCGTTCGATCCGCCGTCGCTCGGCGGGACCGGCGCGCTGATCGTCGCCGACGTCGGCCAGGGTCAGTGGGAAGAAGTCGATTACGAGCCGGCCGGGGCGGGAGGACGGAACTACGGCTGGCGCGTTCGCGAGGGGGCGCACGACAACGTCACGAGCATCGGCCCGGCGTACGCGCCGCTTGTCGATCCGATCCACGAGTACAGCCACTCCGTCGGGCAGTCGATTACCGGCGGATTCATTTATCGGGGCAGCGCGCTGCCTTCCACGTTTCGCGGCCGGTACTTCTTTGCGGACTACGTGCAGGGACGTGTGTGGTCGATTGGGTTGACCATCGATCCGCTGACTGGCGAGGCTACCGCCTCGGCGCGTACCGATCACACGGCGGAGCTCGGCGGGTCCGCGGTGCTCGGCAACATCAGTTCGTTCGGCATCGACTCGCAGAGCGAGCTCTACGTCGTCAACCATACCGGCGGGAGCATTGTGCAAATCACGTCAACCGCGTCTCGACCTTCACCGCCCACGAACGTCCGAATCATCCGCTGATATCCGGCCTTAGGACAGGCCACTAGTCTGATGCGTACGAAAAGTTAGTACGTGATTTCACTGTACTTTCGGGCTGCGATTCGGTACGGTGTCGGGCATGTTCATGCCGACCCTGTGTGTGGTGCTGCCAGCCGCCGACCGAGCCCAGTTGACGACCATCGTCGGCAACGGGAACACGCCGCAGAAAGTGGCGGTGCGTGCGCAGATCATGCTGATGTTGGCTGACCACGTGCGGCCGTCGCGGGTCGCGACGCAGCTCGCGCTGAGTCGGAATCACGTCCATTACTGGGTGCGGCGCTACGTCGCGCTCGGGGTCCCCGGGGTGATGCGAGACGCGTCCCGTCCGGGGCGCAAGA
>WNGF01006241.1_pt1 | contig 18120 bp, 20 predicted proteins | sample 5400641 | NCBI WGS metagenome assembly WNGF01 (sample SAMN13153371, study PRJNA577476) | soil metagenome | isolation source: 80 cm soil or saprolite under grassland replicate 2 | place: USA:California | collected 2016-06-15
TCCGCGCAGCCGCAGCTCTCGCCGCACGAGCCCTCGTGTTCCTTGCGCAGCACCGGCAGGATCACGGTCGACTCCGGCGCGGCCAAGGGGGCTTTCTTCCTGCTCGCGAGCATCTCGATGAGGCTGCCCATGGTCTGTTCGCCCTCGAAGGAACGGATGCCTATTTCTAGCTGTCGTCACGCGAGGTGCTTTTTGACACGTTCCTCGAACGGTCCGCGGGGCATCGCGCCGACGACCTGGTCGACGAGCTTCCCGTCTTTGAAGAAGAGGATGGTCGGGATGCCCATCACCATGAACCGCTGCGGCGTCACCGGGTTCTCGTCCGTGTTGACCTTGACGAACGTCACCTTCTCCGCGTACCGCTTGGCGAGGTCCTCGACGATGGGCTCGATCGCGCGGCACGGCGCGCACCACTCCGCCCAGAAATCGACGACGACGTAGGGATGCTCCTGGATCGCCTTCTCGAATTCGGCATCGGTGACATGAATCGGCTTGTCCGACATGACAGGCACCTTCGAACCTCCTCACCGGTTCGTTGCACTTAAACTTCAGGGCACAAACGGATGCTCGGCTGGGCGCAAGCACGGCGTCGCCGGGGAGTGCCAACGCTCATATAGAAGCCCTCGCATAGACCGACGGGAATTCCAATGATGGCGGGTCAGCCGATTATCATCCTGAAGGAAGGGACGGAGCGAGAGAAGGGCAAAGGCGCGGTGTCGAATAACATCGCCGCCGCCCGAGCGGTCGCCGATGCGGTCAAGTCGACGCTCGGCCCGAAAGGCATGGACAAGATGCTCGTCGACTCCCTCGGGGACGTGACGATCACGAACGATGGGGTGACGATCCTCAAGGAGATCGAGATCGAGCACCCGACGGCGAAGATGCTCGTCGAGGTGGCCAAGACCCAGGACGACGAGGTCGGCGACGGGACGACGAGCGCCGTGATCCTCGCCGGGGAGCTGCTGAAGGCCGCGGAGAACCTGATTGAGCAGGAGGTCCACCCGACGATCATCGTGAACGGCTACCGGATGGCGGCGGCCGAGGCGGTCCGCCGGCTCAACCAGCTCGCGTTCCCGGTGAAGCGGGACGACAAGACGGCCTTGCGGTCGATCGCTCGGACGGCGATGTCCGGCCGCAGCGTCGGTGCGAACGCGGACTTCCTCGCCGGCATCGCCGTGGACGCGGTCCAGTCGATCGTCGAGGAAATCGCCGGAGAAGTACGCGCGGACGTGGACAACATCCTCGTGCAGAAGAAACACGGCGGGAATCTGACCGACACGGCGCTGATCGACGGCGTCGTCCTGGACAAGGAGCGCGTGCATCCTCGGATGCCGAAGTTCGTCCGGGACGCCAGGATCGCGCTCATCAACCGGGCCCTCGAGGTCAAGAAGACCGAGGTGAACGAGGAGATCCGGATCCGCGATCCCGGCAAGCTGCAGTTGTTCCTGAACGAGGAAGAGAAGAGCCTCAAGACGATGGTCGACAAGATCAAAGCGTCCGGGGCGAACGTCGTCCTGTGCCAGAAGGGCATCGATGATGTCGCGCAGCACTACCTCGCGAAGGAAGGCATCTACGCCGTCCGTCGCGTCAAGGAGAGCGACATGAAGAAGCTCGCGAAGGCCACCGGCGCGCGCTCGGTCACGAACCTGGACGACCTCACGCCGAAGGAGCTCGGGAACGCCGACCTCGTGGAGGAGCGCAAGATCGGGACGGACGACATGACGTTCGTCACGGGGAACAAGAAGGCCCGCGCCGTGTCGATCCTGGTCCGAGGCGGCACGGAACACGTCGTCGACGAGGTCGAGCGAATCCTCCACGACGCGCTGCGCGTCGTCTCCGCGGCGATCGAGGACGGCAAGGCGATTGCCGGCGGCGGAGCCGCCGAGGTCGAACTGTCCCTCGGCCTGAAGGACTACGCGGCCACGATCGGGGGCCGAGAGCAGTTGGCGATTGAAGCGTTCGCGCACGCGCTCGACGTGATCCCGAGGACCCTCGGCGAGAACGCGGGCCTCGATCCGATCGACGTGCTGATTAAGCTCCGCGCGGAGCACGGGAAGAAGGGCGGCAAGTCGATGGGCGTCAACGTCATGACGGGCGAGCCGCTCGACATGCTCAAGGCGAACGTCGTCGAGCCGCTCCGCGTGAAGACGCAGGAGATCGAGTCCGCCTCGGAAGTCGCCGGGATGATCCTTCGCATCGACGACATCATCGCGTCGAAGAAGTCGCCCCCGCCTCCGCCGGGAGGCGGCGAACACGGCCACGGCGGCGGAATGGGCGGCATGGGCGGGATGCCCGGCATGGGGATGTGAGGTTCACTCCTCGGCGCTCGGGAGCCGCCCGAGCCGCTCGTTGATCCGTTCCCGCAACAGCCTCGCTCCGTCTGCGTCCGTCGACGCGAGGCTCTGGACGATCTCGGTCCAAATGCCTCCCGCCACGGGGCCCGGCCCGATGCGGGACGCTTCGATTCGAAACCGGGTCACGATCCCGTCGGCGGTGACGAGCCGCGGCGGGTGGTTCGACCGCGACCGCGCCACCTCCACGCGAGGCGCCTTCCCCAGCGCCTCGATCGCCTGCTCGACGGCCTTCTGCGCATCCGCCATCGAGCGACGAGAAAACAAGCTGAAGCTCACCGAGCCGCGTCGCACGAGTCGCGGCAGGAAGACGAGGACCGAGAAGACCAGGAGGAACGAAGCGATCGCGAGGAGCGAGAGACCCGCCATCCCCGCGGCGTCACCGAAGGCGACCACGGCGAGAGACCCGATCCCAAGAAGCATCATCGCCAGGGCCAGGAAGAAGACGGCGATGTGCCAGTTGTTCGCGTACGACCAGCCGTCCGCCGGTCCGTCCATCTCAGGGAGCCTCCACGACGAGCGCGCCGAACTTGCCACGGGACACGTCGAGTCCGAAGTTCGTCCGCTTGACGTAGCAGTCGAGGGCGCGGACCGTGGCGCCGACCGCGACCTTTCCCCGGTCCACGAGCCCGACGTCGTCGTCCCAGAGGGCGAAGCGGCAGAATCCGCTCTCGTCGCGAAGCTCGAGGTTCGCCACCCGACCCGGGCTGCCGTCCTGGCGGGTGAACGTGCGGACCGGCGAGATGCCGACGACCGTGGCGCGGAGATTCGCCTCCATGCCCTCCTCGAGATCCGCGATGCGGGCGAACGACGCCACGCTCCGTCCCAGCCGCTCGACGACGACCATTGACGCGGTGTCGCGGTCCAGCAGACCCCCCCACTCGGCAATCGCCGCGTCGACGCGAGCGTCGAAGGCTTCCGGCGTCACGAGGTCCTGGACCTTCTCATAGAAGGGGCGACGCACGGCCGCCCATCGCGGCGGTCCACAAAAGGTTTGCCTTCTCTCAGCCGCTCTCCAGGCGAGAGTAAATCCGGGCGCGGAGCGCGTCGATCGATCGGCGATCCCGAGACCGCGGAAGGAGGAGGACCGTTGTCCCGCTCTGATCGCTCGACCTCTGGACCCCGATCCAACAGCCCGGATCATCGATCCGGAGCAAGCTGCGTCGGCAATCGGTCGCGCAATGCGTCCCGCACCGCGGAGGTGACGGCCTCCGAATCGTCGCGCACCCGCAACGCCCACAACGGCCGGGTCCAGATGCGCTCGCCGAGCCAGGCGATGGGGCCGAAGGCGGCGACCGCGAGGAAGACGACCACGAGGACCGCCTGGCCGATCGCACCGGCGGCGATGGATGCCATCCACAGGACGGCCGAGAGGAGCAAGAACAGGATGACCGTGCTGCCGGGGATCCAGCGCCGCCAAGCGGGCGCGGGCCCGGACGCGCCGATAGACATCCGCCTCACTTGAGCCGGATCGTCTCGAGGTTCATCGGCGCCCGCGTCTCGAGGCCGAACTTCTTGTACAGCCCCGACGCCAAGTCGGAGCACTTGAACTCCTCGCCGTGGTTCACGATAACCCGCTCGGGTCGCGGCTCCATCGTGCCGACGTAGTTCAGGAGCTGCAGGCGATCCGAGTGGCCCGAGAAGCCGTCGATCGTCTCGACGTCCAGCTTGATCGGGAGGGTGAGCGGCTGCCCCCGGTCCGTCAGCGTGATCTCGCGCGCCTCCCGCTGGATCCGCCGGCCGAGCGAGCCTTCGGACTGGAACCCGACGAACAAGAGGGCGTGGAGCGGGTTGTCCGCCCACGACTTGAAGTACTCCAGCACGGGGCCGCCCGACATCATGCCCGACGTCGCGAGCACGATGCACGGCTCGACGTCGTCGCAGATGTTCGACCGCATGTCCGACGTCTCCACGCGCTTGAACATCGGGGACAGGAACGGGTTCTCCCCGGTCTGGAAGATCTGCGTCCGGAGCTGGCTGTTCAGGTACTCCGGGTACGCCGTGTGGATCGCCGTCGCCTCCCAAATCATGCCGTCCAGATAGATCGGCACCTCCGGGATCTGGCGGTTGCGCATCGCGTCCTCGAGCACGAGCATGACTTCCTGGGACCGCCCGACCGCGAAGACCGGGACCAAGACCTTCCCCCCGCGGGTCAGGACTCGACGGATGACCTCCTTGAGCTGCTGCGCCGCCTCGTGCCGGGACGGCTGGATGTCGTGGTAGCCGCCGTACGTCGACTCGAGGACGAGCGTCTCGAGACGCGGGAACTTGTTGACGGCCGGGTTGAAGAGCCACGTCTTCTCGAACTTGATATCGCCCGACATCGCGACGTTGTACAGGCCGTCCCCGATATGGAAGTGCGCGACCGCGGAGCCGAGGATGTGCCCGGCGTTCTGGAACGTCAACCGGACGTCCGGGGCGATGTCCGTGGTCTCGCCGTACTTGAGCGGGATCGTGTTCGCCACGGCCTTGCGGATATTGCTCGAGTCGTACGGCGACTTGCGCGCTTCGCCCATCGCGACCTTGATGAAATCGATCTGCAGCAACGACATGAGGTCCCGCGTCGGGGGCGTCGTATAGATCGGCCCATCGTAGCCGTACTTGTAGAGGGCCGGAACGAGCCCGGAGTGATCCAGATGGGCGTGGGTGATCACGACCGCGTCGATCGAGCCGAGCGGCATCACCTCGGGGGCATTCAGGTCCGGCGAGCCGTTGTCTTCCGAGATGAGCACGCCACAGTCGATCAGGACCTTTGACTCTCGCGTGCTCAACAGGGCCGCCGACCGGCCGACCTGGCGAAATCCGCCGAGGGCCGTGATGCGCACGTAGTTCTCTCCCGGGGGGACCTCGCGCGCGAGCCGGCGGCCGACTTGCTTGAGGAAGGCTTGGCGTTCGTCGTTGATCGTCCGGAGGTACTGGCGAATCTCTTCGACCGTCTTCGAGGGAATCGGGGGCGTGCGCACGACCTTCGGCGCCCATCCGATCCGCTTCTTGATCTCGTTCAGGACGGACCCGTGGCGGCCGATCACCATGCCGGGGGCGAGCGCCTCGATCGTGACCTCGCCGGTCTCCGTCTCGAAGTAGACGCCGGTGATCTGCGCCTCCGGCGGGATGACCTCACGGATGATATGCTCCGCATCCTCCTGGGATGCCAGGAGAGACGGATCCGGGCGTACGACGATGCGGCGGCGTAGCTGCTGGGCGATCTGGCGGACCAGGTCGTTCGACTCCGCGAAGACCTCCATGTTCTTCGTGTAGATCACGATGGTGGGGCCTTCGAAGTCGACTTGCGTGATTTCCACGTGGTCGGGGACCACTTTCTTCACGACGCTTCGCGCGTCGTTCAGAATGTCCTCAATGGTCATCGGACGTCTCGTTGGCCTGATGTCGCTTGCGGACTCAGGTCAGTTTCATGCTTGACTTGCGCTTCTCGACTTCCTTGTCGTCGAGCATCTTGAATCCGTCTTTCGTGATGATCGCGACGTCGATCCCTTCGCCGGAGACCGCATCGCGCTTCATCGCCGCCGTGACGGCCCGGATCGCGAGGTTCGCGCCGTCCTCCGTCGACATGTCGTCCTTGAAGTGGTCCTCGAGGACGCCGTAGACGTAGGGGCTGCCGGACCCGCTCGAGACGAATTTGTCGGGGAGGGAACCGCCGGCCGCGTCGAGCGAGTAGACGTGTCCGCCCGCCCGGTCCCAGCCGCCGATCACGAGCTGCACCCAGTACGGGTAGAAGCGGCTGCCGCTGAGGATGTTCGCCGTCAGCGTCGCGCACGCCTCGACGGGCATCGTGATGCCTCGCTTGAGCTTGTAGAGTTCGACCTCCGCGGTGATGTACCGCGCGAGGACCTGCAGATCGCCGACGAGTCCCGCGGTCGTCAGGCCGAGGTTCTCGTCGAGCCTGTACACCTTCTTCGTGCGCTTGTGCGCGATGAGGGTCCCGGCCGTCGCACGCCGGTCCGCCGCGAGGACGACTCCGTCCTTACACACGAGCCCGAGCGTCGTCGTGCCGGTCTCGACTTCTCTGGAAACCGTTGACATCTGAACACTCCCGTTCAAAAGGGTGTCACAGGGTGACGGCCGAAGCATACGGGCGGCACTATTTAAGAATTATCCCCTGTATCGCGAACCGGCGACTGACGCCGCCTGGCGGTTGCGGACCGAGCCATCGAGCCGTGCGAGTCCGCCACCTTCGACGCGTCGGTCGGCCGGCTGATCGGCCTACATCGGGCGGTAGTAGGCCCACCAGACCACGACGATGACGACGACAATGACCGCGACGGCGATCCCGACGTACATGTACATTTTCCGTTTGCCCTTCTTCTCGCCGCCGAGACCAAGACCCGCGACATCGTAGGACATGTCGGACCTCTAGCGGGCCAAGTTGCGGGCCGTATTAAGGATTTCGTCCCTTGGAGGACTTCGGTCCCTTGGCCGGCGCCGCAGCAAGATTCTCCAGGAGCGGTCCGATGCGGGACGCCGGTTCGAAGCGGACCGCGTACGCGATCTTCTCCTTCGGCAGGGCGACGCTCGCCGCGCTGACGAAGACCGTGAATCCGTTCCCCTCGTCCGCGATCCGAAGCACCTCGTCCCGCGGGATCGAGACGAGTTCGCGGCCCTGTTGGTCCTCGAAGAAGAACGCGACCGCGCTGGGCATCGCGCGGAGTTTCACAAGGAAGTACCCAGGGTCCTCGGGATCCCGCGTCGCGGGCGACGCGAAGAAGAGCAGGCCGGCCTCGTGTCGGTACAGATGCCCGTCGACCTCCCGCAGCAGCGGGACGCGATGGCCGTCGTGGTCCATCGACACCTCGGCGCGCGCGTCCGCCTCCCCGAGGATGCGATACGACGCCGCCCCGCCGCCCGCGACCTGGGAGAACGCCACCCGCGAGGCGCCCCCTTCCCCCGCCTCGATCCGCACGCGCAGGCGCATCGTCGCGAAGCCGAGATCGTAGATGCGATCGTCCAAGTCCACGTAGCCGAGGATCATCCCGGACGCCTCAGACGCCGAACCCCTTCCGGAACTGCTCCGCGATCTCGCCGAGCTCGACTTGGGAGAAGCTCTCGAAGTCCGACACGGCACCGTACTCCGCGAGGTGCTCCTCCCGGTAGATATTCGGGATCACGGAGGCCACGGTCTCCTCGGAGAGGATGAACTTCAGCGCGGCCTGGGAGAGGCTCATTCCCTTCCCCTCGTAGATCCAGCTCAGGTTCGCCGCCTGTTTCTGCGCCCGCTCGATCCACGCCGCATCCTTGACCTGGAGATCCCCGTCCGCGGGGAAGCGCACCGCACCCGCGCTCGACTCGAGGACGCCTCCCGCGTGCGGCGCGCGGATCACCATCCCCTGATTGATTTCCAGTGCGACCGGGAAGAACTTGCGGCCCGGCTCCTCCTCGAGGAGATTGTAATACGTCTGCACGCAGCCGAGATCGCGCTTCCGCATTGCCGCCCGCCCTTCCTCGAGGCCCCCGGGCCCCGGTCCGAGGGCGATCCCGACGTAGCGGGCCTTCCCCTCCGACTTCAGCGCTTCGAGCGTCTGCCAGACCCCCGCATTCGCGACCGTGGCCGCATCGGGGTAGTGAAGCTGCAAGACGTCGACGTAGGACGAGGCGAGCCGATCGAGGGTCGCGTCGAGCGACTTGCGGATGCCGGCCGGAGAGAAGTCGACCGAACCATCCGCTCGGCCCACCTTGCTCGAGATGATGACGAGCTCCCGCTTGTCCTGGAATGCCCGGCCGAGCAGTTGCTCCCCCCGTCCCGCCCCGTCCGTCGGCGCGACGTCGAAGTAGTTGATGCCCGCGTCGTACGCCTTGTGCAGCAAGTCGACGGCCTGGTCGTCGCTGAACTCGCCCCACCGGCCCGACGCAAGCGTCCAGAGGCCGAACCCGACCTCCGAGACCTCGAGCTCGGACTTCCCCATCGGACGATAGTTCACCACGGGACCGCCACGGGACCACAAAGGGGGCGGGCGTATTTGACGGCGACGCTCCGCGAGGCTTCAGCGCCAGGACACGTAGAAGAGCGTCGAGAACCCGACGAGTTCCGCGGCGTTCAGCGCGAGCATCGGGACGGCCACGGGCGCCCCGAAGTCCTGGCTCATGAGGACGTAGAAGTACACGGCGGCGAGGTTCTCGACCACGAAGAGGGCCGCGAACACGATGAGGCCGAGGGAGAAGGGGGACCGGAGGTGGCGGTAATTCCCGACGTACACGTAGAGGAGGCCCGCGAGGACGGCGACGCTCGCAAGGGCGAGCCCGACGTCGATCATCCAAAAGGTCCCGAGCGCCACGTTACCCCTCGCCAAGTCGGATGCGCGCCATATCTACTTTTCCCCAACGCGGCTCTCGATGCGCCGCCAGATCTCGAGGAAGTCGTCGAAGTGCACTTGGAGCCGGGGCGAGAGCGAGTACAGGGTCCCGTACCCCTCGTTCCCGAGGGTCATGACGCAGTCGTTCTCCCGGAGCACTTGCAAGTGATGACGAACCGTTTTGTAGTCGAGACCGAGTTGGCCTGCGAGGTCGTTCGCGTTGCACGGACGGTCATGGAGCGTCCGCAAGATCCGCGCGCGGTTGATGCCCCCGCGGGTCGCCGCGATGAGGTACCACAACCGCTTGTCCATGAAGCCACGCGCCCATCCGTTCTTCGATAGAGTCGGCCGCGGCGCGGGCATCGAACACCGCATCCCCGAACGTTCTAATATTACTATCGAAATAGTCAAAATGGTGGCGTCCGTCCCCGTCCAACGGCCGTGGAAACGCAAGGCGCTCGGCTGGTTCCTCGAATTCCGTCTCATCCCGGTCCTCCTGTGGTCGTACACCGCGGTCGTCCTGGGGACCGCGACGGCCTTCGCCATCGCCGGGACGTTCTACCCGCTGTGGTTCGTGGTGGCCCTCGCCCTCGGCGGACTCGTTCAGGGGTGGGAGACGCACGCCGTCAACGAGATCTACGATTGGAGGAGCGGCACGGACCAGATCGGCCTCCGCGCGCTATCCGGCGGGAGCAAGGTCCGGAACATGGGCCTCCTCGATGAACGGGATCTCTGGCGGATCTACGCGTGGGCGACACTCGGCGTCGCCGCGTTGACGATCTGGGTCGTCGTGGCCCGCGCACCGTGGCTCGCCCTGATCATCGTCGCCGGGTACCTGATCGGCCTCGCCTACACCGTCCCGCCGATCGCGATGTCCTACCGGCCCTTCGCCGGAGAGTGGCTCGGCGGGTTTCCCGGCGTCTTGCTGTCGGGCCTCGGTGCGTACGCGATTCAGGCGCTATCCCTCTCGCCCGTGGCGGCGGTCGCCCTCGCGGCCCACGCGCTCGTGTGCACGGGGATGCTCGTCGTCCATCACTACGCCGACGCCCCGATGGACGCGGCGGCGGTCCCTCCCAAGCGGACGACGGTCGTCGCTCTCGGGTTCCGGAACGCGAAGCGGTACGCCGCGGGGATGGCGGGCGTGGCCGTCCTCCTCGACCTCTGGCTGGCCGTTACCTTCCATCACGCGTTCTTCTTCGCCGCGGTCCTCACGTTGCCGACCATCTGGTTCCATCTGCGGATCAACCCCACGAACCTGGAGTCGACGACCCGCAACGAGCTTCGGGTCATCCAACTCGGCATCGCCGCAGGCCTATCGACGTCGGTGGTGCTCGCGCCGATCCTGTGGCCGCTCCTCCCTTTGGCTGCACTCGGGTATTTCGCCCACCTCGTTGTGGTGGCCCCGCCGGCCGTTCTCGCACGCGCCTGGCGTCGCGCTCCCGTGGCGCAAATCCGGAACCGCTGACGTGTCCTCGGAAGAGCGAAATACGGCGGGGGATCTGCGGACGTCGTGCGGCGCCTCGGATTCATCGTGAACCCCATCGCGGGCATGGGAGGCCGGGTCGGCTTGAAAGGGACCGACGGCGTTGTCGAGGAGGCTCGGGCGGCGGGTGCGGAGCCGGTCGCACCGACCCGAGCGCGTGCCTTCGCGGAGACGATCCTCGCACTCTCCCGCGGCGATCCGTCGCTCTCGATCCGGTGGCTCACGGCCGCAGGACCGATGGGCTCGGAACCGTTACGAGCCGCAGGCGTCGGCGAGGAGCCTCTGGAAATCGTCTCTCGCCCTCCGGAAGCGACGACCGCCAGGGACACGCGGCGCGCGGTCGAGGCGTGCATCGACCGTGGGGCGGAGCTCGTCCTGTTCTGCGGCGGTGACGGGACCGCGCGGGATGTCGCGGAATCGGCGAGGGATCGCGTCCCGATCCTCGGGATCCCGGCGGGCGTCAAGATGCATTCGGCCGTGTTCGCGGTATCGCCGCAGGCGGCTGCCGAACTGACCCTCGCCTACCTTCGGGGCCGCCTCCGCATCGGATCGGCGGAAATCCTCGACCTCGACGAGGACGCGTACCGCCGAGGCGAATGGCGCGTCGCGCTCGTCGGGACCGTGAAAACGCTCGTGGAACCAACCCTGGTCCAGGCGGGAAAGCTCCAGGTCGCGGAGGTGACCGAAGAGTCCACCCGCGAGGAACTCGCGGACCACTTTCGCGAGCTGTTCGCGGCCGAACCGGATACGCTCTTCTTCCTCGGTCCGGGCTCGACGATCGCATCGATTGCGAGCGTCCTGGGCCTCGAGAAAACCCTGCTCGGTATCGATGCGGTCTTCGGCGGTCGAACGATCGCGAAGGACGTGGACGAGCGGTCCCTCTTGCGTTTGCTCGATGAGCATCCGAAGGCGAAACTGGTCGTCAGCCCGATCGGTGCGCAGGGCTTCCTGCTAGGACGCGGGAACCTGGAGGCGAGCCCGGACGTCCTCCGACGGATCGGGACGCGGAACGTGATCGCCGTCGCGACACCCGGCAAGCTCGCGATGACGCCGGTGCTGCGGGTCGACACGGGCGACGCTGCGCTCGACGAGGAATTCCGGCGTCGTGAGTACCTGTTCGTCCTGATCGGATATCGCACAACGAAGCTCCACCCGATCCAACGCTGACCCGCGGCCGAAGGGAACCAAGTTGAAATACCCCGGTCCCATGCGAGGCACGATCGGGGGAATGCGGGCATGGCCGGCACGATGAAGGCCGCGGTGAAATCGAAGCCGTCGCCGCGGAGCACGGAAATTCGATCCGTCCCGATCCCGGAGCCCGGCCCCGCGGAAGTCCTGATCCGCGTGCAGGTCGCATCGATCTGCGGGACGGACGTGCACATCTTCGATTGGGATGCGTGGGCGCAAGCCCGGATCAAAGTGCCGCTCATCCAGGGACACGAGTTCGCGGGGCGGATCGAGCGGCTCGGCTCGGAGGTGACGGGGCTCGACAAAGGCGCGTACGTGAGCGCGGAGGGCCACGTCGCGTGCGGCCGCTGTCACATGTGTCGCACGGGCAACGCGCACGTCTGCAAGACCGTGTCGATCCTCGGGATCGACCGGGACGGCGCCTTTGCGGAGTATCTCAAGGTCCCCGCGACGAACGTGATCGTGAACGACCCGGACCTTCCGCCGGAGCTCGCCACGATGCAGGATCCTCTGGGCAACGCGGTGTACACGGTCACGAACGCGAACGTCCCCGGGAAGACCGTCGCGATTTTCGGGCTCGGACCGATCGGCCTGATGGCCGTCTCCCTATGTCGCGCGATGGCCGCCGCGCGGGTCATCGCGATCGGCCACACGAACCGATATCGGATGGACCTCGCGAAGGAAGTTGGAGCGCACCACGTGCTCGCGTCGAAAGCCAGCCTCGTCGATGAGATCAACGACCTGACGTCGGGCGAGGGCGTCGACGAGGTCCTCGAGATGTCGGGGAGCGAACAGGCGCTCCGGCAGGCGCTCGAGATCGTCCGCCCGGCGGGGGGCATCCACATCCTCGGGTTCTACACGAAGGACGTGACGATCCCGATGTCGGAGCTCGTGACGAAAGGCGCGTCGATCCACGGGATCCACGGCCGACTGATGTTCAGGACGTGGGAGCAGATGGGCGGCCTCCTGAAGAGCGGCAACGCGAATTTGCGGCCCCTCCTGACGCACAAGTTCCCGCTCGACCGGTACGACGAGGCGATGGACGTGATGCGGAGCGGCAACTGCGGCAAGGTCGCGTTCCCGATGGAGGGATGACGCTGGCGAACCGAGATCCGACCTCCTGGATGCGCGCGGAGTACGAGAGCCTCGTCGCGCAGAGCCTCGACTGGAAGCTCCGAGTCCTCCAAGGGCCGTCGGCTCCGCGCAGCATCGTCGACGGGAAGACGGTGATCATGCTCTGCTCGAACAACTACCTGAACCTGTCGAACCATCCGAAGGTGAAGCGCGCGGCCCGCGAGGCGATCAAGACGCACGGTGCGGGCAGCGGGAGCGTGCGGCCGATCGCGGGGAACATGGACCTCCACGAGGAGCTCGAGCGCCGGATCGCCCGCTTCAAGCGACGCGAGGCGGCCCTGTTCTACATGAGCGGCTTCGCCGGGAACGCGGGCTTGATCTCGCAGCTCGCGGGCGACGGCGACGCGATCCTGACGGACGAGCTGAACCACGGGAGCATCATCGACGGCGTCCGCCTGACGAAGGCCCAGCGCATCATCTATCGGCACCGCGACGTCGGCGATCTCGAACGCGCGCTGAAGGAAGCCGACGTCTCCGCGAAGAAGATCCTTGTGGTGAGCGACGGCGTGTTCTCGATGGACGGCGACATCGCGCCGGTCGGCGAGATCGCGAAGATTAGCGAGGAATTCGGGGCGATGGTGTACATCGACGACGCCCACGGGGAGGGCGTCCTGGGGGACGGCGGCCGGGGCGTCGCGTCGCACTTCCACGTCGAGGACAAGATCCAGGTCGAGCTGGGCACGTTCTCGAAAGCCCTCGGCGTGGTCGGGGGCTACGTCGCCGGCTCGAACGACCTCCGGAACTACGCGCTGAACAAGTCGAGGACCTGGCTCTTGAGCGGATCGCATCCTCCGGCGGTGACGGCCGCCTGCACTGCCGCGATCGACGTGCTCGAGAAGGAGCCGAGGCACGTCAAGAAATTGTGGTCGAACACGAAGTACTTCAAGAAGCGCCTCGTCTCGCTCGGCTTCGACATCGGACGGAGCGAGACGCCCATCACGCCCGTCATGCTCGGCGACTCGGCGACCGCGAAGCGCTTCAGCGACCGGCTCTTCGAGGAGGGCGTGTTCGCGTTGCCGATCGTGTACCCGATGGTCGCGAAGGACAAGGCGCGCATCCGGAACATCGTGAACGCGGGGCTGAAGCGCCAGGACCTCGACGACGCCCTCGACGCGTACGAGAAGATCGGCAAGGAACTGAGCGTAATCGCCTAGATGTCATCGCGGAGCTTCCGGCGGGCGTACGAGAGCTCGACGATCCGGTAGCCGAGCGAACGGAAGACGGCCTTCGAGGCGTCGTTGTCCGTTTCGATGAGTGCGCAAAACATTTCGATGCGGCGAGCCCGCAGGGCGCGCTCGCAGGCCCGCACGAGCCGGCGTGCCAGTCCGCGCCGCTGATAGGAGGGATGGACCGCGAGCCGATTGATCCAACCCTTGCGACTGTCGTGCGTCCCGAGGACCGTCCCCACGAGCCGATTCCCGTCGATTGCGCCGAGGTAGAGGCCGCGGTGGGATCGGAGCTGCCGGGCGATCGCGGGTCGCGAATCTCTCCCTCGAATCTTCGGATCCAAGCCGCAAGTCCGGAAGAGGGAGATCATCTGGTCGTAGTCGCGCAGGCGCAGCGGACGAATCCGGAGGGTCATCGTCAGTCCCGGGAGACGAGATGCCGGGTTGGGTCGGCGAAGCGCGCCCGCGCGTCCGAAGGAAGGCGGTCTCGAAGGAAGGAGGGCATCAAAGCGAACGTGCGGAGTTCTGAGAGCGGCAGCAGGCGCATCCGGATGTGGGACTCGCGGCTCGGGACGTAGCCTTGCGGGTCCGGCGTCGGGAACTCGGAGTTCAGGTCGACGAGGAAGTAGAATCCGATTTCGTGGGTCGTGACGTCCCGGAGGGTGTAGAAGTTCTCGTGGACGTACACGAGCTTCTCGGCCTCGACGTTCAGGCCGCTCTCCTCATAGATCTCGCGCGACAGGCACATCGCGAGCGTCTCGCCGAATTCGAGGTGGCCACCTGGGAGCGCGTAGCCCCGGCCGCCGTGTCCGTCGTCTCCCTCATGGGCGAGCACGGCGCCGTCGTGAATCAGGATGCCGCACGCGCGGGCCAAGAACTCCCGGTTCGCATCAGGCGATCCGAGCACCCGGCTCTCCCTCCGAATCCGGACGGAGCATCACGACACGCCCGTCGGACTGCACCGCGCCGAGGCACAGGACCTCGGACAGGAACGGACCAATCTGGCGGGGCGGGAAGTTCGTCACGGCGACGACGTGTCGGCCGGCAAGGTCCTCCTTGCCGTACCATCGGCGGATCGCCGCGGAGCTCTTCTTGACCCCGAGGGATCCGAAGTCGATCCAGAGCTTGTACGAGGGGTTGCGTGCTTCGGGGAAGTCTTGCACGTCGACGACCTTGCCCACGCGCATCTCGACCTTCGTGAACTCCTCCATCGTAATCCGAGTCATCGTCCCACCCGGCGCGGAACCTGCTTCGCTGATTTGAGCCCTTTGCCTTCAGACGGCGCGCGATTCGGGGCTGCGGACGCCGAGGTGCATGCACAGCCGCTCGTGCTCCTCCCGGCTCGTCCACTCAACCCGCAGGTAGTCGGCGATCTCGCGGTCCGTCATGCGGAGGCGACGGGCCTCGTCCACGGCGACCTGATACGCCTCGACCTCCGTCGGCCGGTCGACGTAGTTATATCGTCGGTCCCAGAGCTCCCGACCGGCGTGCCACTGCCGGATGTGGGTGAGCTCGTGCAGGATATCGAGGTAGAGGATCTTCTCGTCGCCTTGCCGAAGGTACCCGAGTCCGGCGACGACGTTTCCGGCGGTGTCGTCGATGTACATGTACATGTCCTCCGGCACGACCTCGATCCGGCAGTCGCGCAGGACCTCCTCCCGCAATCCGTCCGGGAAAATCTTGCGGAAGGCGGGGGATCGATTGAGACCCGGAAACACGTCGAGGATCGCGTGCTTTCCGGCCTTCACCTTTCGATTCACGTCGACGGATGCCATTCCGCGGTTCGAATCGTGCGCCTCGGAGAAAAAGGTTCGCTCGCGGGCAGGGGCACTTCGTCCCTTCACGGCCGACCCGTTCGGGCGGCGTGCTCCCGGAACCAGGAGGCGAGATCCTTGTCGTTGCGCCGGAGCCACGCGGCGTTCACCCGGATCTTCTCCATCACCTGTTTCACGGTTCGGCGGACGCCGGGCGACGGATGACCCTTGAAGAAGGCTTCGATCTCCCGCGCCCGATCGGCGCTTGCGAACGTCTCCGGGACCGCGGCGAGCCCGCGGATGAGGAATCCGGAAGGTGAATACCGCCGATACAACTCATCCCAGTTCGTCTTGATGAACGTCCACGCGAGGTCCCTCCCGACGCTCGGTCGGCTCGTCGCGACGCCCCGGATCACGATCGGCACATCCTGGAACCGAACGGCGTCCGAGAGGGCCCGGGCGAGGGTTTCCCGGAGGAGGGATTCCCGTCGGGTGCGCGTGAGGGCAACGAGGAGGCGGACCTGTTCTTCTTGGAGCACGGACTTCTGTTCGAGCCCCCAGAGGGTCTCGTACGTCGGCTCCTCGGCCTCCTGGGCGACGAGCCCGTAGACGACGGCGCGCAGGTCGGGCGACAGGGATGCGGAGTCCTTCAGGTAGGTGGCGAAGCGCCTCGACGCCTCGTCCAACACCGGCTTGTCGAGGTAGTGGCCCAGGCGGGCGAGCACGGTCATGCGGCGGAGGGCGCCGAGATGCCCCTCTCCCTTCCTCGGGACCCAACCCGTGCGCGTGACGACCGGTCGGAACAGGTCCCTCGCGTATCGATAGAAGGATTCGAGGTACGGTCGGTCGGCGATCAGGCTTTCGAATCCGATCAACGAATCCGAAATCCCTTGCCAAACCGTCGTATCGTCCTCGTCCTTGTAGGCCGACGTGAGCTCAAGGAACGCCGTCGCAGGCAGATACCCCGCGACCGTGAGGGCGTACGCATCGTTCTGGAGCCCGAGTCGATCTCGCGCCTCGAGCTCGCCCGCCGCGACGGCCCGCCGAAGCCGCTCCCATTCGTCCGGAGGGTAGTTGACCCGGTAGAAGCCGGATTGCCCCGCGTTCACCTTGATCCAGTCCCTTTCCGACAGACGCTTCCCCTTTGCGACGGAGCGAGTCTCGGTCCGTTTCTGCAACAGGGACCGTTCGATGTCGGGGGCACCCGCCCGCGCGATCCGGATTGGAACCTTCCAGAGCGCCTTCCCCTCCCGGGCTCCCGCGACGTGCTCGTACAGGAACCGCGATTGGGTGAGCCGCACCGTCGCATCCTTTCCCGTCCTCGAGACTCGCACATCGAGGAGGGGGAAGCCGGTCTGCTTCACCCAAGTCCCCATCAAAGACCGCACGGGCTTTCCGGACGCGTCTTGGAGCGCGCTCCAGAGATCTTCCGTACGGGCGTTGCCGTATCGGTGCGCCTTCAAGTAGCTCCGGAGCCCGCGCCGAAATGCGTCTTCCCCGAGGAACTGCTCGAGCATCCAAAGGATCGAGGCGCCCTTGCTGTAGCTGATTTCGTCGAAGATCTCGCGGATCTCGGCCGGGTCCTCGACCCGGACCTCGATCGGATGCGAGTTCCGGAGGCCGTCCAGGGAGAGGCCGCGGATCGTGTCGAACAAGAGGAACTGCGTCCACATGCGCCAATCCGGGTGGAGTGCGTCGACCGCCTTGTTCCCCATCCACGACGCGAAGCTCTCGTTGAGCCAGAGGTCGTCCCACCACGCCATCGTGACGAGGTCGCCGAACCACATGTGGGCCGTCTCGTGCGCGATGACGTCCACGATGTTCTGGCTCGTCTGCGCCGACGACGTGGCCGGGTCGAAGATCAGGATCCGTTCCCGGTACGTGATCGCGCCCCAGTTCTCCATCGCGCCGGCCGCGAAGTCCTGGAGGGCCACGTGGTCGAGCTTCTCGAGCGGATACGGGATGCCGTAGTATTCGTTCAGATAGTCGAGGATTCGCGAGGCGCTCTCGAGGGCCCAACGCCCGTGGCCGATCCGATCCGGCAGGGCCCACACTCCGATCTCCGTCTTGCCTCGGGTCGAGCCTTTGAGGGCCTCCAGCGGGCCGATGACGAACGCTAGGAGATACGTGGACATCGTCGGCGTCTTCGCGAACCGCACGCGGTGCGTCCCATCCCCGAGCCGTTCGTCGCGGAGGATCCGCGTGTTCGAGACCGCCGTCATCCCGTCCGGAACGATGAGCGTCACATCGAACGCCGCCTTGACGGCCGGCTCGTCCCAGCAGGGGAACGCGCGGCGGGCGTCCGTCGACTCGAACTGTGTGGCGGCCATGTAGCCCTCCTTCCCCGCCGCCGTCGTGTACTTGCTCCGGTAGAATCCCGCGAGCTGATCGTTCAACGTGCCCGTGAAGGTCAAGGCGAGCGTGGCCGCGCCTTTCGGGATCGGGCTCGCGAAAGTCAGGCTCAACCGCTCGGAGGCCGGATCAATTTCGATCCGAGCGGCACGCGCCGGGCGGCCTCGGGACGATCCCACGGTCGCTTCGTGGACCTCGAGGTCCTTGGCGTTCAGGGTGATCGTCTTCACGGGCCGGGCGACCCGAATCCGGATCGACTCGCTCCCTCGGAACGTGAAGTCCCCGAGATTCGGCCGCAACTCGATCGAATACGTCTCCGGTCGGACGGTGTCGGGTAAGCGGTGCGCCGTCGCCATGGCGAGGCCTTGGGGGGTCCCGGTCGTCGGC
>WNGF01004568.1_pt1 | contig 18098 bp, 32 predicted proteins | sample 5400641 | NCBI WGS metagenome assembly WNGF01 (sample SAMN13153371, study PRJNA577476) | soil metagenome | isolation source: 80 cm soil or saprolite under grassland replicate 2 | place: USA:California | collected 2016-06-15
GCTTTCCTCATGGCCAGCTCCAATAGGGTAAATTTAGGCTGATTGACAAAATTACACACTTACTCATTTCTGTCAATTGGCGCCTGCGTCGGCTCCCGAGACTCGAGGGCATCGTGTCGAAACACCGCTCCGGGCGCTCGCCCGACTGGCGAGCAAGAACCTAGCGTGCGGAGGCGGGGCGGCGCGAGGCGGAGGACCGCTGTGAGCGGCTGCGTTGTCCGGCAAACGCATTAGCGGGCAGGTGCCACTGCTTCCTCAGTGCTTCCTAGCCTAGCGTGTGCTTAGCTAAGCCATTGATAAGTCAGGCATCTGCAGAGCTGCGGGTTAAGGGACAGTTTTAACCTCTAATAAAAGAGGGGGGTAGCAAGGAAAAGTAACCGTACCGGTCGCACTGCGACTCATGTGTGGTCCCGTCGCTGGGCGTGTAGCGGATCGCTTTCAGGCCTATCGAGCGGAACTTTCCGTTTGCGCCATTCTGGCCGCAACTGCCGCGCTCCTGTACTTGGCAGCCCATGAGTTTTGGACAGTGATGGCCGTCAGCCTGCTTCAAGCGGCGGCACTCGCCCCTCTGGTTCCGCTCGCCGACGCCCTTTCACTCGCCCATGCCCGACCACGGCAGAATACGGGAGGATTTGAATACGGGTGGGTTCGGGGGAGTGGACTCGGCCGTTCGTCGTGGGCACGCTTCTGGCCGGGCAGGCGGCAGGTGGCTATGGCCTCTCAGCGATCATCTGGCTGAGCGCGACTGCGCTGCTCGCGACGCCGATCGCCGCCAGCTTCGTACCTCCATTTCCCGCAAAGGCAGCGAGAGATAATTCTAAGGGAGACATTCCGCATCGTCCCTGGCTGACGCTGATCCGGCAACGCGCGTTCGTGCGCGTCACCCTGGTCGCCGCTCTGTTCTCGGCAGCCATGCCATGTACGATTCCTTTGCCGTAATTCGCTGGACCCAGGCCGGCATCAGTTCCGCAACCGTGGGCGTGCTATGGGCGGAATCGGTCGCCGCCGAGGTGGTGGTCTTTCTATTCCTGGGTCCAAGACTGTTGCGAGCGGTTACGCCGACCGTCGCATTGGCAGTGGCGGCCTCTTGCGGGCTGGTGCGCTGGGCAGTCATGGCGCAGACGGCCGACGTTGCGGCGCTGGCCTTGGTCCAGCCCTTGCACGGATTCACCTTTGCGCTCCTCCACCTCGCATCCATGCGCATCATTACTGACACGGTGCCAGGAGCTTTGGCCGCAACCGCGCAGGCGGTCTATGGTCTCGTCGGCGTTGGCGGTGCTACCGCCGTTTTGATGCTGCTTTCAGGATGGCTTTACGCGCGTTTCGGACCGGCCGGCTTCTGGGCGATGGGGGCACTTTGCACCGCTGCATTCCCCGGCATCTGGCTCCTGCATCGGGCGCTTGCGTCGTTCGCAGCGGCGCCAAGCAGCGCACGTGTCCTCCTTGAGCGACCGGCGCCTGGCAGACATCTCGGCTGTGCGGCAGCGGAGCGGGCGCGGCCGGCGCCGGGCCGGTTTTGCTCCTGGCCCGTTTGACCATCGCCGTGCGCTGGGGCCGCGGATTTGGCGATGGTGTCCGGCGCCGATTCAGGCGCCACCGTCGATGTCGGCCGAGTTCGCCGCCGAACGATCCCGAGTTCTGCCGTGCCGGAACTTTCCTCCTTAGGGGCAGTTTTGTGTTCGGGCCACTGATTAAGGAGCGGCGCATGCATGGACTGATTTATCTCATCGGCTTGATCGTCGTTATTCTGGCCATCCTGTCCTTCTTCGGCCTGCGTTAACACCAGAGATCGTGTCATGACATCCGCATATCCCGGGCCTGGGCCTATGGACCCACGCCCGACGCCGGATCCACGCCCTGTCTCGTTGGTGGAGCGAATCCTTTATCCGGAATGGGGGCCGATCGTCGCCGGCGCCATCGCGGCGGCAGCGCTCGCCCTGGTGCTGCACGCCTTCGCCCTCGCCATCGGCCTCTCCGTCAACTCGACGGCGCCGACTTGGCGGGACGCTTCGTTTGCACTTGTCCTGCTGTCGGGACTGTATGTGCTGTTGGCAGCGCTCGCGTCTTACGGGCTCGGCGGTTACGTGGCAGGCCTGATGCGCGCGCGAGCGACCTCTCGCGAGGATGCGGACTTGCGCGATGGCCTGCACGGTCTACTGGTTTGGGCGCTCGCGACCTTGCTGACTGCCGTGATCGGTTTGGCCACCGCCCAGTCGCTAGCCCGCCTCGCGGCCCCGTCCGGCGGTCAGGCTAGTCCGTCCACGTGCGTGGGTGGCGAAAATCTCATCGCGTACGATCTCGACCGATTATTCCGCGCCGAGCGCCGGCCGAATACCGATCTCGAATATCCGCGCGCAGAGGCGGCCCGCATCCTGCTCACCACCTCGAGTCACCGCGGCATGCAACCGGAGGATCGTGCCTATCTCGTGCGTCTGGTCGTCGCCTATACGGGGCTCGCCCAACCGGATGCGGAGCGGCGCGTCGACGAGGTTGCCGCCCGCGCGAAGGAGAATATCTCCCGTGCGCGCAGGAGCGCGGTCATTCTCGCCTTTATGACTGGAGCGGCGGCGCTGCTCGGAGCTGCCGCCTGCTGGTTCGCCGCGTGCGCTGGGGGACGCGTACGGGATGGCGAAGTTTCGCCGCACGCCCTCTTGGATTGGGGAAGGCCAATAGGGCGAACCTGAATGCGCTCATGAAACAAAGACCAAATCTTGAGGCCCGATGTTGACGGGCGCCTCTCGGTTTCTTGCCTTCTGTAAGTCGCGGCGGCGACCTGCTCGGACGGGATTGCGACAGTGTCTCCAATTGTGCGGGCGAACTATTGCGGCGATGAGCGCCGATACGCGCGGTGCGCCCCGATAACGCTGCATCTATCCACCAGGCGAGGAAGGTCTTTTTGGATAGGGTCCAAGTATCATGCGGGACCTTTGTGTGATCCCCAAGGCTTGGTTCAAGTGCCGAGCGTCGAGTACGTCCCAGAGCCGAGCTAGGATCTGTCGATCCGTGAGCGATCGATCCGCAATCACAAACTGGACCTCCCGCAACACGAATGCGAAAAACGTGTCGTTGCCGCACTGCAACGCCGACTGGATGGGGGGCGAATGGACGAGCTCACGAAGGGTGTGGGTGGGCGGTAGGTTCTGCCATAGCAAATTCTTTGCCGCCCTGATGGCAGATTCGATTACGCGATCAGAGTTCATGCGGGAAAAACGCACGTGCGAAGGCTGCCGTTCCATTGCGTGCCATACGAAGATCCGTTCGAATGCTAATGCCGTGGTCCACCAGTCTTTCGGCGGAACCTCTGGCCTACACTGGCGTCCGCCCAGCATGGCGGTTGAGTTTTATTTCACGCCGGAGCTCCATCTCAGGGATGGGCGCGTCATCCGCGATCTCGAGGACGCGATCAGCTTTGCTCGCGAGCAGGAGGCTCGACCGGGAGTGGACCAGCGCGATGAAGTCTTGCACAGGATAGAACGTGCCGAGAGCGATGAAGAGGCCCATGCTGCAGCACACTCATTTGTGAGATGGTTGGAAGAGCTGGACATCCTCGAATAGTACGGGACGTCGGCTCGCCGCCCGTGCTGTGCAGGTCAGACTTCTCTGGGGTTTGTCGTTGATGTAATCGCGTGGGCATGAGGAGTCACCGCCACGCCCAGCGCTTACATCCTGTGCTGCGTCACCCTCCTCATGAACGCCACGCCCTTCAACTTTCGAGCGGCCGCAGGGATAGGCTGATGCGGGTCACCACGGCGTCCCAGGAGCGCTTCTCCTGTTGCGGGTATTTAAGGTCAAAACAGTGGATCACACTACGCGCACCGCCGGAAAAATTGCACCGACTGTACAAGATCACGCCGTCACGCTCCGATGAGATGGCGAAGAATGATCGAGTTATTCGCACGTAGTCCAAGGCGGACCGCTCCATGCGGAGGTTGTGTCTTAAGTAGGTCGCGGGATTTTCGCCGGCATCGTTGGGACGAGAGTAAATGGATAAGACGGCGCGTCCGTCTGCGCGCTCGAACCGCTGTCCAAGGCCTTTTTCAGGCTTACCGGCCGGAGCGAAGATGCTCGCTGGATATTGGATGCTCGTTCCAAAATCGGGAACTTCAAAGGTGCGCCAGTCAATGAGCGGCCTCTGTTCCCGAAACTGCGCCTGCGCGCTGGAAACGAGCGTGACAAGAATGATGCCTGCCAGGCATCGTGGAAGCCACCGCATGAACCTCAACCTGCGCTGTTGAGAAGATAAGGCACAAAACAAGCTGCTGGTTCCAACGATTGCACGATCGGCTAGTCGGCGTCCCGCGAATCCGTTTGGAACATCCATTTCGTAATTGAATTGAGAAGGCAAAGCTCATTAGGAGGAGACATGACATGGCACGCGCAACCGCCCATCCCGACCACGAATGCATTTCGAGCGAAGACGTCCAGGGTACTGAGGTCTACGGGCCGGCCGGCAAGCACATTGGTGAGATCGACCACCTCATCATCGACAAGATGTCTGGACGTGTGGCCTACGCCGTCATGAGTTTCGGCGGATTCATGGGACTCGGCCATAGCCACTACCCCATCCCATGGGGCGCCCTGACTTATGATAAGTCGCTTGGCGGGTTTCGCACCAATATTACAGAGCAGCAACTAAAAGACGCACCCGAGTTCAGCGATGACTCCTGGCAGGATCGCGATTGGGAGGCTCGGACACATCGTCACTACGGTGCAACGGAATATTGGGAGACGCGAGAACGCATTTGAGCGGACCAACATAAGTCTTCACCCACCGTTTTACGACGACCATTTGCTCGCCGCGGCCGTGCTCGAGAGCCCTTGGCGCGCCGGAACTGACAGCCGGTGTCCGCCAAAGAAGCCAGTGCCACCGGCCACTGGAGCCGGCGGCCGAGTCCAATTCGGCGCGTGCGACGATGAGGCGCTACGCTGCGCGCCTCTGCTTTTCTATGATCTCGGTCAGTTGACGCGTTGCCTGATCAGCCACACGTACCGACGCTTCCGCAACTCGTTTGCTGCTCTGCAGAAATCCCTCAAGATTCTCGCGAAACAAATCGCTTTGGGCGGCAATAAGCTCTTGCGGGGTTCGGCTACGCATCATGTCGTTCACTTTCTCGAGATTGCGGTCCATGCGCTCTCTGCACAAACTGCTCAATTCGCGAGAGATCCCTTGAAAGACGTTCGCATAAGCCCTGCTGGAATGCACAATCGCATCGATATTGCGCGATGATCGTTCCGCCGCTTCCTGCGCTTTTTCATCCGACAATCCCATAGAGCGCGCCATCTGGCTCGACGATTGCTCAGCAAAATGCGATGCGATGTCTAACCCCGACCGCCACAGTTGTTCAACGGCGCCGGCGGTGCTTTCAAAAAGATCAGCTCCAGCTCTTGCGGCGTGCTCGCTTGCCCCTGCCGCCACGCGGGCTGCGTTGCCTGATGCGCGAGCGGCTTGCTCGCCTAAGGCGGCGGCTGCCTGAGCGGCTTGCCCGATTGTATCAGCTCCTCGGCGGTTTTCCTGCGCCGCCTGAGAAGTTGCCCGTTTGTGACGCGGATTAGCCATTTCTTCTCGTCCTCATTCTTGTGATCGAAAGCATTTCATGCCGGTTGTCTGAAGACTTAAACCCGACTGAGCTGAGGCGGTTCCGATGAGTTCAGGATTCTTCCGGGATGAGGCGGCCATCGCAACCGGCCGATTCCCTTGAAGACCCGATCCGAAACAGCGCACACGGGGTATCCCCCCGGCGCCGGCAACCCGCGTGCGACCGCACATCGATTGAGTCGGCGTGCTTGCTCAAAATTTCTCCGAATCCGTCACATCAGGAAAGTTGAAAGGCTCGCATCTTTTCGCCAGCGTGATCCACGCATCCCGCAAGCGTGCATAATGTTCCCGCTCTTGGGGATCGTCTGCTTCCTGCGCCAGCGTTGCGCACCTGGCTGCCGTTTCCCATGCGGCTTGACTTTTGGATCTCATCTGGTCGTGTCCAATGTCGGTCCGTCCGATCGGTACTCCCGAAGTTGTCTGCATGCGACATCCAGCCGCGCACATCCCGCTCCGGCGCGTCGTAGTGACGCGGTTCGATCGCCAGGACCCGCCCAGCCTGATCGTCCGGCGACAGGCTGGAGCGGGTCTCGGGAGGACCGGGGTTCAGGATTAGTCCTTCGCTGGCTTCCGTCGCTCTTTGTTGGCTGCGCTCTCGCCAACATCCTTGATCGAGCGGTGCGTTCTCTTACGGTCGCTCGAATACCGCACTGCCGCTTGCACGGCCGATATGCCGATTTTGCCGTAGCGTCCCTCCAGGTTCATTGGCATTCGCCGACGCGGTGACTGATTGCGGTTATTCACGGGCATCTACTACCCTCCGAGCGTGTCAGATGTTTTCATACGCAGGACACGCGCCGTCGTGGTTCGATTTTACTGGTAACGCCAGTTGCCTGCGCCCTGTTCCGAGCGGTACTTCCCTTGGCTTACGTCCAGTGCGCCGCCGCGGGAAGGCATGAACACTGTACAGAACGAGCGCCCAAGCCCCGGCCGTCCAGTCGGGGCTCTTGTTGCCCGCGCCCCAAAAGGAGCGCCCCTGTTCTGCTCTCAAAAAGTCCGCGTTACACCCGCGAGAGCAGGAGATCGCGCTCAATTATCGGTGGCGCTGACGACGCCGCGTCCGCGAACCCATCACCGCGGGAGCAGGTGTGCCGTTAACCGCCCGCCGACTTTTCTGTTGGAGGACATCGGCTGCACGCTCAAGGGAGGCGTAAAAGTCTGCCAGCGTCAACTCGTCAACGAAATGCTCGGGCCTCTTGTTACGGAGTTTGATCTCAATTTGGTCCGCGATGGCGCGACACCTATCCAGTGCGCCTTCCACAGCGGCCTTCTCCCTTTCATCTAGGTTGTCAAATTCATCGGACATATCGCGATCCCAGCCGCCGCCAAGTTTTATCGTCCGTCGAACAACCCGAAATGAGCAAATGGGCGGTTATATTGTTGCTGCTCCCACTTTTCGATTTCAATCAAACGATGGTAGGACCGTTTGATTTCCTGCAATATTTGCTTTGCGTGTGGATTTTGTTCGCTCTGTGCGCATTGATGCGCACGATTTGCAGCTTCGACGTACTCACGAACACTCGGTCGCATTATCACCTACTCCAGCGCCCCACACTGTTAATTTGTCTCTATGCCGCCCAATCCTCATCGATCTCGCGCTTGGATGAGCCTGCTTGGTTCGCGCTCACGCAACGGCGCGAAATTGACAGCAATTTTTCGGATAGTTTTCCCGCAAGATAATCTTCAAAAATCGCATCCGCAGCGGCTTTATCGCCCTTTACCGCCTGCAGAATAAAACCATACACGTGCCTGAAGGCGCGCCTGAGACTGGGCTGAGTCTCAGCTAGAGATTCACTCTCAGCAAGACATTGACCTTCATTTTTGTTCGGCACCCGCATTGTGAGTCCAACAAAAAAACACCCTCGCCTTTTGAGCAGGGCGGGGGGTCCGCACTCTCTGGAAAGCTTGCGCTGCGATTTGGCGTGGTAACTCACAAAGTCGTCATTCGGTTCCGAAGGGAGAAGCAAGTAATGCCCGTGCCTAAGCGGGCGCTCGCATTGCAACACACAAGCGCCCAGTACCTCGACGACCAGCGGGAGGCGCCAGGCATCGGCTGCAATGATGACGATTGAATTCCGTGCTGTAAAACAGCGCGGGGCCGCTGATGCTCGGCACTTCAGGCAAGGAAGCGACGATGCGCGCCCCGCCGCACATCGAGTCAGTCGGCTTGTTGCTCAAAGTGCGCCGCCACGTCCGCTCTATGAGCATCGCATCGGAACATTTTACGAAATGCGCCGTTAGCGAGAAGAAAAAACGGAGTGCGTCATGGACTGGAATCGAATCGAAGGGAATTGGAAACAATTCAAGGGCCGCGCGAAGGAGAAGTGGGGCCGGCTTACCGACGACGACCTCGACGTAGTCAACGGGCGGCAAGAACAGCTCGAGGGCAAGATTCAGGAACGATACGGCCTTGCCAAGGACGAGGCTAAAAAGGATGTGGAGGCTTGGTTCAAGTCACTGCCGTAAGCGGCGCGAACAGCCGGCGTGCGCGGGGGCAATCGGATTTGAAACCGCGAACGATTAAGCATTGCGATGGATTGGCCATTTTCGAATGCAACGTCAAGTCTCGCCTGCGCGGCTTTAAAATTGTTCACAAAGCTGACGAATTATTGGCGGACAGGGAGTCACTATCGTCCCGAGCTGCACTATATGCGCGGGCCTGGCCCGAAGTGGCGCGAGGCCCACGCCCGGCCGCGCGATACCAGCAAGCGACGAGCCCGAGGAGCCATGCCAGGTCCGCCGCCATTCACTTCAGCAAGCGCGAGTATTCTCCGCGCACTACCCCGCGGACCCGTGTCGTCATCCTCGACCGACGATGTGTCAGCGAGTACCCGGCCCATGAGACCTTAGCTCGTTGAGCGCCATCTCAACAGCAGCCGTCATGCTTGTCGTGTAGGCCACCCGCTGCGCGCGCGGCATCACCACCACTAACCGTCGCTCGAGACGCGCGATATGGACAACGATCCTTTGGTGCCGCTCGTCATACACGACGCACCAGGGCTCGCCCGCATTGGTGTGGCTGCACTCCAAAATCCAGTCGTCGGAAGCCTCACAGAACTTCTCCAGTCGACGGATTTCGGCGCGTTCATTGGCAGTCCAGTCATGGCCGAGAAAGAGCAGCGGCATCATGCGTGCGAAATGCGCAACTGCAAAACTCGTTCCTGTCAGGGATTCATGTAGCGCCCTGGCAGGTGACCCGCTGGAGGACGCTGCGACACGCCAGACTAATGTCTGGTCTCGCACAGAGGCCACCGCCGGAACTTCGCCGGGGCCACCACGTTTCTGTGCAGGATAAATTTTCGCATCCTGCACCAAAGGAGATGCCTTATGGCGAGACTTGCCTATACTTCGATCGTCATCGCGCTCGTTGCAACATGCGCGAGCGCGCAAGCCCAACAGCGAGGCAGCGGCTCGGCTGCTCAGATAATGTCGAGCATCCCAGCCAACAGCGAAACCATCACCCATTGGTACAAGCAGAGCGTCTATGATCCGCAGGACAACAAGATCGGGGAGATCATGGACGTGCTCGTCGATCGCGAGGGCAAGGCGACGGCGCTCATCATCGGCGTCGGCGGCTTTCTTGGGGTGGGCGAAAAGGACGTCGCTGTTCCCTTCAATTCTGTCCAGGTTACGAACAAAAATAACAATAAATGGTACTTGGTCATGAACTCGAACAAGGATGCCCTCAAGAGTGCCAAGGGCTTCAAGTACGACCGCAGCGAGATGAAGTGGATACCGGAGTAAAGCTCCGCCACCACCGGAAGTCCTTCTCAGAGACCGGGGAATAGGTAAGGTAGAGCTTTCTCTGCGGGCTGCCGATCTGGCCTTCCGGTGGCCCTTCATCTCCTAGAGCCGCGCTACTCATGGCAGCCAAACGTGCCGCATGGCCGGCCATTCTTGGCGTGGCCACTGCTGAGCGTATCGCCGTTTCCCATTGGCTTTGCGCGGCGCCAATTCTCCCCGGTCGCGAAGCCTATTTCCTAGGAACACGGTGAAGGTTTCAACGCTAACGGCGTCGACACCGCTGTACGCTTCGGTTTTGAGATAGCACAAATCCCGTTAATTTTGCCCGAAACAACGGCCCGTCCGTGTCGGTGCGCGCCGGCGGCCAGAATGTGTCGGGCAAACGCGGTCTGCGACGGTGGGCTGATGATCGACCGGTCACCAATGAAAAGCGTGCGTCACCCGCTCGGCCTCGTAATGATCGCGGCGGGCGTGGGCTGACTGGGCCATGGAACTTAAGCTCCGAGCCGACGTCGGGCTGAACCCCAGGTGCGGCCGCCGTGAACCCGCCGCATTCGGACACTCGTTAACTCGACTAAATGAAGCGGGCGCCAACCTGGGGCACACAGGCTGGACCCCGATGCTTGGCGATCTGCACGATACCAACGCTTCCGGACCATGTTGTCGCGGGCCGTTTGCCGCGGCGTGTCTCCCGACGAAAGCCCCGACGCCTGGGAGAAAGAGAAAGCTTACGGAATCGGTGGTTGATCAAGAAGCCGAGTAACGAGCCAGATATTACTTAGAGCGCCGGCGCCTGTTTGCGCGCACTCGCTTTTTGTGGACCTTGCTGACGGACTCATGCCTTCTACCGCTGTCTGTCGTAACCTTTGTGGCGGCGGTTTGAACGTCTGGCGACGCCGCGGTCTTGTCGGTGATCATGCCACGAACTTCGGTTTTGCTGGCGTCGCCCACCAATCTCATCAGGCGAAGCGCCACTGCATTCTGCGCCTCTAATCCGAGCCGCGCCGCCTGAAAGGTGATAGCAAGCCACGGGTTCAACATGTGGAAATCTCCAAATTGCACGCGCGTCAGCACGGTAACCTTCCGGATAGTTTGTGGTTCCACGTTTCATGCGCGTAAACAATCGACCTGATCGACACAACGGCCGCAGACTGTACGCTTCCCGACCAACATGATGCAGCAGGTGAACGCGGCACCGCGAAGTTTGCAATGGCGCCGACGGGAATCGCAACCGCGAATGAGTAACACCAAGCGCCCTATTGACAGCCGAGACGACACTGACACCAGCATTGGAACCATTAGTCCGCTGGAAGGTTTGGTGATTGAAGTGGAGACAACGAATGAATAACCAACAACCTTCTCTTTCGAATAGCTCGGCATCTGACTCACTACAACCCAACAATCAGGCATCAAGATTAGGACACGAATCGCAAGACGTGCGCGCGAAAGCAAGCGAAGCCGTCTCAAAACTTGCTGACGTCGCTCAGCAGGCTGGCGGCCAGGCGAAGCAAACCGCCTCCTCGCTCGCGTCCGACGCCAATCAGAAAGCAAAAGGCTTTTTGAACCAGCAGGTGGCGTCCGGAGCCGAGCTGGCGGGCCACGTCGCCAACTCCGCCCGATGCGCGGCTGACAACCTCGATCAAAATGCCCCACAACTGGCAGAGCTGGTGCGCGGGGCGGCCAAGAGGGTGGAGGAGTTCTCCCGAGACCTGCGCGGACAGACGGTCGAGGACCTCGTGCGGACAGCATCAGACTTTACACGTCGACAGCCGGCCGTGGTCTTCGGCTTTGCCTCGCTCGCGGGTTTCTTGCTCTTCCGAGTGCTGAAGAGCAATCCCCCGAGCAGCTCAGAAGATAGTTACCACCGACGCGGCGATGACTATCGCAGCGTTGATGGCTTCGGCCCGGGATCGAGACAGTTCGATGGCGCATGACAGGCTGCTGAACTCCGGGCTGACCCGGGCCCTGACCGACCTTCTCTCCGATCTCGCGGATCTGGTGCGGAAAGAAATCCAGCTGGCGAAGGTCGAGGTGACGGAGAAGATTGCCTCCCGTCTGAGAGCTAGCGTCTGGATGGTTGCAGCCGCTGTTTTCGGGTTGATTGCCGCCTTGCTGATGGTCGAGGCGGCCGTTTTTGCCATAGCGAGCTTCGGATTGGCGCTTCACTGGTCGTGCTTGCTGGTAGCCGCCGTTCTCGCCGCGGGCGCCGCCGCCGCGTTCTATCACGCGCGTTCGCTTGTCGAGGGGGACTTTCTCCCAACGCGAACCACCAAACAAGTCACACAAGACATCGAGACAGCCAAGGAGCAGCTGACATGAGCCGCTATTCAGAGACCGATACCTATTCGCAAGCCGCCGATTGGCTAATGGGCACGGCACGCCGCAAGCCTGAGGCCCTTCTCCTGCTCGCAGCAGGCTGCTGCCTGCTGATTCGGAGTGGCGGGAATTCATCCGCGAAGGCGGCTTCTCATAGCCGCTACGGGGAGGACAGTGAGCGCTATCAGTCACAGCCCAGCCGGACTCCGTCTGACATCGGGCGAGCTTCATCGAACGTTCGCGACGGGCTTTCACGCGCCGCGGACAGCGCCACCGATTACGCTTCGCAAATCAAGGATCGGGTCTCGGATACCGCGAGTTCTTATGCCCAGTCGATCTCCGAGTCCGCCGACGATACGCGCCGCAATGTGTCCGAGCGTTCGGCGCGCTTGAAGCGCCAAGCCCAGTCGACACTGCAATCCGGCATGGACCGCGTGCTGCGCGATCAACCCTTGGCGGTGGCGATGGCGGGACTCGCCGCCGGCGCCGCGGTCGCCGCCGTATTCCCGTCGACGGGGATCGAAGACCGCACGTTTGGCGGCGCGCGCGAGGCGTTGACGGAAGCGGCCGGCAAAGCCGGCGAAAGGGTCGTGGAAGCGGCCGGCAAAGCGGGTGAACGTCTGAAGAGCGCCGCCGAAGAGCGGGGCTTGACCTCGGAAGGTCTCAAAGAGTTGGCGGGCGAAGTTACCGACACGTTCACCAACGCAGTCTCGGGCAAGCCCGAGGATCAGGGCGGCGCCCCCAGGGCGCCGCAGAGCCCTGCAGCCGCGACCGGGCCGAGCCAAAGTTTCGGAACAGACCAAGCGAAGCCGGACGCCAATCGGAGCTCGGACAAGACACGGGCAGGCATTGAGCCGGGGCGCGGCCATCGATGAGTCAATCCGACCTCAATGCACTCGAGCGGGACGTCGAGCAGGCGAGAGCCAGGTTTGCCAATGATCTGGCTCGGCTGCGTTCGCCGGTAAATCTCGCGCGCTTTAAGGATGACCTGTGGGCGGAGGCTCGCGAAACCAAAGACGAGTGGGTGGAGAAGACTAAAGAAGCCGCGAAAGACGGTGCGCAACGTGTGTTGACGCAGTTGACGGAACGAGCTGCCGCCAATCCCGCTGCCGCATTGGCCATTGGTGCCGGATTGGCGTGGCGGCTCTTTCACCGGCCTCCCATAGCAACGCTACTGGTCGGAATGGGATTAGTCGGACTGCTGCGGACCTCGCCCTCGCAACATAGTTCGCAGCCCTACATGGGCCTCCACGATGAAGATCCCAAACCGCGGCGAAACGATGCGGGCAATGCAAGCCTTGCCGCGTTTGCCGACGCCGCAAAGGAGAAAGTACAGGATTGGAGTGCACACACTGGCGAAGCGGTCCGGCAAACCGGAACGCAGATCGCGGACAAGACTGCATCGGTGGCTGACCGAGCATCCGCTATGCTGCACGATGCCGGTGATGCCGCCCGCGATACCATGACACAGATCGCCGACAAAGCTGCATCAGTCGCCGACCGGGCTTCGCATCGGCTGCGCGATACAATTCCCGATCAGGACGATCGCGATACCTATCTACTCGGCGCGGCCGCGCTTGCAGTCGCTGCCGCTGTCGGGATTGCGCTCCAACGGCGGGCACAGGAGGATACCCGACCGGTTTCGGCGCGGCATTCCTAGGGAGTGGCGCATCTGCTGGGAAGGCATCAGGAATTCGACTTTCAAGGTTTCGGGATTCACGGAGGATTCAATGGCTAGAGAACCCAAGAAGCTTGATGATCTCTTTCACGACACTCTCAAAGACATCTATTTCGCGGAGAAGAAAATTCTCACGGCGCTTCCAAAGATGGCCAAAGCTGCGCACTCGGAAGACCTTCGGGCGGCTTTCGAGAAGCATTACAGCGAAACGGAAGGCCAGGTGGAAAGGCTTGAACGAGTTTTCGACCTGATCGGCAAGAAGGCTCAGGGCAAGACCTGCGATGCCATTATCGGCCTCGTGGAGGAAGGCCAGGAGGTCATGAAGGGATACAAAGGATCCCCGGCCCTCGATGCAGGTCTTCTGGCGGGCGCGCAAGCCGTCGAGCATTACGAAATATCCCGCTACGGGACTTTGAAAACCTGGGCAAATGAACTGGGCCTTGGAGATGCCGTAGGGCTTCTCGACGCGACATTGCAGGAAGAAAAGAACACGGATGCGACCTTGACGAAGATTGCGGAAAGCGTCGTCAATCAGGAAGCGGAGTAGGCAAGTCCGTGTGAAATGCTACGCGGTAGCAAGCATCTTTCGGCGAAACCTCTGGCCCGCCCTGGCGTTTCCGAGCATGCCGATTGAGTTTTATTTCACGCCAGAGCTCCATCTCAGGGATGGGCGCATCCGCGACCTCGACGACGCGATCAGCTTTGCTCGCGAGCAGAGGCTCGACCAGGAGCCCAGCGTGCAGGGCTGCGCTAACAAAGAGACCATTAAGTTTTTCCAGTCACTTCGTCTTGGTCGCCGCTATCTATCGAGTACTGCCGTTACTACCTCGGCCGTCGCATGCCGGAAGAGGGTGGCATGACTCCCCCCGCACATTGCCGCGGCCGGTGGCGCAGTCCTCGAGTGACGGCCCGAGCCGACAGGGGTACGCTCTCATCACCGGATGTTGCCTGGAACGGTCATTAGCGCGCTATTCCGAGGGCAAGGGGGGCCTATGAAGGGTGTCTCGACGGCCGTTGTTGCGGCGATCATCGTCGGCACGCTCTATTTCGGTCGAGAGGTGTTTGTCCCGGTCGCGCTGGCGATCCTGCTCAGCTTCGTGCTCGCGCCGCTGGTCCGGATGTTGCAACGTTGGCACGTGCCGCGCGGGCTGGCGGTTGTCGGCGTCGTTCTCCTTGCCTTCGTGAGCATCTTCGCGCTGGGCGGCGGTACACCATCCGTCGCATGCGCCGAAGACTTCCTGCGGCGCAAGTCCTGCTTGCATGCTGGAAAGCGGATGTGGACCCAGCGACGCTGCGCGATTCGATGAAAGCCGATGCGGTCGCCACCACCCTACCTGAGGCGGTGAGGCTCTGCCTGGAGGCAGCGCGCAATTCGTCGCTTCGGGCGAACCTGCAACCCATCCAGGCGAGCGCAACCGCAGCATAAATTTCGCCGCGCCGCCGCGCGCTGTTGGTGTGGCCGCTCGCCACGCACAGCGGTCATTTATTTGTGTTCAACGATCCCAAGCGCCGGCTCGACCGCGCCAAGGAAATCAGCTTTGGCAACCGCTTCATCCCCCGCCTCCGCATCCTCACGGGCACGCTCGCAACTCTTCCACCGCTGCATTCTCGGATGGCACGATGCCAACAGTGACCTTCGTCGAGGCTCAGGTTCGGACCGTAAAACGCAATCGTCGCAATTGGCCAACCCCGCACTCCCTTCCGAGCTTTCTTTCGCAGGCGCTTAAGGAACCGATCCTCCATCATCATATTGCTCCGTCAGCGACCGTTGCGTTCACTCGACCGCTCCTTCCGATCCGCTGGGATGTAGGGAATTAATCCCTTTGCGAATGCAATTTCCTGGAGGTCGTGGGGCATGTACCGCAAATCGACCAGCAGACCATTCACCTCTGCCATCCACACAAGCGGATTCTTTTCGGCGAAGCTAGGAAGCGTCCACCGCGGGTCAAGCGGCCGGGTCCCGAGCGTCTCTTCGATCACGCGCGCCTTTGTGTGGACGGTGCTCTCGCCGACTTCGAATGCGGCACACAGGTCCGCCGTCGACATGCACGGAGTAATCGATTGTCGCTGAGAAAGTTGATCCTTCCAAGAACGTAAACGATACCGCATGCCCACGTACGCGGTTGCCCAGAAGTGAGCGGGCTCGGGCGCTTCCTGCAGAGCACCTTGGTCATCGCGCGTGCCAAGTCCCGGTATTCAGAGTTGAGGTGCTTGTCACAGACGTCGTCAGTCAAGCCGACGATCTTCTCGTAGACAGACAGCATCATTTTTGGAACCGAGTTCAAGCGCGCGGGATCAGTCATCGAAATAGCCTCATCGACCGTGACGCATTTGTGTGTACCGAGAACTCCGTCCGTATTGATTACGTGACCGAATCGCCCGAGTGGCTCCCAAAACCGCGTATCCTTTCATTCCTGGCCCGATCAGCGCTTTGCCGTCACACACCCGAGGTAAGAGCCGTATGCGGGAAAGCTGCACGTACGGATCCGCGCGGGGGGCGCGAGATAACTCGCGTCCCTACCGCACCTGCCCACCGATGCTGGCGTCGACCCTAGGGAATGAAAATGGCGATACGTTGAGGCTCTGCGTCGCTAGCTAGAGCGCTACGGGTAGTGTCGTGATCCTGTCTGCGGGGAAACTACGAGCTACAGCGTGACACGGCCGCGGCTGGGCTTGGAATCCGGGTCTCGGCGCTCGGCGCTGCCAGTCGAGCTTAACGCAACGCTAGAACTTGCGGCCGACTTCGCCAAGGCATCGAACGGCTTGAGGCGGTTGCGGCGACCTCTCGCAATCGGCCACCTCCCGCTTGCTGATGGTGGCCTGACGAACCTGACATTTGCGCATCCCTGTGCGGTCGTCGCGAGCCGTCACCCGGCTTTGTCGACCGATGTGGGCTTCCGCCTATTCGCTGCGGCGAAAATGTCCCAAACGACTATGAACATCGCCGCGATTACCGGTCCCAGCACAATGCCGTTCATGCCGAAGACCTCGAGTCCGCCCAGCGTGGAGATCAGCACCACGTAGTCGGGCATCTTGGTATCGGCGCCGACCAGGATCGGACGCACGAGATTGTCCACCAGGCTGATGACGAGGGCGCCGTACGCGATCAGGACAAGTCCCTCCCAAACGGCGCCCGTCACCAGGAAATAGATGGCAACGGGCACCCAGACCAAAGCGGCGCCCACCGCGGGCAGAAGGGACAGGAACGCCATCAAGACCGCCCACAAGAGCGCCGCGCGGATTCCCAGGAACCAGAAGATCAGCCCGCCGAGAGCGCCTTGCAGGATCGCGATGACAACGGTGCCTTTGACGGTGGCGCGGATGACGGTGGCAAACTTGCTGAAAACGGCACGTTGGTGTTCGGCGCCGAGCGGAACGGCGTCCTTGATGGTCCGAAACAGCTTTTCCCCGTCGCGCAGCAGGAAGAAGAGCAGATACAGCATGATGAAAAGTCTGATGATGACCTCGAATGTAGTTTGGCCGATATTGATGGCCTGAGTAGCAAGGAACTGGCTCCCTCTCATGAAAATGTCGGCCAGTCTTTGCTGCACCGTGGCAAGGTCGGTCAGCCCGAAGCGATCGAGCAGATTGGTCACCCATGGCGGCAAGGCGTCCAGGACCTGCTGAAAATTGTGAGCGAGATTCAATTCGCCGGAGCGGAACCTCTCGTACAGGCCTGATGCTTCCTGCACCAGAGATGCGGTGATCAGCGTCGCCGGAAGGATGACGATAGCCACGATGATAGCAACCGTGGCGACGGCCGCCAGGTTGCGCCGCTGTCCCATGGACTTCGCCAGCCGTCGATAAACCGGCGCAAAGACGATGGTCAGGATCGTTGCCCAGAGGACCGCGCCGTAGAACGGCCAGAGGATCCACGCGAACGCGAAAGATATCGCGACGGTCAGCAGCAGGAAGGTTCTGTCTTCGAGGGTGCGCAAGCCGTCGCCCATTCTTGATGGCGTCGAAGAAGCAATTGTGCGCCTATCCGGGCAAGCCGTAACTGCAGCGCGGGCTACTTCTTTGCGATCTGTTCGGCCAAGCGGCGGTGATGCTCGACCGCTTCGCTCGCGCCAAAGTCCTCCAGCTCGAACATTTGCCGGATCTCGATCTCGCCATCCTCCTTATGTGGATTGGGGCAGCGCCTGATCCATTCGACCGCCTCCGCAAGCGACTTGCATTGCAGGATCCAGTAACCGGCGACAGCTCCTTGGTCTCTGCGAAGGGGCCGTCGATCACGGTGCGCTTGTCGCCGGAGAACCTGACACGCGCGCCCTTGGAGCTTGGCTGCAGCCCATTACCATCGAGCATCACGCCGGCTTTCGCCATCTCCTCGTTGAACTTCGCCATCGCGGCGAGTAGCTCCTCGGAGGGCAGCTTGCCGGCCTCGGAGTCCTTGGTGGCCTTGACCATCACCATGAATCGCATCTTCATTCTCCTAGCAGTCGGCTTGAGGTCAGCGTCACCTTCGATGAGAGGCGAGGCTGCTCGGCATCATAGGGGCCGCCGCTGTCGCGAGTTGGCTGTTCAGCTGCTCGGAATCACGTTTGGCGGCTTGATCGGTTATCTGATTGCCGGCTTCATCGGAGCTTCCATCGTAATCGCGATCGCCCGCGCGTTTCAGCGCCGGTCTTCAGCAGCGAACCTGATTTGCGTCGCGCCGCGGCCGTGCATTGCGGGGCACATTAAAAAGCAAAGGGGCGCAGGGCCAGACCTCTGCGCCCCTTTTCCCTTCCCAGGGTGTCCCCGCACGCGGAAGGGTAGCCA
>WNGF01004769.1_pt1 | contig 18091 bp, 22 predicted proteins | sample 5400641 | NCBI WGS metagenome assembly WNGF01 (sample SAMN13153371, study PRJNA577476) | soil metagenome | isolation source: 80 cm soil or saprolite under grassland replicate 2 | place: USA:California | collected 2016-06-15
GACTAGCCCCGTGATCGAGACCGGATCGTGTCCCGGCGTGTCCATGAAGACAAACCCCTTGGTGCTGATGGGCTCGCCGTACTGGAACACGTCCGTCATGGGCGTGGTCCCGCCCTTTGAAACGCCGCCCAAAGACTTCTCGAACACCGTCGTCAGGCCGCCCGCCTTGTTGCCGGGCGCGGGATTATTGTCCATGGCCTCGATGCCGCGGCAGTACCACTCCCACCACTTGTAGCGGTCGATGAGCTTCTTGGCGACGCCTTCGCTGATGGCGCGCCGGATCAGCAGGTGCTCGGCGCCATAGATCTCGGGCGTCTCGGCCAGGACGCCCGTGCCGCCATAGCGGACCAGCTCGTCCACGGCCCAGCCGAGCGCGGGATTGGCCGTGATGCCCGAATTACCGTCGGAGCCCCCGCAGTTGGTGGCCAGCGTCAGCTCGGAAATGGGCTGCTGGGTCCGGCGGGCCTCGTTGGCATAGGGCAGGAGCTTCGCGACCTCGGCCGCGGCTTTTTCCACCGTCTTCCGGATGCCCCCGGCCTCCTGGATATTGATGATCATGGGCTTGCGCTCGGGATGCCCCGGCGCCGCCATGCGCTGCTTGTCCACCATCACCGCGGCCTGGTTCACCTCGCAGCCCAGACCGATCAGGATATAGGCCGCCACGTTCGGGTGCTTGGCGTATCCGGCCAGCACGCGCTGGAGCGCCATGTGGTCTCCGCCGAAGAGCTTGGTGCCGCAGCCCGACTTGTGGGTGATGGCCAGCACGCCATCGATGTTCGGGTAGTCCTTCTGGACGTCGCGGAACTTCTCCTTCACGAACTGGCTCACGCTTGCCGAGCAGTTGACGCCGGAGATGATGGCGACGTAGTTGCGCGTGCCGACCCGCCCGTCTTCCCGGCGGTAGCCGTCGAAGAACCGCATCTGGGACGGCGGGTAGTAGTCCACGGGCTTGACGTCGGTGCAGAACTCGTACTCCTGGTGGAGGTCACCCACCGCCAGGTTCTGAGTGTGGACATGGTCGCCCACGGCGATCTCGGCGGTCGCGAATCCGATGGGCTGGCCGTAGCGTCGGACCACGTCGCCCGTCCGTTTCGCCCGTCGCGCCAGCTTGTGCCCCGGCTTGATGTCCTGTCTCACCTCGATCCGGCCGCCCGAGTCCTCGAGGATGGTGCCGGCCGCGATCTCGCGCTTGGCAATGGCCACGTCGTCTTCAGGCTTGAGGATGATTGCGAGATCGGTGATCGCGTGTGTCGCCATGATGTCTCCTCGGATTGCTCTTCACTCTCCGAACGGCTGGTACCGGGCCAATCTACCTGTTACGACGGGCACTTTGCAAGTTGTGGGCAGTAAGCGCCCGGCGGTTCCGTATCATCTAATATGACCGGCCTCTACTGGATCACCTCATCCGCCCGCGTCAGCACCGACGGCGGGATCGTCAGGCCGAGCGCCTTGGCGGTCTTGAGGTTGATCACCAGGTCGAACTTGGTCGGCTGCTCGACGGGCAGATCGGCAGGTTTGGCGCCTTTGAGGATCTTGTCCACGTAGGTAGCGGCGCGGCGGAAAAGGTCCGAGAAGTCCGCCGCGTACGCCATAAGGCCGCCAGCCTGGGCGTACGCTCTCTGCGCGAACATGGTGGGCAGCCGGTTCTTCAGCGCGAGGTCCGCCAGCCGTTCTCGCCATGTGAACAACATCGAACTCGATTCCACAATGAGAGCGCGCGCTCGCGCTTCCTTCATGGCGGCAAATGCGCGGTCCAACTCGCCCGGATCGCGCACGCCCAGGGATTGAAGCCGCAGGCCCAGCGAGGCCGCCGCGGCCTGTGTGCCTTTCGCAATCAGCACGGTGCCAGGACTGGTCTCATCAATGAGCAGGGCGAGATGAGAAACCCTCGGAACGACCTGCAGGAGGAGTTCCAGCCGTTTTCCGCCCAGATCGGCGTCCTGTGTCGTCAGCCCCGTGACGTTCCCACCCGGCCGCCCGAGGCTCGCGACGAGTCCTGCACCCACCGGATCAGCGAGTTGTGCCATGACGATGGGGATCGTGCGCGTCGCCTGTTTGGCCGCCAGGCTCGCTGGCGTACCAGACGTGACGATAACGTCGACCTTGAGTCCGGCCAGCTCGGCCGCAAGACCCGTAAGCCGGTCGGGTTTCCCCTCTCCAAATCGGAACTCAAAGGCGATGTTCTGTCCTTCCAGGTAACCCAACTCGCGCAGCCGTTGCCGCAATGTCTCCCAGAGGAGGACACGGGCTGGGGAAGGCGAGCTAGTTTCTAAGAGACCTATCCGCCGAGTTCCCGCCTGCTGCGCCTCGGCGGCGAGCGGCGCGGCGAGCAGCACGACACCTGTGCCAGTAAGGAACGTGCGCCGGTCGATCATCGAATTATCTCATCCGCCCGCCCCAGCACCGACGGCGGGATCGTCAGGCCGAGCGCCTTCGCGGTCTTGAGGTTGATCACCAGCTCGAACTTCGTCGGCTGCTCGACGGGAAGGTCAGCGGGCTTGGCGCCCTTGAGGATCTTGTCCACGTAGGTGGCGGCGCGCCGAAACAAGTCAGCAATGTTCGGTCCATAGGCCATAAAGCCCCCGGCTTCGACAAACTCCCTCCATGGGTACACTGCCGGCAGCCTGTTCTTTGCTGCCAGGTCCACGAGGCGTCTTCGCTCGCTGGTGAACATGTTGCTTGGCAATACAGTCAGAGCACCCGCGCGTGCCCGGGCCATTTCCGTGAAGGCCCTGTCGAAGTCCTCCGGCCCTCGCGCCTCAACGACTTGAAGCCGCACCCCTAGCGCCCGGGCCGCGACGTCTGCTTCCTTCAGCATGTCCTTGTCCGTGCGTTCGCCGAGGCCACCTGGCTGCCAGAGGACAGCGACCCGACTGACTCCCGGAACGGCCTGCGTGAGCAGTTCCAGACGCTTGCCGACGAGTTCCGGGGCGAGGATGGACAACCCTGTGACATCGGCGCCCGGCCGCGCAAGGCTGGTGACGAGCCCGCTCATAACCGGATCGGCAGCAACAGCGAAGACAATGGGGAGGGTCCTGGTCGCTTGCTTGGCGGCCAGGGCAGCGGGTGTGTTTGGGGCCACGATGACATCAACCTTGAGCGCAACCAATTCGGCCGCAAGAGCAGCGAACCGCTCGGGCCTCCCCTCGGCATCTCGGTATTCAATTACAACGTTGCGGCCCTCGACGTAACCGAGGTCACGCAGTCCTTGACGGAAGGCCTCTGGCAGGTGGGGGCTAGCGGTCAGGTTGCCCGCCAGGTAGCCTATTCGAGCGACCTTGGCCGCCTGCTGGGCCTCGGCGGCGAGCGGCGCGGCGAGAAGGCTTACAACCAAAGTGCCGATGAACGTCCGGCGGGTGATCACTCGATCACCTGATCCGCACGCAGCAGCAGCGACGGCGGGATGGTCAGGCCGAGGGCCTTGGCGGTCTTGAGGTTAATCACCAGCTCGAACTTGGTCGGCTGCTCCACGGGCAGCTCGGCGGGCTTGGCGCCCTTGAGAATCTTGTCCACAAAGGTAGCCGCGCGCCGGAACAGATCCGGGTAGTCCGCGGAGTAACTGATGAGCCCACCACCCTCGGCATACTCCCTCGTCCCGCCGCAACTAGGCAGGCGGTGCTTGAGGGCGAGCTCCGCGATCCGGTGGTAGCTGGCAAAGAGACCCGCGCTCGTGACCACGATTACCGCCCCGGCGCCGTGGCGCTTCATGGCCACGAACGCGGCCTCGTACGCGTTGGAGTCATCCGGGCGCACGGGGAAACTCTGTAACGTGATTCCCAGTGATCGAGCCGCAACCTCCGTGTCCCGTTCGGCGAGCGCCGACCCGCGGGCGGCACGATCCCACAGGGCAGCCATTCGGGACACCCGTGGGAGCAACTCTTTGAGCAGTCCCAGCCGCTTGCCGGACAGCTCGCTTGAGATCGACGCCATCCCCGTGACGTTTCCACCCGGCCGCGCCAGGCTCGCCGCGAGCCCGAGCTCGACGGGGTCAGGACCCGTCGCGGTCACGATGGGAATAGAGCTCGTGATCTGCTTGGCTGCGAGCGAGGCGGGGTTCCCTGCGGTCACGAGGATATCGACCTTCGCGGCAACAAGTTCTTTTGCCAAGCCGGGAAGCCGGTTCACCTGTCCGTTCCCCCATCGTCGTTCAAAGACGACATTCTGCTTCTCGACGTACCCCAGTTCCCGCAATCGCTCCTGAAGAGCCATCCACCAGGCGAGTCGGGCAGGGTCAGGGGAGGCGTAATCCAACAGACCTATGCGCCAGACGGTCCCAGCCTGCTGCGCCGGAGCCGTGAGCGGCACGGCGAGCAGGCCGCCAGCCAGCGTGCCGAGAAACATTCGCCGATTGATCACTGGATCACCTTGTCCGGCACAGTGGCATGCTAAACATGCGCGAGAACCACGTTCGCCACCATGTCGCCCCGAACGGCGGAGCCGGTAACGAGCCCCGCGAGATGCTTTCGCGCGGCGTCCATGAGGACTGCCCGTCGCTCTTCCGGCAGCTCAGCGACACCCGGAGCTAGCGGCGATGCGCCGATGCAGCCTCGTACGACCTGCTCCACGCCACCCTCCACCGAGAGGGGTAGCCGCCGGGTCTGCGCCTGGACGCCGCGGAGCCCGGCGGCGCTTACCGCCCCCACCAGCTCCGCCGGGTCCCCCCAGCTGAACGGGGCCAACAGGAGACCGGCAAGCTCCCGAGGGACAGCGTCGCGCAGGGATGCGTGGAGCGCCGCGTAGATCGCGCACTGTTCGATCGGCGCCCAGACAGCGATGACCAGCCGGCCCCCAGGCTTGAGCGCGCGGCGCATCTCACGCAGGGCAGCCAGCCTGTCAGGGAAGAACTGCACGCCCTGCTGGCACAAGACGACATCGAAGACTCCGTCCGCAACGTTCAGCGGAGCCGCCGGCGACTCCACGTACTCGATGGACGCCGCATCCCGCAGCGGCGGCTTCGCTCGTGCCACCTCCAGCATCGGCCGCGAGATGTCGACGCCAACCACGCGCCCGTGCGGCCCGAGCCGCTGCGCCGCGAGCCGCGCGACCGTCCCCGGGCCCGTGGCCACGTCGAGTACGGCCTCGCCACGTTGCAAGCGCGCTTCGTCCAGGAGTCTTCCCCAGGGCTCGAACATTCTCGGCACCAGGAAGTCGTCGTATGTGTGGGGCACCGCGACGTCGGTGAACTGGAATCGGCTCGCCTCAGGCATCCTGATCCTTCCGCGTTGTCTTCACTCGATCAGCTCGTCCGCCCGCAGCAAGAGCGACTGGGGGATCGTCAGGCCGAGGGCCTTGGCGGTCTTGAGCTTGATGACCAGTTAGTACTCCGTGGACCGCTCCACTGGGAGGTCGGCGGGACTGGCACCCCGGAGAATCTTGTCGACATAGCCCGCGGCGGCGCGGAACTGAGCAGGCAGACTCGCTCCGAAACGCGCGGCCCCGCAAGCCTCACGGCGACCTCATGCCCCTCACGGGCTCTGGAGCTGGCCCGTCTCCCGCATGAAGCGCTCGATGGTGTCGTAGGCGGGCCCTTGGCCCCGCGGCGCTGGCGCCGCCGCGTAGCGGCGCAGTGCCACCTTGGTGCGGGCGCCGAAGCGCCCGTCGGCCGGGCCGGGGTCGAAGCCGATCTCCGAGAGCGCCTGCTGCACTTCGCGCACATGCTCGGGCGTGGGATCGCGCACTCCGAGCCGGACCAGCGTGTCGCGGTTCAGCTCGCCGGTGGACTCCAGCCGCTCGGCCTCCTGGTAGCGCTTGAGCGCCGCCTGCGTGCGCGGGCCGACGACGCCGTCAGCCGGGCCGGGAGTGTAGCTCTTGCGCTTCAAGGCACGCTGCGCCTGGCGAATGACCGCGCGGCTCCAGCCCGCGCTGGCGCGGCCGGCCTCCGGCGCGATCGTCGCAGTGGGTGTCGCCCTGCTGCTCGGAGTTTCGTCCGCTCCGGCAGCCGGTGAGAGCGGTGGCGCCAGACCTGCGAGGGAGAACAGAGCCAAGGTGAGGAGTACTGAACGCGCCCATCTCATAACCGTAACCTCCGGAAGTGCCGGTCGAGAGTTCACTTGTGATCTCAGCACGATTCTCCCAAGCGTCATGGCCTGACGCAAGTTGCGCTCGCCGTGGGCTCGCGCACGTCCTTGACCCATTGACCGACTGGCGCTGCTCTCGCCTCACCTCTCCAACCTCACTTTCCCGCGCTGCCGGGAGATAACAGCATGAAGTGTTCGCGGAGACCGGTTCGTCGACTCGCGAATGCTCCCCGACGAAGGGCCCGGGGATAGAAGCTGCCAATATGCCGATCCGAGCGACTCTAGCCGACTGCGCCTCGGCGGCGAGCGGCGCGGCGAGGAGGCCGCTGGCAAGCGTGCCGAGGAACTTACGCCGCGTGGTCACTGATTACCCCGTCGGCGCGCAGCTTGTGGGACTGCGGGATGGTCAGACCGAGCGCCTTCGCGGTCTTGAGATTGATGCTCAATCTCCTTCGATGCGGGCCAGCGAGCTCGAGAAACGACGCCCTGACCTTAGCGTCCGACACCGGAGTGGTCAAGCGACGTTGGTCTCTGCGCCCGGGGATGCAGCACGTCGATCGCCCAGCCCAGATCCAGCCGCTCCCCAAGCCAGCCGGCGCACGCCGTCCGCGCGTCGATCCGGAGGCCTTGCGAGTCGTGACATGCGCGGAGAGCCCTGACGGGATCACCGAGCACTGTAGCCGGCGGCGGCACCTCAGGCAGCGGGCACCCGTCCGGCCGCTTGAATCGAAGCGCCCCGTCGGGCCCGCGCGCGACCTGGTAGCCCTCCTCGTGAACGGCGCGGTGATGCCGGCGGCAGAGGAGCGCCAAGTTCGAGAGCGTCGTCGGGCCGCCGTGCGCCCAGTGACGGAGGTGATACCCCTGGCCGAAGCGGACGCCGCAGCCGGGGAAGCGGCAGCCCCGGTCCCGATGGTGGAGCGCGCGCCGTAAGGCGGGGGGAATCGTCCGGGTCCGGGCCCCGACCTCAAGGAGGCGCCCGGCGTCGTCATGGCGCATCACCACCCGGCTGGCGTCGCAGGCCAGGCGCCGGGACGTTTCCGCGGAAACGCGCGTGCCATCTTCCATGACCGACTGGCCCGGCTGCTCGGGCTCGGCCAGGGCCTGGGCGTGGACGTGGACCACGACCTGGTAGCGCTCGCCCGGGGCGCCGGGACCGAGCCCCTCATGAAGGGCCGTCTCCGCGATGAGCGCCAGCGCATCGGCCTGCCGCTGGGCCATCGTGGGCGTTTCCGCGGAAACGTCCCCCGACCCTGCGGCGTCCCCGTCCGACGCGTGGGTCCGCTGGTACAGGGCCTCGCGCGCGGCCGCGAGCGCCTGGATGAGGAGCGCGCCGACTTCAGGCTCGAGCCTGCCCCTGAGGACCACCATGCCGTCCTCGTCCTGGTGCACATGGAGGGCTCGGCCGGCATGCCGCCGCGCTGTCTCCCGAGCCTCGGCCAGCCGATCTACCCGCCGCCAGCCCCGCACGATCCGCTCGACATGGGCGGCCGTGCCTGCCCGCGCCACCCCCAGCAGTCGCGCTTCGGTCTCGGGCGTGGCCACGCGGGTGAGAGCGCGGACCTTGGCGTAGGAGAGCTCCCCGCAGGCCAGGGCCTGGGCCAAGAGCGGCAGCGTCCCGAGCGCGCGCGCCACCCGGACCCGCTCACGGGCCGCGCCCAGATCGAGCCCCACCCGCCAGGAGAGCCAGGCGGCGCAGGAGCGGAAGCCCGTGTTCCAGCCCCCGCGCCGGTCGAACTCGCGGATGAGGACAAGCAGACGCGCGGTGGCGGCGTCGAGATGCGCGGACAGCAGGGCGATCTCGTCGCCGAGCCGGTCCAGCTCAGCAAAGGGATGCTGCGAGACAGGCACAGGTGAGACGTAGCTCTGCATGGCGAGCCCTCCTGCGCCGACTCTACACCGCGGCTTCCGCGCCTCCGTCCTGCGCCCGGGGCGAGTGTTTTCGAGACGGGGAGTGATTTTTGATTCGAGCCCACTCGAATCCACGCTGGCCGGCGAGTGTGGACCGCTGGGCCGGCACATTCAGCGTGCTGCTGCCGCGTGACCATGGCGACCCGAAAAACCTGTCAAGCGGAAAAGCGTGGGAGGGAACGCCCGCCGAGCCAGTGGCGGCTCTTCGCCGTCCGCTCCGACGGTTGACCCAGCACGTGGGCGCCGAATAGACTGGGCGGGTCGATGGCTTTCTCTGACCGCGCCGTGAAGGTCAACGGCCTCACGCTCGATTACACAGAGTGGGGTCCGCCCGACGCCTCGCCCGTCGTCCTCGTCGGGTGACCCGGCGCATCGTCTCGCGGCACTTCGCCCTGCTCTGGGGCGCCTCGTTCGTCTTCTTCTTCTCCTTCTACCTCCTGCTGCCCGCGCTGCCGCTCTATGCCCGCACGTTGGGCATCCCCGACTCCCAGATCGGCTTCATCATCGGACTCTTCGCCGTCTCATCCATGGTGGTGAAGCCGGTGGCCGGCTGGGCCGCGGATCGCTGGGGACGCAAGCCACTGATGCTGGCGGGCGCGGCGCTCTTCGCCTGCGCCTCCGCGCTCTATGGCTGGAGCGTGACGGTAGGCGCGCTCCTCGCGGTGCGCCTCATTCACGGGGCTGGCATGGGGCTCTTCCCGACGGCCAGCGCCTCCATGGTGGCCGATCTCGCGCCGCCGGCGCGGCGGGGTGAGGCCATGGGGCTCTGGGGCGCGGCCGCCAACGTGGCGCTCGCGCTGGGGCCGCTCGGGGCCGTCTGGCTGTCCGACCGCTGGGGATTCGGCTGGCTCTTCGCTCTGTCCACGGCCGTGGCGCTGACCGGGCTCGTGCTGACCTTCCTCCTGGGCGAGACCCTGGCGGCGCCCCTGCGGACGCCCTTCGGCTTTTCGTCGCTCTTGAGCCCGGCCGTCGCATTCCCCTGCGCCATCGTCTTCTGCCTCATGACGAGCTACGGCGTCCAGGCGGCGTTCCTTCCGCTCTATGCCCAGTCGCGCGGCGCGAACCCCGGCGTGTTTTTTCTGGTTCTGGCGCTGGTGGTGGCCGTGGCCCGCGGCTGGGCCGGGCTGATGTCCGACCGGATCGGCCGCGCGCCGGTGGCGGCCGCGGGCCTGGTGCTGGTCGCCGCGTCCCTGGCCACGCTCGCGGCCGGCGGCGGCCTGATGGTGCTGGTGCTGGCCGGCGTGCTCTACGGAACAGGATTCGGCGCCGCCCAGCCGGCCTTGATGGCGTGGGCGGTGGATCTCGTGACGCCGGCCGAGCGTGGCAAGGCCATGGGCACCTACTACACCTCGCTCGAGCTGGGCATCGCCGCAGGTGCCATCGGCTTCGGGATGGTGCTCTCGCGCTCGAGCTTTCCCGTCATGTTCCTGGGAGCGGGAGCGCTGGCCCTGACGGGCGCCGCGCTCGCTCTGGCGCGGGTCAAGCGATAAGAGACAAGGCGCTCAGCGGCCGCGAAGCTTGCGCGCGGCCTCGGCCCGCATCTTCTGCATGGCATGGGTCTCCTGGTCCGAGTAGCGCTCCTCCTTCCAGGGGTCGGCATGCATGTGGTAGCCGTTGACCTCCCAGAAGCCGGGCGGGTTCACGTCCAGGAATTCGAAGGCCCGCAGCCACTTGGCGCTCTTCCAGAAATAAAGCTTGGGGACGACCAGGCGCAGCGGGCCGCCGTGATCCGGCGTCAGCGGCTTGCCATCGTGCTCGAGCGCGAGGAGCACGTCGTCGTCCAGCAGCTCCTCGAGCGGCAGGTTGGTGGTGTAGTCCGGGTCGGCATGGAGCATGACGTACTTGGCCTCGGGCTTGAGGCGCACGCGCTTCATGATCTCGCGGATGTGGACTCCCCCGAAGCGGTTGTCGAGACGCGACCAGCGCGTCACGCAGTGGATATCGCAGCGCACCTCGGCCCGCGGCAGCGCGAGGAACTCCTCCCACGTCCAGCTCACTTCTTCCTCGACCAGGCCAAAGCAGCGGAAGGTCCACGTCTTGGGGTCGAAGCGGGGCGTGAGCCCGTAGGTGAGGACCGGCCACTTCGTCGTGAGCGCCTGGCCCGGCGGCACCCGCTTGGCCAGCTCTTCCGAGATATCCTTCATCAGCGCTCCCCCAGAAGCCGCTGGATCATGCGCTCGGTCTCCTCGTAGTCGCCCTCGCCGAGATGGATGTAGCGGACGATGCCCTTGCGGTCCATCAGCGCGGCCGCCGGCCAGTACCGGTTCCGGAATCGGTTCCAGATGCCGAAATCGTTGTCCTGAACCACCGGGTACGTGACGCCGAGCTGCCGGGCCGCCTTGACGACCTTGTCATACGGCTTCTCCCACTGGAACTCGGGCGAGTGGACCCCGACGATGGTCAGCCCGTCTTTTTCGTACCTCGCGTGCCAGTCCCGCAACTGCGGGATCACGTTCTTGCAGTTGTATCACCCGAAAGTCCAGAACTCGACGAACACCACGCGCCCCCGCAACTTCTCCATGCTGAGCGGCTCGCTATTGATCCAGGGGCCGCCGGTGATCTCGGGGGCGGGCTGGCCCACCCGCAGCCCGATCGCCGGCGCGGGCGCGGCCGCGCCCAGCAGCCCCGCCGTCACCACCACGGCCGCCGCCAGAGATCTCAGATGCATGGCTGCCTCCCGGCGCCAGTGTACCAAGTCCCGGTTTCTTCAGCCGAGCCTGGGCGCGGCCCCCCGGAGTGCGCCGTGGCGGTACCGAAGAGATTGGTTCGCCCGCCGTCGACCACCTATAATGGAATCGGCGTGGGGGTGGGCATGGGCCCGCCCTGAAGCACTGGCGCCCTGGCAATACCCGAGAGGAAAAGGAAGGGACCGAATGGCAGGTGACGACCGGAAGCTGGCGATGTTCATCGACTTCGAGAACATCGTCCGAGGCGTCAAGGAAGCGCAGTACAAGCAGTTCGAGATCAAGCTGGTCCTGGAGCGGCTGGTGGAGAAGGGCAAGATCATGGTGAAGCGGGCGTACGCGGACTGGAACCGCTACGCCGAGTACAAGCGGCCCTTCCACGAGCACGCCATCGAGCTGATCGACGTGCCCCAGAGCCGCTACAGCGGCAAGAATTCGGCGGACATCCGGATGGTCGTGGACGCCATGGACCTGGCGTACGCCAAGCAGCACGTGGACACCTTCGCCCTCGTCTCGGGCGACTCCGATTTCTCGCCGCTGGTGTCCAAGCTGCGCGAGAACGACCGCTACGTGATCGGGCTCGGCGTGAAGTCCTCGTCGTCCGAGCTCCTCGTCGGCAATTGCGACGAGTTCATCTTCTACGAGGACCTGATCCGCGAGTCCAAGAAGACGACGGCGCTGCGGGGCCTGCCGGAGAAGAAGGCCGAGGCATTCGCCCAGCTCATCGAGGCGGTGCTGGCGCTGCAGCGCGAGAACAAGGACACGCTCTGGGGCTCGATGGTGAAGCAGACCATGATCCGCAAGAACCCCGCCTTCAACGAGTCCTATTACGGCTACTCGACCTTCTCGAAGCTCCTCGAAGAGGCGGCCAAGCAGAAGATCCTGACGCTGGAGAAGGACGCCAAGAGCGGGACCTACATCATCACGTCGATCGAGGAAGGCCGCGCGGCGTAGCTAGCAGATGGGCCTTTTTCAGCGGCCTGCTAGTCGTTCCGGCGGGTAATCACGACGATCCTGCCCCGCTCGTCGGTGAGGGCCGTGAGCACCCAGCTCACGGCGCTCACCACCAGCGCGCCTCCCACCGCAGGCCAGAAACCCGTCACGCGGAAGCCGTCGATCAGCCAGGCGACGAACCAGAAGCAGGCGCCGTTGACTACCAGGATGAAGAGCCCCAGGGTGACGAAGGTGATGGGCAGGGTGAGGATGAGCAGGACGGGGCGGATGAGGGCGTTGACAATGCCCAACAGGAATCCCGCCGCGAGTGCGGAGACGATGTTGTCGATCTCCACGCCCGGAATCACCTTGGCCGCCAGCGCGATAGCCATGGTATTCACTAGTACGCGGACCAGGAATGCGATCATCCGCCAAGCCCCGGGGAGTATCATCCTGTGCAATACACTTCAGTCTACTACATGAATCCCGCGCGCGGCGAGGAGCGAGGGTGAGAGCGATCCTGGCGATGTCGGCGGTGGCCCTGCTGGCGGGTCTCGGGACCTCGCCGGCTCTCGCGCAGGCGCCCACCCAGTTCACGATCAATCCCGTGATGACGCGGGGGCCGGCCGACGCGCCCGTCACCATCGTGGAGTTCTCCGACTATCAATGACCGCATTGCAAGGCCGCCCAGCAGGTGCTGGGTCAGATCATGATGGAGTTTCGCGGACGCGTGCGGCTGGTCTATAAGGATTTCCCCCTCACGCGTCCTCATCCGCTCGCCCTTCCCGCCGCCGAGGCGGCGCGCTGCGCGGGCGCTCAGGGGGCGTATTGGGAGTACCACGACATGCTCTTCATGGCGCAGCCGTCTTTCTCGCGGAGCGAGCTCGTGAACTACGCCGGCCGACTCGGGTTGAAGGCGGATGCGTTCGGCGCCTGTCTCGACAGCGGCCGCTTCCGCGAGGCCATCGGAGCCGACCAGCAGGAGGGCCGGGCCGCCGGCGTCCAGGCCACACCCACCTTCTTCGTTAATGGTCTCAAACTGGAGGGCACCCAGCCCATCGAGGCATTCCGCGAGGTCATCGAGTTTGCCCTGCAGGACGCGCGGAGCAAGCGGCCCTAGCGGCCGAGCGGCTTCACCCGTGACCCTGACCGAGCTCGTCGAGCGATATGCCCAGTTCGAGAAGCGCGCCGTCGGCTTCTACCGCGGCTTGGCCGGCCGATTTGCGACGAACGCGGAGGCGGCGCGGCTCTGGCAGGAGATGTCCAATACCGAGGCCAGCCACTTCGCCCTGCTCGAGCTCGCGCAAGACTGGATCGCCATGGCCAAGGGCGCGGGCGGCATGCCGCCGGTTACCGCCGCCGATCTGGACGCCCTCGCGGCCAGGCTCGATCGGCTCGAAGCCGCCGCGGAGGCCGCCGGCCTCACGCCCGCGGCGGCCGTCGGACTCAGTATCGAGTGGGAGGAGCTCGAGCTGCCGCGCATCGTCGAGCTGGTCCGCCACCTGCCGCCCCACGCGCAGGGCCGCGTCATGGCCGGCATGATCGCGGAGGCCGGCGAGCACTACCGCATGCTGATGGAGCTGGTCAGGGCCGTGGGCGACACCGCGCAAACCGAACGGGTGAGCACCCTCGAGCGGAGCGCCCGCGAAGCCATCGGCTGAGCCCGAGACAAGGAGATCACCTCCGTGACCATCCCCCCCGTCAGCTACTTCGTGAGCGTGGACCGCGTGCCGTGGGTCGAGCGCCGCCCCGGCATCTTCTGGAAGGTGCTCTGGGAGGATCCGGACGGCCGGCACAAGGCCATCCTGGTGCGCTATGAGCCCGGCGCGACGATTCCCCGCCACCGCCATGTCGGGGATGAGCAGATCTTCGTTCTCGAGGGCAGTGTGGCCGACGATACCGGCGTCTGCACGGCCGGCAACTACGCGCGGCGGCCGCCCGGCTGCGTGCACGCGGTCGCGAGCCCGACGGGCGCCCTCGTGCTGGCCATCACCTCGGGTCCGACCGAGCCCGTCTAGCCCGCATTGTTCATGAACGCAGCCGATCTGAGACGGGCGGGTCCTGTCGCCGCGGGACCGCCCCGCGCGGCGGCTCCGTCACCCACTCGCCCGAACGCAGCTCTTGAGCTGCGGACGGGACTCGGGGGTCCCACTTCGCTCGGCCGCGCAAAACGGCCCCGCGGCGCCACCCGCCCTTCTCATACGTGATGCGGAAGTTCGCGGACGATTCGTTGGGTGGAGCCGGGGGCCGCTCTCCCGGGAACCGTGGCTTCTGCGTGTCGGTGTGGCAGTGGACCGTCATCATCGTGGACCGTGACGAGTCGGCGCACGGGGTGGCAACGCAGCGTGTTCCCGGAGAGCGGCCCCCGGCTCCACCCCCGACTCAGGTCGACGAACCTCGGACTCGCCGCCCTAGGCGTCCACTTCGCCGAGGTCGAGGGCGTCGCTGAGAGTGCGGAGCATGAGAAACAGGGTGGCCCGGACGCGCTCGTCGTGCTCGGCCGCGGCGCCGCCGTAGAAGACGCCGAGAATGTAACCGACCAGCGTGCGGTGCGAGGGGTCATCGGCCGCGCTCAGCACCGCCGGCGGGTCGGCGGCCTCGGCGCGCCGCAGCCACTGGCTGGTGGCCTCGTACGCTTCGAGGATGCGCGCCTCGGCCAGCAGCGGGAACGGTCGGCCGAGGCTGCGCTCGAGGGTCTTGAAGAGCAGAAAGCAGAGGCCGAGGGCAGCCTTCTGCACGGCGGCGTCCTGCTCGCGCGTCATGGCCTGCGCGAAGGCTGCGACATGCGGCTGCTGGGCGAGAAAGGTGCCGGCCTCGGCCTCGACACGGGCCGGCGGATAGGCCGCCGTCTCGCGCCAGACCTCGTCGACCAGCGCCTGGTCGATGCCTCGCATCGTTTCGCGGAATCTCCTTGCGGCTCCGAGAGCACTCCGGTAAGGTGAGGCCTTGGAATTCTAGCACGCGGCAGGCTGCCTCACGGGCCCGCGCGAACCATTCCCACGACGAGGTCGGGCAAAGGCATGATGATGAGCAAGGAAACCATCTGGCTGGCGATCGGATTCCTCGGTCAGGCATTCTTCTCGATGCGGTTCCTGATCCAGTGGATCGCCTCTGAGCGCAAGAAAGAGAGCGTCATCCCCATCTCCTTCTGGTTCTTCTCCATCGGCGGCGGTCTCACCCTGCTCATCTACGCGATTTACCGCCTGGACCCCGTGTTCATCCTCGGGCAAGGGGCGGGACTCTTCGTCTACCTTCGCAACCTCTATCTGATCCGGCGCAAGGCCCGGCTGGCCGAAGCCGAAGCAAGCGCGTAGCGCCAGGAAAGAACCGTGGGGATGGACGACGCGATCCGCTGGGGGCTGCCGCAGACGCGGGAGATCCTCATGATTCCGGGGCCGACGGAGCTGCCGTGGCCCGTGATCCAGGCGATGAACCAGCCGCCGGTGATCCAGTACGACCAGCACTTCGACGTCAAGGTGCTGGAGCCGGTGAACCTGGCGCTGCGCGAGGTGTTCAAGACCTCGCGTGGTGAAGTCATCACCATGCAGGGATCGGGAAAGACGGCGCTCGAGACCAGCGCGCTGTCCGTGGTCGAGCCCGGCGACCGCGTGCTTACGGTCGTCGCGGGGCAATTCGGCATGCTCATGCGCGAGATCATGAAGCGGATTGGCGCCGAGGTGACGGAAGTCACGGTGCCCCTGGGCCAGCCCATCGACCTCGGGAAGCTGGAAAAGGACATCGAGCGCGTCCGGCCCAAAGTCGTCACGCTTGTCCACAATGAGACCTCGACCGGCACCACCTACCCCGCCGCCGACGTCGCCCGCGTGGTGAAGCGCCACGGCGCGCTCTTGCTGCTCGATACCGTGTCCTCTCTGGCCGGGATCGACGTGCGGACCGACGAGTGGGGGGTGGACATCAACATGACGAGCTCCCAGAAGTGCCTCGCCGCGCCGCTCGGGATGGCGATCGTCGCCGTGGGGCCCGGAGCCTGGGAGACGATGGAGCGGCGCAAGCGCAAGCCGTCGTCTTGGGTATACGACCTCATGCGCTGGCGCGAGGAGTGGGTCCCAGTCTCCCGCGGCGGCAAGGTCCCGGACGGCGCGCAGCGCCGGCAGCCGATGTCGATGTCGAGCCATCTGACGCAGGCCCTCGGCGCCGCCGTAAGGCTGGTGCTCGAGGAAGGGCTGCCCCACCGCTTTCGGCGCCACGCCGCGGCAGGCCGCGCCTTCCGCGCGGGACTGGACGCGATGCGGGTCGAGATGTTCGCGCACCCGTCCCTCTACTCGGACACCGTGTCCTGCTTCAAGACGCCGAATGGCATCGAGCCCATCGCCGTCGTCCGGCTCATGCGCGAGCGATTCGGCATCCTGATCGGCACGGGGCTCGGCGAGATTCGCCACAGCGCCTTGCGAGTGGGGCATATGGGCATGACGGCCAGCCCGCTCTACGTGCTGCCCACGCTCTCCGCTCTCGAGATGGCGCTGGGCGAGCTCGGGCACAAGGCCGAGGCCGGGGCCGGCGTCGCCGCCGCCCAGGCCATCTTCGCCAACCCGCCGGCGTGATCGTCGTCCCGGACGACTTCCCTTCGGTCTTCGCCGACAGCGAGGCCCACGCGCGCGCCAAGGCGCTGGGCGAGCTGCGCGTCTTCACCGAGCGCGGCGCCGACCGGGAGGACGAGCTGATCCGCCGTATCGGCCGGGCGCGCGTCGCGATCAATATCCGCGCCCACGCCCGCTTCACCGAGGCGGTCTTCGCCGCCTGCCCCGATCTCAAGCTCGTGTCCGTCTGGGGCACGGGCACCGACAATATCGATCTGAATGCCGCCGGCATGCGCGGCGTCACCGTCTGCAATACGCCGGGGATCAACGCCTTCGCGGTCGCCGAGCACGCGCTCGCGCTCATGCTCGCGGTGGCGCGCAAGATCACCCTCCTCGACGCCGAGCTGCGCAAGGGCAAATGGCCGCGCGAGCTCCTCACCCAGCTGACCGGCAAGACGCTCGGGGTCTTCGGCATGGGCGCCATCGGCAGCCGTCTCGCCGCGCTCGGTCGCGGCATCGGGATGCGGGTGCTCGGCTGGAGCGCCACCGGGGACGAGAAGCGCATATTGAAGACGGGCGCCGGAGCGGCCACCAAGGACGAGATGCTGCGCAGCGCCGACGTCGTGAGCCTGCATCTGCGCCTCACGCCCGAGACGCGCGGCTTCATCGGGCGGAAGGAGCTGGCGGTCATGAAGCCCACGGCCATCCTGGTCAATACCGGGCGCGGCGCGCTCGTCGACCGCGACGCGCTCCTCGACGCGCTGAAGCAGCGCCGGCTCCTCGGCGCCGGCCTCGACGTCTTCCACCAGGAGCCGCTTGCTCCCGACGATCCGATCCTGACCCTTCCCAACGTGGTCTGCTCGCCTCACAACGCGGGCCAGACGCCCGAGGTGATTCGCGACGGGCTGCTCGCAGCCGTCCAGAACGTCGAGCGCTTCCTCAAGGGCTCGCCCGCCAATCTGGTCGTCGCCCCCGTCAAGTAGCCTTTCGGAAGCCCGGGCTCCGGGCGCGGCTGGCCCAAGTACCAGGCGGGCGCGCATCGCTGGTGGCGTCGTGGCGAAACCAGGCGTACTCTCCCTCCTATCCCGCTCAAAGGAGGAACATCATGGCGAAGATCCTCAAGTGCGGCGACCTGATGCCCGGCTGCAACTTCGTCGCGGAAGGCAAGGACGAGGCGGAGGTCATGGCCAAAGGCACGCAGCACGCCAAGCAGGCCCACGGCATGGCGACCATCCCCCCGGAGATGGCCGCGAAGGTGAAGGCCGCCATCAAGGAGAAGTAGCGCGGCACAGGGTTCACTGACGGTGAGATCAGCGACGCGGCGGCTTGAGTCGCTGCGACGCTCCAGACGCGCCGCGCCGCTGATCGCCCTGCTGGCCGTCACGCTCTCGATCGCGCTCCTCTCATGCGACCGTGTGAGCGAGCGGAGCGCCGCCACTCCTTCCTCGCGCGGCGGCCCCATCTATCTCATGCCCCTCGGCGAGCCCGGGCCGGCGTTCCTCGACGAGCTGGCGCGTCATTACGCGGACAAATTCGGCTGGCGCGTCATTACGCGGACAAATTCGGGCTGCGGGTCGTCGTGCTCGCCCCCATCCCGATCGAGGAGACCGCGTTGGATCGCTATCGCGGTCAGGTCATCCTAGAAGAGCTGCTCACCCTCATGCGGCGCCGTCACCCCGTGGAGGCGGCTGATCCTACCGGCGTGATGGTGGGCATCACCGTTTACGACGGCTACATTCGGGGCTATCCCCAGTGGGGATGGGCATTCTCGCTCAGGGAGGACAACCGATTTGCGATGGTCTCGACGGCGCGGATGGACGAGCGGAACTTCGGGGCAAGCGCGACGACGAGCTGCTCAAGGCGCGCATGCGCAAGATGGTCACGAAAAATCTCGGCATCATGTACTAGGGGCTCAAGCCGAGCATGAATCCCCGAAGCGTGCTGTTCGGGCCGATTCTGGGCGTTGACGACCTGGACAGCATCGGCGAGGACTTCTAGACGTCGACGTCAA
>WNGF01004570.1_pt1 | contig 18086 bp, 21 predicted proteins | sample 5400641 | NCBI WGS metagenome assembly WNGF01 (sample SAMN13153371, study PRJNA577476) | soil metagenome | isolation source: 80 cm soil or saprolite under grassland replicate 2 | place: USA:California | collected 2016-06-15
TCCGGCCGGAAGATGTCCTGACCGATGTGCTGCGGTCGGTGCATGTTCAGGGTACCCTCTATTGCCGCTCCAAGATGAGTGTGCCGTGGGGTTTTCGCGTGGCACACCGGGACACTGCCAGCTTCCATGTGGTTACCGAAGGACACTGCTGGCTTGATGTCGAAGGGGTGGTTACGGGAGTGCCGCTCAACACTGGGGACCTCGTGATCTTGCCGCATGGTCATGCGCACATCATGCACAACCCGCCCAATACCCCAGCCGCCACGATAGAGTATCTCGATGATTTAGTCGCCAAGCTCGCTCCCGACGAGCACGGCATGTTGAGCTACGGCCGTAAAGATGCACCTGCGACAGCCCTCGTTTGCGGTGGTTTCGAGCTTGAAGGAGAGCGGACCAACCCGCTATTATCGGCGCTGCCCGCCTATATCCACATCAGCAGCGCCAATAGTCAGCTCATTCCGTGGCTTCAGGCCACCATCGAATGGGTTGAGTCGGAGGCGAGTGCAAATGGTGCGGGCGCCGAGACGGTGATTGCGCGGTTGTCGGAGCTGCTCTTCATCCAGGCCATGCGCGCCTTTACGAATGCAAACAGCGACGGTGACATTGGCTGGCTCAAGGCGCTGAATGACCCGCAGATTGGCCATGCGCTGGCCTTGATTCACAGCCAGCCGCAAGCAGATTGGACGTTAGCTGTGCTCGCTGCTGAGGTAGGTTTGTCGCGGACCGCATTTACGACGAAGTTCAGGCAGCTGGTGGGCGAATCGCCACTGCGCTACATCACTCGCTGGCGGCTCACGAAAGCTGCCGCCTATCTGCGAACTGGCTCGAGGAAGCTCACGGAGATCGCCAGGCTCGTCGGGTATGACTCTGAGGTTGCCTTGAGCAAAGCGTTCAAACGCAACTTCGGCATCGCGCCGGGTGCGTACCGCCACAATGTGCTGGCACCGCGGCAGGATGGATGAGCGCCCATAGAGACGGTTAGCCGTGTGTTGTGGCAGAAGTACATAGATCACGGCGTTACCACAGGATGGCGAAGAGGCGTCGATGCGGTTCATCCTATCTGGTTCGCAACTCCACTGCGACGATCTGGTCAGCCACCTCGCGCAAATCGCCGCCAGCGATGTCTGGTGCAGGAACCAACGGATCGAGCACCATCCCTGTTCGCGCGATGAACGCCGCCGCGCAGCCTGCCCGCAGTGCTCCCGCAACATCCCAGGCGTGTGCCGTGATGAGCCGCACCTCGCTGATCGCCACGCCCATACGCTCGGCCGCCATCCGGTAGGGCTCGGGCGCCGGCTTCAGGCGCCGCACCATATCGGCGGACAGGATCTGCTCGAAATAGTCGGCCAGGCCCGCGTGGATCAGCTGATCCCTGGCGACCTCGGCAGTCGAGTTGGTGAGCGCGGCCAACCGTAGCCCTGCGGCGCGCAGGCGTTCCAGGCTCTCTATCACCTCAGGATGGGGCGGGAGCGTCCTGATCGCGCCGAGAATCTGGTCGCGATCGGCATGGGCCAACGCCACGCCCCGCCGGGCCGCCGTCATATCCAGAGCTGCGCCGCCGATGGTGCCGAAGGTTGCATACGCGTCGGTCAGCGTCGCGACCAGCGCCGACTGGATCATCTGGGCAAACCAGGCCTGTCGGACGCTGGCATCCCCAAACACGCGCGCAAAGTGCGAGTCCAGCGCCTTCAGGTCCAACAGTGTTTCGTTGACATCAAACACACAGACACGCGCCATACCTACACCTCACTTTCTTGATCCGCCGTTTCGCCCTCAGCAAACGCCCTGAGCGCCACCAGGTCGCGGATCGCAATGCTCCCGCGTCGGAGATCGACCAGCCCCATATCGCGCAGCTCGCCGAGCACCTTGGTGGTGGTCTCGCGCGAACTGCCGACCAGCTCGGCCAGCTGCTCGTGCGTCAGACGCACCTCACACACCGCCGGGCCGAACGGCCAGCGCCGGCGGCCCTGCTCCGCACGACCGAGCGTGAGCAGAGCGCTGGCGATCCGCTGCGGCACAGCCTTGAACACGACGTCGCTCAGCCGCTGCTCCATCGCGATCAGACGATTGCCGAGCGTCTCGGCGATCCGCGCCGCGATGCGCGGGTCGCTGAGCAACATCTGCTGCACGTCCTCGCGGCTCATCAGGCAGATCACACAGTCCTCCAGCGCCTCGGCGAAATTGTCGTGCATGCGCTGCCCAATGATCGCCATCTCACCGAAGATCGTGCCGGGCGTGATGATTGCCGTCGTGAGCGCCTTGCCCGCGGGCGAGAGCCGGAAGACGCGCACACGGCCCTGCTTGAGGATGAACAGCACCTCGGTGCGAGAGTGAGGGGAGTAGAAGACCGTGCCGGCCTCCACCGTCTGCCGGGGCGCGCGGGCTGCGATCGCGTCCATCTCACTGGGCGACAGGTCCTGAAAGATATCGACTTCGGCCAGGCACCACAGATCCGGCATCTCATTCTCTCTCGGATGGTACATCGCCACCGGCTCGCGGGATGTCGCCTGGAGGTGCAGTTGCCCCATCCAGTTCGGCCAGGAGCGCCGGTAGGCTGGGATTGCCCAGCGAGATGATCTGGTCGTCGAGGCAGTAGGTCGGCGTGCCGAAGACCACCAATCGGCGTTCCGCCCTCACATAGTCAAGATCGATCACCTCGATGGGCTGGTGGGGGCGCAGATGCCGCACCTGGGCGACGCGCTGGTAGGCAATCGCGCAACTCGCACAGGCGGCGGACACATAGACGCGCAGAGTAGTCATGATACTGCATTTCTGAGCGACGCAATTGGGCTGCGGTGATCATACCAGATCGGGACGCGGCTGTGCGGGAAATCGCGACAGACACAACCAACCGAGGAACGCCCTGCATCTGATGCGTTCCTCGGTCGGAGCACGGTTGATGGCTGCGCCAACTAGCGGCGCGCCGCGTACCATACGTACCCCGCGCCAGCCACCACCCCATAGATCAGATGGCCGAGCAGGCTCATCAGCGCCATGCCATCAACTCTCAACAGCGGCATGCCCATCAGCGCCGGCATGATCAACAGCGGGCCAAGCACCCACCAGACCGCACCGTAGAGCGCGCCGAAGCTCAGGCCACTCGGGTAGCCAGTGACACGGCCGCCAAAGAGCAGCCCGAAGGTCGCGCCAATGAAGCTGGCGATGATCATATGCACGACGAATCCGACGACCGCGGACTGGCTGCCGACGAGCGAGGCGATCACGGGCAGCATGCCCATCGTCGCCATCATGATCCCGAACACGATGCCGCCGGCGATGCCGCCGATAATGCCCGCGACCAGCCGCTGCGATACGTCGCTGGTCGAGCGTGTCAGTGTGGTCATACTGCCTCCTTGTGTGTTCAAGCCACTACGATGACAAGGATACACAAGCATGGCTGCGCGAACTGTAAGCTCGCACACACTTCGCGCCTCTCACCAATGGAATGATGGGAGCCGAGCTGGACGTGCCGGGCGCGAAAGGGCCTGATGGATCCTCGTCAGCAAAATCTCGCCGACTGCGGGAGCGGCATCAGAGCGATTGGACTGGTGTGTGGATCTGCTTGATCCTGTTGGCCAGCCCCTGGCCGAGACTCATGGCGACGATGCCGACAAGCAGGTGCAGGACCTGGATGACCCAATGGGCATCGCCGGGCAGCAGCCGGGTCTGGGTCATCCCCAAGATCGGGACGATCAGGCCCCAGATCGTCGCCAACGCGACGATTCCTCGATGCACCCCAGACACAGCGGCCACTATAGCCAGGGTCCAGAGTGCGAGAATGAGCACGATCCCGGCCAGCATGTGAACCGGGATCAGCGTCAGGGCGTTGCCGGTCCAGAAGAGCACCCCCAGCACGAACGCGGTCGGCCCCGAGATGCGCATCAGCCATCGGGCGATCGTCGTTCCGATTTGCAGCGCCGATCGTCGCCTGGGTTGGATCTTTGCGTTTTCCATGAGGCATTGCTCCTGTATGCTCATAACGTCTACCGGGGTTCCGATCGCACGCGCACAACACGTGACCAGACAGAGTCGAGTCACATCATCATGCGCCGTTAGCGTTCTGCTCCTGCCTTGCTGATTCTCCCCAGTGCAAAGCCGATTTCGGGCAATCGTGGCGTGCCGGTTTCCAGCTCCCCAGTTTCAATCTGTGAGAACCCGGCTGCCTGCATCAGGGCCGGCTGATCCTGGATGCCGCTGTTCCAGGGGCCAATATGAATGGGCCGTGCTGGCCGGCCATTGTGCTCCTCCGGGCGCTTGGTGTCGACGATGAGCAGGCGCCCGCCTGGCTTGAGCACGCGGGCAACTTCCGCCAATCCTTGCTGCTTCAACTCGTCTGGCAACTGATGCATCATAAAGCTACTCAGCACGACGTCGAATGACTGGTCGGGGAACGCGAGGTGCTCGATCACACCGACTTGGAAGTCGATGGGGAGGCCGCGTCGCGCCGCAAAGCGGCGGGCACGCGCGATCATCTGCGCCGAGGGGTCAATGCCCGACACATGGCCGGTCGCGCCAACGCGCTGCTTGGCGATCAGCGCCAGCGTGCCAGTGCCGCACCCAACGTCCAGCACCCGCTCACCGACGTGCAGCTGGGCCAGGTCGGCGGTCGTCTGCCGCAGCGCCTGCCACTTCCCACGTGTGATCAGGTTGCCCACCCACAGCAGCAGGTCATAGCGCCAGGCCGAGGTGATAATGAGCCCGCGCGTCTGCTCGCCAGACGCCGTGCCCATCTGCCCGTGGCGCGCGTTGACGAAGTGTGTTAACCACTGCATCGATTGTTCTCCTTTCAGCAAATTGCGTGTTCCGGTTGCGCGTGAGCAGAGCGACCCTGCACTGCGCGAGTCTCTGGTGTCGGTCCCTGTAGCCACGTGCCGACATGCCGCGCCGCGGTAAAGCTGGCCCAGGCTGTCGCTGCAATCAATTGGGCATCATCAGGGCAGTGAGACTGAAAGCCTTCAACAACGCTGGCGTCGACCTGATACGACGCCAACGCGGTCAGCAGCGCCAGACGTGCGGCTGCGCGATGCTCTTCCTTGACCTCGACCAGCGCATCCTCAACCCAGCGCCGGCTGAGGCCCATAGCTTCGCCGTGCCATGCCTGGACATAATCTGTGACAAGCACGCGCACTGGCTCGGGCAAGGCCGCGTCGCCAGCTGCCTCAACCACCTCGGCGAACCCGGCGAACGCGCCCGCCACTGCTGGATTAGAAGCTGCCCAGGAGAGGTCCTCAGGCAGTTTCGCCTGTGGTACGAATTGCAAGGAGTCGCCCGGCCGCACAGAACGAGAGACAAAGCGCTTTCCCACCGTTGCGCCGAACAGGCGGCGGGTCAATCCCTTCAACGCCGCCGGCACCGGAAGGAACATCTCTCCCAGGAACACGTTCACCATGCGGTTGATGTAGTGGAAGGCGATCGCGGTGCCGATGATCTCTGGGGCCTCGCCAGGAGCAAACGGTGGCGGAAGCGCGCCATTTGCCCGCGGTGTGTGGTACGTCAGCACCCACTGCACGAGAGCCTTGAGCCGCTGATTGTGGATGCGGTCGTAGTCACCACGGAGGATCGCGTCCGCCGCATCGTGGTCAGCGGTTGCGTGCAGCATCGCCGTATGCACGTCGACGCAGTACGGACAAGCATTGGTCTTGGAGATGGCAGCCGCCACCGCCTCTTTGAGCGCCCGATCGACCTGGCCGGTGTCTAACGTTTCTCGTAGTATGCCCTAGACTCCTGCCATGATGTGCGGCGCCGGTGAGTGCAGTGTCAGCGGCGGCACCGGCAGGAAGTCGGCCTGCATTTGCTGATAGACGTCCGCAGTCAGCCCCGTGGCAGCGCCATACGGGACTGGCGTGACATACTTTATCGTCTGAGCCATTCGCTCTCGAATCGTTTCGGCGATCATCGTATCCTCACCTCACAATCACTGCGATGGGTTGTTTCTCGGCAGTCCATCTCAGTCTCTAGCTCCGTACTGATGCCAAACCCCCAATGCCGCTATGCGACCGATCTGTGGCGTCGCGCTTCCCGCTCCGTGCAGCTGGTCTGGGGAATGCAGGCAACCGCATCGAAGGCGTCGAAGACCGATACATCCATGAAATAGTCCTCCATCCGCATCCGCTGGAAGGACAGCGCATCGTGGACGACGGGGTGAGCGGCGCGCAGATCGGCGATGGTCAAAGGCGCCTCGGTGGCGAACGCGGCCTCGACGCTGCCCTCGGCGAGGGGCGGCAGCGCATCCGGATCGTATTGCTGGAGGTAGGCGGCGACCTGCTCGAGTGCGGGCAGGGGCGAGCCGCCCGAACCAGGCACATCGGTGCCTGCGAAGCGCAGCGGTGTGGTGGCGCTGCGGTTGTATGCACGCATCCACATCAGCAGCTCGTGCATTTCACGGCAGCGCCCGAGCTCGATCGCCACACCGGCGGCGGCGACCTCGGCCACCGTGCCGGGGCCACCCTGGACCCAGGCGTCGATAGCGTGCGCTTCGGTGAAGGGCGCCTCCAGCGCGTAAATGGTGAAGCCGCAACGCTCGGCCAGGAAGCACAGCAGGCGATGCCGCAGCAGGTAAAACTCGCGCAGGTAGTGAGCGCTCTCGCCGATCGCCACCACGCGGGCATCGCCGATGAGCTCGCGGAGCGGCTCCAGGTCGTCCAGCGGTGAGAGCGGGTCCAGCGTGTCAGCGACGATGGCGCGGTCGCGGACCCAATTCGCGAAGCTTGTCTTGTCAGGCATGATCGTGGCTCCACGGTGTTTCGTCTGGCTGCGGGCGAAGGCGAGCAGCCTCGCCGCTCCTTCCGAGTCGCAGGCGCCAGCCCGGCTTAAAGATCGCTAGGACTGCATTGAGGAGCAGCAGCGTGCTGGCGATTGCGGGGGCGATGACGAGCGGCAAACGCTGGCCGATGCTCAACAGGCTGGGGGATAGCCCGCTCACGGCATCAGCCGCCGCGCCCAGCCTGGGGACGAGCACGAGCAGGACTACGCCGGTCAGGACTGTGGTGATCGCCAGTTTGATCGTCACCCACCAATACCTGAACAAGCCCCACGGCGTGAGTATCCCTAGCAGCAGGCCGGTGCTGAGCGAGAGCACGGCCAGTGGCGCGACCAGCCGCGCGCCCACCAGGTATGCGGCCGGGTAGATGGTGCGTGCGTCGGCACCACCCAGGCTGGAGAGGCCGAGCAGCAGCAACACCAGATCGGTGCCGAGCACGCTGACCGTCGCCACGACATGTACGGTCAGCAGCAGCTTGCGCCAGGGCGCGGAGAGCCTTATGGATTGCATCGAGATACCTCCTGACTTCGTGAAGACATCAAATCGTTGCACAACCAGATGATGGTGCTTCCCGCTTCCACACACTGTCAGTGATCTGCGCTATGGATGGACAGCGCGTTGTTCTGCGGGGAACACCGGCGTATGACGTGGCGCTTCGAGGCCCGGTGTGGTCTTGCCGAGTTGCGCTGACACGAGCTGGAACAAGGAATAGATGTGCAGCAGCGTGTAGAGTGGAACGCCGAAGGAAGGGACGATCAGCACGTAGTTCAGATATAGCGGCGAGATGCTGGACGCCGCGAGCTGAGCCGCGAACGGCCCAATGTACAGGATGCCGGTCGTGAGTGCGCCTACAAAGTCCAGCAGGCCCAGCAGATTCCAGCCGATCGCGAGCGTACGTGCATATGGTTTGCGCTGCGCCAGGAGATACACCATCCCCAGTGCGAGTAGGCCGACGGTCATGTCACCATAACCGGCTGGAAGCGCAAACGCAGCCGGCAGCAGTTTCATATCCATCAAGGCGAGGAACAGGAATCCCAACAGCCTGATCGCGTGAATGCCTATGAGCCAGGTTGCCGGAATGACGCGGACGATCTGCCGAAACGTTGGTGAGAGCAGCAGTGGCAGCAGGCCTGCAAGTAGACCTAATCCGAGGAACGCGATAATGTAGGGTGCTCCCAGGACTGCACCGCCAGGGGGATTTATCGCCAGTGCCAGCACGATGAGCAGCCAGGTGAGTAGCACAATCGCTGCACCCCAGCGCCAGCGACGCTCGATGTGCGCCGCAACGGGGACCCGGCGCAGACCGCGCGCCAGGCTGAACCACGCCCCAGCGCTCGCTGCAATCATCGCTGCGATGATCGCCACTACTGTATTCGTAGGAAAACCGATAGCCATGGTTGCCTCCTGTTTTCTGTAAATAGATACAGGTATGTCCAAACAAGATTTCTGCGCTCGAGAGAAGGGAAGGCTGTTGAGCCTGCCATTCACCGGACGCTGGTCCAGCAATTATGCGTATATACCCGTATTTCGCCGTAATAAGATTACGTTTGGGCGAGCCGGACCACCTCCTGTAACTCGTCGTAGAGCTTGCCCCAGCGTTCGTACCCCAACCCCGCGGCGATGATCTTGGCCTGGGCCTGCTCCCAGAGCGGAATGACCTCGCCTAGCTTCGTACGGCCTGTGTCGGTCAATTGCATCCGCCTCGTCCGGCGATCGCCGCCAGGGGTGATGCGCACCAGGCCTTGATCCTCGAGTGGTTTCAAGTCGCGCGCTAAGGTGGTGCGGTCCATCACCAAGTAGTCAGCAAGCCGCGAGATCGTGGGCGTGCCGGCCACGGCAATCGCCATCAGCAGCGTCGCCTGCGTCGAGCGCAGTCCCGTCGGTTGCAGCAGCGTGTCATAGAAATTGGTGATCGCCCGTGCGGTCTTGCGGATGTTAAAGCACGCACAGCTCGTGGCAAAGTTGATCGCACCATCATAAAGTGTGTTCGCATCGTCATTCATGAATAGGAGTATATACGCCTATCAGCGAGTTGTCAAACGTGACGTTGTGCGAGCATCCTTTCTTAACACGGATATGCCAAGACTTCTGTGTGCTGGCCACAGCTGGCCTCGTCATCTATTGCGCGACACTTGCAACCGTGCGCTGCACGCGGTCGCCGCCTCTCCACAGGGCGTACCCCAGCCGAATGAGCCCCAGGCCGAAGGGAATGGCGCCGCTCGTCTCGATAATCGTCACCAATGGTGACTCCGGACCAAACAGCGGGAGCGAAAAACCGCCGACGACGTAGAGCACGGCACCGAAGCCGATCAACACACCACCCCAGCGCGGCAGGACACCCCCACGCGCGATCGCACGGCCAAACAGGGCATACCCCAGCGCAAATAAGGCCAGACCGACGAAGAAGATGAGTAGCAGCGAACTCCCGCGCGCCCCAACCGCGTTCGGGTCCAGATTGTGGACAGCAGTGGGGTCATACCGCCCGACCGCTGGCCACAGGAACCCTTCGGTGATGATCAGGCCATAGGTCCAGAGATTGCCGACGAACGCCATGATGAAGCTGTATAGCCCAGGCGTGCTGAGCTGTTCTGCCTGGCGGATGTACAGCCCCACCAGCCCGAACAATATGAGCATTAGTGCCAGAGCGATCAGCACATGAATAGCGGTATAGGGACTCTCGTTGACCGCCTGGCCGTGGCGCAGCGGGTGGAGGGCGATGCCAATTGCAAACAGCACCCCACCCAGCATACTTGCCAGGCCACTCAAGCGCGTCAGCTGCGTCAGATTCGTCATGTTCCCCTTCCTTACGATTATGAACAACTTGTTTGATTATGGATTCTCCGTTCGGTTTCTGTTATACTCCCTGGGATCGCAGACGTCAACAACCAATCACACCTTGATTATTCACAATCGAACAATCGCGGGCAAATTGTTTCGAACGAGGAGGACGGCCGATGGCAGTGAAGACACCAGACCGGCGGGTGCAGCGGACCCGCAAGCTGTTACAGGATGCGCTGATAGCCCTGGTTCTGGAGAAAGGCTATGAGGCGGTGACGGTCCAGGACATCATTGATCGCGCCAACGTCGGGCGGTCGACCTTCTATGCCCACTTTCTTGACAAGCAGCAGCTGTTTTTGAGCGGCTTCGAAGCGCTGCGCGACGCGCTCGCACAGCAGCATGCTATCGCAGCCGCCTCCGGTGCACACAAGCTCAGCTTCAGTCTGGGGATGTTCGAGCACGTGCAGGACTACCTGCGAGTCTATCGGGCGCTGGTGGGCAAACAGAGCGGCGCGATCGTCGTCCAGCACATGCAACAGATGATCACCGACCTCGTACGCGATGAACTGGCCGCACTGGCACCGCACGACGATGCCGCGCCGATACCGCGTGAGATCGTGGTGCAGTACACGGTGAGTGCTTTTCTGGGACTGCTGATCTGGTGGGCTGACCACGAGGGGCCGTACCCGGCTGCGCAGATGGACGTGATCTTTCAGCAGCTGACGCTGCCAGGAGTCCTGGCCGGGTTAGGGCTGACAGATGAGCTGACCTAAAGCGGTGGCTCTGGCGCGGCGGTGTAAGGCACATGCTGGTCGCTTTGGCGCGCTTACCACCTGCGTGGATGGCCATGGCACGCCGTCGGCCCATGTGGTACGCGCAGATGAAGCAGTAATCTAAAGCTGCGCTTCTCCTCTGTGTCCTGGCGGTTACCCAACGTACGCGGGCTGTGGTTCCCAATCGCACATCTTCCACCCCCCTTCCAGCTGAAGCGCGGCGATGGCTTGAGCGCTCGCTCGTTCCAGTGCCCTGCCTTTCCCCGTCAGCGCATCGACCCTTTCGACAGCTCCTTACCTCTCGCTCCATCCCGCTTCACCTTCGCGTCGTCCCATGTCATTCCCGCTTTGCCGCGCTCCTACGGGCTCGCCCGCATCCGCGGCCATTTGTGCCAATCGGGTGTTCGTGTTGCTGCCAGGCTGATGGCGCGCTCTGAACGCGACGAACCCACGGCCCTCTAACGCTCTCACTTGTGCGCTGGTCAAGCCGTTCCTCTCCCCTGTATATACCAATACCCGGCACCAGCTGCCTGTTTTTTCGATTGGCGCACGCTACCAGCCCGGCGCAGCGCATCAAAAGAACGCGCTTCCCACGACCACGGCCCGCATAAGGACCCCCGAGGTCGCGAAAAGCGCCGCTGCGCGTTTTGACCCGCTGCTTCTCCGCGCTGGTTGCCCTCTCTCATCAGGACGGCACGAAACGCCGCAACAGCAAGACAGGAGGGCAGCTATGTACTACATCGTCGAGATCACGCCGCAGGGGATCGAAACCTTCCTGGAGGGCTTCGAGGAGGTAGGCGAGGCGTGGGATGTCGTCTCCCGTCTCCAATGCGAGGCCCGGAGGGTGCGCCGCAAGGTCCGCTACGAGGTTCGCTAGGGCAGCAGGGCGACGTGGTCGAACAGCCACGTCGCCTTTCGGTGTGCTCCAGCTGGCCCACCTGCTGGATCTGATACTTGTCTGGCCTCAGTGGGCGGCCAGTGCCGCCGCCGCCGCCTCCCAGGAGAAGCTCCCGGGCGCTACGTGCCAGGTCGCCATTAGGCCGTGGACGGTTGATCTCACCATGGTCGCGTGCAGCGCCGCGTCGAAGTCCGGTGGCCACTCGCCGGCCGCCACTCCGCCCTGAATCAAGGCCGTGAGCTGCGTCTGCCCCTGCGCCTGTTCAGTCGCTACCCGCTCAGCGATCGCTGGCACATAGGCCGCCAGCGTCCGCCCTTCCATTAACACCCGACAGGTCTCCGCCTCCGCCTGGACATGTTGCCCCGTGACTTCCACAATAGTCCGCAACACCCGGCGCGCCGAGTCCCGCTCTGCTGGCGTAAGTGTCGCCAGCGCAGCCAGGATCTCCTCACGCAAGGTACAGCCCCACATATCATAGAGGGCGAGAAAGATCGCTTCTTTACTCGCGAAGTAGACGTAGGCTGCGCCCTTCGCGATGCCAGCCTCAGCGGCGATCTCCTCCATCGTAGTTCCGTAATAGCCCTGGCGAGCAAAACACGTCACGGCTGCGCGCAGGATGCGCGCCTCGCGGGCAACGCGGGTCGTCTCCAGTAACTTGGGCATTGTCACCGCTCCTCACGGCTGCACCGGCAGTCAGGTCGCTTGATGGTCTGTGACGCCGTCACGCCGCTGGGTGCGCACCCTGCGCCAGAAACAGCGACCAGAAATCCCCGGCGTTCCGCTCCAATTCGTCGTGCGTGCCGATTTCGGCGATGTGGCCGTCGACCAATACCACAATCGTGTCGGCTTTGCGAATCGTGTCATAGCGATGGGTGGTGAACACAATCAGCTTCTCGTGGGCCATCGTTCGCAACAGTTCGAAGATCTGGCGTTCACCGACCGGGTCCAGACTGGCGCTCGGCTCATCCAAGATGATCAGTGGCGAATTGTGATAGAGCAGCCGCGCCAGCGCCAGCCGCTGCCATTGGCCGCCTGAGAGATCGGTGGCGCCACCGAACCCGGCGCCTACCACGGTGTCGATTCCATCCGGCAAGGCCTGGACGAGATCCCACAAGCCGGCCTGGCGCAACGCGGCGGCGATCTTCTCCTCCTCGCCCGCAGTCCGCTCGAACTGCATCGTCACATTATGCCGGATGCTGAAATGGAAGTGGGCCGGGTCCTGGAACAGCACGGCTTTGGTGTAGGCGTCCAGCGGCTGCGCGCCCCCGCTCTGTCCGATGGCCGCAATCGTGCCACTCGTCGGCGCGATCAGCCCGGCCAGCAACTTCACCAGCGTGCTCTTCCCCACCCCATTGGTGCCGACAATCGCGGTCAGCCCCGGTGTGAAGGTACATGAGATCTCCATGAGTGCGATCGTGCCGGTTTCGGGATAGGTGTAGGAGACTCTCTCCAGGTGGATGGCCGCCAGATCAGCATGTGCCAGGGCTGTGTCGGGCAGGGGCGGGGCGGTCGGGTGCCCATCGAAGGTCTCATTCGTGAGGAACTCGAACAACGTTGCAGCATAGTTCAGCGATTCCAGCAACTCGCGATAGTGGTAGATCAGCGAGCCCAGCATCCCCGACAACAGCGCCAGACCGGGGATTAAGACCGCCAGGCTGGCCAAGCTGATCTGTGCCCGTGCGATCAACGTCCCTGCTGCTACCAGCGCCAGGCCGAAGCCCACCACCTGGACCAGCGCCGCGCCGCTCCGCAAGCCCAGAAAGCGCCTCGTCAGCTGTTTGAGTTGCGCCAGGTAGGATTCGGCCAGCGCGGCGTGCTCGTGGGGGATGAGATTGCTGCGGTAGACCCGCACATCGCGCTGCCAGGGCGCATCCACCTGCATATTGGTCAGTGCCTCCATCCGCAGCTGGTTCGGCGCGGTGTGTTCTTGCAACGCATACATCGCATGGCTGAAGCGCCGCTCGATGAACCCGGCCGGGATCGCGATGATCAGCATGGCCAGCACCATCAGCGGTGCGATCGTGAAAAGCGTAATCGCCAGCCCCAAGAGCCCGAAGAAGATCGGTGCAGTCGAGAGCAGCGTGTCGACCAGAGTGATCGAGCGCTGGGCCGCCTCGCGGATCACTAACCCATAGCGGGCCTGGAAAGCATTGTTCTCGAACAGTGGATAGGGTACCGCCGGCAGCTTCTGCATGATCCGCTTGCTGATCACCACCCAGGCCTCCTGTCGCAGGATGGTGGAGGATGCATCTCGGACAATAATGCCCAGGCGCTGCACCAGCAACAAGACGAGCAGGCCGATGCCAAGCTGGACCACAGTGGGGGTGATCTGCATGGTGCCGCCAGCGGTGATGTGCTGCAAGAGCCGTTGCAGCAGCAGAATGAAGGCAGGAAAGAAGAGCGGCTCGGCTAGTGAGGCGACGGCGCTGACCACAAACGCGCGCGGATGGCTGCGATAGAGCAGGCTAATCGTCGCGCGGAGAGTAGCGAGCCAGGGAGCAGAAAGCAATCGCATCGGGTACATCTCCCAGCGCACACAGCCTGACGACACGGCGTCGGGCATGGGATGCTTCGGCGAACAAAATGACCAAGTAGTCATTATAATAGCAGTTCGTCAAACGCTGTCAAGGCGCGGGATGGGGCGCGACTCTAGCACCCCATCGCTGGCTATCAATCAGTCGATGAGCTGATGCACCTGTCGTTCGTGTTTGGTTATACTCTTGGTATCCACGGCGTTCCCATCGCCCATGTTCCTCGCCATCCGCCACGCTTCCATCGTGAAGGAGCACCACGATGTCGAATGCCTTCGGCATTCCTTGGTGAATGCGCCGGGTGTGCCACGTTTCAACAGTTTTCCTGGGAGATTCCTACATGCGGTTTGCACAACGCATCCCGGAGGAGGCGATGGTCGCCCATTTCTTGCTCACGGAACTCCACTCGGTGCGGTTCGGGACAGCGATTCGGGATCTGCTGGAACGAGGGCAGGTCGATGTGCAGTTGATTGAGCACCCTAACCTGAACGATCCGTCGGAGAATGCACAGCGTGCCGAGCTGTTGGGTGCGCTCCGTGGCTATCGGCGCAATGCCGATGTCTTCACCGATCTCCCCGACGATGTCCAATGGTGGCGGGCGTTCGTGAGCGCAGCCGATCTGGAGCGAATCAAGTACATCAACGATGCTTACTGGATCGACTTCGCCGGAGGTTCACGCCTGGCGATCGACGCTGCAAAGCGCATCCTTGCGGGCGCGATGCCGGATGTGGCTGCGGGATATCGATCGCTGGCCCACGCGTTCGTACAGGGCGCACAGTTCCCCGAGCTGATCCTGCTCTATAACCCCAGGCAAGACGAATTAGTGGTGCTGGAGGGACATGTCCGGGTCACGGCCTATGTGCTCTGCATGCTACTTGCTGAGCACATGCCTGCGGAATTAGCGGTGCTGGTCGGCTGTTCCGATCGCCTGAACAAGTAAAGGCAGGGCAAGCACCAGCGTTCCTGGCCTTTGCTGTGGTATCTGGAGCTTCTTGTTTCAAAGCGAAGGGAGTGTACTATGGCTGCTTCAACGCGTCTGGAGGAGTATCGCACCACGGTGCGCCAGCAGGTGCTGCCAGCCTATGACCGTCTTGGGTCGCTGACTCTGGTCTATCTGTTAGGCTCATTGGTTGCTGGCTACGCGGACGATGCTGACCTGGACATGATGCTGGTGTGGGATGACCCAGACGTGCCGACAGCCGCCCACCGCGAGCTTCTCATCGCACACTTTGACGAGCGGGAGCGGGGTCAGCCATTCGTCCTCGACTACCACGATATCGACCTGGAACGCTTCGTGATCGCTGACCTGGAGTACAACCTGGCGCATCTGCCGCTGGCTGTGTGGCAAGCCATGATCCAGGCGATCCTGGACGGGCAGCGCGCAGGCAGCGAACGGGTGCTGGACCCGCTGGTCGCGACCGCGGGCTTCTATTACGGAGAGCTCGTGCTGGATCGTCAGGGCATCGGTCAGCAGTACAAGACACGACTCGCGACCTTTCCCGCAGCGGTGAAACAGGAATGCCGGCGGGCCGTCCTGGCGCGCCGGCAAGCGTATCTCACAGACTTACAGACACTGGCGGCGCGCGAGGACTGGTTCAAGTTCCACTGCATCCTGGTGGAGGCGGTGCGTCTTACTGTACGCGCCCTGTTTTCGCTGCATGAAGTGTACTATCCCGGTGATAAATGGCTGCGGCAGGCGATTATCCGCTTTGGATTGGAGACAGAGGTTCTGGCCCCGTTTGATCGCCTCTGGACTGCGGGGGGAAACGTCGCGGAAAACGCGGTGGAACAGATTGCGGCGCTGAGCGGACTGATGGATCAGGTTGAGGAGTACGAGCCAGGCTAGCACGCGCGGCGCAAACGGCGCATCTCCACCGGGTCAAACGATTCGTCACACGACCCGGCACATTTGACAGACGTGTGTTTCGTGGCTATCATATTCGCATATCATGATATGATAGAGGTATAGCTATGCATGACGTCCTTCCACTCGTCCAGCCGAGGCCTCCCGCGCTCGAAACCAGTGAGGTCGAACTGCTCGCGCGGGTCTTTGCCGGGGTCAGCGATACCACGCGGCTGTCGATCGTGCTCTGCCTGCTGGAGGGTGAGCGCAATGTGAGTGAGTTGGTGACGCTCGTGGCTGCGTCGCAGGGACGGGTTTCCATGCACCTGCAATGCCTGCGCTGGTGTGGCTTTGTGACCAGTGAGCGGCGCGGCAAGTTCGTGTACTACCGCGTGTCTGATGGGCGCGTGCGGCAGTTGATCAAGCTTGCGCAAGATATGGTGATCCTGCATGGCGAGCAGCTTGCCACCTGCTCGGTTCTCATTACGGCAAGCGAGCAAGCTGGAAGAGAATAGGAAGGTTCCTATGCGACGTTCCATCGGCTCCTCTCTCTTACTCATCACCGGGTTTCTGGTGTGTCCGTGTCATGTACCCCTCACCTTGCCACTTCTTGTTGCGCTCTTTGGCGGGACAACTCTCGGCACCTGGCTCTCAACCCATACCGGCCTTGTGATCGGATTGAGTACCGGTTACTTTCTCGCAGCGATTGTCCTCGGTGTCTGGCTCCTGAACCGTCGCAGCCCAGAGAGCGATGCACCATGCTCGCCTCCACAGCGCCATTAACCCCCATCGCTCGTTGAAGATAGGAGGCCCTCTTGAGTACACCTCAGATATATGACCTGGTGATTATGGGCAGCGGTTCAACGGCCTTCGCTGCCGCGCTCAGAGCCGCAGAGTTGGGCAAGTGGGCCGTGATGACCGAGGCACGAACGCTCGGTGGTACCTGCGTCAACCGCGGTTGTCTGCCCTCGAAAAACCTGATTGAGGCTGCAAAAGTCATCTTTGATGCCCGTAATCCGCGCTATCCTGGTATTGCACCTCACGAATCAGTGTTTGACTTTGGCCAGCTTATCGCTCAAAAGGATGCGGTCGTTTCGAGTTATCGCGACAAGAAGTATCAAAGCATCATCGGCGAAGACCGCCATATCGGTGTGGTGTATGGGCGCGCGCGGCTTCTTGACCCGCATACTGTCGCGGTAGACGGGCCAGAGGGTGTGACTCAGCTGCGCGGAGACAAGATACTGGTCGCTCTTGGTTCAAGCCCTACTCTGCCGTCAATCGAAGGGCTTGAACAAACGCCGTACCTGACAAGCGACCTGCTCACGAGCCAGGAGGAGCTGGAGCTGAAGGAGTTGCCGACCTCGCTGATCATCGTGGGCGGTGGGTACATAGCCCTGGAGCTTGGTCAGATGTTTGCTCGCTTCGGCGCGCAGGTGACCATCCTTGAGCGGAGTAGCAGGGTGCTGCGGCATGGCTATGAGCCTGAAGTCGGCATCACCATTCAACGCATCCTTCGAGACGAAGGTATCACTGTGCAGACCAGGGCCGAGGTGGTGCGCGTCTCAGGCGATGAGCGAGAAGTGACCGTGACGGCCCGCGTGGACGGTCAAGAGCAAGTGTTCCGGGCTGCTCAGCTGCTGATTGCAACGGGACGCACACCCAACGCCCGCAATGTTGGCCTTGAGGCGGCTGGCGTCGAGCTGACACAGGAGAGTGCTGTCAAAGTTGATGAGTATCTACGCACCTCGGTGCCGCACATCTTTGCCGCTGGCGACGTGATTGGCACCCAGCACGGCAATCAGCTTGCGACGCCCTCTGGGGCGCACGACGGCGCTATTGTCGCCCACAATGCCTTTGCCGAGGAGACCAGCCGCACGCCGCGTGCAGCTGACCATCGAGTGATCCCGCGCACGATCTTTACCGACCCGCAGATCGGGATTGTGGGCATAACCGATGCTGAAGCCAATGCTGCGGGTTACCGCTGCTGGTGCAACACCGTTCCGATGGAGTTCGTTCCTCGTGCTGGAGCCATCCGCGATACTCGCGGGATGATCAAGATGGTGATCGACGACGATACCAAGGAGGTCCTGGGGGTCTCGATGATCGGAGTCAATGCCGGCGAAGTCATTCACGAAGCGGCGATGGCGCTGCGCTTTCGGGCAACCATTGACGACTATATCGATATGATCCACGTCTATCCGACGATGGCCGAGGCGCTCAAGATTGTGGCGATCTCGCGCTACAAAGACCCGACAAAACTCAGTTGCTGCGCAGAGTAGGAGGTTGTATGGATGACGGTGAGCTGGCGGCGTTGGGGCAGCTGCTTGCTGAACGGATCTGCGGTACAAACGAAGCCTTTTGTTTCCAGCTTCTCCGCCTCTTAGGTCAGGGCCGGCCGGTATCTGCCGCTCAGATGGGTGCGGCCCTCGGTATATCTGAAATCGCGGTCACAGAGACCTTAGAGCGTATGTCGGACATTGAGCGTGACGAGAGGGGACAGGTC
>WNGF01011238.1_pt2 | contig 18079 bp, 10 predicted proteins | sample 5400641 | NCBI WGS metagenome assembly WNGF01 (sample SAMN13153371, study PRJNA577476) | soil metagenome | isolation source: 80 cm soil or saprolite under grassland replicate 2 | place: USA:California | collected 2016-06-15
TCCGTCATCAGTAATGGCTAAACTAAAAACGGTTGAAATATTAAAAGGAAAAATCTCTTTAAAAAAACCCGGCGCATTAAGAAACGGCTTGATCGTTACACAATTTGTTATTGCTATTGTATTAATGTGCAGCACCATTATCATTTTTCAGCAGTTTGATTATTTACGTTCCGCACCATTGGGTTATAACACAACATCATTAATAAGTATTCCTATAAAAAATGATGATAAAGGAAAAGAGATTGTTTCGCAAATGCGTACCAGGCTTGCAACACAGGCTTCTATAGTATCGGTAACAGGAAGCGATGCTAACCTCGGCATTGGCGAAGACAGAAGTTCAAGCACATCTGTTACTTGTTTTACTTATGGTGATAAAACTATCTGCGGACAAACCATTAATGCTGATTACGACTTCCTGAAAACATTAGGCATTAAACCAACCAGTGGTCATGATTTTTCGATGGATTATGCAGCAGATACCGGCACTACATTAATCGCAACACAGAGTTATGCTGATCAGTTTGGAAAAAATACCATCGCCGGTTTCTCCTATTACGCTGACAGTTCACAACCTAAAATAAAAATTGCAGGCGTTATTCCGGATATTAGATTGAAATCTTTTAATGAGCAGCAAAAGCCATTGGCTATTTTTTTAAACCGCAGCAAGTACATGAATTATGTATGGATAAAAGTGAACACAAGCAATTTGGTTGCAACAATGGATCTTATTAAAAAAACGTACGCATCGGTTGACCCGGGTGTTGAATTCAATGGCTCTTATGTGAATGAAAATATTGATCGCATGTACCATGGCGAACAAGTGATGGCGAATTTATTTTCTGTTGCTGCTGCTATTGCAATCATTCTTTCTTGCATGGGTTTATTTGGCATTGCATCCATTGTTATTCGTCAGCGGGTAAAAGAGATCGGTGTACGCAAAGTATTAGGCGCATCAGTAAACGGCATCATTGCATTGGTGAGTAAAGAATTTATTAAGCCGGTTATTATTGCCTTATTGATTGCAATTCCGGTTGCATGGTGGTCAATGAACAAATGGTTGCAGAATTATTCGTTGCGCATAAAAATTGAGTGGTGGGTATTTGTGTTGGCAGGTGTTGCAGCAATTGTGATCACAGCATGCACTATCAGTTTCCAGGCAATAAAAGCAGCGATTGCAAACCCGGTAAAGAGCTTGAGAACAGAATAAAAAATGTGAATAGTGAATCGTCAATCGTGAATAAATAAATCAGACATCATAAATCTTCTTTTTATGTTTAAAAATTATTTTAAGACTGCATGGCGCAACATTACCAGACATAAAGCTTACGCATTTATCAGTGTATTCGGGCTATCACTTGGTATTACTGCTGCTATGCTTATTTTCACTTTTGTACATTACCAGTGGAGCTTTGATAATTTTCATCCCAATACAGACAGGATATATCGCATCGTTTCTGAGTACCACTACGAGGCAACAGAATATACACCCGGCGTGCCTCAGCCATTAGGTGAGGCTTTTCGCAATGATTTTACTTATGCAGAAAAAACAGCAAGGGTAAGAACTTACAATAATCCTGTTATTTCATTGCCCGGTGAAAAGGAAATAAAAAAATTCCAGGTAGAAAGCGGTTTGGCATTTGCCGAAAATGAATTCTTCTACATTTTTAATTTTCCACTGTTGCAAGGCGATAAAAAAACTATTCTGAAAGAACCAAATACTGCTATAGTTACTGAAAAAATTGCGAAACAATATTTTGGCAATGAAGATGCAATGGGCAAAATCATTCGTTTTGTTTCCGGCGAGCATAAAGTCGATTTTAAAATAAGTGGTATTCTGAAAGATATACCAGCCAACACTGACAGGAAACAACAGATTTATTTGTCATACGCCAATTTAAAAGATTATGACCCGAGACTGGCACGCAACGACAGTTGGGGTAATGTTACTGGCACCATGCAATGTTTTGTGTTGTTAAAGAACGGTGTTTCCAAAACCAATGTGGAGAATACTTTTCCTTCTTTTATAAAAAAACATTATCATGGCGATGATGCAAAAACCGCGCAGCTCAAATTACAGCCGTTAAGCGACATTCATTTCAATGCAGATTTTGACGGCTCTGTAAACAAAAAATACTTATGGGCTTTGGTGTTTGTTGGTATTTTTCTAATTATTACTGCTTCTGTAAATTTTATTAATCTTGCCACTGCTCAGGCGCTCAACCGTGGTAAAGAAATAGGCATACGCAAAGTATTGGGCGGCTTCCGTTCTCAATTATTCTGGCAATTTATTTTAGAAACTACGCTGATTACAGTGTTTGCTTTTGCTCTGGCTTATGGTTTAGCGCAACTGCAGTTACCTTATCTTAATTCATTGCTCAAACAAAATTTAAAATTCGGGCTTTTCACGCAATGGCAGGTGCCGTTGTTTATGCTTGCGTTAATGATTGTAATGATATTGCTTTCCGGTTTTTATCCGGGTTTTATTGTAAGCAGGTTTCAGCCCATAACAGTATTAAAAGGAAAGCTCAGCCAAAAGCAAATCGGAGGTTTTTCGCTAAGAAGAGTGTTGGTAGTAACACAATTTGCTATCTCGCAAATACTTATTATCGGAACAATTGTTATTGCCATGCAAATGAATTTTTCAAAAACCGCCGACCTGGGTTTTGATAAAGATGCGATTGTAATGATTCGCATTCCGGAAAAAGATAGCCTAAAGATGGATGAGCTGAAAGAAAGGCTTTCCCAGATACCGGGCACTGAAAAAATTTCTTTATGTATGGAAGCACCGGCATCGCAGTCACATAGTAACATTTCGGTGCGTTATGATAACCATGATAAAGATGAACCCTGGGAGGTAAATCTGAAAGTATCTGATGATAAATATGTTTCTACATTCGGCTTAAAATTAGTTGCAGGCAGAACTCTTTTTCCTTCAGATACAGTTAGAGAATGGCTGGTAAATGAGACTTTTGTACATAAGTTGGGCGTTGCATCACCGCAGGATGTTATTGGTAAAAAATTAGATATTGGCGGCAAGGCTTTTACTATAGCAGGTGTAGTAAAAGATTTTTACAATAACTCTTTTCGTGATGCAATTGACCCGATTGCAATAACAACCGATTCCAAAAGTTACCGTAACTGCGCAGTAAAAATTAATCTTCAAAATGCTAAATCTTCTTTAGCTGCATTCCAAAAAATCTGGAATGAATTGTATCCTGATTATTTATATTCCTACCATTTTTTGGATGAGAACATTGCAAAATTTTATGAACTCGATAATATCATGCTTGGTCTTATTCAGCTATTTGCAGGCATTGCCATTTTAATTGGTTGCCTTGGCTTGTATGGTTTAGTATCGTTCATGGCTGCACAAAAAACAAAAGAAATTGGAGTGCGAAAAATCTTAGGTGCAGGCATAGAAAGTATTTTATGGCTATTCGGAAAAGAGTTCAGCCGCCTTGTATTTATTGCTTTTGTTATTGCTGCTCCCGTTGCATGGTGGCTTATGAATAAGTATTTGCAGGATTTTAAGTTCCGCATACAGATAGGGGTTGGTGTTTTTGCACTGGCAATTTCAATTACATTGATTATTGCTGTTATAACGGTTGGTTATCGTTCAATAAAAGCAGCAATGGCAAATCCGGTGAAGAGTTTGAGAACGGAATGATGGTGTAAGTAATGAATAGATTTTATGAACTAAAATAAGAACAGATAATGAACAAAGAAAAGCTAAGTACATAAAAAATATTGTTTCCAACTTAACCACAGAACAATATTTATAACGTAAAATTTTTTAAAGATGTTTAAAAACTATTTCAGAACCGCATTAAGGCTCTTTTGGAAAAACAAGTCATTTTCATTTATTAATGTTGGTGGACTTGCATTGAGCATGGCGGTTTGCCTCTTATTAATCATGATTATAAAAGATGCAAACGAGTATGATAAATTTCATCCGAACAGTGACAGGGTTTATCGTATAAATACAGATATGCTGAAGAAGGATGGGAATAAAAATTTATACGCTACCTCTCCTTATATGGTGGCTTCAACACTTGCTTCAAACTATACCGGTATAGAAAATTGGACAATGTTCAGTAATGGGATGAATAAAGAAATTACAGCCGATAGCAGAAAGTTCCAGTTGAATATGCATTTCACCAATAGCAATTTTTTTAATTTATTTGGGTTTACATTAAAAGAGGGAAATGCAGCTACAGCTTTAACTCAGCCGTATACGATAGTTCTTACCGACGACTTAACCACTAAATTATTTCCTGCAGGAAATGCAATTGGTAAGTCGGTGAAAGTTGATGAAGTGGGTCTTTTTAAAGTAACCGGTGTAATGAATAAATTCCCTGGTAAAACCCATTTCGAATTTGAAGCACTGGCATCTTTCAACACAATTCCTTCGCTCGAAAAAGATAGTATTGTTCAGGTAACTACAGGTAACTGGAATAATTTTAATAGTTATAACTACATCCGTTTAAAACCTGGCATTACATCAACACAGGCAGAAGCAGCTTTGGATGAAATAACAAAAAATAATTATCAAAATCTTTCTGCTGCAACCACCACAAACTATCGTTTCAAATTACAATCTTTGAATGCCATCACTCCCGGACCCATGTTAGGAAATAACATGGGCAAGGCATTATCTTCAGGAAGGTTATGGGTTTTTAGCCTGCTTGCTTTTATCATTATTATTTCTGCTGCATTTAATTACACCAATCTTACTATCGCCAAAGCAATGAGCCGCATGAAAGAAATTGCAATGAGAAAGGTAGTTGGAAGTTCAGGAACAAATATTTTCCTGCAGATAGTAGTAGAATCTGTTATCACATCTTTAATTGCATTAAGTGTTGCATTTATCCTGTTACAGTTTTTAATACCGCAGTTTTCAAGTCTTGGCTTTATACACGCAGCCAATATAAGTTTTACAACAGATGCTGCCGTTATATTGCTGTTTATAGCATTTGCTATTGTATTAGGTATTGTTGCAGGAGTGTTTCCTGCAAGCGTATTGTCGCAAATACAACCGTTGTTGCTGATGCAAAAATTGCAGAACCTAAATATTTTCAGGCACCTTGGTTTGCGTAAAACTTTATTGATATTTCAGTTCATGATTTCACTGATTTTTATCAGCCTTGTTACTATTGCATACAAACAAACCCAATTCCAGATAAACACAAATTTTGGAAGTAAGCAAACAAATATTTTGAATGTGAGATTACAGGATGTTTCTTATGATAAGGCGGTTGAAAAATTCAGCAGCATACCTGGCGTTGAAAAAATTTCGGCTGTCTCTACATTGATGGGAAGCTTTGCTGATTGGGAAGACCCGGTACGCATTAGTAAGGATAAAGAGCCGATAACCTTACGTGAATATTTTACAGATGAAAATTATATTAGCAATTTCAATTTAAAATTAATTGCCGGCGAAAATTTTCCTGCAGACCATCAGCAGAAACAAGAAAAGTACGCCATCGTAAATGAAAAATTTGTTGAACAGTTTAAACTTGGAAAACCAATTGATGCTGTTGGTAAAACAATTTTGGTGGGAGATAGTACAGAACTTATTATAACAGGCGTACTGAAAGATTTTTTATTTAAACCTTCGAAATATGTGCTCGAACCAATGCTGATGCGGTACAACCCGCAAAAATGGCCCATCCTTAATCTCAGCATTTCATCAGGCAGTACGATGAAGACAACCGCACAAGTGCAGGCAACATGGAAAAAGCTTGACCCTTATCATTCTTTCCAGGGCATGTTTTACGATGATGAGATACAATCCATTTTTTCTGATAATCTTGATACGGTATGGATGATTGGCTTTATTGGTATAATAGCCATTGTTATAGCATGCTTAGGTTTATTGGGTATCACCATATTTACTATACAATCAAAAGTAAAAGAGATAAGCGTAAGAAAAGTTATGGGAGCAGGCGCTGTTTCGTTAATCAGGTTATTATCAAAAACGTACATCAGGATAATTATTATCGCAATTGTATTAGCGATTCCGATAACAATTTTACTTGGCACAAAACTGCTCCAGGGGCAAGGACAGCACATAGATCTCAATGCAGTATTATTTATTCCGGGTATTATTATGATTATATTATTGTCGTTGGTTACTATTAGTTCGCAGGTATTACGAGCAGCATTTATAAATCCTGTACATGGATTGAGGGAAGAATAGTGTTCAGAGAATCAGGTGATATTAAAAGCTTCCAGGCAATAAAAGCTGCGATTGCAAACCCGGTAAAGAGTTTGAGAACGGAATGAGGATGGTGAGTGGTGAAGAGAGAGAATTTTTGTGAACCAAGCTGAAGAATAAGAATTGAACACCTGTTGCGTCGCACTCTTGTACGATTGAAAATTTATTGAACTTTTAAAATCATAGTATGTTTAAAAACTATTTCAAAACTGCATGGCGCAATATCATACGCAGCAAGACTTACAGCGTATTGAACATACTTGGTCTTGCAACAGGTATGGCTGTTGCATTGCTGATTGGTCTTTGGGTATATGATCAATCTTCTTACGATCATTTTCTTCCAGGCTACCAGCAGGCTTACCAGGTAAAATATAATTATAACAATAATGGTGAGATACGCACACAAACCGAAGTATGTATTCCATTGGCAGAAGCATTAAAGAATGATGTTCCGGAAATTGCTTATACTGCGTCTGCCTTTGGGCCCGCAAACTATGGCACACTCACAGATATACTGGCAGCAGGTAATAAAAAAATATCTCCAACCGGTATCATAGCGGGGGCAGAATTTTTGAAAATATTTCAATTCCCCATGCTGGAAGGAAATGCGGATAATGCATTGAATGACCCATCATCCATTGTGCTTACCCAATCAACTGCTAAAGCTTTATTTGGTAATGCAGACCCGCTTAACAGGATGGTTCGTTTTAACTCAGATAATCTGAAAGTAACGGGAGTAATAAAAGATATTCCCCGTAATTCAACATTACAGTTCGATTATATTATGCCTTTCAGCGCATTTGCATCAGGAGGCTGGGTGAAGGCCGCCACAACAAACTGGAACCATACTTTTTTTAAACTCTATGCGGCGCTTAAACCAAATGCCACGTATGCACAGATGGAACCAAAAGCAAGAATGCTGGTACAAAAATATTCGCCTGAAACGTATAAAACTTTTCAGCAACAGGTAACCATGCAACCATTAAAGGACTGGCATTTGTATACAGACTATAAAAATGGTGTTGCAACCGGAGGACTTATTGATTATATAAAAATGTTCAGCATTATTGGCATTCTTGTATTATTGATCGCCTGCATCAACTTCATGAATCTTTCTACGGCACGATCAGAAAAAAGAGCAAAAGAAGTTGGCGTAAGAAAAGTGATTGGCTCAACAAGAAAGGGACTGGTTTGGCAATTCCTGGTTGAATCTGTTGCTATTACTTTTATCGCTTTTTTTCTTTCATTGTTTTTCGTGCAACTGGTATTGCCTGCTTTCAATGCGCTTGCCAAAACCAATATAAGTATTCCTTTTTCAAATAGTATCTTCTGGCTTATAATGATAAGCTATGTGCTGCTCACAGGCTTGCTTGCAGGAAGCAGACCGGCATTCTACCTGTCTTCATTTCAACCTGTAAAAGTGTTGAAAGGTACAATGCAGGTTGGCAGATCCGCAACCTTACCAAGAAAGATATTGGTTGTGCTGCAATTCACCTGCTCCATAGCATTGATCATAAGCACCATCATTGTTTACCAGCAGATACAATATGCAAAAGACAGGCCCAGGGGCTATGATTCTAACCGCTTAATAATAACACCTGCTGGCAATACAAATTATGCAGCACTCAAACATGATGTATTACAAACAGGAGTTGTGAGCAGCATGACAAAATCATTAAGTCCTGCCACTGACGTCTATTCGCACAATACAATAGATAACTGGCAGGGCAGGTTGCCCAATGAACCATTATCACTTGCAATGAATGCTTTGAGCGATACGGATTATTTTAAAACGCTTGGGATACAATTTATAAAAGGCAGAAATTTTACCGGCGATTTTGGTGCAGATTCAACCTGCGTAATATTGAATGAGGCAGCAGTAAAACGAATGCGTTTTAAAGAGCCATTAAACCAGGTGATCTCGTGGTCATTGTCTAATGCTCCGAACAACCTGTGTGTAATAGGTGTCGTAAAAGATGCATTAACAAACGCCCCATTTTCTCCTGCCGAGCCGACCATTTTTATTTTTCAGCCAGACTGGACAAGCTATGCTGCAAAGTTTGATCTTGAAATGCTCATAGGCAGGCTGGCAGGCATTTTCGCGGCATTGGCAATATTCATTTCATGTCTTGGATTATTTGGTCTTGCGGCTTATATGGCAGAGCAGCGTAATAAAGAAATTGGTATTCGAAAAGTGTTGGGCGCATCGGTAACACAGGTGTGGATGCTACTATCAAAAGATTTCATCATGCTTGTTTTAATAAGTTGTTTTATCGCATCACCTGTGGCATTTTACTTTTTGCATAACTGGTTACAAAACTACTATTACCGTATCAGTATTAGTCCAATGGTGTTTATTGTCTCAGCAATTGTGGCAATTATGATAACAGTTATTACCATCAGCTTCCAGGCAATAAAAGCCGCAATAGCAAACCCGGTGAAGAGTTTGAGAACGGAATGATGTAGTGAGTAATCAATCGTGAGTGGTGAAGTAAATCATACATCAATAAATCACACATCATAAATCAACTTCTATGTTTAAAAATTATTTCAAAATCGGCTGGCGCAACCTTTGGAAAAATAAAGGTTATTCTTCCATTACTATACTTGGACTTGCAGCAGGCATGGCTGTTGCAATGCTGATAGGCTTGTGGATTTGGGACGAGCTTACGTATGACCATTATCACAAAAACCACGACAGGCTTGCGCAGATAATGACCACTTTTGTAAGAAATGGCGGTGAGTTAAACACAGGTCCCGGTGTGGCTTCGCCGCTTGGCAATGAGCTGCGCACCAAATATGGGAGCGACTTTAAAAACGTTTGCATGGCATCACGGAACCAGAGTCGTGTGCTTACATTGGGCGACAAAAAAATTACCGCGCAAGGCATGTGGGTGGAATCAAATTTTCCTTCCATGCTTACACTAAAAATGCTGAAAGGAAATATTAACGGGCTAAACGATCCCTCTTCTGTTTTACTAAGCGCTTCTGTTGCAAAATCTTTATTTGGCGATGCTGATCCTTTAAATAAAGTGCTGCGGATTGATAACCAGGACAACTATAAAGTTGCCGGTGTATATGAAGACCTGCCGCATAATACCACACTGAATGAAGCCAAAATATTTTTATCGTGGGATAAATATGTGAACATGGTTAACTGGGTGAAAGAGTCTATGCAGCATTGGGGCGATCATTCTTTTCAGTGTTACGTGCAGTTGAACGCTAATGTTGATTTTAATAAAGAAACAGCTAAGATAAAGCTGGCTTCAATGGCGCATTTGAATGCAGCCAGCGATGGTAAAGAAGAGCTGGTGCTGCAGCCTATGAATAACTGGCGGCTGTACAGCGAATTTAAGAATGGTAAAATAGCTGGCGGAAGAATACAGTTTGTAAATCTGTTTGCCATCATTGGCATTTTTGTGTTGCTGCTTGCCTGCATCAACTTCATGAACCTTTCTACAGCACGAAGTGAAAAGCGCAGTAAAGAAGTGGGCATCCGCAAAACAGTTGGCTCATTAAAAAGCCAGTTGGTAAGCCAGTTTTTAAGTGAAGCTATGTTGATTGCGGGCATTGCATTTTTATTCTGTCTTTTGTTTGCGCAGTTATTATTGCCGCTGTTCAATATACTTTCAGATAAGCAAATGACATTGCCTTTCAACAATGTTTTCTTCTGGATATTATGCGTGGGCTTTACTATAATTACAGGATTGCTTGCAGGCAGTTACCCCGCATTTTATCTGTCTCGTTTTGACCCGATAAAAGTTTTAAAAGGCACTTACCGCGTTGGCAGGTTTGCATCGCTGCCCCGCAAAGTATTGGTGGTATTGCAGTTCAGCGTTTCCATTACATTGGTTATCGGCACCATCATCGTGTATAAACAAATACAATTTGCAAAGAACCGCCCTGTTGGTTATAACCGCGAAAGCTTAATTGCTGTATATATGACAACACCTGATCTGTTTGGTCATTATGATGCCATGCGCAGTGATTTACTTGCAACAAATGTTGTTGAAAACATGGCAGAATCATCCAGCCCTGTAACCAGTGTGTGGTCAAATCAAATTGGCTATAGCTGGGAAGGTAAAGACCCTGCAACGCTGCCATCATTCGGCTCCATCGGTGTAACGCAGGATTATGGTAAAACCATCAACTGGCAGATAAAAGAAGGGCGTGATTTTTCAAAAGATTTTTCTGACAGCAATTCCATCATTCTTAATGAAGCCGCCGTAAAGCTCACCGGCATGAAAAATATTGTGGGCAAAATCATTAGAAAAGATGATAAGAATTTAACCGTGGTTGGTGTTATAAAAGATATGGTGATGGAATCGCCGTATGCACCTGTAACGCCAACAATTTTTTCAATGGACCCCAACTGGGCTAACGTAATAAATATACGCATGAAAGCAGGCACGCCGTTGCAGGATGCGTTGGCTAAAATAGCGACGGTGTTTAAAAAATATAATTCATCCGCGCCTTTTGATTATAAGTTTATCGACGAAGAATACGCTCAAAAATTTTCTGATGAGCAGCGTATTGGCAACCTCGCTACCTTCTTCGCAGCGCTTGCCATCTTTATTTCATGTCTTGGATTATTCGGGCTTGCATCATTTGTTGCAGAACAGCGCAAAAAAGAAATTGGTGTGCGCAAAGTGTTAGGCGCTTCCGTTTTCAATGTCTGGAATTTGTTATCAAAAGAGTTTATGTTACTTGTTGTTTTTTCTTTCATTGTTTCTGTTCCGCTTTCTTACTACTTCATGCACAACTGGCTGCAGAATTATCAATACAGAACAACATTATCATGGTGGATTTTTGCCGCCGCAGGTTTTGGTGCATTGCTAATAACATTACTAACAGTAAGCTTTCAATCAATCAAAGCAGCTATTGCAAATCCTGTAAAGAGTTTGAGAACGGAATGAAGGGGGTGAATGGTGAGTGGGCAATGGAAAATAAGAAAAATTTTATTGTTCCCCTCCACGAGGAAACGTTGGGGAAGCACCCATCAAGGTTCAGAACGCTGAAGTGAGTCTATATGTAAAAGGGTTTCGGTGCAGCGGCAGTCCGAGAATCAAATCACGGCTGCAATGAAGAACTTTGCTAATTATTAATTTAAAAATTAAAAATTATGAAACAGCAAACTTCAGCCACTACCGAAACCAGCATCAAAGGTAGAAACATAATTGATTTTACAGGTAAAACAATTTATGTTGGTATTGATGTTCACGAAAAAGATTTGCAGGTAGCAAAAGTTCTCGATGATATTTGTTTGGGTAATCATCGGATGCCTACAAACAGCAAAGTGCTTATTGACCATTTGCATTCCCGTTATCCGGGAGCTACTTTTAAATGTGTGTATGAAAGTTGTGCATGGGGTTTCACCCTTCAACGCGAACTTAGTGCTGCAGGAATAGAATGTATTGTTGCGCATGCTGCTGATATATCAAGCAGTGATAAGGAAAAGAAAAGAAAGACAGATAAGGTAGATGCTTTAAAATTGGCACGTAATCTTGCAGCTCATCAGATCACTGCTATTCATGTACCAGATGAAGACATTCAAAAACAACGTAACCTTATTCGATTTCGTAAAAAACTGGTAGGTGATTTAAACAGAAGTAAGAACCGGCTTAAAAGTTTATTGAAATACCAGGGCATTAATATACCTGAGCAATTGGGGAAGAAAAATAATTGGAGTCATAATTTTATGAACTGGGTGGAAGAAGAAGCTAAGAAAGATGTTTTGCTGCAGGATACTTTATTATTAATGCTGGAAGAAGTGAAACTGTTGCGTCAGTTATTACTCAAGACTGAAAGAGCATTGCGAAAAATAATGCAGGTTAAGTATAACGACAAAGCAAAGCTATTGATGAGTACACCCGGAGTGGGACGTACTACTGCGATGTTATTTCTTTTAGAGGTTGGGGATATTAAACGTTTTGGACCTTTTGATCGCTTAAACGATTTTGTGGGCTTTTGCCCTGATACAGATAGTACCGGACAAACAGAACGCAATACTGGTATCACTTCTCGACGGCATAAACAACTGCGAAGCGCTTTGATAGAAGCAGCCTGGCAGGCAATACGCATAGATCCCGCATTATTGAATACTTATCAGGCGCTGCTCAAAAGAATGAAAGGCCATCATGCTATTGTATACATCGCCCGAAAACTTTTGCGCAGAATGAGAGCTATATTAATAAGTGGAGTGCCTTATCAAAAAGGTGTAATAGCATAACATTTGAAGTTGAGTTTTTTTAGCCATTGAAGGCTCTGATTGTCTCATAAAAAAGCGACGTGAAAGAAGTCATCTTCACATCGCTTCGACAATCGTCGCCATCAGCCTTATTGCTGGCAGGTTGCCCTTCGGCAGAGCCTTCTTCCTCTTGGGGCTGATAGTGCAAAAATAAAAAGTTCTTTGTAGTAAACATTGTTATTAACATCACAGGAGGTAATCACAATATGGGTATAGGGACTGCTCGTTGTGTCCTGCAGTTGAAATAAACTGCTCAAGTGAGTCTGCAGCCTTATACTTTTTACCTTTAAAAGACTTAATAAAAAATTGCAGCGGCCCTTGTGCCGACTGCTGATAGGAGTTTGGCCAATCTGTGATAAAAAAAATTTACGTCATGAAATAAAAATAACGTTACATATCAAACCAGGGGGTTCTTCAACTGTATATCTTCATGCAGCGAAAATCTTTACATAGGAGTGACACAACAGGCGATGAGAAATGCACCAAACGCTGATAACAAAAAAAATTGAGTAAGAGAATGAGTATTTAAATCAAGCTTTTCTTTAACCCTCTAACCTATTAATTAATTCCACTTTATTTGATACCTCAGCCTTTTCAAAAATATTCTGAACATGTTTTGTAACGGTTCTTTCAGCAATAAATAACTTTTCCCCAATCTCCTTATACTTATATCCTTCACATATCAGTTTTGCAATATCTTTTTCCCGTGACGTTAAATTATAGAGTTCGCAGTTTTGTTCAAAGGTGACTGCAATATCATCTGATCTAAAGTTTTCAGATGTGCCGATAGCATTAAATGCCGTACTCAAGAAAGCTTTCTTTTGTTTACGTGCATTTGCTAATACGGATTCAATTTTTTGAGTTAGCTCCTGAATTGAGAAGGGTTTTTGAATGAAATCAATTGCGCCCAGCTTCAATCCCTGTAGCTTGTCACTTTTAGCAGATTTGGCAGATAAGAACATTATTGGTATATGATTGTAAACGGGATCTTTTGAAATAATTTTAGCGAAAGTGTAACCATCAACTTTGTCCATCATTATATCACTAATAATGAGATCAGGTTTTACTCTAAGACTTTTAATTTTTCTCAATGCTTCATTTCCGTTTAAAGAAGCATATACGTTGTAATTGCTTTTTAATTTCTTAAGAAGATAATTAATCATCGTGATATTATCTTCCACTAATAAGATTGTCTCCTTATTCTCATCAAACACAGTTTCTTTTGTATTTATATCTTCCACTGTTGCTAAAATATTATTGTTGGTTGGGTTAGCCGCTACAATATCTTTTTCAGTTAATGCATGCTTATTCACCACAACAGTAACCTTTGTTCCTTTTACTTCTTTTGGGTTGCTTTCTATTACAATTTCACCGTTTAAACCTTCGATAACTTTTTTTACAATTGGTAATCCAAGTCCCATTCCCTGGATACTTCTTTTATAACTTGTTATTTGATAATAGGGCTCGAACACTTTTTTATGCAATTCGGGCGGAATACCAATACCATAGTCTTTAACAGAAAAAATTATTTTATCATTATTACTTTTAAGAGAAATATCAATTATGCCATCATTGGAAAATTTAATTGCGTTTTCAATGAGGTTATTGACAATGCGATTGATTGAAACTGGATCAGCTTTAATGAAAATATTCTCCTCTATATTTTCTTTCAATTCAATATCCTTTTATTAGCGTATTGTTTAAACAAAACCAAATTGTCTTTAATGATTTCACTAAAGTTAGAAATGAGCTCATGTTTATAAATCGCAAGACCTTTATTAAAGCGTTCCAGATCAAATAAATTAATTATGTCTGTTGATAATTTATCTATGCTTCTTTTAACAATAGATAATTCCTCCGAGTTGCCTTTGGTATCAATATATTCCTCTAAATAATTTTTAATTAAAGTAAGTGGTGTTTTTGTTTCGTGAGCGAGATTAACAAAAGTGTTAGTCTTTTGCTCATTTATTTTTTCCAACTCTTTAGTTCTTTTGTCTACTTCCTTTTGGAGGTTTCTATTCCAATATAAAAGTTGTTGCTCAGATTCTATTAGCTTTTGATGTTCAGTTCTTGTTTGCCTTATATGTCTCTTTAATTGTAGTGCGAGCAAAAGTAAAAATCCCGTATTAGTCACAGATGCTTCAACTGCCTGACTTAAGTCAAAATAAGCGATTATAGGCAACCCAATCCATGGAGTTAAACTTAGAAACAGGACTGTTACTTCTTCATTAGCTTCCTTACTGCTGAAATCATTTCCGCATTTGTATTGAATAGCTTTAAAAAGAGAATAAATAACCCAGGCAGCATATAATACTGGTATAATTAGTAAATTTTTTGCTGTGTCAAGACTATTTGAAGCTGCGAATAGAATTACAAAAAGAAAGTATGGAAGCATTAGAAATAAAAAAACTCCTTTGTAAGCATGAAATCTCATCTTCTCTAATCCAAAAGCTTTGTATACGTAATATGGAAAATAACAAGGAACAATGAAACCAGTGCCGTAGGCGATAGCTTCCTGAACAAAAAAGGAACCGGGCAGATTAGGGTCAGGCAATAAACCACCTGTTACATTGTAAACAATCAATAAAAAAATCAGCACGATGTTTAGTGATGTGGTTTTATCATGAGGTCTTGCAAGCTTGTAAATCAAGAGGTAGAAAAAAATCACTATTTCTATACACACAAAAATGAAGGTGACGATGTGCATTTGTGTTCCTTCAATTAGCATACTGGGTCATTAGCTGTTTATTGCTTTCCTTAAAAAAAATAGTTTATACCCAAGATCAAGCTCATTGTAAACTCTAAATCCGAACTTTTCGTACCACGGAATATTCTTGAATGTTGACGTTTCCAAATAAATTGACCTTTTTCTTAAAACCGCCTCATTTATTACATTTGCAAGAAGGCTACTTCCAATTCCCTTGTTTTGTTCGCTCGGCTCAACACCTATAAACCACAGGTAATACATTAACTCATTTGGGTGAAGTTTGGTTATTTTTGATTCCCTGTTCATCGCTTTCTTAACGTTGGAAATACCTATACATGAAGCAATCAATTTAATATCTAGTAAAATTGTTTTCAGGTTTGTTTTTTTCTTATCAGGTAATACAATCAAAGCACAACCTTTTTTGTCATCAGACAAAAAAACATCTCCAAACAAGTGGCATACATCAAAAGAGTATTCTATTAATTTTTTTATTCTTTGTACTCTTTTATTGTCCTGTTTTATAATATAATTGACACTTTTATTGTCATCAAATGAACTCCCGAGTATGTTCACTATTAGATCCTTGTCCTTATATTCTGCTCTTATCATGACAATGGATTTTTGAGAAATTTCTACTACTTTCAATACTAATTATAAATGCTGATAAACTTTACAGAAACAAGATGATTAGTTATGAAGTAATCGTACTTTTTAAAAAGAAATTTGCAAGGCTTTCTAAAAATCAACGATCATTAAAACTGATTCGCGAATTTCATGCTTGATGTTTAATAGTACCTATGAAAGTGGTATAAAAAAAATATGCAACTGGGTTTTTTGAATTTCTTTAAGATTTTAAAAATAAAATGGGACAATATTAAAATCCTTAAATCTCACTCAAGTAATAATTAAAAGTTTATTCGGAAGGATGGTTTATTCTTCAATGTGTTAATTTTACACCAAATCCAATATATGCATCCAATAGAAGTTAAATTCCTGTTTGAAGGAATTATTTTTTCAACCCATGTATTTGTACGAAACATTTCAAGGTCTCTCAATCGTTATGAGTTTAAAATTAGTTTTTTTACAAACTACCTTATTTCAAAATATTCAAAGAGTTACAATTTTATTTTAGAGAATAACAGGTTTATCAATGTGGATGCTACAACAAAAGAGGAAACTGAATTAATCAAAACAATTCAGGAAGCTATTGGCAAAATCCCACAAGTAATAAATAAAACATTGTTAGCCTAAAGAACTTCTTTTATGACGAGTGATTTTTTATTTCGAATTTATATAACCAAATGAATTATGAGAAGCCTTAAAGAAAGGCCAATAACTAATATGCTATTGGAATTTTTATGAGAGGAACGCATCTTTTTAGGAGTTCGTAAATAGTTTGTCTTCAACCCACCCTTTACAGTAACCACTTGCTTTTTGCGAGTGGTTTTAATAGCTTCTGATATAGGCAATAGTTACTAAAGTGATTTTAGTTTTTGCAATTAAAAACCATCTGAATTTTTAATCAAATGGTTTTATGAGGAAGTGTTTTTAACAATGTGATTTTCTTAATTCTTTACAAACTTTGTGGTTGCAACAGTATTATCATTCTTCACTTTTATTATGTAAGTTCCTTTTGCTAGTTGGTCGATGTTGATTTGATAGGTCGCTGCCTTTACAGAATACTTTTGAAGTACTTTGCCCTGCACATCAATAAGAAGAATTGTGTTTGTAGTAGTGGCACTTAAACTTTCTATAGTTAACTGATCCTTTGCAGGATTAGGATACACTTTCATAGTGCCAGGTTTAATAAACCCAACACTCACCACATTGCTGTAGCTGTATTTGCCATCTTTATCTACCTGCTTGAGACGGTAATAATTTTTGCCTCAAAAGGAACTTTATCTGTATAAGAATAACTGTGTGCAGTAGCACCGGCACTTTTCACTTGTGCAATATCTGCATAGACAGTAGCATTATTACTGCGTTGGATGGAAAAATATAAATTGTTTATTTCGTTTGTAGTTTGCCAGTTCAGTGTAATGTATTGTTTTGCTTGTGTGGCAGTAAAATGATTATAAGTTATAGGAAGAACTGCGTCATTATTGAAACGGAACAGCGTGATATTATAAAAGTCTTCTTCAAAAAAAACTGTCTATAAACCAGAATCTCTAGAAACAATACCGGCGCCGATGAAATCTTCTTCCGATTAAAGAATCTTAATTAAGAGTGTTTAAAAAAAAATTTGTATACTGTTTGCAGATTTTTCATTCCCCATAACATTCTTCCACAAGCGTATAACTACTCCGAATCAGTATAAGTACGGAAAGTGATAATTGCGTAGTTATACTCTTGAAAAAAGCAAAAGGTGAAATTACTTTTGAGTCAAAGTTTATCTGATAAATATTTTTCTCTATTCAGTATTGCAAAATAATAACAGCTATAAAATTCGATTTCACAACCACCTTATTATAAAATCCAAAAACTAAACCTCTATGTTCAATCGTCTTAATAATTCACGTCGCAGAGATGCTCATCAGGTTCGGCAAGAAGCTAATGAGCTTGCCAATTCCCGTCCACAACCGGATCATCTTAATAATGGAGATGAAGAAGATTATCGTAACCCTAGTGGGAAGTTGAGCTACATCGGTAATTTTTCTAAAGGACTTCCTCATAATAACTTTGGTGAGGTTAATGCAGATGCTTACAGGATATTGGTAAGGGCCATCTATAGCACCGATCCGATTCAATTTGAGCGACCAGGGATAATGGGTACGCTCAACGGTATTAATCTTGTAAATCCCCAGGCCGGTTTAGCCTTCGATCTTGAAGGGGCCGATGCGCAAGCCGTTACTATACCACCTGCTCCCCGGATGGACAGCGCTGAAACGGCTGCTGAAATGGCTGAATT
>WNGF01013201.1_pt1 | contig 18069 bp, 18 predicted proteins | sample 5400641 | NCBI WGS metagenome assembly WNGF01 (sample SAMN13153371, study PRJNA577476) | soil metagenome | isolation source: 80 cm soil or saprolite under grassland replicate 2 | place: USA:California | collected 2016-06-15
GATGAAAAGACGTAACGCGACAAACGTTTCCGTTTGCGAACCCGGGTTCACGTTTTGTTCCTGGCGATAACCTAGCACCGGGTCGCCGTGGATCGCGCCTTCGGTGTATTGCCCGCGCACGACATTGGCCGCTACTTCATTGCGTGGCAATCGGCGGAGCGATCGCACCACCTTCACTTTTTCATCGCGGATACTGTCGGCGCTTAAGTCTGTGGGCGGCTCCATGGCAACGAGGCAAAGGAGTTGGAGCAAATGATTCTGCACCATGTCGCGCAAAGCGCCCGTTCGTTCATAGAAGCCCGCGCGCGTCTCGACTCCGAGCGTTTCTGCTGCCGTGATTTGCACCTGGTCGACGTAGTGTGTATTCCACAGCGGCGCGAAAATCGCGTTCGCAAATCGCAAGACTAGAATGTTCTGCGCGGTTTCTTTGCCGAGGAAATGATCAATGCGATAAGTCTGTTCTTCGGTGAAGGAATTGCGGACGATGCGATTGAGTTCCCGCGCTGAACCGAGATCGCTGCCGAACGGTTTTTCGACGATTACGCGAGCCCAGCTTCCCTTGCAGGTTTCATTCAAGCCCGCAGCTTTCAAATGTTTCAGAATCGGCTCGAATTGATCGGGAGCCGCTGCAAAATAAAAAAGCCGGTTGCCGCGGGTGCCGTGTTCCTTGTCGATTCTGTCGAGACGTTTGGCTAATTTTTTGTAACCGGACTCATCTTCGAACTCGCTTTGATGATAGGAGATCGCTTGCGCAAACGTTTTCCACATTTCATCGCGCACCGGCTGGCGCGAAAATTTGCGCGTGGCCTTTTCGAGCTCAGCCCGGAATTGCTCATCACTTTTCTCTCGTCGGGCGAATCCGACGATTGCCACCGCGGGCGGGAGGTCGCCATCGGCAGCAAGATTGTAAAGCGCCGGGATTAGTTTGCGATTGGTGAGATCGCCGGTCGCGCCGAAAATCACAATGCTGCAAGGCTGAGGCACGGCGCGCGCGGACAAACCTTCGCGTAATGGATTCGGCTCGGGTTGATCTGCGGCTCGATTCATGCGGCGAAACAAACTAATCAGTTTTTCGGCGATTAGGTAGGCGGAAAAAATCGCGCGACAGGAGCATCGTCATCCTCAGCGTAGCAAAGCGAAGTCGAAAGCTCGCCCTGAGCGAGGCGAAGCCGAGCCGAACGGGGATCCCGTGGCGCTACCATAAAGTATTGCAACCGGATTCCTGGACCCATTCGACTTCGCTCAGTGCAAGACTTTCGCTTGGAATGACTCGCTATTAGAACGGCAGGGGAAATCTTCTCGTTAGATCGAGCACTTTCCGGCGGACTCTCTCCAGCGCGTCGGCGTCGGTGCGATTGCTCAGAGCTTCAGCGATCAGGTCCGCGATCTCCAGCATCTCTTCTTCTTTCATGCCGCGCGTGGTGACTGCCGGAGTGCCAACGCGGATGCCGCCTGGCTTAAAAATTGGATAAGTGTCAAAGGGGATCGCATTTTTGTTTACAGTAATACCGGCGCGATCAAGGACTTCCTGCGCTTCCTTCCCGTTAATTTCCTTTGGGCGAATATCGACCAGCATGAGATGATTATCCGTGCCTCCGGAAACGATTCGATAACCGTGCTTGGCCAGGCCAGCCGCGAGTGCTTTCGCGTTGATCACGACTTGCCGCTGATATTCACGAAATTGAGGCTGAAGCGCTTCGTGAAAACAAACCGCTTTTGCCGCGATCACGTGCATGAGCGGGCCGCCTTGCACTCCGGGAAAGAGCGTTGAGTCGATTTGTTTTGCGAGTTTCTCTTCGCACATCACGATGCCACCCCGGGGGCCGCGCAGACTTTTATGCGTGGTAGTGGTCACAAATTGCGCGTGTGGAATCGGACTCGGATGCTGACCGCCCGCAACCAGGCCGGCGATGTGTGCCATATCGATAAAAAGAATTGCGCCAACCGAATCGGCGATTTGGCGCAGCCGCGGAAAATCAATCATGCGCGGATAAGCGGATGCGCCTGCGGTGATCATGACCGGCTTCACTTCCTCGGCCTGTTTTTGCAGCGCGTCGTAATCGATTTGTTCCGTCTTTTGGTCAACGCCGTAGTGGGTAACTTGATAAAATTTACCGGAGAAATTTGCCGGATGCCCGTGGGTAAGATGACCGCCGTGCGCGAGATTCATGGTCAAAATTTTGTCACCCGGCTTAATGGCGGCGAAATAGACTGCCATGTTGGCCTGCGCGCCGCTGTGCGGCTGCACATTCACGTGCTCCGCGCCAAACAATCGCTTTGCGCGATCAATCGCCAGTTGCTCGGCAACGTCGACATTTTCGCAGCCGCCATACCAGCGTTTTCGCGGATAACCCTCTGCGTACTTGTTTGTAAGAACGCTGCCCTGCGCTTCCATAACCGCCCGGCTCGTGAAATTCTCCGACGCAATCAGTTCGATATTTTCCCGCTGCCGTTTTTCTTCTGCGGCGATCGCGTCGAAAATTTCAGGATCGACTCTGCGCAGAGCGTCGCCGTATCGAGGTGAGGACATCGAACCAACTGAGCCGGTCTCGATGCGAGGAGGAAGATCACCCATTGGATATAAGGATACCTCGTGCCTGCGCGCCGCAGCAGGCCGCACGAGTTCGCCTTGTTCTACGAAGGCAAGCACGCTGGGCAAGGCATTTTTTATCGTCCGCGCACAAAGTTCGTAAACATCGCGACCAAGACCGATCGGATCCGGAACATCACGCCAAACGGTCGTGCCCGGCTCTTCAAATTCTCGGAGTAAAAACGATTTTTCGGCGCCTTGCGGAAAGAGCATGTGGATCGTCTCCAAATGCGCGCCTGTCATGGCAAAGACATGGGTGGCGCGATCGATCAGGGCGGCGGTAAGTGGCTGACTGCGCAACCCGCTAATATCCACACCTTCCTCCTCGCAGACTTGAACTGCATAAAGACTCGGCGGCTGGCCCCGCACGGCATGTACGCCAGCTGAGGCGACTTCAATGTCCTTCCGATTTCCGAGCAAACGACGAAAGAAACCTTCCGCAATGGGGCTGCGGCAAATGTTACCTGTGCAGACAAAGAGAACGTTTTTCACGATTCAGGCTGCGCGAGCGAGCGCGATTCCAACCTAGAATTGAACCTGCCCAAGTCAATTTGGCGACTCTGCACTGCTCGGCGAACTGGAGACCGCCGCTCCTTGATGTGGCCCTTGGTGCCGCGATGATTCGAAGGAAAAATCTATCCTCTGGGCAGTTGCAGTCTGAATTTGTGCCAGACATACAAAACTGCAATCGCTCCCAGTATGGAAACGAGTAATCCCGCTGGATGGAATCGGCCTCCCCCTGGCGATGAAAATAGATGAGTCACTGCGCCGCCGATAATTGAGCCGACAATTCCAAGCACGATCGTCCAGGTAATGGAGAGGTGCGTGTGCAGGAGTGCTTTAGCGACGCAGCCGGCGAGAAACCCCACAATGACGTACCAGATCAGATGAAGCATATTTTCTCCCTTTGAATCCTGTGATTTCGACGGTGGACGGAGCAGTAACAGATCGCGCGGTCAAGCGCCATGCAAAAAAACTGTGCGTCGGATCCGAGACAATTGGCGCTTCTCGACGCCGTAGATTGTCCGTATTATTGGGACCGTGTTCGCGCGATACTTCCTTCTTTCGCCATTTGGTAATTGCATTGCGATGATTGGTTACGGTTTTTCACGATGACTGTTGAAACTCTGCGCCAGGTCCCGCTGTTTGAATCGCTCGACGATGCGGCTGCCAGGGAGTTGTGCGAACTGATCGAAACGCTCGATTGTCCAGCGCACCAGCCCTTGTTCCACGCCGGTGACGCCGGTGACGCGATGTATTTGATTGAAAGTGGGAAAGTCCGGATTTGCGTGCAAGCAAAGGATGGGCATGAGGTGACGCTAGCGACGCTGGGCCGCGGCGATTTCTTTGGCGAAATGGCTTTGCTCGACGGGGAGCGCCGCTCGGCCGACGCGGTGGTGGCTGAAGATGCGAGGCTGGCTCTGCTCTCGCGCGAGCACTTTCTGTCTTTTATGCGCAGTAGTCCCGATGTCGCGCTGGAAATGCTTACCGCGCTTGCCAACCGGCTTAGGCACACCGATGAGCTTTTGCGCCATAGCGCGACGCGTAATGTCAATGTGGAGGAAGCGGCGCATCTTACGTTTGCGGATCGCGCTGCGGATATCATCGCAGAGTTTGGGGGCAGTTGGAAATTTATCATATTCGAGATCGGATTGTTCCTTGCCTGGGTATTGCTAAACACATGGCTGCTCGCCGACAAAGTTTTCGATCCCTATCCCTACGTGTTCTTGAATCTCGTGCTCGGAGTTATTTGCGGGCTCCAAGCCCCGATCATTATGATGTCGCAAAACCGGCAGAGCCACAAAGACCGGCTTCGCGCGGACCTCGATTACCAGGTGAATTTGAAAAATGAACTGGCGTTGCAAGAGATTCTTGAGCGCCTCAAGACGCTCGAGCGGGATTGCCTTCAGCTGGCATTGGAGAAACAATCGGAATAACGAAGCTCGCCTTCGTTGCGTTACAACGCTTCAACGGTTCCACGTTACGAAACCTGTTCGTCATTTCTTCGCACACTAGCCTTCTGTTTAAAGGCGTGTTTACAGTGGAAAATGCCTTCGCCATGGAAACGAGCCCGGTATCGGCTTGAATGGATCGGTCTTCTCCTCGCGGCAAAGTTAATCCCGTTGCTCCCCCGCAAGGTCTGCCTTCGTCTCGCAAGCACACTCGGAACAGTCACATCGATCTCGGATCGACAGCACCGGAAAGTGGCGCTGAGCAATCTGGAAGTCGCATTCGGCGATCAGTTTTCGGTCAAAGAGCGGCGCAACATCGTTCGCGCGTCCTTTCAAGATTTTGCACGGACGCTAGTCGATTTTCTCTGGAGCCCGAATCTGACGCGGGAAAATTTCTCTCGCTATATCGAGCTGCAAAATTTCGAGGAATGCGCGTGCGGACCTGGCCGGAAACATGGATTGATCATGGTGTGCTATCACTACAGCAATTTCGAATGGCTCAGCATGGCTTGCGGTTTTGCCGGTTTGAACAGCACAATCGTTGCGCAAGAATTCAGGAATTCCCTGATTGATCCGATCTTCAGGAAGATCCGGGAGGGGGCAGGGCACGCGCTGATCCCCCGCAAGAACAGCATCGTCCGCCTCTATAAAGTCTTGCGTCGAAAAGGAACCACCGCACTGCTGGTAGATCTTACCGTAAGACCGAGGCATGGGGTCGTGATCGATTGTTTTGGACTAAAAAAACCTGTGACTTCTGCGCACGCCTGGCTGCATGAACGGACCGGTGTCCCAATAATTCCCGCGCACTGCGAGCCGCTGCCAGACGGACGTTACCGGGTGATCTTTCACCCGAGGATCGAAAACACCGCTGGGATGACGCATCAACAGATCGCGCAAGCATGCTGGAATTCGTTCGAGCCTTACCTGCGAAAAAAACCGGCGCCGTGGCTTTGGATGTACAAGCACTGGCGTTACCGTCCCGCAAATGCCGACCGTCCGTATCCTTTTTACGTGCGCGCTTCACGCGGCTTCGAAAAGATCATTCAACGAGACCAAGGCAATTCTATTGGACGAAGCAGTAACTGGCGTGATTCCGTCACCCCGACGGTTCTGGATAGCCCTCGCGATTCGTTAGAATGCTAGCATCGGTCTGATTTTTGGAATGCCGCAACGCTTTCGACGTCGCGAAACCCGCTTGATGAATTTTGCCCATTGGCCTTCTGTGCGGGGCCGAGTTTACAATGGGAGATGCGTTCGCGATGGAAACGAGTCCGATATCATCTTGAGTGGATCGGGCTTCTCCTTGCGGTAAGACTAATCCCGCTGTTACCGCGTTGGGCCTGTTTCCACGGGGCACAGATGCTGGGTGCGGTGATAACGATCTTCGACCGGCATGGATACAGAGTCGCTTTGAACAATCTCGAGGTCGCCTTTGGCAATCAATTCCCGATCCACAAGCGGCGCAGAATCGCCCGTCAATCGTTTCAACATTTCGCCTGGACCATGGTCGATTTGCTGTGGAGCCCCCGGCTCACTCAGCAGAATCTGTCCCGTTTCATCGAGTTTCAGAATCTTGAAGAAATCGCGCCCGGCGCCGGGGCCGCGCGCAGCGCGATCATCGCGTGCTATCACTACAGCAATTTTGAATGGCTGAGCCTCGCTGGTGGCTTTATCGATTTAAAAGGAACAATCCTCTCACAGGAATTTAAGAATTCGCTGCTCGATCCCATCTTCAATAAATTACGCGAGCAATCCGGACATGAACTCATTCCGCGAAAAGGGGGACTCGTTCGGCTTTATAAGGTGCTCCGGCGAAAAGGGCGCACCGCGTTGCTTGTCGATCTTACCGTGCCGCCAGACAAAGGGGCAGTCGTCATCGATTGTTTTGGACTAAAGACCAGCGTGACTTCGGCGCATGCCTGGCTGCATGAACAGACCGGCGCGCCAATAATTCCCGCCCACTGCGAGCCGCTGCCGGGCGGGCGTTATCGCGTGATCTTTCACCCGAAAATCGACAACACCGCCGGGATGACGCATCAACAGATCGCGCAAGCATGCTGGGACTCCTTTGAGCCTTATGTGCGAAGAAACCCAGCCCCGTGGCTATGGATGTATAAACATTGGCGTTACCGGCCCGCAAATGCCGACCGGCCTTATCCTTTTTACGCACACGTCTCGCGGCGCTTCGAAGAGATCCTCCTGCGGGATCAAGGCAGTTCTGTTGAAGGAACGAGCGGTGCCGAAAGCCCCTCGTTTGAATAAGTTGCAGAGACTTTGCCCGGCGAACACGGCTATAGCATTGCAGTTGGTGACGGTTGACAAAGTGCCGTCGATCTTTTCCAGTATGCAATCTATGCGACATGTTTCCCGATTAATTTTGCTGGCTGCCGGCGGTTCGCTGTTACTCCTCACCGGGTGCGAAACAGGACGGCTGGCCACCGGAGGTCCTTATCACGTGACTGCTTATCGGCCGCATGATCCGTCGGCGGTGCGCGTAAAAGTTTCGCTTTCCAAGCAAAATGTCTATGTGATGGAAGGCGACCGATGCTTGATGGCGGCTGCCATTTCGGTTGGCACACCGGCGAAGCCAACGCCGAAAGGTAATTTCACTGTTTATTCCAAGCAGGAGCACAAGCGCTCGGGATCATACGGATTTAGCGTGCAGGGCGACCGCGTTGTTCCTTCCACCGGAGGCGGAGCAGGTCGTTATGTCGGGTACCCGATGGGTTACTGGTGTGAGTTTGCTCCGGCCTACGGTTTTCATCAGGGCTTTGTCCATCCTACCCCGCGCACGCATGGCTGCATCCGATTGAAAGGCGAAGCAGCGCCGAAATTTTTTGCGCTCGTACGGATTGGCACTCCGGTGAACATCGCCACTTCGGAGCCAGAAGATGAAACAGTCGGACCGAAAGTGCAGCGCGTGGACGATTCCAAAGCGCCTGATCCCGACCCGCGGTTGATGATCACTGAGGCTGCGTTCGAAAAGCCGAACGGACCGCTGCTCCAGTAAGAGAGCACGCGGCGAAAGCGCCACGCAATTTCATGAGTACGAATCTGATTTCCAGCGGCACCACAGCGCGCGAGAAAGTTAATCTGCGCACGCCGGATGTAATGGCTGCGGTGCAGCAACAGGTGGAGTCGCACTACCGCAGCGACATTGTCGATAAAGTGCGCCGGGCGGGTGGAATTATCTCCGTAGGTGACACCACGGTGCGCCTGGCGAAAGAGTTTGGCTTTTGCTACGGGGTTGAGCGCGCAATTGATCTCGCTTACGCCGCACGCAAGGTCTTCAAAGATCGCCAGCTATTTATCGTCGGTGAAATCATTCACAACCCGGAGGTCAATCATCAGATCGCCTCGTTAGGCATAAAGAACCTTACCGGCAAGAACAAGGAAGCCGAGATTTCCGATCTGGGGCCCGAAGACGTGGTGATCGTACCGGCGTTCGGAACGGAATTGTCGATTCAGCAGCAGATCAAGGACCGCGGCTGCCAGGTTGTCGACACCACTTGTGGTGACGTAATGAGCGTTTGGAAGCGGGTTCGTAAATACGCAAGCGAATCGGCTACCTCTATCATTCACGGCAAAGCCGAACACGAGGAGACCAAGGCTACCAGCTCGCGCGCGCTTGGCGACGGCAGCGGACATTACGTCGTCGTTCTAACACTCGCAGATACCGATTACGTCTGCGAATACATCCGGCATGGCGGCGACAAACAGGCGTTTCTGGAGAAGTTCAAGGGCGCGCACTCGCCCGGGTTCGATCCAGACGTGCATCTGCAAACCGTCGGCGTGGCAAATCAAACGACCATGTTGCGCGGCGAAACGGAAGAGGTACAGCGACGAGTACGACAGGCGATTCTCGATCGGGATGGACCCGAGCTGGCGGAGAAGAATTTTCGGTTCTTCGACACAATCTGTGGCGCGACGCAGGAGCGGCAGGATGCATTGCGCGAGCTACTCGACGTGCCAATGGATCTGCTGCTCGTGGTCGGCGGTTACAACAGCTCGAACACATCGCATCTGGCCGAGATGGGTGAAGAAAAATTGCCCACCTACTTCGTGCTCAACGCCTCTCGGCTGGTTTCCGCTACGGAGATCAAACATTACAATCTGCACGAAAAACGCGAAGTCGTTTCCCACTTTTGGTTGCCGAACGGGCCGGCTGTCATCGGGATCACTGCTGGCGCCTCCTGTCCGAACAATTTGATCGAGGAGACATTGATCCGCCTTTTCGAGTTGCGCGGAATCTCGCGCCAGGAACTGGAACTCGCAGCGTAAGAATCGATAATCTCGATTGCTTCATTGTTTTCCAAATTGCTGTAGCCCGCGCTGCCCTCACGCATGAATCATCGAGGGAGAAGACCGCTGAGGGCTACGCGCCTGCGCTCCCGGGCTTCGGCGGTCATAGACCGCCGCTACAGGAACGACATGCGAAATAATTTTGTATGCGCGCCATCTGGAAAGGCAGCATCAGTTTCGGTCTGGTTAATATCCCCATTGCTTTGTACCCGGCGACGCGACGAGAGGAACTCAAGTTTCGTCTCCTGCGCAAAACCGACTTGAGCCCGGTGAATTACAAGCGGGTCGCAGAAAAGGACGGCAAGGAAGTTCCGTGGGACGAAATTGTGAAAGGTTACGAATACGAAAAAGGGAAATACGTCGTGCTCAAAGATGAGGATTTTGAGCGAGTCGATTTGGAAGCAACCCAGACGGTGGACATCCAGGACTTCGTCAATCAGGAGGAGATCGACCCGATGTTTTTCTACAAGCCCTATTATTTGGAGCCGCAGAAAGGAGGGGACAAAGCCTATGCCCTTTTGCGTGATGCCCTCGAAGAGAGCAAGAAAGTCGGGATCGCCAAGGTTGTAATCAAAACGCGGCAATATCTTGCCGGCGTCAAACCGGAAGATGGCGCGCTCGTTCTCGAGCTGATGCACTTCGCCGAGGAACTTGCCGATCCGAGCAAACTCCACGTCCCGAAAAAGGTGGAGGTGGGGAAGCGGGAGATGAACATGGCGACGGCGCTCATCGACAGCATGAGCTCGGAGTGGAAGCCGGAAAAATATCGCGACGATTATCGCGAAGCGCTCATGGGAGTGATCGAAGAGAAAGTTGAAGCTGGCGGAAAAGAAATCGCGGAAAAGCCAAAAAAGGCGCCCAGGCCCACCAAAGTCATCGACCTGGTTTCGGTTTTGCAAAAAAGCCTGGAACAAACCGGCGCGACGAAAAAAGTGACAAGCAAATCTCGCAGGAAACAGAAGCAGCCTGCAAAAAAAGCAGCGTAGGTGGGAGCCGGAGTGATGAAACCGGGCCGCCGTCAGCGACCGCGCGGCTACAGGCTTGACAGACAAGATCGATATCGTCCAGCCTAACGGGTCATGAATTCTCTTAATCGATTTGCAGACCCGGTCTATTGTTTGATTCGATTGATCGTTGGGTTGAATTTCGCCAGTCACGGCGGCCAGTTACTCTTCGGCATGTTTGGCGGGATGCCCGGTTCAGATAAGCCGCTCCTGCAGCTGTGTGGATGGATTTGCCTTGTGGGCGGGTTTCTGATTGCGCTTGGTCTACTTACGCGTCTGGCCGCGTTCATATCGAGCGGCACAATGGCAGTCGCGTATTTTATGGTCCACGCGCCGCATGGTTTCTTCCCCATCGCGAATGGGGGCGAGAAAGCCGTACTCTATTGCTGGATATTTTTGTTTATTTTCTTTTACGGTGCTGGCCGCTGGAGCCTCGATGGGCTTTTGTTTCGCAAAAGCGCTGCAGCCACGACCTGCTCCAAAGCCAAAATCGACATCTTAATTGGATGAAACAACAGCGCGCGGTGGTACGATTTCTTGCGGTCATCCTGTTCGCGATACTTATGTGCGATCCTGTTTGTAACGCGCATGCCCAGGATTGGGCGAAAGCTCGACTCAACAACTCACCGCGTCACGGCGAATGGGTCGATTTCAAATCGGGCGATCGCACCATCAAAGCGTTTGTGGTTTATCCCGAGCGCAAAGACAAAGCACCGGTCGTTCTCGTCATTCACGAAATCTTCGGCCTTACCGATTGGGTGAGGGGAGTTTGCGATCAACTGGCCGAGGACGGCGTTATCGCGATCGCGCCAGATCTGCTGAGCGGCCAGACCTTTGAAGATGTCGATGGAGCGCGCAAAGCCATCTCGGCTTTGCCGAAAGAGCAGGTGAAAGCCGATCTTAACGCCGCATCGGATTATGCGCTCACCAAAATTCCGGCGACCAACGGAACGCTCGGGGTCTGCGGATTTTGCTGGGGCGGGGGATGGACGTTTGTATACGCGAGCGTGAATCCGAAATTGAAAGCAGCCTATTCATTTTACGGAACCCCGGTCGACAACGCGGAGGACGCCGCCAAGATCGCATGTCCGGTTTACGGCTTTTACGCCGAGAAGGATGAGCGCGTGAACGCGGGCATCCCGAAAGCGGAAGAGTTAATGAAAGCGGCCGGCAAAAAATATGAGCCGGTGATTTACAAGGGCGCCACGCACGGATTCATGCGCGAAGGCGAATCACCTACCGGCTCTCCAGAAAACAAAAAAGCGCGCGACGACGCCTGGGCGCGCTGGAAGAGGCTGCTAAAGCAACTGTAGGGCGTTTCTGTGAAACGCCGTCTCGTTACTGACGTCTGACACAGACGCCCTACAATTTATTTGCTCGTCCCCTCGAGTTCGTCTGCCAGCGCATTCGCGCCGTAAACTTTGCGCAGCGCTTCAATGATCGCGAAGGAATCTACCGAGACGGCGCGCGCTTGTTTTATCGGTGTAAATGCAGTCGAGCACGAGCGACTGAATGTTGCCGTCGAAAACAATGCCGACAAATTCGTTTTCCTCGCTTACGACCGGGCTGCCGCTATTGCCGCCGATGATGTCTGCATCGGAGACGAAATTACAATGCGTTGAAAGCTCCCGATGTAGATTGCGGGGATGTTTCGAACCAAGCGTCGCAAAATTAATCGGCTGGATTTCATTCTGGCCGGCGCGCAAAAATCGGGTACGACCGCGCTCTATTATTTCCTGAGCAAACATCCGAACATCACGATGGGCGACCAGCAGGAGATGCATTTTTTCGATGACGAAGAGATCTATTCGCGACCGATCGATTATGAGCTGCTGCATCGACATTTTGCGCTGGTATCGTCCTCGACCATCGCCGGGGAATGCACACCGATTTACATTTATTGGAAGCCGACCATGGAACGGATTCGGGAATACAATCCAAAAATCAAGTTGCTCATTATTTTGCGAAATCCCGTCGACCGCGCTTTCGCTCATTGGAATATGCAGCGTTCCAAGGGACGTGAGCCGCTCGATTTTCTCGACGCGGTGAAAGAAGAAAAACGACGCGCGCAAGAAGCGGTGCCATTACAATCTCGAGCCTATTCTTATGTCGATAGAGGACTTTACGCGGCACAAATCGAGCGCGTGTTTCGATTTTTCCCAAGAGAACAGGTGGAAATCATCAGGTTCGAAGCATTCCGCGACAAAAACCGGCAGACGCTGGATGAAATCTTTCGCTTCCTGGAGGTCAGGCCGCTCGCCTGGTTGCGCAACAAAGATCGAAACGTCGTTCCCTACGAGCGCGCAATAACGCCCGAAGAACGAAAATATGTTCACGGAATGTTCGCGGAAGACATCGTGAAGCTTGAACAGATACTGGGATGGGATTGCTCCGATTGGAAGTTGTAGGAATCGTCAAAGATCTTGAAGTTCACGCGCCGCAGACACGAGCTGACACAGTGCCAATCTTCATCGGCGCCGTGTTTGTTAAAACGGCGCGCTTAAAGGTGGATGTGTACCTGGATGAGACCGGTTGAGCCTTGATGAGTCATGAAGCCGCTTCCCCAGCCGCTTGCTGAGTAGAAGTATTGCTCGTAACGCCAAAGCATTTCCAGTGTCGCGCCGGACGGTTTTTTCCAGCGCAGCTCGTAATAGACGTGTCGTTCCCACGACGGCGATTGGCCAGTCATGAAGTTGAGATCGAATGGAGTGGGCCAGCTCAGAGCGCTTCGCCGGATTGTGATGACAGCTTCGTCGCCTGCTGGTGGCGCGGTCGCGAGCTTGTCCCCGCCATTTTCTGATGCAGAGCGCAACGGGCCAAAAGGAAAAACCTTTCCTCCGGCTGCCAGAGCAAATTGATCATCTTTGGTTGAGCCGATGCTCGCAGAGATTCCTGGACTTGCGTCGTTCAGACTCAATCCGAGATCATTGACTATGAGGATGCCGCCAGTTCCCGTGCCTTCGTAGGTGATTGAGTTAATTCGCGCTGAGGCCGTTTCAATCGTCCGGTAGCGATCGATAAACAATGAGAGCTGGCGACCGCCAAAGATCCATATCGCCGAGACGGCAGCGATGGATCCGACAAGGATCGCAAGCGTGATCAGGATTTTCCGCACAACCAAGAACTGTGAGCCACAGATGAACACAGATCGACACAGATTTCTATCTGTGTTTTATCACGTCCAAATTAGGGATCGCTCGTTACGGACTCTTTTTGCTGAATAGCTCGTTCATTTGTTCTTCGAGAATTTCGATCGGCGAAAATGCTAACTCTCGGCGAGCGTATCCATGGATTCATCAGTCGGTTGAGTCTACGCTCTGGGAGTCCAGCCAGCTCGTCTCAGCAAGTCGTTCCAAGGGGCTTCGACGGCAAGCACCGGGTCGAGCAGGATTTCTTCCACAATTGCTGTCATCTCGCGAATGGCCCGCTCGAGTTGGCGCTCGGTGGACTCGTCCGGACGGCACATTTCGAAGTCGTTGGGAGTAAACTCCTGGTAAATATCGGCGGCAAAAATCTCGGCCCAGGGCCTGCCCCAGACGCGTTGCGCAAACGCATCATTATCTGGACGGAATTCTCTTTCGATTTGCCGCGCCAGCGCGGTAGTCAGCCCGCAGTATCCGGCATCTGCCAATCCGTTTTCCTCGAGATATGCCGCGAGTTTGGTTTTACATTGCTTGGCCTGCAGCCACTTGAGCTGTTTGCCCGGGCCACCCATCAAACGCGATGCATCGCGAGCGACGGCGACGGTAAATGGCCCGGCCCCCTGATTACGGCGGACATTCGTATCAAGAAATTGCGAGGGATCGATGCCAATCGCTCGGAGAAATTCTGGCACAACACCGTGAGCGATGGTTTCTCCAGTAAACGGGCAGGCAATCAGCTCGGCATCAAAAGCGTCAGCCAACTCGATCAAGGGGGAGTACCTAAGCCTCAGACTCTGAGTGACTCCTTGAACGAAAGCCTTGAATGGTTCGCACCGGCGGAAGCCCTTGACCACTTCCGCGTAGCGCGAATTAATCGATTGCGACTGGTTGCGCGGGAACAAGACGAGCTTCGGTTCGAGGTCCAGTTTTCGCATCCGGGTGAAGAACTCCTTGGCATAGTACCGATTTCTTAAGAGTCCTTCTAAGGCCTCCGAGGAGACAATGACCACTTCGGACGGCGTCTCGTCGAGTGCTCGGGCAAAGTCCGCGGCCGCCGACTGTTGGTGAGCCTGCAGCTGCTGTCCGCAGAGCTTCCGGGCGAGCGCGTGGTGCGCGCCGTGATTGGCCCCGCTTTCCGGCACGAAATAGCCATAGTTCAGCAACTCCAGCCGCTTCTCCTGCAGGAACCACTGGATCGAGCTCGTGCCCGTTTTATGCGGGCCAATATGGGTGTAGCAGACGCGCTTTCCCATGTAGGAATTATAGTCCGGAACGCCTGCTGCGGCGAGGGAGCGATGTTCCGATGGAAGCGGTTAATCGCACGGCTTTGAACTTTTGTTATAACCCAACGTAATCGCGCCAGATTTGTTATGGAGGCGTCAGCGGCAAAGCCCGGATCCACGCGTGCGGAGTCCAGCCACCGCGTCGCTGGAAGTCATTCCAAGGGGCTTCGATGGTAAGCGCGGGGTCGAGCAGGACATGTTCCGCAACTGCCGTTATGTCGCGAATAGCCAGCCCGAGTCGGCCCTCAATGGACTCGTTCGGCCGGCACATGTCGAAATCGTTAGGCATAAATTCTTGGCCGATATCGGCGGCAAAAATCTCGGCCCACGGCCTGCTCCAGACGCGTTGTGCAAACCCATCATTATCTGACCGCGATTGTCTTTCTATGTGTCGTGCCAGGCCGGTAGCCAGCCCGCAGTATCCGGCATCTGCCAGGCTGTTTTCCTCGAGATATGCAGCCAGTTTGGTTTTGCATCGCACGGCTTGCAGCCACTTGAGCTGCTTGCCAGCAGCGCCGATCGAGCGCGATACACGGCGGGCCACGCTAACGGTAAATGGCCCGACATCTTCGTTACGGCGTACATTCGTATCTGGGAACCGCGACGGGTCGAGACCAATGGCTCGCAGAAACTCTGGGATGACCCCGTGGGCGATGGTTTCTCCGGTGAATGGGCGGGCAACCAATTCCGCATCATAGGTGGCAGCCAACTCGATCAAAGGCGAGTACCGGGCGTTAGCACGCTGAGTCACTTCTTGAACGAAAGCCTCGAACGGCTCAGACCGGCAGAAGCGCTTGACCACGCTCGAATAGAGCGAATTAATCTGTTGCGACTGGTTGCGCGGGAACAAGACGAGCTTCGGTTCGAGGTTCAGTTCTCGGATCCGGGTGAAGAAGGCCCTGGCATAGTCGCGATTTCTTAAGAGTCCTTCCAAGGCCTCCGACGAGACAATGACCGCTTCGGACGGAGTCCTTTCGAGTGCTCGGGCAAAGTTCGCGGCCGCCGACTGTTCATGATCGGGCAGTTCCTGTCCGCAGAGCTTTCGACCGATCGCATGGTGCGCGCCATGAATGGCCCCGCTTTCCGGCACGAAATAGCCATACTTCAGCAACTCCGCTCGGTTTTCCTTCAAAAACCACTGGATCGAGCTCGTCCGCTCGCACGGCGTGAAAAACCAGCTATAAGCCACATGATGAGCAGCTCAGCAGAGCGTATCGATAAACCGGAGCCGCGCGGACAGGCGTTGCTCGCATTTCTGGCGATCTGCGCAATTTATCTGGCGCTCCCACGCAGTCTCATTGTCGGCCCAATTTGGTTGTTGCCGACTGTGATTGTTGTTTTGCTCGTGCCAACGGTAGTGAGCCATCGCGTGGGAAAACACTCACTTAATCGCGCCCTCGGAATCATTATTAATGGAATCACAACGCTGGCCCTGATCGGATCGGTAATCCTGCTCGTGCGCACGCTGCCTTCAAACCGGCAGACGCCGCTGCAGCTGCTGCGCTCGGGCGGATTACTCTGGCTGACAAATGTGATCGTGTTTGCACTCTGGTATTGGCGGCTGGACGGCGGTGGACCGATCTTGCGCCACAAGCAAAACAAATTCGGCAGCACAAGCTTTCTTTTTCCGCAGATGCAGATCCCACATGACGAACGCGCCCAATTTGAATGTACGCGCTGGAGACCACGCTTCATCGATTATCTGTTCGTCGCTTTCACGCAGAGTTCTACATTCGGCCCGACCGACGCCCCGCTGCTTGCGCGCTGGGCAAAAGTCCTCGCGATGATCCAGGTTTTTATTTCGCTCAGTATCATCGTTTTGCTGATCTCCCGTGCGGTCGGCGTTCTCTAACTGTTTTTCGCCGCCGGGCGCTATTTGCCGACAAGAATCAAAATGCCGGCCACGAGCGCCAGGATGCCCATCACGATTGCTGGGATGGCAACGTGGAAGAGCATGGTGATTCCAATAAGGATGAGATAGATCGCGAGCAGGAGCATTCCGAGGTTTTTGGTGATATTCATGCGTCTTTCTTGAGACAAACGCGTCGCCTTTGCACGCTAAAAGACATTCCGCACGATCAGATAGTGATGGTCAATTGTCAGTTTGGGCGGCGCGGGAGAATCGGATGTCAGGCTGCCCCCGGATCCCCGTTCGCCAGGCTGGCAGCCTGGCGGCCGAGTCAGCCAAGCTGGCCGACATCCAATTGCGCCTCTTTCAGTCAAACTGACAATCGACGAACACTACCGCATGATCACCGGCCTGAAGCCCGCTTCGAGAACCCAGATGGGTTCTCATCAAAAGCGGAACACAAAAGTTTCATCGCCGGCAGTATATCGAACTGATTGATCTTGGGAGTGAATGAGTTTGTCGCGCAGGCCAAACCAGCCCCGCAGTGGTTTGGGTGCTTGTTCGACTGCACCAGACCAGCTGCCTTCCGCGAATGGCCCTTTGACTTCTGCAAAGCCGGCGTCCTGCCGCAAAGATAGCAGTGTCACTCCCGGCCCTTTTGAAAACGTCAATTCAAAATCCCCGCGTTTTGAGAAACGGACAAGCACATCGCCGATGAGCGTCGTTTTCGGCGTTCGATACATGAGCTGCCCATTTTTCGTCTGCCAATTGCCTGTCGGCTCAGAAAATTGATGTCGCGAGGTAGTTGCACAACTTGTTACGCAAAAACAAGCGATCGCTATGAACCAAAGTAGGCAGAGGCGCCTCTCCTTAATCGCCTTGAATTTCGCCGTCACGGAACCGCACCAATCGTTTCGACTGCTGGCGATTCTTTCTTCACCGGCACGAGCGTGCGCCTGGGAACGATCGGATAATGTCGTTGCAGCCAGACGAGAAAATAAAACACCCACATCCGCCATTTTATCGCAAACTCATTACCGATGTTTCCACCAAGCACTGCGTTTACGGCAGGTGGCAGATTCAAAACGGGCCGGGGCGCCGAGAAAATTTCGATGAATTCCTTCGTGTACCATGCATTGACGAAGCGCAGATAAACATCCATCGCGCGGTTTACCTGTTTTTCGTAACGCGGAAACAATCTTCCTGCTTTGCGCGGTTGATTGATCACTTCGTGAAGCGCATCGGCCGCAAGCTCGCCGCTAAACACCGCCAGGAATACGCCACTGCTGAAAATCGGATCGATAAATCCAGCCGCGTCGCCAGCCAGTAACCAGCGATCGCCGTAGAGTTTCGTGCTCCGATAAGAAAAGTCCGCGGCCACGTGCACATCGGAAACACGCCGCGCCTCGCGCATGCGCTGCATGATCACCGGTTGTTCGATCAGCGCTTGTTCGAGAAAATCTTCCGGACTCTGCTTCGAGGTTCGGAACGTTTCGCCATCCAGAACCACACCGATACTTGTCCGTTCCGCCGTGAGTGGAATGATCCAAAACCACCGGTCGATCCCCCGAATCAGCACGGTCAATGTAGCGTCGATGCCTTCAGCGCGCCAAACTCCGTCGTAATGCGCGAAGATCGACAATTTCTTCAGATGCTCGTACGTCTTCTTGATGTTGAACTTCGTGCCAAGAACGGAATTGCGGCCGCTCGCGTCGATTATGTAGCGTGCCCGGATGCTTTTCCCGTCTGTGAGTGCAAGATCGACATGTTCGTTTGCGAACTCAACCGACTTGACGCTGGTTCCTTCATGCACTTCAGCTCCGCTCTCGGCGGCGTGATCGAGCAGTAATTTGTCGAAATCTGCCCGAGTGACCTGATACGAATGGTCGGTCTGCGAGCGATAAGCGTCTTTGAAGTAAAACTTGGTTCCTTCGCTGGAGCAGGCG
>WNGF01004577.1_pt1 | contig 18066 bp, 21 predicted proteins | sample 5400641 | NCBI WGS metagenome assembly WNGF01 (sample SAMN13153371, study PRJNA577476) | soil metagenome | isolation source: 80 cm soil or saprolite under grassland replicate 2 | place: USA:California | collected 2016-06-15
GACCCGGGAGAGACGCGACGGATCGAACCCTTTGCCGGCATAATATCCGAAGCGGGTGTTCCACATCACGTACATGTCGAATGGAGTCGGCTCACGTCCGGCCTTGTCGCGAAAATAGCCGGACAGATAATTCCAATGGCGGCGCGCCACCTGCAGTGAGACCTCGGGATTCTGATAATCGCGGGACTCCGAATAACCTTTCCAGACCGCGGGATGGATCTGATAGCGGCTCACTTCGCCGGCGCTGCCGATGCCCCGATCGTCATTGCCGCTTTCAATCATTCCCAGCGCGAAGAAAAGTTTTTCGTCCAGAGACGACGAATTGATAACAACGTTTTGCTCCGTCGGATTCGCTTGCGTCAAACAGGAGCTTTCCCCCGCCAGCCAAGCCATCAGGGAAACGCAACAAGAGCGCAAAAGACTGTGGCTGGATCTGAAGTAGAACATTTTCCGCCCCGAGTTTAATCGCCGGCACGCAGGCTGATTCTGGCGGAACAATCGCTTAAAATCAACCCACCAGATATGGTAGGCCATCCTGGCGCCCACTCCAGATATAGCGCTCCTCAGAGGCGATGACGCATCCAACCTGGACGGCGGCCGAAGGCACTCGTGACTTTGGTCGGCGAAACAGTCGGCGAAGAATTGGAAGCCAACGTGAACAGTCGGCGCGGACCGGCGCGCCGGGAAGCGGGCCGACCACCCGGCAGATCCGTAACGTTATCTTGACGGGCGTTGTTCGGGGCTTCTTTTTTTGCTGCGGAGTTGACGCGAGTCGGTTCAGCAGGCGGGTAGTAAATTCTGTCGTTCACGGTCGGTTGGACGGCCGTTCCGGAAATAAATTCAAGCCCGGGCTTTGCATGTTGCATGCGTTCTCCGGCCCGCCCGACGGCGCCCGACAAGCGGACCTGACGGGCCCGGGGAAATCACCAGGTGACCATTGACTCTCTGACGATGGAGAACGAAGTTTTTACCTGATGATGCAAGTGAAAACATTAACCGGTATGGGCGGAATTCTGATGGCCCTGTCACTCACGGCGCTTGGCCAGGACAAAAAGGCCGATTTGACGACCACCGGGCAAAGCGCACCAACAGAAACGGTCAAACGCGACACGTTGTCGGCGGCCTCGCGGGAGAAGTTGGCAAAAATGGCGCTCTCGCGGAAGGCTTCGGAGAGAATCATCGGGGAACGGTTCGTATTCAGCGGCCCGCTGGTCACACTGATTAAAAGCGATGATCCGCTGCAAACCTTCAACCCGTTCTCGGTGTCAAACGCGAAGAGCCAAACGCAATGGGACAACCTGCGCCTCGAGCCATACCTGCCGCCGCCGCGCGGCATTACATTGTTCCGCCTTGGATTCTAGCGCCGTGAAATAACCCGCGCCGGCGCACATGCCGATTGGTTTGCCGGTCACTGCTCGCGGTGACCGCGCGAGGGGGGCAACGTATTTTACTTCACAAACCGCTTGCTGCGCTTTGGCTCACCGTTACTCTTCATCACCGGATTCATCTTCTCATGGGTGTGTTCGCTGAACTGAAGAAGAAACGCCCTGCGCCCGGAGTGCGCCAGGCCAAACGCGTCATCGTTTTCGCTCCTGACAAACATGAAATTGAAATATCTGTCGCTGAACGACCGGCTTTACCGCTACCTGTGCGGCTGCCGCAGCAACGCGCACGACCCGGTTCTTGAAGCGCTACGCCGGGAAACGGAAGCGCTGGGCGACGACATCAGTCGCATGCAAATCAGCCGCGAACAGGGAAGCCTCCTGACATTGCTCGTTGGGGCCATCGGCGCCAAATCAGCGGTTGAAGTGGGCACCTTCACCGGCTGCAGCGCCCTCTGCATCGCGCGCGGTCTTTCGGCCGGGGGACGTTTGCTTTGCCTTGATGCCAGCGTGGAATGGACGGCTATCGCGCGCAAATACTGGACGCAAGCGGGGGTTCGGGACAGGATCGAACTGCGCCTCGGCGCAGCCATTCCCCTGCTGAAGAAACTCGAGCGCGGCCTCACCTTCGACTTTGCTTTCATTGACGCCGCCAAAGAGGAATACAACGCCTATTACGAACTGGTCCTGCCCCGCGTGAGACGAAATGGTCTAGTCCTCTTCGACAATATGTTATGGGGCGGACGCCTGGGAACAAAACGCGTGACGCAAACCAGCGGCCGCGCCATTGACATGTTGAATCGCAAACTGGCCCGCGACAAACGCGTCGAATCTGTCCTCCTCCCGGTTGCCGATGGCCTTCAGCTCTGCAGAAAACTCTGACCTTCAATCGTCGTCGTTCAACCGGGCCAGCCACGCTCAGGGAGCAGGACGATTCAATTTTTCCTTTCGCCGGCCCCCGTTCTCCTTCATCCTTTCACACCATATGGGCACAAGACGTGAGGCGCGGGAGCGCGCGGTGCAATTTCTTTTTCAATACGATTTGAATCCGCCGGCCAACCTGGACGAGGCGCTCGATCAGTTCTGGGAATCGCAACGGTCCGCCGCGCTGGCCGGGGAAAAAGGCCCGGCCACCTGGGGAGAAAAAGTCGAGCTGCCGCCCCCGACTGCGGAAGAGTCCGCCGTGCGGCTCTTTGCCGAGCCGTTGATCCGCGGCACGCTCGAACATCAAAACGAAATCGATGGGCAAATCAAAACGCATGCCAAGAATTGGGAACTGCATCGCATAGCGGTGGTGGATCGGAACGTCCTCCGGCTCGCCATTTATGAAATGCTCCATCGCGAAGACATCCCGCCCGTGGTGAGCATCAACGAAGCCGTGGACATCGCCAAAAAATTTTCTACGCAGGACAGCGGCAAATTCGTCAACGGCATCCTCGATAAGATCAAAGGCGAACTGATGCGCCCGGCGCGCATTGTCAAATGAATTCCGCCGACCTTCACCTCCACACGAATTTCTCCGACGGCACGTACACGCCGGAGGAACTGACCGGACGCGCCCGTCAACTCGGCCTGGCGGCCGTTGCCTTGACCGATCACGACACCGTGGAAGGCTGCACCCGCATGGCCGCGGCTTGCGCGGCGGCCGGCCTGGAATTCATCCCCGCCACCGAGCTGACCGCGGAGTTCGACGACAATGAACTGCACTTGCTCGGTTACTTCGTCGATACCGGGAACCAGACGCTGTTGACTGAAATGGTCAGGTTTCAAAAGGTGCGGCAGGATCGTGTTCGCGAAATGGTCGCGCGCCTGAATCAGCTCAATATCCCGCTGGAGGCCGACGCCGTTTTCGCCCTCGCGAGCTGTCGCTCGCCTGGCCGCCCGCACGTGGCCCGCGCGCTGGTCATGGGCCGGTTTTGTTCGAGCCCGGACGAGGCCTTTGAACGGTTTTTGAAAAAGAACCGTCCCGCGTGGGTGCCCAAATTCAAAATCTCCGCCCTCGACGCGATTGCGTTGATCCATCAAGCGGGCGGGCTTGCCGTCATGGCGCATCCCGGCCTGAACCGCACCGACGGGATCATCCCCGACCTCGTGGAGGCCGGCCTCGACGGCCTTGAATGTTTTCACACCAAACACACACCTTCGACCTCCGAGCACTACGTGCGAATCGCGAAGGAATTCAACCTGGCCATCACCGGCGGCTCGGACTGTCACGGCTTGAGCAAAGGCAAACCGCTCATCGGCACGGTTCGACTGCCCTACGAATACGTGGAGCAGCTCCAGGCCAGATCCAGGAGTAAACGCTCGCGCGCTCCGGCCCCGCGACCCGCGCTTCGCGCTCCGCATTGACCCATGGGTTTATTCGATCGACTCAGAGCCGGCCTGCAAAAGACTCACTCGAAGCTGGTCCACGAAATCAAGCGCGTCGTCACCGGTTCGCCCAAACTGACCGGCGCGACGCTGGAGGAACTCGAAGCCGCGTTGCTCGGCGCCGACCTCGGTCTCGCCATGACCCATCAGATCGTCGCCGCAGTCAAAAAAACCTACGAAACGCAAGGCGGCGATAGTGTTGACGTCTTCACTATCGCCCGCGGTGAAGTGGAGAAAAGTCTGTCCTCAAACCAACCGGCGCTGCGCCCCGCGGCCAACGGTCCTTCCGTGATTTCCCTCGTCGGCGTCAATGGCACCGGCAAAACCACCACCGGCGCCAAGCTCGCGCATTGGATTCAGTCCCGCGGACAAATCGCGTTGCTTGCCGCCTGCGACACGTTCCGCGCCGCGGCCATCGAGCAGCTCAAACTCTGGGGCCAACGACTGAACGTGCCGGTCGTCTCGGGCGACTACGGCGCGGACCCCGCCGCGGTGGCGCACGATGCGGTCACGGCGGCGCTGGCGCGCAAAGCCGATTACCTGCTGGTCGATACGGCGGGCCGTCTGCACACCAAACATAATCTGATGCAGGAATTGCAGAAGCTGCACCGTGTGATGGGCAAAAAACTGCCCGGCGCGCCGCACGAAGTCCTGCTCGTGCTCGACGGCTCGACCGGGATGAACGCACTGAACCAGGCGCGCGAATTCCACAAAGCGGTGAAACTCACCGGCCTCGTCATCACCAAGCTTGATGGCACCAGCAAGGGCGGGATGGTCGTGGCGATTCAGAAGGAACTCGGCCTCCCCATCAAATTCATTGGCGTCGGCGAACAGCCGGACGACTTGCAGCCATTCGACGCGAAGCAATTCGCCGCGGCGTTGTTCGAGGAATAACTCGCGCGAACCGGCCGACGATGCGTTACCTGCGCCTCACTTCCTGTGCCGGCCCGGCAAAACGAGCTTTCAATGATTGAACGACATGAAGGTTTCGAGAGACTGCTTTCTCATTTTCCTGTTTGGAACGCGGATGTCCCAAATTGGATGGCTCCTTGTTGGGGTTGCTGTCTCGCACGCGGTGTTCCGCAATAATCTGTTCCCATTGGTCGGTCTTCTGCCTCAGGCCGGCGTTCTTTTGCACCGAACAACGATCCTGTTCGGGTATCCCATTTTGGCCGCGTTGCCCGTCATCGCACAAACCCTGTGGCTGTTTACCCATCTGAAGAATTTCACATTTGGAGGCGAACTTCTCTCGTCGTGCGGATGAAACCTGCGGACACCGACGTCAGTCAAATGCGCCTCGCCTTGCGACTCGCACCGCGGGCCTACGGCCGGACCTCGCCAAATCCGATGGTCGGCGCGACACTGGTGAAAGACGGCAAAATCATCGGGCAAGGGTGGCATCATTGCGCTGGTAAACCCCACGCTGAAGTGGAAGCGATCCGCGACGCGCAACGGCAGGGCAGCAGCACCAAAGGCGCGGCGCTTTACGTCACACTCGAACCCTGCAGCACGCACGGTCGCACGCCGCCGTGCACGGACGCCATCAAAGCTGCCGGTATCCGGCGCGTCGTCATCGCGGCGACCGACCCGAATCCCAAACACAGCGGACGCGCTCTCAGAATCCTGCGTCGTGCTGGAATCGAAGTCGTGCATGGCGTGCTGGCCGACGAAGCCAACCGGCTGAACGAGGCGTTCAACCACTGGATCGTCCATCGGACGCCATTCGTCACGGTGAAAGCCGCGATGACTCTCGACGGCAAGATCGCGACGGCTTCAGGCGAGTCGAAATGGATCACCGGAGAAACGGCGCGCGCTTACGGAATGCACCTGAGGCAGGGCGCGGACGCCATTCTTGTCGGCATCAACACCGTCCTCGCCGACGATCCGAGCCTGTCGGCACGCCATGCGGCATCCAGAATCCGGAAGACGGGACCCCGCCGCGTCATTCTCGACACGCAGGCGCGAACGCCGTTGAACTCGAAGGTGGCGAGCGATGAGCAGGCCGCGCTGACGACGATTGTAGTGAGCGAATACGCGTCGAGGAACCGGGTCGCCGCGCTGGCAAAGCGCGTGAACGTCGTGATTGTTCCGTCAACCAGATCGAAAATCGAAAATCGAAAATCGAAAATCGACCTGCCTTGGCTGCTCAAAAGACTTGGCGCGGAAAACGTCACCAGCCTGCTGGTCGAAGGCGGCGGCGAAGTCAACGCGTCGTTTCTCCTGGGCGGATTCGCGCAGCGCGTCGTTTTTTTCTACGCACCCAAAATCCTGGGCGGACGCGACGCGCGGAAAGCGGTTGCCGGCGAGGGCGTGAAACGGTTGGAAGAAATCATTCAACTGCGCGAGGTCGAATGGCGCCGATTGGGATCGGACCTGTTGATGACCGCGCGGGTTGATGCGGGTTGAAATTTGGCGATTGCAGACGGGCAGTCCGGGGAGAAGCCGTTCCCGCCGCGCTAATCAACTTGCAACCGGCGGCGGTCAACCGGCAACATTCGCCAATGTTCAGCGGCATTATTGAAGAAACCGGGGTCGTCGAAAGCGTCAAGCCATCGGCCAGATCGATTCAATTGGTCGTGCGCGCGAAGCGTTGCGCCCGGGGATTGAAAGCCGGCGACAGTGTCGCTGTCAACGGCTGCTGTCTGACCGTCGCAAAGCTGGCGACGCGGTCGAGGCGGAAGGTGATCCAATTTGATTTGCTGCGCGAGACCTGGGAGCGGACCAATTTGCAGTTCGCTCGGACCGGTTCACTGGTCAATCTCGAACGCTCGCTGCAGGCCACTGGACGTCTGGGCGGCCATTTTGTCACCGGCCACATTGACGGCATCGGCAGGATCACGCGCTGGGAACGCGCCGGGCGGGATCGCGCTCTCGAAATCGCTGCGCCGCCCGAGGTGATGCGTTACATGGTATTCAAAGGCTCCGTTGCGGTGGACGGCATCAGCCTCACCGTCGCGGCGGTTACGGCAAAGAGTTTTCGCATCTGGATCATTCCGCACACCCACCAGGGCACCGCGCTGCGCGCGCGAAAGGTTGGCGATGCGGTTAATCTCGAAGCCGACCTGCTCGGGAAATATGTGGAGAAATTCATCGGCAACTCGAAGGGGCGGGCTGAATTTCCACCTGACGGAAAAGGCGGGAAAACACGGTCGCCGCGCCGCAAAACAAGAGGTAGCGCAACGCCTGGATCCTCGATTTCCTGAGGAATATTGCTGCGGATAGCAGGACTTGAACTCGTGTGAATTCGTGTAATTCGCGTCAACTCTCGAAACGGAATTTCGACCTGACAAGTGTGGCCCGACGCATTAACTTTCCGGGCATGAGCGCGATGGAAATCATCAACGAACTGCCCAAGCTGACCGAAGCGGAATTGCGGTTAGTGCGGCAGCGGTTGCTCGAACTCGCGGCCCAAAACCAGGATATTGAACTCGGCAACCAGGCAGCACTGGACGGCGCGATGATGCTCGACCGCATGGAGGATGACGATGCCCGTCGTCAATCCCGGTGATCGTCAACACTTGGCAGCGACCTTCGAGCGCGCCGCCAGCGTGTGGCCGGTCAACCGGTGGCCGCCACTTCCACGCGGGGTCTGATCCTGAGGTCTTCGGCGATCTTCTTGACGATCACGCCCAGGTTCCGCGCGGTGGGATTCCCATTGCGGTTGAGCATACGGTGCAGAGTCTTTTCGCCCAGCCCCGTCTGGCGGGCCAGTTCCTTGAACGTTATTTGAGCGTGCACCAGATCGCGCAGCATGGAAAGTCCTTCGGCGGTTTCGCCTTCCATCAAGGCGCTCAAGGCTTCGGCGTAAAGCGCACGCGCAAATTTCCGGTCGCGCTTGATCCGCGCCACGACCGTTTCCTTATAGTCTCTTGTCAGTGCCATCTTATTCTTTCGCCTGCTTGAGGTAATGCAACGGTGAGGTGTCGGAGACGACGACGCTCGCGAGCGGCCAAGGATTTTTTCCAACGTCGCGTTGTCAGCTTCCAAGTCCGCAGCGGAGTAATTCAACGGCACGCCGCGCTCCGTGAGGAAAGCTTCCGTCTGCCAGTAGTCGAAGCCGAGCATTTCGCCGACCTGCCGATGCGAAAGGCGCCCTGCGCGATAACCCTCAATTGCGGCGTCTTCCAAGACGCTGTGGCCTATCTCCTCCGGGGTTGCTCCCCATCGCCGCGCAACTCGGTCAGGGATGTTGACTGTGACTTGCATGACGTCCGTTACTGTAGAGGCTCCGAAGCAGTACTGGCAAGAAGGCCACATTCGCTCTCATTTCAATGGCTCGGTGTCTTCACTGAGGAGGCGAAGGTATGCGTGATAGGCGAAAACGCGGTTGCGTTTTTGTCCGGTGACTTCCCGGACGATGCCCAGTTTGCTGAGATGCTCCATTGCCTTCATCACTGGAGGAAACGAGAGTTTAAGCATTTTGCTGCAAAGTGCGATAGAAGTGAGGGGCCGACGTTGCAGGAAGTCATGCACGCGGAGCGCCGAACCAGCGGCGCGCCCAAGAGTCTGAACGCGCTCTTGGTCTTTTGCTGCCAACGCCATGAGTTTGCGGGCCGTTCGTGCGGCTTCGTCGGCGGTCTCCCTGATGCCTGTGAAGAAGAAGCCCAGCCACGACTCCCAGTCACCCGTCAGACGGACGTTTTGGAGCAAGTCGTAGTATTGCTGACGGTTGCGCTTAAAGAAAAGACTGAGGTAGAGGAGTGGCTCGTGGAGTGCGCCTTCAGCACAGAGCAAGAAAGTAATAAGCAAGCGGCCCAAGCGTCCATTCCCATCCAGGAACGGGTGGATGGTCTCGAATTGGACGTGCGCCAACCCGGCCTTGACCATGAGAGGCATCTTGATCCGCTCATCGTGAAGGAAGTTCTCAAGCGCGCCTGTGCAATCAAGCACCTGGTCGGCCGGGGGCGGCACGAAGACCGCATTTCCCGGTCGGGTCCCTCCCACCCAATTCTGCGAACGACGGAATTCCCCAGGCTCCTTGCTGCTGCCGCGACCTCTGGCGAGGAGGACGCCATGAATCTCCTTCATCAACCGGAGGGATATAGGTAGCTCCTTGAGCCGCTTGAGGCCGTGGTTCATGGCGGCTACGTAGTTGGAGACCTCCTGAACGTCATTGAGAGGGACGTTCGGCAGAACCTCGCTCTCAAAGAGCAGCAGATCAGAGAGCGAAGATTGCGTGCCCTCAATTTGTGACGAGAGGACGGCCTCCTTGCGGACGTAGGAGTAAATAAACAGATTGGGGTCCGGCAGGACGGAAGTGAGGCCGTCGAGGCGTCCCAAAGCCAGCGTGGCCTGCTCGTGCAGGCTTTGCAGTTCAGCGTCCATCGTCAGCGGGGGGTCGGGCGGCAGCGGGTTCGGCACGAACGCACGACAGGTCTCCCCGGGTGAGGAAACGGGCACGAAATGGCCTGTGAGTCCGCGTTGCATGGCAGTATTAAACGAATTTAAACAGTCATTTTTTTGTTAAACGATAGAGGCTCATCCTTTAATTGTGAAGTCCTTAATGAATCTGACTTGAATTCGACGAAACTCAAAGAGATCGAGATCGCGAGCCTGCTTTTTCGCGAGCACGTTGTCCACCATTTTCCTCCGCGCTGCCGGCCCAGGAGCGCGCCTTGCACGCTTGCCCAGTCATAAAGGCAGCGTCTGCCGATCTTGATGTTCGTACTTGCGTCACAGGCCGAGCGTGGACCAGCTTTGGCCACTTACGGATTTTGCGCGTCCACCGATGAGCCATTTGCTTGACCAACAGGGATTCGCGGTCGTCCCCCATGTCCTGACGACCTCCGAGCGGGAGCAGTTGATCGAATCGCTCGGTCCCGTTACAGGAGCCGGACGGCGAGGTTTGCTGGCGTTGCCCATCGTGGCGCAACTCGCCCGCTCCTCCCGCCTTCTCGACATCGTTCGCCCTCACCTGCCAGCCGACCCTCGTCCCGTCCGGGCCATCTACTTCGACAAGGTCCCGGAAACCAATTGGCTGGTCGCGTGGCACCAGGACCTCACCCTGGCACTTCGTGCCCGCGTGGATGCGCCTGGTTTCGGACCGTGGAGCGTCAAGGACGGCGTTCCTCACGTTCAGGCGCCGGTCCACCTCCTGGAACAAATGCTCACCACCCGGTTGCATCTCGACGACTGCGACGAAACCAACGGCGCATTGCGAGTCTTGCCGGGCAGTCACCGTTTGGGCCGGCTTTCCGCAGAACGAATCCGGTTGCTACGTAAGCACGATCCAGATCACTTGTGCCATCTCAGTGCCGGCGACGCGCTGCTGATGCGGCCGTTGCTCCTCCACGCTTCGAGTCGTTCACAGAGCAATCGCCATCGCCGGGTCCTGCACATCGAGTATGCTGCGTTTCCCCTACCCGAACCGCTGGAATGGCACGAGGCAGAACATGACGAAAATCGGCCAACGCATGGCGCCGCGGTAAAGCCAACGACCGTTTCGCACACTCGCTTACGGGAAAACAGCAGCCGATCCCGGCACACCAATTGCGAAGAACACACTTGTTGGGCACGAGAAAAAATTGTGTAACTAGCTCGGAATGAGTATTTTCAGAAACAATAGCGTCGAATCAACGTTCCGTTATGACTGGAAAACTCACCTCCCAGGGTAGGTAGTAGCTCCGATGGGTGTAAATGCGCTACAGTGCTTGCGCTATTGAACGATGGTTGACGAATGTGTGATCGTTGTATAAAAGTCCATGCCTCCGCGAGTGAGCAAAAGCGAAGAAAAAGAGATCAAGCTGGAAATCGGACTGCCGCAAGGCGGATTTCCGAAGACGTTGTATTTTAACCGGCTTCGCGTAGATCGTGAGAAAGGCTTTTGTCTTGCTCAATTTGGCTTGGTGGTCGCTTCGGATTTGGTCGATAGCTATTCGTGTGTGCTGTCAGACGATGTTTTGAAACAGAACCAGCAGACGTTGGTGGAGTACATGAATAAATTGGGCCGTGCGAAAGAATACGGCGTGGTAACATGGAAGGGTGTGCCCGCAGCTCGAAACGTCGATGTGATCGACGTCGTAACGATGGCATTCAGAGGCCAGATTGCCGAGACGTGCTTGTTTGTTTTTTCATTGACCGCAGCCACCCGCGCCGCCACGGGGCCTTCGGCTGGAACGCCGTTACCAGCACAGCCGTTGGTACTATTGCGGTCCACAACGGAACTGCAACGGCAACTAATCACATCCCTGTATGAAGAGTAATATTTTTATCGCTCGCCTGGCACGCGGTGCAGCGGCCACTGCAGTGGCAGGTGCCACGGTGATGCCGTCGCATCAGACTGCGACAGCGGCACAACCAATGGCAGCCCAGGAATTGGCTTACGCGAACCGTGCCGAATTACCGGAAGCAACAACCCGGGCAGGCACAGAGGAAGCGGTTGTTTTGACGATGAGCCAGGCTCCTACACTCTGGGATAAAAGGTTGGAGCGAGAATTCCGTAAACTGGCGCTCGAGGAGGCCAGAGGTACGATTTCGAAAGAGGACGAGCGACGGCTCCAGAAGCTGGACCACTGGCGTAATCAATTATTGTGTCCGCAAACAGCTGATGAGATTTTGTTGCAGTTGAAACGCGATCACTTGTTGGCACGAATGGAGAGCCTGCTCACCGAGTATGTCCAATTCCAAGAAGCCGCGGGTCCAAAGAGGCCCGCCGCCTAAAAAGCCGATCAAGCGGAACAGGTACCGGGACGTGCTTCCCGAGTTAATTCGTGATTTTGCGGCCCGTTGTGCGTATTCCATGCAACACCAATCTCGGAGTGGCCTTTTGGAGGTGGATCATTTCGACCCGCGCAAAAAGAAGAACTTGATCCAAAACTACGACAATCTCTTCCCAGCATCGCGGCACTGTAACGGTAAGAAGGGGGACACATGGCCCAACAGGGGAGAGTCAGCCGCCGGCTGCCGCTTTTTGAACCCGTGCAAAGAAATGGATTACGGTGAGCAAATTTTCGAGGATCCCCATACGCACGAATTGGTCGGCCTGACGCCTGCAGCTAAGTGGCACATACGCGTATGCGGATTAAACGCAGACCATTTGGTGCAGGAACGACTGCGCCGAGCGAAACACTGGAAAACTATTCGTAACAAAGCCATCGTTGTAAGACGGGGCATTCCACATCAGGTCGCTCAGGAGTTAGTCACAAGCTTTCGGGAAGAGGTTGAACTGATGATCCCGGAAATTCCGGCCCCGCCACAGTCTTAAGCCTCTAACTTAAATTCGGGTTCATCCGAACCAGATATGTTGGAGCACAAGAATGTGTCCATTCAATCTGTCCAATCGCATCCACGAAACGGGCAAATCGACTCTCACCTGATTCGCAGTGGACTGGCATTCGCACGCCTGTAACCTACCGGTTTTTGACAAGGCATGCCATACCCCTTAGCCAGCTAAGGATTCTGTGTCCGCGAAACAGTCGCCGCGAATACGCAGAACAGCCGTGCCATTTGCCGGAATTGTGGACATGGCCACGATCAGTCCGCAAACGCGAACTGGCCGCACGCCGGCCGCGGACACGATTCATACGCGTCCGCGCACAGTCCGCGACACCGGTCAGTCCGCGCAAACGGCCGCGTTCTTGAACTGTCAATGGCAAGGGACACAAACTGTCCGCAGCCAGTCCGCAGTCGCGTATGCGGACCGTTCGCGCACGGGCTCTGAACGCAAACTGTCCGTGTCCGGGAACAGTCCGCGATCATGTTCAGTCCGCACAAATGGGCGTGTCCACGAACAGCCCATGTCTGCGACGAGGCACGGACTCGGACAGTCCGTGAAAAGCCGCCGGCACCGAGCGCGAATTATCCGCAGACAGTCCGCAGTCGCGTGGAGGTCGTGCGCGCGAGTCGGGTTTCGATTGTGGGTCGCCGTTCGGCGCGTCAAGGTCGTTCCGCCCTGTCTCCCTTCGGCTTCCACCTTGACTCGCCGCCCGGCTCCCGGAGTTTGCCTCCATGATTCTGCGCACGGAGCTTTCCCTGCGGCAGCCGCGAGCGACTTCTTGTCACCGGCTTCGCGCTTAGGCAATATCGTCCAATGGCGCGAGCTACCACCACCAAACGTTCTCCGGCCAACGGCTCCACCCTGGGCTTCGAGGCCACTCTTTGGGCAACTGCAGATAAACTGCACGGCAACCTCGACGCCGCCGAGTACAAGCACGTCGTCCTTGGCCTCATTTTCCTGAAGTACATCTCGGACGCCTTCGAGGAAAAACACGCCGCGTTGCAAAAGGAAAAAGGCGCTGACGCCGAGGATCGCGACGAATACCTCGCCGAAAGCGTCTTCTGGGTGCCGCCCGAAGCCCGCTGGCAGTTCATTCAAGGTCGCGCGAAGCAACCAACCATCGGCAAGGACCTTGATGATGCGATGATCGCCATCGAGCGCGACAACCCATCGCTCAAAAACACCCTGCCCAAAGACTACACGCGCCCGCATCTCGACAAGCAAAGCCTCGGCGGCGTCATTGACCTCATCTCCACCATCGGCCTCGGCGACGCCGATAGCCGCGCCAAGGACATCCTCGGGCGCGTCTATGAATACTTCCTCAGCCAGTTCGCCAGCGCCGAGGGCAAAAAAGGCGGCCAGTTCTACACGCCCCGCTGCGTCGTGCAACTCCTTGTCGAAATGCTCGCGCCCTGGAAAGGCCGAGTCTTCGACCCGTGCTGCGGTTCGGGCGGCATGTTCGTGCAAAGCATCGAGTTCGTGAAAGCCCATGCCACGGGCAACGGCAATGGTGGCAAAGCCAAGGGCGGCCTCAGCATCTTCGGGCAGGAAAGCAATCCCACCACCTGGCGGCTGGCCAAAATGAACTTGGCCATTCGCGGCATTGAAGGCGACCTCGGCGACGAACCCGCTGACAGCTTTCATCGCGACCTGCACAAAAACCTCAAGGCCGACTACATCCTGGCCAACCCTCCCTTCAACATGAGCGACTGGGGCGGCGACCGACTGCGCGACGACATTCGCTGGAAGTTCGGCGCGCCGCCGGTGGGCAACGCTAACTTCGCTTGGGTGCAACACTTCATCCATCACTGGCAAGAACCCGAATGTTTTCTATGAGCTCGGGTTGGCTCACGCGGTTGCGAAACCCGTTGTTCTCATCGCGGGAGATTTGGAAGATGTTCCGTTTGACTTGCGGCATCTCCGGACCATTCTCTACGAGGTTCGTGAACCAGAGTGGGGCATCAAGCTGCGCGCAAACATAACTGCGCATCTGAAGAGTGCTAAGACCGAACCAGATAAAACAATCCCGCAACCATTCCGTGATGCAGCAAATGTGGGAAACAAGGCATGACGTTTTGCAGCGAGACGCGGCTGCCGAAGGCGCTCGCGGGAGAGGCATGCGTCTTAGCGAAACAAAAGGGAGATCAAGACTATGAGTGAGCAAACGTCTAACGACCTCAATTCATCACTTTCGAGCCTCGCAATGCTGTCCATCCAGATGCAAACGGGAAAGGACTATTTGGATTACCTCCACGGATTTGTCATCGAGGCTTTGAGGAGCGTTCACGGCGAGCCGTTTGATGTCGGAGTGGTGCAGAAAGCGGTTGAGCAGCAATTCGCCATCAAGATTCCCGCTGCGACTTTTGCAATTTACCTCAAACGGTTGGTCAAATCGGGAACGATTGCCCCCATTGCGACCGGGCTACAGTTCCGTGTGGTAAAACTCCCGGCCACAACGACCAACCGCGATCGGGAAACTGCCAGAGCACGGATTAAGGATGTAACCGATGAACTGGCAGGGTTTGCTCACTCAAAATACTCCTTGGTTTGGGATGATCGACACAGTGCAACAGCCGTTGCCGAGTTTCTGCGGCGGTATTCGATTGATTTCCTGCGCTTCGCGGAAGCAAAGAGTCCGCTGCCGGAAGAAACCGCCTGTAGAGAGACTACGGACTATGTTGTCGCGTCATTCATCACAACCTGCGCCAAAGACCACCCTGGCCTCTTCGAGAGCATAAAAGTGTTGGTGCAAAGCCACATTTTGGCAAACGCGTTGATGTGCCCCGACCTTCAGAAGACTCCAAAAGGATTCAAAGACGTTCATTTTTTGGCTGACACAAGGTTTTTGATCAAAGCTCTCGATCTTGAATCTCAATACGACACTGACAATGCACGACAGCTTCTCGCGGCCATCCGAACTTTGAAGGGCGTTGTTTGCATCTTCCAAGAGACAAAGGATGAACTCCGATCCGTGTTCAACGCGATCATCAGAGGTATGCAGCGCGGTGCTGGCCGCGGGCCGGTGTATCGAGAGCTTCTAAAGAGACGGCGAGGAATAGCAGATGTCATCCTCACGGAGCGCAACCTGGATTCAATTCTTGGGTCTCTTTCGATATCAACACTGCCAAGTCCCCGCTATGAAGAGAGCAATTATCGCTTTCAAATCGACGAGAGCCAACTTCGGGAAGAAATCGAAAGCGAAGTCGATTACATCACCGACAGAGCGGCAGAACATGATATCCGGGTAGTACGCCACATTTTTGCGCTTCGGAAGGGCAGGAGAAGATCAACAATAGAAGATTGCGGCTACGTGTTCTTGACAACGAATGCTGCTCTTTCCCGTGCAGCATTTTACTATGAGAAGAGCAACAGCAACGGATGGTTCTTTTCGGCAGTCGTGACTGATTTCCACCTTTCTCATCTTGCGTGGCTGAAATCCCCGATGGAAGTACCAGACCTTCCGAGGGCCGAGATTCTTGCAAACTGCTATGCCACCATGAGGCCGCACGAATCCTTTTGGAATCGGTACCTTTCTGAATTGGAACGATTGAAAGCGGAGAGAAAAGTGTCGGAGCGCGATCACGAAGTGTTGCGATTTTCGCTCAACGCCGCTGATGAACTGATGGAAGTCACGCGTGGGGATGTCGAGGGTATCACGGACAAGAATCTCCACATCATTCTGGAGAAGCTCGAAAAGACCTATGCCGCCGAGAAGGAGCAAGCGCTTCAGCGAGAACGAAGCGAACACGAGAAGACGAAAGCTGCATTAGCGGAGTCCGAGCTTTCGAGTCAACGGAGTATCCATGAAAAAGAGGAGGTAGCACGGCGACAAAGGGCGCTGGAGCAAGATAAAGCAAGTCAAGAAACAGAGATTCTGAAACTTAGACAAGTCGAAGCAGACGCAAAATCCAAGGAGGACAGGGCTCGCGCCCGAATAGACAAGATCGCCAACCAAAGCGCGAAGGCTGCGTTTTATGTCTCTGGGCTGATCTTCGCAGCCTGTGGAGTCCTGGCTTTGTTCGGAAATTTGACCATTTGGTTTGGGATTCCCGCCGCCTTGTTCGGGTTCTTCAACTTGTGGGCTGGCTTTTCAGGAAACGCGATTGAGCGTGCAGTGAAACGCTGGATTGCGAAGCGACTTAGCCACTTTATCAGCTAATAACAAAACCATGCCTGATCCAGAAAAACTGATTCCGCTGCATGACGGTTACTGGAAGTCGAAAGGCTTCCAGGTGGCGCCGGTCTGCGTGCAACGCACAGGCAGGCGACTGGCCTACGACGCAACGGTGCTTTTCTGCGAACGCATCAAGAAGCGCAGCCGCACGCTCGCCGCGTTGCGAGACGCACTGCTGCCGAAGTTTGTTTTGAGCGAGCTGCTGAGAATGAACAGAAACGAAAAGGCAATGCCGTTTGCGGCGATTTCCTGCGCACACGAAAACGAGGCACGATGATTACGAAATTCACAGTTCAGTCTTTCAAGTCCATCGAATCTGTCGAACTTGAACTCGGACACGTAAATGTATTCCTGGGTGCAAACGGGGGTGGGAAAAGCAATTTGATCGAGGCTTTCAGCGTACTCGCGGCGGCTGCGTTTGGACGTGTGGACGAAGAGTCGCTGGTTCGCCGGGGATGCCGCCCAGGCGGGTACTACCGGCCACTATTCCGGGAGGGTCGCAAGGATGCTGAGACGGTGCTCGGGGCTGAAGGTATTCATGCAAGCTACTGGGCAACTTTATCCAGTCCGACGCCTCCGCGCCGAACCGGTTGGGAGTTCCGGCGGGAAGTTTGGAAAGAAGGGGACCAGACTCTGTTGAACCGAGACCGGACTAATGGAACAGAACAAGGAGACCCGCAGGCTGGGTTCGCTGCGCTGCGATTGGCAGAAACACCCATGAACAATGATGCTGCGGTATTTCTAAAAGAACTGGCGGGATTCAGTATTTACGAGCCAGATACGCTGGTCCTCCGCGGTCTGGTCCACGATTCTCAATTGCGCGAGCCAGTTGGACTATCAGGAGGCCGCTTGGCAGAAGCTGCTTTCGAGGTGATGAACGACGAGAAACGGGGGAGCAAGTTACTTGAGGTGTTTCGTTCGGCGGTCGAGTGGTTTGCGGGTTTTGGAAAATTCCAGGTTGCTGATGCCAAAGAGCCGACATCCGCTCTTGTTTTCATGGACCGTTTTTTCCGCACCGATAACAATCACCACTATTTCCTAGGTCCCAACCTAGTGAACGAGGGAGTCCTGTACATGCTGTTTCTCGCCGTTCTTTGTCTGCATCCTGAAGCGCCGACGTTCTTCGCCGTCGAAAACGGTGATCATGGCCTAAACCCTTTGTTGGTCAGACACCTGACGCTAACCATGTGCGACTGGATCCTTACAAGCACCGAGGCGAAGCAGGTCCTGCTGACGACGCATAATCCATTGCTGCTCGACGGCCTTCCCCTAACCGATGAACGCGTGCGACTCTTCACGGTTGACCGTGACAACAAGGGAAGGACTCAAGTTCAGCGTTTTGTGCTTACTGAGCCACATCGCGAGATGGCCCGGAAGGGGTGGACTCTCTCGCGAATGTGGGTGAATGGACTTATCGGAGGGATACCGAATGTCTGAGCTTTTGCGCGTCGCCTTTGTGGGGGAAGGACCGACGGACAAAGTGGTTGTGGAATGCGCGCTGTCCAGCATTTTGGGCGAACGCCGTTTTATTCTTAGGCAACTTCAGCCGGAAGAGTCGCTCCCGTTCGGACCCATCGGAACCGGGTGGGTAGGAGTTTATCGATGGTGTCGTCAAGCAGTTGCAAGATCGGGTGGCGCCATTCGGAACGACGTTCTTTATCTTTCCTATGATGTCGTAATGTTACATTTGGATGCAGACGTGGCCGACCGGAGTTATGCGGATGGGGCGATTGAAGAGGGTGTGCAAGACTTGCCATGTGTGTGGCGCGTCATTCTGCACCGTGGCGGCAGTAGCGCGTTAGACCGTGGTAACGAGTAGGCCAGTGGCGGATTGTTTCGTGGGAGGAATCTGCTTCATCACAGGAACAGACGGCATGTTGTCGACACCATGCGTCAATGGATTTTACGCTTTTCTTCTGCTCCAG